>ERZ773228.3177-NODE-3177-length-13879-cov-2.451027_pt1 | contig 13879 bp, 17 predicted proteins | sample MGYA00580524_ERZ773228 | MGnify/ENA primary metagenome ERZ773228 (study PRJEB29015, sample SAMEA2737768) | human gut metagenome | biome: human gut; feature: human-associated habitat; material: faeces | place: China | collected 2012 ...
TTTAGTATAATCATTAAGCTGTCTTTGTAGATTTTCTTTTTGCTTTTTGGCCATTTTCTTCTGTACCTCCTTCTTCTGTTTCTTGCTTTGGTTTTCTGCCTCTTCTTTTTGCTTTGTCTTCATCAACCTTTTCTTTTGCACTTTCTGCCACGTCTCTACCTATCATTGCTTTATTTTGCTCTATTATTAATTTTGCAAGGTTATCAATTATGTCTTCTTTTGTTTCTTTCTTTCTTTCTAATGCTTTTTGTTTTTCAGATTTTGCTTCAAACACTTTTTCATTTGCTTTTCTATATGCTTCTTCTTCTATTTGCTTATCAAGTTCTTTCATCTTCTTATCTAGAACATCTGGTGCTGTTGAATATAGCTCATCAAATCCTGCTTTTAAAGCTTTATCTAATCCATATGTTTCTGATTCATCTCTGTTATATGCAACATATAATAAATCTGCAAGTTCGTTTGATGTTAATATTTTTCCATTCACTCCACATACTGAAAGAGTATTTATAATTGATTGACATCTAGTATATAATTCTGAGAATGCCATTCCTCTAATTTCTTCTTTATCAAAATTATTTTGTCCTAACTCGTCTGTATAGTATGGAACTATTACATAGTATTTTTGATTTAAAACATTTTTGTTTGAGCTCATTCTCTCTGTATTATAAATTATATCTTTTCCATATTCGGCCAAATTTCTTTGTTTGGTTAGTTCGTATTTTGCTTTTGCTAATTGTTCTTGTGTGTATCTGCCAGATGATTGCATTTCTTTAAAGCTCATTTCTAATCTTTGCAATTTATCTTCAATTTCTTTTACTTTTCCTTTGTATGTTTCCAAACTACTATCTAGATTTATTGTTCTTGTTTGAGTATATATTTGAACAGGATGTCTAATTGTGTTTAAGAATTGTATAAATCCTTCTTCTACTGCATTTTTTTCTACCTCAGACATTAAATCATAATTTATTCCTTGACATTCAATTACCATTACATATTTTGCCCCATTTTTTTCTTCAATCATATTGTCTTCAATTCTATCAAATTCCATAAAGTTCATTACTGATTCAACGCCAAATGTTTTAGATTTTTTTATTTCTTTATCTTTTGTTCCCATTTCTCCTTGTGGTAAATCTTCTTTTTTCTTCTTTGACATAAAATATACTATGCATAAGATTGCAGCTAATATAACAATTGCAACTATTGCAAATATTATTACATATGTAATTGTATTAACCATTTGAACACTATTCATTATTTTTCTTCCTCCTCATACACGTATATTTTTTTACCTCTTGTTTTAAACTTTATTGCTCTTTTTATAACATCATCGATATTCTCTCCACCTGTTTTTCTTGAAAATTCAAACTTTTCTATATTCGGTACTTTTACAGTTCCTATTACAAATCCTATTAATGCAAATATCACTGTAATTGCAATTCCAACCATTTTTAAATTCATCATTGAAAATATAAAATAAAATAAAAGTCCTATTCCTCCTGCAACAACTGTATATATCATACTTTTTCCAGTAAATATAAATAGAATTCTACCTTCTCCTTTTACATTTCTGGGTAAATTATATGTTCCCACAAATACTCCTCCTTTGTATACTTTTATACTATTTTATATTATATCAAATAAAATCGAAAAATGGTATATAAAATAAAAAAAAAGTGCATTTGTAATGCACTTTTAATATAATTGTAATATGTTTGTAATATTTTATGACCCTGATGTAATTCCTTGACCAATACTTACTACAACCTTTGTAATTGCTGAAGCTCCGAATATTAATATAGCTCCTACTAAGTATGGTATCATTGTTTTCTTGTATTCAGCTTTTTCTGATGCACTTCCCATCATATATTTAATACCAAGAATTAATAATACAATAACTGCAACTACTACACCTACTGTTGTAAGAATACCAATTATTTGGTTTCCTATATTAGTTACTTGACCTTGTGCTTTACTTGCTGTTCCTGTTAACTGTCCAGCTATACTTCCTGCATCAACACCACCACTTGTTGCCATTGAAATTGTTGATATAGATGCAACTAACATAGCAACCATTAATACTATACTAAGTATTTTCATAGCTTTTTTCATATATTTCCCTCCTTTATTTTTTACTTTTTATTTAAAATATCCCTTAATTTGAGATAATATTAAAAACTAATTAAGCACTTTGTAGTATTGTTACTACAATCTTCCATATTGTAAATGCACCAAATAGTACTACACATCCTGCCACATATGGTATAAGTGTCTTTTTTACTTCTGCTTTTTCTTCTACACTTCCTGTAATAAATTTAATTGCAATAAACATTCCCCAAATAACAGCAATTACAATTCCAATTATTAAAAGAACGTTAAATATTATATCTGACATTTTTTTTATAGGATCATTGTCTAATCCTCCTCCAGCATCCACCTTCGTTTTCCCCATGTCTGTGAAACTATCTGCTGATGATATTATATCGCCTAATGCATATGTTTTTGGTATCATAAGAGAAAATATACAAAATGTCATCAATAGAGTTAATATTAATTTAAAACTTAAACTTTTTTTCATATTTCCTCCTTATCTATTACATTATACAACATTTTTTTCATTATTTCAAGTTTATACATCAATATTTGATACTACATTCGCAATTAGTCCTATAAATTGTGTAATTGCTACAAGTAATACTACACCTATTAGGTATGGAACCATTGTTTTTTTGTATTCTGCTTTTTCCTCTATGCTTCCTGTCATATATTTTATTCCTAAGACTACTAGTGTAATAACGGATATTACTATTCCTAATGTTTTTATAGTTCCAATAATTGGTCCTGCTTTACTAGTAACTTTGTTTACATCTTCATTAGATAAATCTCCTGGTTTATAATCTCCTGGATTTATTGTTGCTTTTACTATGCTTATATTAAAAAACATAAAAATCATAAGAAATATAATTATTATAATGCTAATTTTCTTCATTGTATCACCTCATTATTTGCAATTTGCATTAGATTTTTGTATTTATAGAATAACACATTTTAATTCATTTTCATATATTTGTTATACAAATGTCATATATTTGTAATATTTTCGTAACATTTTAGTTATTACTTAATAATACCATTGTATATAAAGATTGTCAATTTTTTATTCATGTTTTTAAATATACGGCCTATTTTTGGTAGTATATGGTACTTAATATAGTATATAGTGCAACGTTGACAAATTATGTCAAATGTGGTATTATTATATTGTTAAGGTAAACACCTTAATTATCACTTTAGAAATTTGAACCATACAAAAATATGATGGTTCCGTGACGCCACTATAGTGGCAGGAGGAACATTTATGTTAGCAAAGGAATTAAAAATTCAGAACCTCAAGCGTCAGCGGGAATTTATCAAAAGTACGGTAGAGCTGATGATTAAGGAGCCCGACAAAGACGGCGATACCACATTTGTGTATGTTGGCCATGTATTTCCCGAAGTTATCGCATACTTTCAGGGAGAAGGCTTCTGCGTGAAGAAAGTTTCTGATGGCACAATTGAAACTCGGTATATTCCGGTTTATCTCTTTACTATTTCAGATAAAACCATCCTTGATGATGATGATGGTAAAAGGGCCGAGGAAGTTGATTGTTCTTGCGAATCAGGTGAATTAGGTGAAGGGCTTGAAGCTTTCCTCAAGCGCATGCGCATGCGCATGGCGGATGCTGATTTAAGCTAACGACTTATTTGAAAACCCTGCATAGAAATATGTAGGGCTTTTCATTTCTAAAAAAATACCTTTAAACTGTATTCAGTTAAAAGGTATTTTATATCTATTAATAACAAATTAATTTTTGCTTTGCCTTTGCTTTTGTTCTACTTTGCTTTGGTTTTATAGACCTATCTAGCTCAACTTGGTAGTATTCTGCTATTAGTTTGTCTAGTTCGATGCTTAGTTCATATGTTACACTATAATCTTGTCCAGTTAATATACTATTGTTTAGTTCTTCCCTTAATTTACAAATTTTTTCATTTAACATAAAAACCACTCTCCTTTTTTCATCTTTTTTCTCTTTTGTATATTTTAAAAATACCATAATTTTACATATTAGTCAATCATTTTTGCTTGATTTTAGTGGTTTTTGATGAATTTTCGTACGACTACTTTCTACATTTTTCGTCATATTATTTTTCAGTTTTGCATTTTATAACACTTAGTACCATTTTGTCTTCTTTAAAGACATTTTTTAGAACCTCTTCTGTGTATTCTTTTGTAACAGTATTATACTCTTCTATATAATCAAAACTATTTATTTTTTTCATTTTATCTGCCAAAAACATTCGTGCAATATCTGATACACTGTTATATTCTACAACATAATCTCCATATATTTTCTTCTTAATACGATTAAAATGTTCACTGTCTAATCCATTTTCTTTATACTTTCTTACAACTTCTTTTATTTTTTCTTGTATCTTTTCTGGAGCTTTTGATTGTCCAGATATAATTATATGGGCATATTCATCACTAAATTCATAATCTAAGCTTGGTTCTGCAAGTACATCTCCATTTTCATATAACTCTTTATACAATTCAGAGCTTTTTCCGATTATCATATTAAGTATAATTTCTATTGCAATATGTTTTGCTACAATTTGCTCTCTATTTTCTTTTAGATCTTCTGTATCTTTGTAAGCAATGGCAAATAGTGGGTTACTTACTTCCATCTCTACTTCTTTATATGGCTTGTTAATTTCATCTTCCTTTGGAGGATATATTCTTTTTATTTCTCCTTGTGATGTTTCTTTATTTACTAACCTTTTCTTTACTTCTTCTATAATTTCTTCTGGTACAAAGTCACCACATATTACCATTATCATATTTGATGGATGATAAAATGTGTTATAGCATTTATATAATACATCTGGTGTAATTTCACTTATTGACTCTACCGTTCCTGCTATATCAATTTTTATAGGGTTTTCTTTGTACATACAATCTATTGCATTCATGTATAATTGCCAACCCGGATCATCATCATACATACGAATTTCTTGGCCTATTATACCTTTTTCCTTTTCAACATTAGCATCTGTAAAATATGGGTGCTGAACATAGTCCATAAGTTCATCTAAACCTTTATAGAAATTGTTAGTACATTCAAATAAATATGCTGTATGATCATTTGTTGTATATGCATTTGCATCAATACCAAGTGCCATTAATGTATCTAAACTATTTGTTCCATTTGGTTGTTCAAACATTTTATGTTCTAGAAAATGTGCCACACCATCTGGTATAAATACTTCTTCTCCTGTTTTTGGCATTATAAATCTATTATCAATAGAACCAAAATGTGTACCCCAAATAACATATTTTTTATTTGCATTTTTCTTTGGAATAACAATCACTGTTAGACCATTTTCAAGTTTTTCTGTATATGCTTTTTCTTTTATATTTAAACTTTCAATTACTTTCATTTATCTTTTCCTTTCTTTTACTAATCTCTTAGGAAATAGATTGTATTAATGCTAACATTTTGTGCTAGATTAATAATATCTTCTTTACTTTGTTTTTGTATTTTACTAATATATTCATCAATTGATGTAGATGTATCAGATAATTCCTGTCCATAATAATAAGTAATTTCTGTATCTTGTTCTGCTGGAATACTTTTTATAGATTCAATAATTAAATTTTTAGCATTTTCTATATCTACCTCTTCAAAGTTTCCATTTTTCATATCGTTAAGTTGTTCTTTTATTGTGTAAACTGCCTTTTCATAGTTAGAAATTTCTATTCCACATCTAATAAATATTGTATTTTTTTGTCTTACATAATTTGAACCTGCAGTATATGCAAGACCATTTTTTTCTCTAACATTTTGGAATAATTTTGAATTTGCTCCTCCACCTAAAATTGCATTATATACTGACGCTGTATATTTTGAGTCGCTTTCATCTGCATTTACAGTTAAACCTATTACTAGCTTTCCCTGATTTACTTGCATATGATCTTGAACATTTATTATATCCTTTACTTCTACTAATTCAGTTCTTTCAGTATTTACAATATATTTAGGTTCTCTTGTAACAATATTTTTTATTTTTTCGTTATTTATTACAATTTCCTCTATATTATTTTTTTTATCTATTCCTGAAAAGAATATATCTATTTTGCAATTGTTTATTAAAGTTTTATAATATTCATATAATGATTTTGCTGTAATTTTTTCTAAGTCTTCGACATATCCAAATTTGTATAATCCATATGGCTTACCTTTAAACATTTCCTCTCTACATCTGTCTAAAGCATATACCCTTTATTATCTATCTTGCCTTCAATTATCTGTTTTAAGTTTTCTTTTTCTCCTTGAATATACTCTTCTTTAAATCCATCATTTTCAATAAGTGGGTTAAATACTATATCAAACAATATATCTAAACATTTTTCAGTAATTTCTTCTTTTTCTGGTAAGAACTCTTCGCTTATTGCTTCTAAATAAAATTTTATAATATGGTTATCTCCTGTTTTATCTATACCGCAATCAAAGCTTGCTCCATACATTTCTTCTAGCTTTTTGCTTATAATGTCTTGTGATTTCATAGAGTTTGTTCCTCTTCTAAGGACTGCTGTAAGTAATGCATTTAGTGTAACATTTTCACGTGTTAATGGAGTTGCTAAAAATACTGCATATAGATTTGTTTTAAAATTATTTGTGTTAATTGTATGCAATGTAACTCCTTGTTTTATTTCTTTACTATTATGATTCATTTTCTCTCTTCCTTTCCTTTTGTTTTGCTTTTAATATTATAATATAATTTGGAAAAAATATACAAGCAAAAAGAGTATATTTATGAAACAAATTTCACAAATATACTCTTTATTTTTTATTTTAGAATTTTCTTTTTCTAGCTGCCTCTGATTTCTTTTTTCTTTTTACGCTTGGTTTCTCATAGTGTTCTCTTTTTCTAACTTCTTGCAATACTCCATTTCTTGCGCATTGTCTTTTAAATCTTTTTAAAGCATCTTCTATATTTCCATTATTAACTTTAACCTCTGACATTTAACATTCCCCTCCTTCCAGTATTACACTCTTCAGTGTTGGATTACTTTTTTATTTTAGTGTTCAACTTATTTATTTTGTCCTACTTTTTATTGAACAGACACTATTATATCTTAAATTATTGTTTTTTGTCAATACTGGTGGAAGTTTTTGCAAAATTTTTTGAAATTTTATATATTTTCTATATATCATGTGTTACTCTATCTTTTAATTCTGCAAGTTTACTTGCATTCCAACGAGATGTTGTTCCAACTAAATATCCTGTAATTCTTTGTATTGTATCTATTTTTTCACTATCGCAAATTGGGCAGTATGGAATATTCGTTCTTTCTGTTTCAAATCCACAATTTGTACATCTTGTTCTTGTATGGTTTACTGCTCCATATCCCATATTGTATTTATCCATTAAGTTAACGAATTTTTCAACATTTTCTGGATCTTTTGTTGCTTCTCCATCAAGTTCTATATAGCATATATGTCCACCTCTTGTTAATTCGTGATATGGCGCTTCTATCTTAGTTTTATGCTCAGCACTACATTTATACCATACAGGTACATGATTACTGTTTGTGTAATATTCTTTATCTGTTACACCAGGAAGCTTACCAAACTCTTCTTTATCTATTTTTGTAAATTTACCAGCCAAACTTTCTGCAGGTGTTGCAACAACTGCAAAATTTAAGTTATATTTATTAGAAAATTCATTTGCTTTATCTCTTAATCTGGTTATAATTTTTAGTCCTAATTCTTGTGCTTCGTTTGATTCTCCGTGGTGTTTTCCTGTAAGTGCTGTTAAACATTCTGCTAAACCTATAAATCCTATTTCTAGTGTTCCATGTTTTAGTACTTCTTCTACTGTACTATCTGGTTTTAGATTTTCACTATCCATCCATAAACCTGACATAAGAAGTGGAAATTGTTTTTTCTGTGCAGTACATTGGAATTTATATCTATCGTATAATTGTCTTGCTGTTATTTCGCTATACTCTTCTAATTTTTTCATGAATATTTCTTTTAAAATTTCTTTGTATTCATTTGTTATATTTTCTTCTGAACCTTTCCCAATTTGAAATTTCATTCCTAATTTTTCTTGTGCTTCAATACTTGATTCTATCGCAAGTCTCGGAAGATTTATTGTTGTAACTGATAAATTTCCTCTTCCAATTGAGGTTGACTCTCCAAATCTATTTTCATATACTCTTGTTCTACATCCCATTGTTGCTACTTCATATTCATATCTTTTTGGATCATTTGCATCCCATTTTTCATTTTGGTTAAAAGATGCATCTAAATTTATGAAATTTGGATAAAATCTCTTACCTGCAACTTTGCATGCCATTTTATATAAATCGTAATTTTTATCTTTTGGTAAGAAGTTTACTCCTTTTTTCTTCTTCCAAATTTGTATTGGGAAAATGGCTGTTTCATGATTTCCAATACCTCTATCTGTTGACTCTAATATTTCCCTTATAATACATCTTCCTTCTGCTGATGTATCTGTTCCATAATTTATAGAACTAAATGCAACTTGTCCACCTCCTCTTGATGGAATAGCATTCATGTTATTAATAAAAGCATCCATTGTTTGTTTTACTCTTGTTAATGTACTATTTATTGCTTCTTGTATTAGTCTTTCGTCTCCTTGTAACCCATCCACAGGCTTTTTAGTGTATTCTTCTACTTCATATTGATATAAATGTGTTACATCTTGTTGCATGAAATCTCCTATTTTATTAAGTTCTTCTCTAAAAGTTAATTTAACATATGGTGCTAAATAGAAGTCAAATGCTGGAATAGATTGTCCACCATGCATTTCGTTTTGTACTGTTTCCATTAAAACGCAGGCTAAAATTTCGGCAGTTTCTATTCTCTTTGCTGCTCTTGATGAACCTTGTCCTGCGCGAAAGCCTTCTTTTAAAATTTTATCTAGTGGGTGTTGCAAACATGTTAATGATTTTGTTGGATAATAATCTTTATCATGTACATAAATATGTCCGTTCTTTTACAGCATTTCTGGCTTCTTCTGATAATAAATATTTATCTACAAAAGCTTTCGTTGTTTCAGATGCAAACTGCATCATCATTCCTGCTGGTGTATCTGCATTTAAATTTGCATTTTCTCTTGTTATATCGTTTGCTTTAGTTCCCATTATTTCAAAAAATATATCTTTTGTTTTTATATCTTCATTTTCTTGCATCTTATTTCCTCCTATGTATATTTTCCTTTTCTATCTTATATTACCTATTTTTTATTGTCAAGCGCACAGAATTATATTTTCTATGCGCTTATTTTTTGCTAAAAATCACGAAATTATTAATGTTTCTCCTGCATAAATTAAATTTGGATTTCTTATTTTATTTACTTCTACAAGGTATTCTACTGTTGTATTATATTTTTCTGCTATACTAGATAATGTATCGCCTTTTTGAACAATATAAACAACATTATCAATCAATCTAATAGCATCAGCATCCATCCATCCTAAATCACCTTCTGTATTGTATGGATGTTGTGTATTTTCTGCAATCCTTGTAATAGTTGTTTCTTTGTCTCTTACACGACCTGCTGGTTCATTTGCATTAGCATTAACATATAAATATCCATCAACTACAACCTTATCACCAATATTAAATTTAGTAGTTTGTTCTTCATGATAAATTAAAACCTTATCTTTATCTGCCTCACATACTACTTGATTTGGGTATAAATAAGTATACTCTAATGGATTAACTCTTATACCATTTTTATAGCAATTATAGTGTAAATGCGTTCCAGCAGAAGCCCAACCTGTGTTACCCATTACAGCAACCTCTTGTCCTTGACAAACTGTTTGACCTTCGTTTACTAATACCTTTGACAAATGCTTAAAATCTGAGTTATAACCATTATTATATTTGATAGTTAGAGTTAAACCTCCACCAAATTTAGTATCTTCCCAAATAGAATCTACTACACCATCAGCGCAGGCATAAATTGGCTCATCTTGTTTTTCATGCCAACCTAAATCAATGGCTTGATGTCTACTTGAATAACCATTTGTTATTCCTATAAAATTGACTGGAAATCTTAATTTTTGCATTATTTTTCACTCTCCTTATTAAAATTACTTAATCCATTTGCACCAAGTGAGATTGATATACCACTTAACGCATATAAAATTATATCTACTGTTTTAAAATTACCTGTTACAGCATTTACTACTGTTAGTAATATAAATGCTACTATAAAACTCCAATATTTAGTTGGTATTTTTTCTATAAGCTTTAAATCTTTAGTAAATTCAACAACCATAAATACTATTGTTACAAACGTAGCATAAGTTGTTAATATATCCCATGTTATAAATTGTTCCATTAAATCTTACCTTCTTTCAATAATTTTTCAAAATGATCATGAACATATGAATTGCCACCTAATTTTTTATACCTATCATATAGTTCATGTGCATTTAATTTTTGTATATCTGATTTTTCGATTCCACTTTCTACATCATTTATAAAATTTACTAAATCAGTTTTTATGTTTGATAATTCAAATTCATTTATTTTCTTATTTGTTGGTTCTACAAGCCATTTTTTTACTGTGACTAGTATTGTTCCACAGCTGGCAATTAATGTGGCTAATTGTGGTATTAAATCTATTAATTTATCCATTTCTTCACCACCTAGTCTGTTGTTTTATAAATAATGGTTGTACTATATTGGTTACTCGCAGAATCTCCGTAATATAAAGGACTACCATAATGAATATTCATATTTCCATTTGTATTAATGGTTACACGTGATGTATCACCTTTGGCATTAAGTCCACCATATAAGTATGCAATAATATCACTTGTTGCTTTTGGCAAATTAGAAATTATTATCGCACCGTGTGGTATATCTTTTTTAAAAGCAATAGCATGAATATTTAAAAAAACTATATTTCCTATTTTAAAACAAATATAATTTAAATCAGATGAATATACATATTCTTCATTGAAGCTAATATTTATTGGTTCCATTAATAGTTTTTTTTGAACTTCTTCTAAATTTAAATATGGTACACATGGTGTTGCTGTTGAGCCTTCATCTAATTGTATATTGTCAATACTTCTTTCGTTTGTATCTGCATTACTATTTGTACTACACATAAACATTATACCGACAATATTTGTCGTTGCCGTAAAACTAAATGAGTATGTTGTATTTGCTTCAATAATATGGGATTTGTCATATCCATTATTATAATCATCTTGCCAAATATCCATTGTTCTGGCTAAAGTAAATTGTACATTATAGTTACAAGAATTTTTAAAAGATAAAGTATATTCTTTCCCAATCTCTAGTGATTTACTTAATATTAAATTAAATCCAGCATATTGTCCTACTTTAGCTTTATATTTTACACCATTAGATGTAGTATTAATATAATCCATTGATTGTATCCATGCTATTTCTTTTAAACCTGCCTTATTTCTACTTACGACATTACTCACTCTAGCAACACTATCAGTCTCTACTGCATTTGCTATTCCATTTTCCATGTGGTTTAAATCTTCTGCTAGAATAGGTGTTTTTCCTGATTTGTCATTTTTCCAAGTTTTTGGACTATAAGCCATTATTTATCACCATCCTTTTTTGCTAATTCTTCTCGTTCTTTTTCTATTTGAGTTATTTTAATGTTATGAACTTCATTTAATATTCCACTCAGTAGCATTTCGACTATTGTAAATGGTAAGTCATATTTCTTATTTATTTCATTTATTGTATTTACATATTCTTGTTTTGCTTTTTCTACTTTTAAATCTATTGACATATTTTTTCCTCCAAAATTTTAATTTTGTCTTTTAATTTTTGAATTTGCCATGTATTTAATGCGATTAATTCATCTTTGCTTAAACTGTAATACCTATCATTTTCATTTTTATACACAATTGACATTTTATCTTTTAGATTTTCTTTTTCATTTTTCAAGACTTCTTGTGCTATAAATCCGATATGTTTATGTTCTAAGTCATTATTAAAATAATAAGTTCTTGGTTGTAACTTATTGAAAAATTCTTCATAATCATCATTAATATCTTCAATTGTATTTTTTAGATTCATATCTGACACACTTATTAATTTAGACCAATAAACACTATACCCTTGTGTATCATTTGAAATACCATAATTTCTCAATGAATAATTATCGCCAGAATATGCTGCATATAGTCTATCACTTGTTAAATTCCAACATCCAATTTTTCCACTTGATGATTGTATTTCTCCACTAAATGATCCACTAGTTGCATTAATATGCCCTGTAAATGAACCATTAGTTGCATGAACATATCCATAAATTTCACAATTTCTAGCAAACATATAACCATCTGGTCTTACGTACCAATTATAACGACTATTAGCACCATCCCATATCAATAAACTTGCCTCATTTTCTGGCCTGTCTGTTCTTATTTCAAACGAATAATTACCAATTTGTTTAGTTAATGCGTTAGTTAAAATATTCCATCCACCAATTGTGCCTGTCACAGCATTTATTTTGGATGTATCAATTCTATCTGCTGATATAGTACCTGTTGTGATATTATCACCGTTGATTATAGTACTACCCTTTGTAGCAAGTTGAGTATTTGATGAATAATTATTCTTTAAATTGTCATTAGTTGCATATGTAGCATTTGCATTTGATATTGTTAAGTAACCATTTAAGTTAATTTTACTTGCATCAATTGTAATAGTTTCAGCACTTTGATTGATTTTTGAAATTATTTCATTATTTCCGACTTTTTGTTGAACTTGTAATTCAATAGAATTTGTAGTTTGATTTATACTACTAACACTTGAATTTAATTCGCCTTTAGTAGCATAACTTTGACTAACAGTTGATAGGATTTGATTTGCTGATTGTTCTATTTTACTATTAGCCTCTACTTTAGTAGTAAATTGAGATGTATAAAGATTCTTAGTCATTAATCTAGCAAATATATATGATGTTGGCTCACTTAATGTAATTGTATAGTCACCATCTGTTAGATTAATTGTTGGATAATCAAAGTATTCAGTATTTTCTGTCTGCAGTGCGTAATTAGTTCCATCAGCATTTTTTCCAACTCTATGAATAACATAACATTCTTGATTTTCATAATCTAATACAAATTCATCATAAGTAGTTGTGCTTAAATAAAATAAATCACGAGGAATAGTATATTCTCGTGTTGTATTATCAGTTGTATTTTTAAATACAATTTTTCTTGTTTTAGTAAAAGTGTTAGCACCTGGATATAAATGACTAGATGGATACAAATAACTAAAATCTTTCCCAACTGGTTTTACTACGATTTTAATTGGCTCACTTTCATTGATATTTTGCATTGTTATCGTGCCATTTCCTTCGGCAGTTATAGTTACATCTGCTATTTCTCCAATTTCACTCTTAATTTCTTCTAAAGTTAATGTCATTTGTGCAATTCTTTTATTTTGTTCTGTTGATTCTTCTATTACATCTTCTATTAATCCAGAATTCTTATCTGTCTTTCTTTCTACCCTCATAACATCTGACTTTATATTACTGGCATAAGATAAATCTGTAGATGATTCTAGTACTTTATCTGCCGACAATATTATTTCATAGTTATTATCATCTTCTAAATTACCACCTAACCAATTTAATTTTTTAGTCATTACATAGGCGGTAAGTTCATTTCCCCAAATATCTAGAAATTTTATTCTTTGACCTAGCTTTAAAGATAGTTTATTTAAAATTTTTTGAGTTTTCATATTAAAGATTAAGTAAGAAAAATTATTTACTCTACTATAAATTGGCATTATTGTTA
>ERZ773228.3190-NODE-3190-length-13827-cov-3.371406_pt1 | contig 13827 bp, 12 predicted proteins | sample MGYA00580524_ERZ773228 | MGnify/ENA primary metagenome ERZ773228 (study PRJEB29015, sample SAMEA2737768) | human gut metagenome | biome: human gut; feature: human-associated habitat; material: faeces | place: China | collected 2012 ...
ATGATCGCACTTCCGCTTCTGGAATTTACCAGATTGTATACAACGATCAAAGAGAGAATGATCAAGATCACACCGATGGTAAATGTGGACTGGTGTGGTGTTCCGGTAATTCCTTTTGCACCATTAACGATCAGTTCTCCGTCTGTATCCATGTTTAATGCTGTTGCATCCTTAATGGAAAAATGAAATCCTTTTGAATCACGTCCTACATAAAGTACGTTCATAACGTTTTTAATAATTTCGCCAAACGCCAGTGTTACGATTGCTAAATAGTCACCACGCAGACGCAACACCGGAATTCCGATCAGGAATCCGAAAAATGCCGCAAACACGATTCCGATCAATAATGCAATGATAAAACGAACGGTCGGGTTCATGGATGAATCCTCCATACATTTTGTGAAAAATGCACTGGAAAATGCTCCGACACACATAAATCCTGCATGACCCAGACTCAATTCTCCTAAGTAGCCGACACAGAGATTCAATCCGATCGCTACGATAGAATAGGTACAAAGCGGTACTAACATTCCCTGCATCAGACTGGACATGGAACCGCTCATAACCATTGCCTGAATGATCAGATAGACAATTACTACCATTGCATATGTAATAAATGCATCTTTTGAAGATTTCTTCATTGTCTTAAAATTCATTTTACTTTTCATCCTGCCCACCTACACTTTCTCATTTACTGTCTTACCTAAAATACCGGTAGGTTTTACAAGCAGAACAATAATCAATACTGCAAACACGATCGCATCGGAAAGCTGGGAAGATACATAGGCTCTTCCAAGGATTTCAATGACACCTAACAGGATTCCTCCGATAAATGCTCCCGGGATGGAACCGATTCCTCCAAATACTGCTGCGGTAAATGCTTTGATACCAGGCATTGCTCCGGTGTACGGAGTCAGGGTCGGGTATGCGGAGCAGAGCAGTACACCTGCAATGGCTGCTAAACCGGAACCGATCGCAAATGTTAAAGAAATTGTTCCATTGACATTTACTCCCATCAACTGTGCTGCATCTTTATCCTCTGATACGGCTAACATTGCCTGACCTGCTTTGGATTTTTTGATAAAAAGCATCAATGCGATCATAATAATGATGCAGGCTGCAACTGCTACAACTGTTACTCCTGAAATTACCAGACTTCCACCGGCTAATTTCAGTGCCGGAAGTGATACTACAGAAGTAAAGGATTTTGTATCTGCACCGAATATCAGCAACGCGATATTCTGAAGCAGATAGCTGACACCGATTGCTGTGATCAGAACCGCTAACGGTGTTGCTTTTCGCAACGGTTTATATGCGATCTTCTCAATCACGACACCTAATACCGTACAGATTGCTGTCGCTGCGATCACGCTCGGCAATGCCGGCATTCCCATACCACTCATCATGGTAAATACTACATAACATCCAATCATGATGACATCACCATGGGCAAAGTTCAACATTTTTGCAATTCCATACACCATCGTATAACCAAGTGCGATAATTGCATAAATACTGCCCAAACTGATGCCGTTAATCAAATACGATATAAAACTCATATGGACACCTCTTGCTTTCTTATTTTTTTCTTGCGTTTTCCATAACTAACTCTTTGATAAAAGTAATGATACAAAGCAGACGGTTCTATCTTGTATCATTACTTTTATGTGGTAACGTCTTATTATAACACAGTCTTTTCAGAAAAAGCAACAAAGGGGGTGCCTTACGGCATCCCCCACCATTGGTCTTTTTTGAAATCTGGAATTTACATTCCTACATATTCACCGTTCTCAATTACGACTGCTTTTGGATCTTTGTTTACTTCACCGCTGTCAGACCATGACATCTTATCACCTGTTAAACCATCGATGGTAACTTTTGTCATTGCACTCTTTAATGCATCTCCCATATCGGTTACGCTCATATCAGGTGTTACTTTTGCTTCTTCCATAGCTGCTTTGATCGCATAGATTGCATCGTAAGCGTCTGCTGCGAACTGGTTTGGTACTTCGTCATATTTGTCTTTGTACTCTTTTACGAATTTCTTTGTTAAATCATCTGTTGCATCTGCTGCGAATGGTGTTAAGAGCATTACGCCTTCAGCAAGTTTTGTATCAAAGTTCTTAACTGCTAACAGTCCGTCTAAACCATCACATCCGAAGAATTTCGGCTGATAACCCATCTGATCTGCCTGAGTTAAAATGATAGATGCTTCTGTGTAGTAGATCGGAAGGAATACTAATTCTGCTCCTCCGTCCTGAGCTTTCTTTAACTGTGTGGAGAAGTCTGTCTTAGAATCTGCTGTAAATGCTTCTTCTGCTACTACCTCAAGTCCCTGATTCTTTGCTTCTTCAATGAATTTTGCTTCAATACCTGATGAATATACATCAGAACTGTTGTAGATGACTGCAACTTTCTTTGCGAGTTTGTTCTCACCGATATACTGTGCAGATTTTGTTCCCTGGTTCGGGTCTGTAAAGCATACCTGGAATACATTATCACCGGCAATAACATCTGTAGAAGATGCGGAAGGTGTAACCTCAAACATGTTATCCTGTGCTGTCTTATCTGCTACTGCAACACATGGTGTTGTTGTAACGGTTCCCATAAGTACCTGCATACCCCAGTCTTTTAAGGTATTGTATGCATTAACGGAGTTCTCTGCATCACTCTGGTCATCCTGGAAGTTGAACTCAATCTTCTTTCCATTGATGCCGCCTGCTTCATTGATCTCATCAACAGCGATCTGTGCTCCGTTCATAACTGCTGTTCCGTAAATTGCTGCATCACCGGTAGTAGGTCCGATACCTCCGATATAGAATTTGTCTGCATCTTTCTTCGCTTCTTTAGAACCGCATCCGGCAAAACATCCAACTGCCATAGCGAGTACCAAAAAGATACTTACTGCCTTTTTCATAATAAATTCCTCCTTGTTCTCTTGACATTTCTTAACAAAAATCTTATGCCATCTAAACGATTCTGTCAATACACTTTTTCACGAAAATTCAAGGAAATTCGTGCAATTTTCCGCATTTTTTCACAGTCCATAACTCCCTGGTATGGTACCCATAACCAATGTTTATATCCGTTTTATATTTGACTAATTTTAATCCCCATTCACACTGTAAATGAATTGCCCAAATGAATATGGAAGATTTCCTTTTGTGCAATGGAGATGAAACTCAAGAAATCGTGAAGCCCACTGGCGAACACGTTTTCTGCATTCAGAGGTTCATCGGAATGTCCTGCACAAGGAAACCTGAAATATTCATTTGGGCAATTCCCCACAATGATTCAGCTATTCTTCCAACACCCTATCCCATACAAAAAGGACTTCGGGAATTCTCCCAAAGTCCTTTTCCTTATCGTCACACGACTACTATTATTTCTTTGTTGTGTACATGAAGTACTTCATACCAAAGAGGTTTGCATAATCGCCGGATACGTTAGATTTTTCCATGTACATATCGTTGTATTCATAAAGTGGTACAACTGCCCATGTATCCATTAACATATCCTCTGCCTGATGCATCAGATCGATACGTTTTTCACTATCTGTCTCTACACGGATTTCTTTGATTAACTCATCATATTTATCCCAGTTCTGTGGAGCCCAAGCTTTTACATCTCTACCAAACTGTGGGTCATTGTTTCCGGAATCTGATGTGAAGATCTCAAGCATGTTAATCGGGTCATCATAATCTAATAACCATCCCTCACGGGCAACGTCATATTTACCCTGCTTACGATCCTCTAAGAATACGTTCCAGTCCTCAGAAGAAATCTTCATGTCAATACCGATTACTGCTAAATCCTGCTGAATTGCCTCAGCGATTTTCTGATGGCTGTCCATTGTGTTCAGGATGTAGTTTACGGTAAGTGCAGGAGAAATCTTGTAAGATCCGTCTCCGTTGTCTTTAAATGTATATCCGCAGTCCTCTAAAAGCTTCATAGCTTCTTTTGCATTGTCTGCGCCTGTCTTCTCTGCATCGAAATATCCGTCTTTCTTGAATTTTCCGCCGTTTCCGTCAGATACAAGTGCCGGGATGAAAGAGTTAGCCAGTTTCTGGTCTGTCTGAGCTACAGTCTCAACGATGTATTTACGATCGATCATAAGACTCATTGCTTCACGCATCTTAGCTGCCTGCTCCGGAGTCTTGTCTTTGAACATCTCACTGTTTACGTTGAATGCTACATAGTATGTTCCAAGAGTATCGATTACATGGAACTCATCGCTCTCTTTTGCTTTTGCGATCTCATCAGTAGGAACTTCATCGATGAAGTCTAAGTCACCGCTGTTGTATGCAGCATATACTGCTGTCATATCATCACTTAACATGAAGTGAAGCTCTTTCATGCTTACATTCTTTGCATCGTAGTAGTTATCGTTCTTAACATATACCATGCTCTCGTTGTGGCTCCATTTGTCTAAGGTGTATGCACCGTTGCAGACAAATCCTGCTTCCTGAGCCCATGCTCCAGGGTTAGAACCATCTTTATCAGCTGCCTCTACTGATGCCTGTGGTACCGGCATGAATGTAGGGAATGCACATAAATCCAAGAAGTATGCACATGGGCTTGCAAGCTGTACGGTTAATGTATAATCGTCATCAGCTGTTACCTTTAATGTACCATCATCATTTTTGTCAATTACATCGAACAGATAAGAATAATCTGATGCTGTTGCTTCTGCTGCTGCACGATTCCAGCTATATGCGAAATCTTTTGCTGTCAGCTCGCTTCCGTCACTCCATTTAGACTTGATCAGCTTAAATGTATAAGTTGTCTTGTCTTCGGAAATCTCCGGCTCTCCATCTGATAATGCCGGTACTAATTTTCCGTCCTTGTCATAGGTATAAAGACCTACGAAAGAGTTTACTGCTAAACATCCGCCATCTACAGAACTGTTTAATGCCGGGTCAAGGTACGCTGGTTCAGAAGCTACGTTGATGTTTAATACATCTGTATTTGTGCTTTTTTTAGATTCTGAATCAGATTTCTTGGCTGCATCCTTTTTGTCACCGCCGCCGCATGCTACGAGGCTGACTGCCATGGCTGCCACCAATAAGGTAGAAATAAGTCTTTTCTTCATTTCTAATTTTTCCCTCCTCTTTTCTTTTTATGTTTCACTCCACTGTGGAGATAGAAACCCTGCTCAGATTATTTATTCCAGCATGCTACAAAATGCTCTCCGCCTCGGTCTGTTAACGGTGGCATCTCCTTTGCACACTGCTCTGTTGCATACGCACATCTGGTACGGAACGGACATCCGCTTGGCATATTCAACGGACTTGGAACGTCACCCTCTAATACGATACGATGGCTTTTTCTTGCAGTTTCCGGATCCGGAATCGGAACTGCGGAAAGCAGGCTCAGTGTATACGGATGAATCGGATGGTTATTCAGCTCATCGGAAGGAGCGATCTCCATCATTTTTCCAAGATACATTACTGCAATTCTATCAGAAATATGCTGAACAATCAACAAGTCATGTGCAATAAACAGGTATGCCATGCCAAATTTTTTCTGTAAATCTTCAAACATGTTGACAACCTGTGCCTGAATGGATACATCCAATGCAGATACCGGCTCATCACAGACGATAAATTTCGGTCTTACTGCTAATGCTCTTGCGATTCCGATACGCTGCCTCTGTCCACCGGAAAACTCATGTGCATAACGTGTTGCATGTTCTGCATTCAATCCTACATATCCCATCAATTCCAAAATTCTGTCTCTTCGCTCTGCACGGCTGCTATACAGTTTATGTACATCCAGCGGTTCTCCGATAATGTCCTCTACGGTCATTCGCGGATTCAGGGAAGAATATGGGTCCTGAAATACCATCTGCATTTTCTTTCGGTATGGAAGCATATCTACATCAATGCTCTTATTTTTTACCGGATTTCCATTTGCATCAACAATGATCTTTCCTTCTTCATCGTACTGCTCTCCGCTGTCGAACAGAACATCTCCATCAAAAACGATACGTCCTGCTGTCGGCTGATACAGACGGAGCAGTGTACGTCCTACTGTGGTTTTTCCACATCCTGACTCACCGACTAATCCAAGAGTCTCTCCCGGCTTGATGGCAAATGAAATATCATCCACTGCCTTTAACGGAATGGTGTGAAATCCTTTACGCACCGGAAAATACTGTTTTAAGTGGCTGACTTCCAGCAGATTCTTTTCCTCACTCATTCTTATTTTCCTCCTGTGCTTCATACATTTTCTTTACATTCATCCAGCAGCTCGCCAAATGTGTGTCACTCATGCGAATCTCCTGTGGTACTTCATCTAAACAGATCTTCATTGCTGCCTCACAACGCGGGCAGAATGCACAGCCTTTCGGCATATTTAAAAGGTTGATCGGCGTACCGCCAATCGGAACCAATCGTTCATTCATGTTGTCTTTTCTCGGAATGGAACGTAACAGTCCCTTGGTGTACTCATGACATGGACGATAGAAAATATCATCTGCCGTTCCACGTTCACAGACACGACCACCATACATAACGATGATCTCATCACACATACTTGCGATGACACCGAGGTCATGTGTTACCATGATGATCGCCATTCCAAGTTTTTTCTGTAAATCCTGCATCAGTTCTAATATCTGTGCCTGAATGGTTACGTCAAGTGCTGTGGTCGGTTCATCTGCGATCAGAATATCCGGCTCACAGGCTAATGCCATTGCGATCATCACACGCTGACGCATACCACCGGATAACTCATGCGGATATTGTTTCATACGGCTTTCCGGCTCATTCACTCCTACGAGTGTGAGCATTTCGATCGCTCTTTCTTTTGCTTCTTTTTTATTTTTATCCGTATGAAGCAGAATTGCCTCACACAACTGATTTCCTACAGTAAATACAGGGTTCAGACTGGTCATCGGGTCCTGGAAAATAATAGAACACTTAGAACCGCGGAAATTATGCAGTTCTCTTTCACTCCACTTTGTAATATCCTCACCCTTATATTTCACGGAACCTTCCGTAATCTCTCCTGTCTCTGCTAAAATCTGCATGATAGAATATGCGGTTACGGATTTTCCTGAACCGGACTCTCCAACGATTCCTAACGTCTTTCCTGCTTCTAAGGTCATGGACAATCCGTTTACGGCATTGACATCTCCTGACTCTGTATGGAAACATGTATGGAGATTTTCGACTTCCAGCACATAATCTGTATTCTTTACTTCTTCGCTCATCTCTGCATCTCCTTACTTTAATTTTGAATCAAACGCATCTCTTAATCCATCACCTAAAAGGTTAAATGCCAGTACGATCAGACAGATCGTGACTGCCGGGATAACCAGTTTGGACGGATAGGACTGCATTCCTGCTCTGGCTGTATTTGCAAGACTTCCTAACGATGTCAGCGGAGCTGCAACACCCAGTCCTAAGAAACTCAGATAACTCTCTGTAAAGATTGCAGATGGGATCTGAAGTGCCGTTGTAATAATGATAACAGACAGACAGTTCGGAATGATATGTCTGCTTAAGATTTTACTTCCTTTTGTTCCGATACATCTTGCTGCTAATACATACTCACTGCTTTTTATGGAAAGCACCTGTCCTCTGACAAGACGTGCCATACCTACCCAGTAGAGCAGTCCGAATACGATAAATATGGAGATCATATTCGTTCCCAGTTTTGAAAGTGCCGTACCTTCAATTGCCGGTGCCAGCGTTACGTTCAATACAACGGAAAGTAAGATGATCATCAACATATCCGGCAGGGAATAGATGACATCGACGATACGCATCATTACCATATCGACTTTTCCACCACAGTATCCTGCGATCGCACCATATAGCAGTCCGATGATCAATACCATGATCGATGCTACCAGACCTACTGCAAGGCTGACTCTTGTTCCGTAAATAACACGGATAAAGTAATCACGGCACAGACTGTCTGTACCAAAGATATGCGGGAATAATTTTTCACCGGTTTCTTCCATATACTGGAGTTCTCTTGGGGAGTATTCCATCATACCAAGATTCTTCGCACTCTTATCACGGACACCGTTTACCGTTATGATCTGATCATAGCTGTAAGGCACAATGTGTGGTGCTATGATAATAATTAACAATATTAAGATCAGCACTACCAGACTTCCCATTGCCAACGGGTTCTTTTTTAAACGTCTGATACCATCTTTAAAGAATGTTGTGGATTCACTCATAACATCCTGTTGCTTTTTTTCCTCTTCCGTAGCCGCTCTGAAATAGGAACTGTCAAATTTTGATAAATCGACCTGAGCGGACAACAGACTCTTTTTCGGACTTCCATTTTCGTTCTGCATAAATCTCTATCCTCTCTTATTCAAATGTGATACGCGGGTCGATAATCTTATAAGCAATATCCGTAAGCAGGTTTGCAATTACCATGAGAACCGCTAAGAAAATTGTCGTTGCCATGATCATCGTATAGTCACGGTTTGTAATACTTGTTACAAACGCTGTTCCAAGACCACCGATGGTAAAGATATTCTCTACTACCATGGAACCTACTAAGATATAGGCTACCATTGGTCCTACATATGTAACGACCGGGATCAATGCATTACGAAGTGCATGTTTGAAGATCACTCTTCTTGTACTTACACCTTTCGCTCTTGCTGTACGCACATAATCCTGATTCAATGCGTCTAACATACTTGTTTTTGTCAATCTTGTGATATATGCCATTGGATAAAGGCTCAACGCTATGACAGGCAGCACATAATTCGGATCACTGGATGACCAGACCGGAACCCATTCTAATTGTAAACAGAATACTAACAGCAGCAGAGTTGCCAGTACGAAGGACGGCATTGCCGTTGCCAGTGGCGTAAAGAAAATAATGACACGGTCGGGCCATTTATTTCGGTTCAGTGCCGCAACACTTCCTAACACAATTCCCACGATGATTGCGACAATCGCTGCCATACCTCCTAATTTTGCTGATATCTGGAACTTTGCCCACATATCTGTCCAGATGTCACGTCCGCTCTTTAAGCTTACGCCCCAGTCGCCATGTACCAGATTTTTCAGATACAGACCAAACTGAACATACACCGGTTTATCCAGATTGTAACGTTCCTCTAAAGTTTTTTGAACTGCCGGGCTTAATGCTTTTTCCGTATTGAACGGTCCACCCGGTATCAGGTTCATCGCAAAAAACGTAATCGCACTGATTACGAATATCGTCACGACGGCAAGAAACACTCGTTTGACAATATATTCTTTCATTGATTTCACTCCTTGTTTCCAGATCATATTTTATCTGAGCATTTCCTCTCATTTTTGTGCGGCAGAATCCTATTTCCTGACAGGTGTGTACTTTTCCATTTTACTATGGCAAAGTATTACCCCGAAATAAAAAAAGGGCGAGACCTTTCCCGCTTCATCGCACCCCAAAATATAATCTATTTTTTAACTCATAGTTTTGTTGTATTTTATCATTTTGACCGCCAGTTTGTCAATAAATTTGGGCATATTCCATGAAATTCATATTCATGCATGATTTTGGGGTTTTTATACACAAAAAGGGTTCTCTAAACCACTTCAGAAAACCCTCTTTTCTTCTCTTTAAATGGAGTACGGGCAACAGGACTTGAACCTGCACGGTCTCCCACTAGAACCTAAATCTAGCGCGTCTGCCAATTCCGCCATGCCCGCTTAACATATCCGTTTTCCTATTCTAATGGATTCTGAACTCCTTGTCAATTCTTTTCGTAATTCTAAACCAACTCTAAACTTCCTTAAAAGTTTCTTATAACTGTTGCAAAGCAGTTGAAAAATGTCAGAAAATGCCATACACTAGGAACGTCAATATGTAGTTTATGGGGGAACAAGCAATGAACGTATTAATGTTATTAAAAAATAAATCAGAAGTCGCTTTTGTCTATGACACCAACACGCTCCGTCAGGGCATTGAAAAAATGCATGCCCACGGCTATTCTGCCATTCCGGTGCTTTCGAAGGATGGCACCTATGTCGGAAGTGTCAGCGAAGGCGATTTTCTCTGGCATATCTTAGAATACCGCAACAACGACTTACGGGTACAGGAAAATTATCAGGTCAGCGACATTCTGCGCAAGGACTTTAACCCTGCCGTTAAAATCGATGTTTCCATGGATGAGTTATTAGAGCGCTCCATGAACCAGAACTTTATCCCTGTCGTGGATGACCGTAACTTTTTTATCGGCATTGTAACAAGACAGGATATCATCCGAAGCATTTTAAAGGAACTTTAATCCTCCTTTTTTAACTCCATTCTCTTGTACCGGAAAGTTCCCCATGGCTTGATGCTGTCATGTTCACAGACCACCTGATAACCTGCTTTTTCATAACACTTCACGGCTCTTTGATTAAACAGACGGACTTCCAGATAGACAAGACTTTCCGGATACTGTTTTTTTACATAATCCGTAACGGATCTTACAAAGTCTGCCCCTTTGCCCTGACCGCACTCTTCCGGTCGCATTCCCAGTCCTATCTCAACCTCTCCGTTTTCATCCTGATGCACCTTAAAATAGCCGATCAGCTCTCCTGCTTTATTTAGCACTCCGCGGTACTCCTGCCCGCGTACTTTCGCATCTGCGATCTCCCAGTGATTTCTGACCGCCATTTCCCAGGAAGAATAACTGTACAGGGAATATTCTCCTTCATATTTCCAACCGCAGATGTCTTTTGCATATACTTCTTTTAATGGTACGATCCGATACAGACCGCTGTTTTCCAGACTCCGGATGACACGCGCCGGATTTCCCACTGCGATCACATTCGACGGAATATCTTTCGTCACGATACTGCCGGCACCAATGACACTATTATCTCCGATCGTAACGCCCGGCAAGACCGTAACGCCTGCACCAAACCACACACTGTTGCCCACCTGAATCGGTCTGGCTGTCTCCAGTCCGCGGTTACGCTCTGTTTCATCCAACGGATGCTCTGCCGTTGCAAAGCAGCAATTTGGTCCTACAAATACATTGTCACCGAATGTTACTTTTGCACAGTCTAAAATGACACAGTTGTGATTGCTGTAGAAATTTTTTCCAATTTCAATATTATATCCATAATCGCACCAGAACGGCGTGGTAATATAAAAGCCCTTTCCCGCTTTTGCAAAAAGTGATGCAAATATCTCACTCTGCTCTTTGATCTTAGATGGTGGAAGCTGGTTTGCTGTAAAACACAGATCCTTGCACTTTAACCGGTCTTCTTTTAAATCTTCATCCAAAACGGCTTCATAGACCATGCCTGCTAACATTTTTTCTTTTTCTGTCATAGCTGCTCTCCTGTCTTTGTTTTGGATGCATTCGCATCATTATCTAATCATCTCTACATTTACAGATTAAATAAGGTCTATCAAAATTTTTTCTCTTAAAAATCATTTATACTTTATAATCCATTAGTATCAGGATTTACGTATCCTTCACCATCATAATCTGGTGCATAATACCCAACTTGTAATCTCATCCCACAATTACTAGGATTATAGTAAACCCAAACAGCTATATTTTTATCTTCTACTTCCCACATTGCTATATATTCAATATAACCCATCAATAAATTAGTATCATCATTTGAATACTCAGCCATACTACTTAGCACTTTCCGTTCATTGCTATTAGGTTCTCCATATTTACGCGTTAATATAGAAACCATATCGTCATATGTGGATTTACAATATTGATAATCATACGGCAAGTTATAACATAAGTAGCTTACAGAATAGCATCCGTAATCAGTATCTGTATAATAACGCAAATAAGCATCATTCCCATTCAATGTGGTCTCATACACTATAACACCATCCTGCTCGCTATCAAAACTATTAGTTTCTTTCTTTTTAATCTGATCTGCTGTATCATGCCAATTTGCAACACCTGCTGCATTTCCAATTATAGGTTTCTGGGTTTGTTCTGTCTCTGTAACCTTTGTCTCCTGTTCATTCTTTACTTGTTTTGTTGTTTCTGCCTTTGATTCTGTATTTTTCTTTGTTGGATTTTCAGTATTATTAGATTGAGTTTGTGAACCGCAACCAGTAAGTATACATAGAGCCATTAAAATTATGACAACTTTTTTCTTCATATGCTTATCCCCCTCTTTTTAGGCAATACTTAGTTTATATAATACTTTATCACATATTATCCTGCTTTTCAATAATTACAAACTGATTGCAATTTCGTAAATTTATATATAATTTTTTTCCTAAAAATGTAAAAACTGCCACTCCGCTGAAGCTAAAAGGTAATGAATCCAAGCGCAAACATCAGCGCGATCATAACCACACCCGCCTTGGAAGTGTGGAACAACTGTGTGGAAATTCCCATCAGCATAGTTCCTAAAAAAGATGCTCCCTTTCCAAAGATGTCAAACATTCCAAAATATTCGCTTGCCTTTTCTTTTGGAATGATCTTCGCATAGTAGGAACGTGACAATGCCTGAATAGCCCCCTGGAATACTCCCACGCAGGTTGCAAGAAACCAGAATTTCCATGCCGTATCTAATTGAAGTGCAAAAAGTGCGATCAGAAAATAGGCACTGATGCAGACAGAGATCAGTTTTTCCGATTCATATTTCCGTGCTAATTTTCCAAACAGGATGGAACACGGAAATGCAACCACCTGTGTCAAGAGCAGCGCGAGCAGCATACTGCTGTCGCTGATGCCCACATCTTTTCCATATGCGGTTGAATTTGCTGCGGAGATTCCACTTGCCGTTGCCATATTTTTAAAATAAATCGGTATGATCGTGGATACCAGCATCATATAATACCCATTGTTTTTCTAATTTTGTCATTTTCTCTTTTTCCATCGTATACTCCTAATCCACGCCAAAGGTATACTGATATACCTCATCACACGGTCCCTTATCCCGATATTCACAGATCAACTGTACTGCTAACGGAATTGCATCCTGATACAGCCTGCTGCACCTCCTGCTTTGTTACTTCCGGAAAAAATTCCGCAATGACACCGGCACAGGTTGCATCTGTCGGGATATGGTTTGTCAGGTGCGAAGTGATGGGATTGTGTCCGTGTTTTTCCAATAACATCCGGTCGAATTCTACTTCGATCTCCGCATGCGTCACCCCGCTCTTTTGGATCTTTTCCTCAATATATCCATGACAGCTGTGATCTAACGCAAAATGACAGATGAACCCATACAGATAGGCAAATCCGCCACGGTTCGCCGGCAGCTCCTTTCCCTTCTTCCATGCCTGTTCAAAGAATTCTGCCGCCGGTCTGGCATGTAAAGCGGACCATATGCTTTGATCTCTTTTTGTATCTCTTTTGGTAACTGTTTGTAAACTGCTTTTCCAAAGCAATAATGTGCATAAGTAGATGGCACGTTTCTTCCTCTCTTTCCTCATTTTCTTTTCACATCTCAGTATAGTATGCCCGAAAAAACGTTACTATCATGCTTTGGAAAAAACTCGGTAAAATAAATGCAAAAAGACTTACCACAAAACTGTAGTAAGTCCATGTTACTGAGGCATCGGGGATTCGAACCCCGGACAACTTGATTAAAAGTCAAGTGCTCTGCCAACTGAGCTAATACCCCATATTTAATTTGTAAGACCTGGGCTAGCTGGATTCGAACCAGCGAATGCAGGAGTCAAAGTCCTGTGCCTTACCGCTTGGCGATAGCCCATTGTGTAAGGTGGCTAGAGGGATTCGAACCCTCGGCCTCCAGAGCCACAATCTGGCGCGCTAACCAACTGCGCTATAGCCACCATGCCATGCTTGCTCTGGTAAAATCCAGAATGTGCCCGAAGGGATTCGAACCCCCGACCCACGGCTTAGAAGGCCGTTGCTCT
>ERZ773228.3194-NODE-3194-length-13822-cov-13.780780_pt1 | contig 13822 bp, 10 predicted proteins | sample MGYA00580524_ERZ773228 | MGnify/ENA primary metagenome ERZ773228 (study PRJEB29015, sample SAMEA2737768) | human gut metagenome | biome: human gut; feature: human-associated habitat; material: faeces | place: China | collected 2012 ...
GCCACAAAGCTGGCAATGCGGGCTTTTTCGTCGGCGCTGTCCAGCTTCTGGCTGGTGCCGCTTTTTCCGCCCACCCGGTAGCCCGGGATCTGGGCGTTCCGTCCACCGCCGTAGAGCACCACGGCTTCCATCATCTCCCGCATGGTCTGGCTGGTCTCTGCCTTGAGCACCTGCCGTTTGCAGACAGGGGCGAGCTGCTCAATGGTACTGCCGTCCGGGGCCAGGATCTCCGAGACGACGTAAGGCTGCATCAGTTTTCCGCCGTTGACCACGGCGCAGACTGCCGCCGCCATTTCCAGATAGGAGATCTTGCTGCTCTGCCCAAAGGCACAGGAGGCCAGCTCCACCGGGCCCATCCGGTCGGCGGTGTAGTACAGGCTCTTTTTCGGCTCGGCGGGCAGGTCGATGCCGGTGGGCTCCCGCAGGCCGAAGGCGGAAAAATAATCGCAGAAGGCCTCTCTGCCCAGCCGGGCCCCGATCTGGATGAAGCTCTGGTTGCAGGAATTTTCCAGCGCCTGGGTCACGCTCTGGGCCCCGTGGCGCTTGTGGTTGGCACAGTGGAAGCGGGTGCCTGCCACTGAGATGGATTCCCCGCAGTAAAAGCTGGAATGCTTTGTGATGGCTCCGGCATCCAGCGCCGCCGCGCAGGTGATGAGCTTGAACACGCTGCCCGGTTCGTACAGGTCGCTGACGGCCTTGTTCCGCCACTGGGTCTGCTGGGCCAGCTGCAAAGCGGCCTTGCGCGCATCACCGGTCAGGGCCTCCACGGTGTTCCGGGCGGCGGTGTCGGCAATGACGCGGGGCTCGTTGGGGTCATAGGAGGGCGTGGTGGACATGGCCAGCACGGCCCCGGTGTTTACATCCATGACGATCCCCACGGCCCGCGCCGCCACATGGTGCTCCTGCACGGCGTAGGACAGCGCATTTTCAAGGTAGTGCTGGACACAGCTGTCGATGGTGAGCCGCAGGCCGTCCCCCTCGGTGGGAAAACGCTCGGTCTCGTAGCTCTGCTCCAGTGTGTAGCCCCAGGCGTTGACAGCCGTGAGCACCACGCCGTTTTCCCCGGTGAGCAGGTCGTCATATTTCAGCTCCAGCCCGGCCACCCCTGCGTTGTCCACATTGGTGAACCCCAGCACAGAAGCCAGAAACGCTCCCTGCGGATACCAGCGCTTGCTGTCCTGATTGATGCGGATGCCGGTGATGCTGTTTTCCTCGCAGAAGTCCCGCACAGCATCGGCTGCGGCACGGTCCACCCGGTAGCGGAGCAGGCAGTCGTTGGAGCGGCGGTCGCTGAATTTTTCCAGCAGGGCCGCTTCGTCCAGCGCTAAGATCTCCGCAAGGCCGTGGGCGGCAAGGGTGATTTTCTCTTCCGGCATCTCCCGGGGCGAGGCCCGCAGGGTCCAGCAGCTGCTGTTGGCGGCCAGCAAAAGGCCGTCGGCGCTGTAAATGCGCCCCCGGTCTGCGGGAACCACGGTATCCCGCAGCTGCTGGCCCTGTGCACGGTCGGCATAGAAGCCGTCGGTGCGCACCTGCAGGAAAAAGAGCCGCACGGCCAGCCCCAGGCAGACGGCACAGAACAGCACCGCCACGGCCCGTGCCCGGCGGCGGAATCCCCGCTCGGGCAGGGTGCGGAGAAATCTGGGCATGATGTCACCCCCTTTAACGGGCTCACCCTCTCCGTCATCGCTGACGCGATGCCACCTCTCCCGAAGGGAGAGGCCTTGGCATTCGATACAAAGTTTATGATTTTGTCAAAAGCTCCCCCTTTGGGGGAGCTGGCGCAAAGCGCCTGAGAGGGTGAGCTAGTGTACAAGATATGCACAACGTCACGATAATATCCGTATAGCCAACAGCAGCATGGCGTACAATAGTAAAACTGGGGGTGACAACATGAAACTGACTGCCTTGGCAGGCGGGCGGCACAAGGCACCGCTGCAGCCGCTGCCGGCCATGGACCTGCCGTTTCTGGTGCTGGTACTCACGCTGGTGGGGTTCGGGCTGGTGATGCTGGGCAGCGCGTCGGGGGCGGTGGCCCTTTACCGGCGGGGCGATGCCTTTGCCTACCTGCGCCCCCAGCTGCTCTACGCTGCCATGGGCATTGCGGGGCTGTGGCTGGCCAGCCGGGTGGACTATCACATCTTCCACAAATTGGCCTGGCCGCTGCTGGGGGTCTCGTTGGTGCTGCTTGTGGTGGTGCTTTTTATGCCGGAATACAACGGCTGCAAACGGTGGCTGGTGCTGCCGGGGGTGGGTACCCTGCAGCCAAGCGAGATCGCAAAATTTGCCGTGGTGCTGGTGTTTTCGCACATCATCTCGCTGAACCATGACAGGATGCGCAGCTTTGCGGTGGGGGTGCTGCCCTTTGTGCTGGTGCTGGGGGTGGTGGCAGCGCTGATGCTGCTGGAGCCCCATCTTTCGGGCACCTTGCTGATCCTGGGCATCGGAGCTGTGCTGATGTTCGTGGGCGGCACAGGTCTGCGGTGGTTCGTGCTGGCGGGCCTGGGCGGGGCGGCCGCCATCGGGGCGGCGGTGGTCGTTATGCCGGACCTTGTGCCCTACGCCGCCGACCGCCTGCGCTCCTGGCAGGACCCCTTTGCCGACCCGCTGGGGGATGGCCACCAGACCATCCAGAGCCTGTACGCCATCGGCTCCGGCGGAGCCACCGGGCTGGGGCTGGGGAACAGCCGCCAGAAACACCTGTTTGTGCCTGAACCCCAGAACGACTTCATCTTCTCCATTGTCTGCGAGGAACTGGGCTTTGTGGGGGCCTGTGCCGTGGTGCTGCTGTTCGTGCTGCTGCTCTGGCGGGGCATCACCATTGCCGCCCATGCCCCCGACCGTTTTGGGGCGCTGCTGGTGGTGGGCTTTACCGTGCAGGTGGCCCTGCAGGCTGTCCTCAATGTGGCCGTGGTCACCAATACCATCCCCAACACCGGCATCAGCCTGCCCTTTTTCTCCTCCGGAGGAACGAGCCTGATGATGTTGTTGGGAGAGATGGGTATTGTTCTATCCGTATCAAGAGGTGAAACCTGACGGAATAGAAAACATAAAGTTGAATTGCCAAAGGCTCTCCCTTTGGGAGAGCTGGCGCGAAGCGCCTGAGAGGGCGAGGATGCTATAAATTACAAAACAAACTTGTCCGCCTCACACTCCGGCCCTGTTTTGCATACGGTGGGGTATCTTTTGCGGAATGGGGGCACGGACATGGAGGAACGGATCGTGGTGACAGGGGGCCGCCCGCTGAACGGAAACGTAAAAATTCCGGCAGCGAAAAACAGCGTTCTGCCGCTTTTTGCGGCATCGCTGCTCTGCACGGGAGAGGTGCGGCTCCAGGCTGTGCCCCGCCTTGCGGATGTGGAACACTGCATGGCGCTTTTGCGGGGCGTGGGCTGTGCAGCCCGGTGGGAGGGCAGTGACGCGGTGCTCTCCGGTCCGCCTGCCAACAGCACTATGCCGGGGCAAACGGCGGGACAAATGCGGGCCTCCATTTTGTTCTGCGCGCCCCTGCTGGCAAGGCTGGGCCGCGCCGAGACCAGCCTGCCCGGCGGGTGCCGCATCGGGGCCCGGCCCATCGACCTGCATCTGGCGGGGCTGGCAAAAATGGGGGCGGTGGAGCTGGAAGCAGGGGAAGGGCGGCTGGTGCTGACGGCTCCCTCCGGCCTGCACGGGGCCGAGATCACCCTGCGTTTCCCCAGCGTAGGGGCCACCGAGACACTTCTGCTGGCCGCTGCCTGTGCCAGAGGCAGAACCATCCTGCGGGGGGCGGCCCGGGAACCGGAGATCGCCGACCTTGCCGCTTTTCTGAACCGGTGCGGCGGCTGCATCGAGGGGGCAGGCAGCTCCACCCTCCGCATCGAAGGGCGGCGGGGGCTTTCCGGGTGCTGTTTTTCGCCCCTGCCCGACCGCATTTTTGCTTCCACGCTGGCCTGCGGCTGTGCGGCGGCGGGCGGCCGGGTGGAACTGACCGGCTGCGCCCCTGCGCTCTATGCACCGGTGCTGGAAATTCTGGGACAAATGGGGTGCCGGGTGGAACCGGCAGGGGATACGGTGCGAATTTCCCGCTTTGGGCGGCTGCACGGGGCAGGCCGGGTGTTCACCGGAGCCTATCCGGCCCTTGCCACCGATGCTGCCCCGCTGCTGGCGGCGGCAATGCTCTGTGCCGACAGCGAGAGCAGCATCGAGGACGTGATCTTTGAGCGCCGGTTCGGCTGTGCTGAGGGTTTTTGCCGCCTGGGCGCACAGGCCGAAGCGGCGGGCAGGGTGCTGACCATTGCGCCGGGCGGCCTTTTGCGCGGTACAGAGGTGGAGGCCCCCGACCTGCGGGGCGGGGCGGCACTGGTGCTGGCGGGGCTTGCGGCCCGGGGAACCACGGTCATCACCCACCCGGCGCATATCGACCGGGGATATGCCGGATTTACAGAGATTTTGGCCGGTTTGGGGGCGCAAATTCGGCGGGAATCGGCCCCGGGAAACGGGACGGTGAAAAAAACCTCTGCAAAAAAACAAATTTGTCTTGCAATCGGGGCAAAAAGATGATACGATACAGTTATATAAGTATAGTATCGAACTCTTCTTGTGCGAAAAGCGCAGGTTTACGATAACATATCCGATGGAGGACAAAAGTTATGGCACTCATGCTCGACGAAGAAATGGATGAAAATGTTACGACGATCAAGGTCATTGGCGTGGGCGGCGGCGGCGGCAACGCAGTCAACCGCATGGTCAGCGACGGTCTGCAGGGCGTAGAATTTATTGCAATGAACACCGACCAGCAGGCGCTGGCCAAGAACCATGCTGCCACCAAGGTGCAGCTGGGCTCCAAGCTCACCAAGGGCCGCGGCGCGGGCGCTGATCCCGAGATCGGCCAGCGTGCTGCCGAGGAAAGCAAGGATGAGATCGCAAATGCCCTGAAGGGCTCCCAGATGGTCTTTATCACCGCCGGTATGGGCGGCGGCACCGGCACCGGTGCTGCTCCTGTGGTGGCCGAGGTGGCACACGATCTGGGCATCCTGACCGTGGGCATCGTCACCAAGCCCTTCTCCTTTGAGGGCAAGCGCAAGATGGGCCTGGCAGAGCAGGGCATCGCAAACCTGCTCATGCACGTTGACAGCCTGATCGTCATCCCGAACGAGCGCCTGAAGATGATCAGCCAGGAAAAGATCACCCTGATGAACGCTTTCCAGGCCGCCGATAATGTGCTGCGTCAGGGCGTGGAGTCCATCTCTGCCCTGATCAATGTGCCCGCCTTCATCAACCTGGACTTCGCCGATGTGCGCTCCATTATGAAGGATGCCGGTTACGCCCACATGGGCGTGGGCAGCGCCAAGGGTGCAGGCAAGGCAGAGAACGCCGCCAAGGCTGCGATCTCCTCTCCGCTGCTGGAAACCAGCATTGCCGGTGCACACGGCGTGATCATCAACATCACCTCCAGCCCTGATATCGGCCTGGAGGATGTCGAGACCGCTGCCGGCCTCATCACCCAGAGCGCTCACCCCGATGCAAACATCATCTGGGGTACTGCGTTCGATGAGAACCTGTCCGATGAGATGCGCGTTACCGTTGTGGCCACCGGCTTTGACAACAAGGCCGCCGATGGCCTGCGCAGCAGCCTGAACAACGCCGCCGGTGCCGGTGCTTCCACCCCCAGCGCAGTGTTCAGCTCTGATGTGTCCGGCGCGGGTGCCGCAAAGCAGCAGCCTGCTGCCGCCGCAAACAGCGCTGCAAAGCCGGTGGAGGAAGAAAGCAGCGACAACCGTTACTACGATGAGCTGCTGGCGATCCTGAATAAGCGCAAGTAAGTTTGTAAGTTACAGTGTGAACCGCCCGGGAGGGGGCGTGGTCTCTTGCGCGCGTGAGCGGGAGGAGCAGAGATGGTACCAAACGACATCTGGCTGCGCACCGAATGGCTGAGCTGCCGCAGAACCAGCGTGCTGCGCTGTGTGGAGCGTTATTGTGCCGCCGCTGCCCGTGAATACCGCCGCGCTCTGCGCAGGGTGCAGGAAGTGGAGGAAACGATGGCGCAGGTCGAACCGGAAACCGGGAGACGGCTCCCGAGCCAGCCCGCTCAGGCGGAGCTGTTGAACCGCCGTCTTGCCGCTGCCAATGCGGAGATCCGCCGTTACCAGACCCGGCTTTACGCCTGTGAGCGGGAGATGGTGGCACTGCGGCAGGAGAACGCCGAGCTGGAAGCTCTGTGTGAGCAGGCGCGGGCAAACAGTTTGCTGCCGCCCGTGCCCCCGCAGCCCAAGGTGCTGGAACAGCCCGGCCTGCCGGTGATCGTGTTCCACCCGGCGGCGGATGCCCCCAAGGCAGAGCAGCCCCAGCCGGATGCTGTACCGGAGCAGAGCGCACCGAAGCAGGAGCCTGCCCCGCAGGCCGCACCGCCGGAACCGGAGGAGGAACGCTGTCCCTTTGCGCAGCCGGACTGGAAGCCCACCACGGCGCTCGACCATCAGGCGGTGGATCTGGTACATCAGCTGGAAAGCTTAATGACTGTATAACAAAAAGACGATGCACAAACGCTGTGCATCGTCTTTTTTGCGTCTTGGGGATGTTACCGCACGGCGCTGGTGCGGTGTTCCATGAGGTAGGTGGCCTTCAGGTCGGCAATGTGGAGCTTGACGGCAAGCGGGTATTTGTCGTAAGCCTCCGAGATGGCGAAGCAGCCGCCCTTGGCCGCATCGTCAAAGCCGCCCATGTGCCAGCGGATGGCTACCGCTTCCTCGACCTTCAGCTTCATAAACCGCTCGATCAGGAACACGCTCTTCTCGCCGTGGCCATAGGGGAACAGATCCTCCACGCTGTAGCTGGGCACCTTTTCCCACTGGCCGGTGGCATCATTTTTCACATTGCGGGTGCCCTTTTTGTAGTAGTTGGCCTTGCACAGATCGTGCAGCAGAGCACAGATGGCATAGCTCTCCTCACTCTCACCCTCGGTGAAAAAGCCGTCGTGGAGAGCATGGTAGACGTTCAGGCTGTGCATGCACAGCCCGCCGTCACAGGCCCCATGGAACCGGGTGGAGGCCGGAGCCGAGAAGAAATCCGTCTTGTTGTCCAGCCAGTCCAGCAGCTTTTCGCTGCCCGGGCGGGAGACATGCTGATGCCAGATCTGCAAAAACTCCTCGCGGTAGTCCATCTTACAGCTCCAGATCTTCCAGAATGCCCTTGAGGATGGCCAGCTCTTCGCCGCTCAGGGAAATGCCCTTGCCCATGCGGGTGCCGTCCGGGGACCAATCACGGATGTCGTACTTGGGTTCGCCGTCGTTCCAGCTGATGAGGTTGAGCTGGCGCTCCCAGCCGCGGGGACGCTGAGACAGCACTGCAATGCGCTGGACCACTTCGTATTTGATTTCTGCCATGTTTCCTTACCTGCCTTTGCTTTGTTTGTTATCATAATATAAGAACGCGGCGAAGATTTCAACAGGTAATTGGAAAATAATTTGAAAATTTTGATTTTACTTGCAGGAGCCGCAAGCGATCTTGGCAGAACGGCACGTTCTGCCAAGGGCTCCCCCGCCGGGGAAGCTGGCACGCGAGGCGTGACGGAGGGAGTCAACCATAAGGCTCCTCTTCCCGCAGGCGAACCAGTTCTTTTACCGCCTCCGGGTCATCCGGTGCGGGCTGGCGGCTGTTTTGCTTCTGCTCCGTGAACAGCCCGGGGGCATACTGCGCCATTACCCCGGGTGTATTTCCTGCCAGAAATTCCTTGGCGTTTTTCTGCATGCAGGCTGCCGGTGTGCCGTCTGTCATGGGGACCGCCTGAATCGGCGGCAGATCCGGTTCCGGCGGCGGCAGCTGCACCTCCGGGCTGTCCGGCTGGCTGGGCAGTGCCCCCAGCGGCGGGCTCACCCGGCTGGATGTGGGGCCGACATGCTTTTGCTTGTGGGACATAAGAAACACCTCCGCACTTAATGTGTGCGGAGGTGTGGTCGTTTATGCGGGAAAGGGGTGAAACCCCTCAGTCAATGCTTCGCATTGCCAGCCCCCCTAGTAGTGGGGCCTCTGGCGTTGCATGGAGTTTGGTGAGTTCCCCTTTGTGCGCAGGCTGAACCGCTCTGCCAAGGCCTCCCCTACCAGGGGAGGTGGCAAAGCCGATAGGCTTTGTCGGTGGGGTTACGTCACAATCTCCACCCAGCTGCCCCCGCTCCGCTCCTTGTGCACGACCACCTGCCGGTCGATGCGGTCCTTCAGGGCAGCAACATGGGAGATGATGCCCACCAGTCGGTCGCCCTCGGTCAGGCCGGAAAGCACCCGGATGGCCTGCTCCAGCGATTCCTCATCCAGCGAGCCGAAGCCCTCATCGAGGAAGAGGGTGTCCAGCCGGATGCCGCCTGCGGTGCTCTGGACTTCATCGGAAAGACCCAGGGCCAGCGCCAGCGAGGCCTTGAAGCTCTCGCCGCCGGACAGGGTCTTGACACTGCGGCGGGTGCCGTTGTAGTGGTCGATGACTCCCAGGTCAAGGCCCGACTGGCTGCGCTGGTTCTCGGCACCGATGCGCTCCAGCTCGTACTGGCCCGCCGTCATCTGCATCAGGCGGGTGTTGGCGTGGACAAGGATGCGGTCGAGGTAGTTCATCTGGATGTAGGCCTCCAGCCGGATCTTCTGCTTGCTGCTCAGGGTGCCGCCCGCCGTGGAGGCCAGCGCGTTCACCCACTGCCAGCGGGCATCCAGCGCGTCCCGCTGGTCGGCAAGCTTCCGGTGATCGGCCAGCGCCCTCCGGTTGGGCAGCAGCCGGGCACTCAGGTTTTTCTCCTGTGCGGCAAGGGCTTTGTGCCGGGCCAGCAGCTCGTTCTGCTCTGCCTTGAGCGCTGCGATCTTCTGGGGCTGCGCGGTCTGCTCCGCAGCCTGCCGGGCTTCCAGTGTCTGCACCGCAGCCTGGGCGGCGGCAGCAGCCTGCTGGGCTGCCGTCACCTGCGCTTCCAGAGCGGTGCGCTGTTCTGCCTGTGCTTTGCGCTGGGCTTCCAGTTCTTTTTTGCGGCGGCAGTCGGTATGGTTTTTGGTCTGGCGCTGCTTCAGGTCAGCCTGTGCGGTGTGCAGAGCATCATTTTCCTCGGCCAGCGCAGTCTTGAGCAGGCTCACGGTCAGAGGCACCGGCCCCTCGGGCGAAGTGAACCGTTCGGGCAGGAGCGCTTCTGCATCCTTCCGCAGCTGGGCGCGGCCCTCCTGCTCCCGCGTCAGCGCTTCCCGCGCGGCGGCACTGGCCTCCTGTGCGGTGCTGTCGGCCTGTGCGGCGGCCTGCTTGGCTTGGTTCACCTGCACTTCGGTGGGGGCGGTGCGGGGCAGGTGGGCTTTGGCCGGGTGGTGGGTGCTGCCGCAGACAGGGCAGGGGGCACCCTCTTCCAGCGTCTGAGCCAGCAGACCCGCCTGCGCATCCAGAAAGGCACGCTCCAGTGTGTCCCGGGTGGAATGGGCCTCGGTCTGTCTGCCTGCCGCCTGCCGGTAGGCCTCCTGTGCGATGCGTGCGGCTGTGTTTCGGTGCTGGCACTCTGTCAGGCTCCGGGCCAGCTCGTTCAGTGCGGTTTCCCGCTGGGCAAGGCGGGCCGCTTCTGCCTCCAGCTCCACCCGGCGGGTGTCGGCATCGGCCAGAGTGGCAAGCTCTGCTTCAGAGGCCGTGAGTGCCGCGTCCAGCGCTTCCAGCGTTTTGCGCCGGGTGCTGGCCTTGGCGGATTCCAGCTGGGCGGTGCTTCGGGCTTTGGTCAGCTCTCCGGCAACCTCCTGCCGCTGGCGCTCTGCCTGCTCTGCTGCACCCAGTGTGGTCTGTAACGTGCTCAATTGCCTGTCCAGCGCGGCCAGCGCGTCTGCGGCCTGTGCTGCGGCGGCTTCCTGCCGGGCGGTCAGCCCCTCCAGCAGGGTGGCCACTGCGTCCGGCGGCATCTGCGCCGAGAGCGCCCCCAGCACTTCGGCCTCCGGGTCTGCGGCATCATACGAGATGCCCGCAAGCACTGCGTCCAGCTTTGCATTCAGGGCGGCGCGTCGGGCTGTGAGGGCGGAGTTTTCCTCGGCCAGCGCCTCCTGCAGTTTCTGGTAGCGCTGGGTGCGGAACAGCTTCCGGAAGATCTTGCTCCGCTCCTCAGTGGTGGCGTTGAGCAGGCGGGTGAACTGCCCCTGCGCGATCATGGCGATCTGGGAAAACTGGTTGTAGTCCAGTCCGATGATATCAATGACGGCGGCAGTTACCTCCTTGGCTTTGGTCACAGGCGGGCGGCCATCGGCATAGGTCAGGGCGGCATCTGCCTTTTCGGTGGTGAATCCCTCGCCCCGGGCCTTGGGGCGCAGATACTCCGGGTTGCGCCGGACGGTGTACCGCTGCCCCCGCACCTCAAATTCCAGCTCCACAAAGGTGGGGGTGCCGGGGTCTGCGTATTTGCTGCGGAGCATGGCCCCATCCCGCACGCCGCCGCTGGAATGATCGTACAGGGCGTAGGTGATGGCATCGAACAGGGTGGTCTTGCCCGCGCCGGTGTCGCCGGTGACAAGGTAGAGCCCGCCTCTGCCCAATTGCTCCAGCGGCAGGGTGGTGGTGCCTGCATAGGGGCCAAAGGCCGAGAGGGTCAGCTTGAGCGGTCTCATGCGTCCTCCTCCTTCCAGATGCTTTCAATGAGCTGCTGGCAGAAAGCCGCCTGCTCATGGGTCAGGGGCTGGTTGTTCTGCAGCTGGTAAAAATCTGCAAAGTGCTCCAGCGGTGTTTTCTGTTCGGCCTTTGCAGGGGCATCCAGCTCCTGCCGGGTCTGGGTGCGGCGGTTGTCGTAATCCAGCCGCATCAGGTTGGGGTAGATGACCCGCAGGCGGGCCAGTGCCTCGGGAATGTCCTGCTCATCGGTCAGGGTGATGTGCAGGTAATCGTCCACGGCGGTGCCCTCGTAATTGCGGCGGTCGGTCAGTTCCATGTAGCTGCCGCGCAGCTCCCGCAGATCGTGCCGGGGCACCAGCGGTTCGGCGGCAATGGTCACGCTGCCCTTTTCGCCCAGCTCCACAAAGGTCACGCTTTTGTGCTGGCTGGCCTCCGAGAAAGAATATTTCAGCGGCGTTCCACAGTAGCGCAGGGTGTCCCGGCCCACCTTCTGGGGGCTGTGCAGATGCCCCAGCGCCACATAGTCGAACTTGTCGAACAGGGCGGCATCCACCCAGTCGATGCCGCCCACGCTGGGCTCCTCGCTTTCGCAGGAGGCAGCTCCTGCCACGAACTGGTGTGCCACCAGCACACTGCGGCGGGCCGGGTCAGGCGAACAGTGATCCAGCACGCAGGCAAGGGCATCGTTGTAGCTCTCAATGGGCGCGTCCGGCCAGACGTGCCGCACCATAGCGGGCTTCAAAAAGGGCAGTAAGTACAGATCGACCGGGCCGTGTGCGTCGGTGAGGGTGATGGGCTCCGGCGGCCCGGAAAACACCGGTGAGACGTAGACCCTGCTTTCGGCCAGCAGGGCAGAGCCAAAGGCCACCCGGTCGGCGGAATCGTGGTTGCCCGAGATGGCGAACACCGGCAGTTCCCGGCGGGAAAGCTCGGTGAGGAACCAGTCCAGCAGGCGGACCGCCTCGGCAGGCGGCACGGGTTTGTCGTACAGGTCGCCGGCCAGCAGCACGGCATCCACGGGGTGGGAATCGAGCAGGGATAAGATCTGCTCTAAAATATAGCGCTGGTCATCCAGCATGGAGAACTCGCAGACCCGTTTGCCCAGGTGCAGGTCGGAGAGGTGGAGAAAACGCATGGGGAAGCCCCCTTTCTAAAAGGATGGCTCTATTATACCACGGAATGTTCTCTTTTGCGTGCCAAAAGAGAACCAGAAAAGCACCCGCTACTTTCGAAGCGCGGGAGGCACGAACTAGGGGCTGCTCGCCCCTAGTAACCCCAAAGCAGAGGGCTCCGAACAAAAATGCTGGAGATTCCCGCCTGTCGGCGTGAAGATCTCTTAACCGCATTTTTGCCCGGAGCCGATTGAAATTTTTAACTAGCGGGGAACAGCTTCTCCCAGGTGGCTTTGCCCACAGCACCGTCAGCGTTCAGGCCGTTGCGGCGCTGGAACCGCTGAACAGCGGCGGCAGTCCGGGAGCCGAACTTTCCGTCCGTGCCGATCTTCTCCCCCAGCGTGTTGAGCTTCTGCTGGATGAGCCGGATGGTGCCGCCGGACATACCGGTGCGCATCACGATGCCGGGATAGGGCACCGCCAGCCCGTGCTTTGCGGTGTACTTTGCGTAAAGGGCATTCCAGGTGTTGGCCCCGACTTTGCCGTCCATGTTCATACTGTTCCGGAGCTGGAATTCTTTCACGGCGTTTTCGCTCCTGGTGCCAAAGTGGCCGTCTATGGTCAGTGCGGGGTAATAGCTGCACTGGTCACGCACGCCGTTCAGCCAGGTCTGCACCAGAGCTTCGTCCGGGCCGTAGGAGCCCTTTTGGATCAACGAATAATAAGCGGGGATCGCCATTGTGGTCACACTCCTTCCACGACAGCGTATGCAGCGCAGTGGGGAGGTGTGCCATAGCGTTTTTTGCCCTCTCCGTCTTTGCTTCGCGCCTGAGAGGGCGAGGCCGTTTCGACCAGCACCAGATCCTCCCGGCTTGCCGTCACCCGCTGCCACCACTCCACGCATTTGAACCGCACCACATACCCCCCACACACCAGATCGTTTTCTTCCGGCAGAGCATAAGTGCCGCAGGCAGAGCGGCACAGCCCCGGGTAGAGCACGCACCACCAGTTTTTGCCGTGGCGGGCGTTGCCGCCCAGGTCGATGCGCAAGGCCTGATACCGCCCGGCGGGCAGGATGCCGGTGGAATAGCGGGTGGTATCAAAGTACATTTCCACCAGCTGTACCGTAACGGTGGAAAAAATCCCCCGTCCTGCCAGCACGGCCCGGGCCGTCAGCTCCAGCGCGGGCAGGTTCTCTGCCGCCCAGCGCAGGGCGGCAGGCTTGTCCTGTGCGGTGCAGTGGGCATCGGTGTAGGCCAGAACAGCATCCCGCACGGCGAGCTTGGCGGTCTGGTCGGCAGGAGAATCGCTGTCGGCCCGGATGTGGAAGCGCAGGGTGTCGGCACAGAGGAGGGCCCCGGTGTCCAGCTGTGCCTGCCCCCAGCGCAGAGCAGCAGGCAGGGCGCTCAGAAGCAGCGCAAGGGAAAGCACGGCGCACCCCAGCGCCATCTCACGGCGGGTGAGTGTGCGGGAAAAGAATGGCAGCATAAAAACAGGCCCCTTTTCTGGAAATGATAACCAGAGAATGGGCCTGTTTGACACATTTTATTCTGATACTTGATTTTTGCAGTGAAGCCTGACTGTAATGCCAAGGGCTCCCCTGCTAGGGGAGCTGTCACCGCAGGTGACTGAGAGGTTTAATTCTTCAGAGACTGCATGGGAGCCGGCAGGCGGCCGCCGCGGTTGATGAACACCGAGGGGTCACGCTGATTGATCGGCATGATGGGGCCATAGCCCAGCAGACCGCCGAAATCCAGGATCTCGCCTGCCTTGCGGCCGATGGCGGGAATGACGCGGACAGCGGTGGTCTTGCTGTTCACCATGCCAATGGCGGCTTCGTCGGCGATCAGGGCGCTGATGACAGCGGGGGCGGTATCGCCGGGGATGATGACCATATCGATGCCCACCGAGCAGACAGCCGTCATGGCTTCCAGCTTTTCGATGGTCAGGCAGCCGCACTCGGCGGCATGGATCATGCCGTCGTCTTCGCTGACGGGGATAAAGGCACCGGACAGGCCGCCCACATGGTTGGAGGCCATCACGCCGCCCTTCTTCACGGCATCGTTCAGCAGGGCCAGGCAGGCCGTGGTGCCGCAGCAGCCGCAGGTCTCAAGGCCCATCTCTTCCAGAATGTTGGCCA
>ERZ773228.3197-NODE-3197-length-13796-cov-3.026999_pt1 | contig 13796 bp, 6 predicted proteins | sample MGYA00580524_ERZ773228 | MGnify/ENA primary metagenome ERZ773228 (study PRJEB29015, sample SAMEA2737768) | human gut metagenome | biome: human gut; feature: human-associated habitat; material: faeces | place: China | collected 2012 ...
GTATGAGGTGCCTTTGGGCATCAGTATCGAATGTACCTATGATGATTTCAAGGGGCTGGTTCGATATATTTACAATCAGCAGGAGCGTCAGAGCATCCAGGGCGTGAACATCAGCTATAACGGTGATGACGGAAAATTGTCCGGCAATATGAACCTGAATACTTATTATCTGCTGGGCACGGATAAGGTATATGGGGAACCCTATATTCCCGATATGCCTATGGGGGTACAGACGATATTTGGAAACGTGAACTAATAGATTTGCTAATCGGGAGTTGTCGTAATGCAGAAGCATAGGAAGAAAAGACAACTGAATAATGAAGGATTTTCCCTGGTGGAGCTTCTGATCGCCATTGTGATCCTCTCAATCATTGTAGTGCCATTGCTGCACAGCTTTGTGACATCGGCAAGGACCAATGCAAAGTCCCGTACCACGATGCATGCCACGGCGATCGCTGAGGACGTCATGGAAATGTTCGAGGCACATTCTCTGGAGGAAATGTCCGATATTTACACGGGTGCTTCACCTGCGGGATTTACCAATACCGCAGTAAAAGACGACACGACCGGCATCTGGACCTACACGATCCGGGACGATTCCACCACTTCCGGTACTTATGATGTAGTGGTGAAGGTGGATCCCACAGCCTACAGTGTGGTGAACAGTGTGGCACAGGTAGATATCAGTAACCTGGCGGGTAATCTGAATGCTGTCTACAGCGAAGCAGCGGACGGCGCTAAGGAAGCTTATTCTTATTTCGGCGGAGGACTCTATACAGCAGATATCATGCAGCATACTACACGGAAGACCGAGATCAATATTGACAGCAGTAAGATCAACGTAACGCTGGCAACGGGAGCTACGGCGGAGACAGATGTATATCTGGTAACGGCATCCACAACGTATCATTGTGATCCCGGGGTCCTGGCAACGGGCAGATCTCCGGACTATCCGCAGACGGGAGCGGATTATGTGATTTTTTCCAACGAAGACAGTGTGCGCAGCCGTGCAGCACAGGTAAATGATGTCAGCGAGCTTGGCAATCAGTTGGCGAATATCATTGTCTGTGTACAGCCTCGTGTGGAGAGCGCGCACTACGATGCCTCCGGAAGACCTGCCATTATAGACCGGATAGTGTTCAACAATCCGGACAATGTGGAGACGAATCTGCTGGTAGTGGAGCAGACCGAGACACAGGACAGAATAGATATGGTGAGGGGTGTCTTAGCAACAGATTATAATACCATGCGCAGTAAGTATGGAATATCTCTGGAACTGCGGGAAGCATGGCCCGGCTGGATGCCCGCCCCCGGCACGACACAGACGTCTGCGGGAACTCTTCGTACGAATCTGCTGGACGAGAGTGACGGACTTACGGCATATGTATTTGAGAATTCCAGCATGACCGGCGCGGGAGCCGGAACGGGACTTAATTATGAACTGGCGAAGAACATCATGTCAGTGACGAATCTGACACCGGCCAGGGCACAGGACCGTATTTACGACATGGAAGTGAAGGTCTATGCAGAGGATAAGATCGCAGACGGCAGCCCGATCATTACTATGACAGGAACGGTAACGGAATAACAGGAGAATCCGGAAGGAAGCGTAAGAACCATGAACATACGTGGCAGAGACTTCAAACTACATAAACAGACAGACGATAAGGGCTCGGCAATGGTCGTAGTGATCATAGCTATGGCCTTTATCGGCATTTTAGCCAGTGTTTTGATGTATATGTCCTTATTGAACTATCAGATGAAGGCAAATAACCTGCAGGCGAAGGACAACTTCTATTCGGCAGAGACAGTGCTGGATGAGATCCGTGTCCATATGGAAGAGCAGGTGTCCACATCCCTGGGAAATGCCTATACGCAGATTCTGGTGAACTATGATGACACTTCCGTATCCGAGAAGGAGAGTAAGCTCCGCTATGCGTTCTTAAGCAGTATGCAGAAGGCGTATAAGTGCAGCGATACCGCCAGCTTAAATTACTATGATCTGAAGAAATTGTTTGACAGTCTGTCACCGGAGGTGCAGAAAAATACAGTATTGCAGACCAGTGACGGAGTCAATTCCTATACGATCCGGATGGTGAACGGTGCCGTGCAGATGACGGGCACAAACGGCTCCGGAGATGCGGTGAGCGATCTGCCTAAGGGGCAGCTTACCCTGTTCACGGACGGATTATCTTTTCAGAAATTAAAGGTGACTTATACCAATGATAATGGTTATGTCTCTGTGATCCAGACGGATATCCGTGTGAAAATGCCGGATATGAGCTTTGCACAGGCCGTAAGCCTGCCTTCACTGACCGGCATGTCACTGGTGGCGCAGCAGAATATTCAGGTAGTAGCGGAGAGCGGCAAATTAAGCGACGCGAAGATCGCCGGAAGCTTCTATGCGGACAAGGTACTGGTGGGGAATGAGGATGATACAAACAGTGCAAACGTGACCTTAACTCTGGCAGAGCCGACAGGTAAGGAAAATGATGATAAGCGTATGGTAGCGGCTACGGAACTGTATCTGGGCAAGGGTGCAACACTGGAATCCGACATCTATGGAGAACTGTGGGCAGGCAAGATCACCATGCACGGAGCAGCAACATCTACCGGCAGCGCGAATATGAATTTCAAGGGAAATGATGTCTATGTAGCGGGAGATCTGCGCATAGACGGCGCAAATAATAATTTTACCGCAGGCAGTCTGGTGGATGAGAATTACTCCGGACAGTATATAGGCTTCGGCACCGGGGAGAACGGTGACAGCAGTGCCATTGTAGTCAACGGTACCGGAACGGATATTGATTTGAGCGGTCTGATCAATCTGACTTTGGCAGGCAATACCTATATCGCCACGAAAACTGCTAAGGATAATCTCACCGAGGCGGATGGGAATCTCAATGGCAGTGCCTCCGACCGCAAGGATATCCTGATGGGACAGTCCATTGCAGTCAAAAGTGACCAGCTGGCATATCTGGTACCGGCAGATCTGGTAAAACAGGGTTCCAATCCCGTGACCAGGGAGCAGGCAGATACTATGGGGAATACGGCAGTTGATTTTAATGCTGCCAGCAGTATGCTGGGCGGCAACAGCCTTGCTTCCTATGGTATTACGAAGTTTATTACGAACGGAAGCAGCGATAGTCAGGGTGTCCGTACTTTTTATAAGAGATTGAACAGCAAGATTACCATTGTGTATTATTACGTGTCCTTTGACAGCTCCACCCAGGCGGGCAGAGAAGCTGCCAACCGGTATCTTCAGGATTATTATAAGGTAAATAAGAGTACCATGGATGCCTATGCCAGCATCTACACCGATGGCATCAAGATCAGGAATCAGAGTGCCGGTGCCTATATCATGCACCTGGCAGGTAATGTGGTGATGTCCGACAAGGATCAGACCACAGGCAGTTACAGTAGCAACCTGCAGAATGCCACATTAGGCAGTGATCAGAGCAACATCGGCTACAAGCAGCAGCTGGCAGCGGATGATTCCAAATTCAAGGCGCTCTGCAAGAAGCTGATCGATGGCTATGAGCAGCTTACGCCTTCCGAAAAAGCGGATACTGCCAATGTATATAGCAATCTGGTAAATACGGACGCGATCACAAGCTTTACCGGTGTGGTCCGTGGCGCGGGACTGGTCGTTGATACAGAGAAGTATTTTGAAAGTAGTGCTTATCCGGATTGCAAGGCAGTCATCGTATATGGTGATTATACCTATCCCGAAGCGGGACATCCGGATTTCAAGAAGGGTATCATCATCGCTACGGGCGATGTGAAGATACAGGATGGTGAGGAATTTAACGGTGTGATCCTGGCAGGTGGCGATATCCTGTTAGGACAGAATGTGAAAGTGACACCGGACAAGGAAGCAGTGCTTCGTGCGCTGACCTATTCCAAGGAGGTTACGGGCTCCGGCGGCGGTCAGAAGGAATATCATGTGGTGGATTTCCTGATCGGCGGCGAAGGTTACCTGCAGAATAACAATAAGACCTACCTGAACAGCGATATTAATTTAGGAGACCTGATCGTATATGAGAACTGGCAGAAACAATAAAAACGGTGGCTTCTCCCTGGTGGAGCTCATCATCGTCGTCGCCATCATGGCGATCGTGGTGGGAGTCATTGGATTGTCTGTGGGAACACTCACCGGAAGAAAAACTGCAAAATGTGCGGATGAGATCGTTTCGACCCTGGAGAGAGCAAGAGTGCTGACCCTTGGGAAAGAACAGAACCAGGTGGAGTTTGTACTGCTGCAAAATAGCAGCACCGGCGAGTACCGGGCACAGATCTATCAGGGTGGAACCATCGTTTCGGATAGAATCGTGGGGAAGGAGCCTATCACAATACAAGTATATTTCGATGATGATTCCACCCCCTACCATCTGTCACAATTAAAAGGTACATTACCTTATGCGTCCGCAACCGATGGACTGCACCTGGTGTTCAACAGAGCATCGGGAGCTTTTGAAGAGAAGACCTGCGCTGCTGCAGATGCGGTAAAGGACTATTGCAAGAAAATTGTGATCAGCAACGGAACAAGAACGATAACAATCACAACAGTCGGTAGAACCGGCAAAATCCTGAAGAAATAAGGAGGTTGACTATGCGTATCGGAAAAAAAGGATTCACTCTCGTAGAAGTGATAGTGTCCCTGGCAATCATGACCATTGTGGCAGGATCTGTGGGCGCATTTATCGTCGCAGGCAACAATTCCTACCTGCGGGGGAATAAGGAGCTGACCCTGCAGGAAGAAGCACAGCTTGCAGCGAATCAGATGATTGACCTGATCATTGATGTGGAGAAGGATATTAATTTCACACCGGATCATACCGGCACAGCAGTGGATCTGGACGGCAGTACCGCCAGGGATGCAGCCGGCAATGAGATCACCACAGCCCATGTCAGCGAATTGCGTCTGGTCAATAACGAGAATACCTATATGATCCGCTGGCAGGGAACCGCATCAGGGGACTATGCGACTGCAAACCAGGTATACCTCTATGAAGTGAAAAATACAACGGATGCGGACGGCAATCTCGTCGTAGGAGATCTCACCACGGCAACCCCGGCACTTATGGCAGAGCATGTCACAAGCTTCAGCGTAGACTTAAGCCAGGTGGAGGACAAGCGGAAAGTTATCCTGAATATGAACTTCACTTACCAGGACAGAAGTTATGACATTGTAGAGACTATTAAGCTTAGAAATGACCTGGAGAAGACCGGAACCGCGTACGCATGGATCAGTGCTCTGACTATTGATCCTCCCAGTGCAACATTACCTCAGGGCAAGATACAGCAATTTACCTATAATTTGAGCGGTGACGCAGAGGCAGTTGCCGAGGGTGTTACCTGGAGTGTGTCTTATGCTTCCGGGGCTAATTGTAAGAGTACGATCAATCAGGATGGTATTTTAAAAGTAGATGATGAGGAAACTAGCGGCACGAATGTGCTGGTGGTAAAATGTACTGCAAAAGCAGATACGAGTATGGTGGCATATGCATATGTGACAGTAGAAGAGAGATTGATAGACTCTCTGACGATTACGCCACATGATGGCAGCCTGATTCCTTTGGAGAGTTGGCAGAATGGACAGGAGGCTAACGCAGTCGGTGATGGTAAAAGAATTAATTTCACATGTACCTTAGATGGCAAGGACAGTGCAAAAGCAGAAGGCGTAGAATGGACTGTGGAACGTGTGGATGGCACTGCTCGAGCAACGAGAACTGTAATTCCAAAGACAGGAGCTATGACTGCATATCTTGTAGCGGATCCAGAGGAAAAACAGGGATATCATGTGCTAAGGGTGACTTGCTCATCAGTAGCAGATCCTTCTATGAAGGATGAGGCATTGATCACAGTATCTAATGTTCCTGGAAAATACAGTGCGGAACTGATTGCTGAAACTCTGACTACCTATAAATTCGATGAGGGAAACCAAAAGAGAATCGGCTATTGTGTTAATATTGAATGTCTTCCTTCCTGGGCGGATTATCGGAACGGTTATCCGAAGATTTCTTGGGAAATAGTAGGAGATTCTAAAGGATATACATTTGGTCCTTCTAGCAGTGTTTATGAACAGATATTATATTGTAGTTACCATGAAAATGTATATGAGCCGCCCGTGACTGTACGTGCTACGGTACAACTGGATGCTACAACGACGGTATATCCCACAATAGATATTAAGATTCCCAAGCTGAAGACGGCACTGGCGGAGGATAAACCGTATATCAACAGCGATCAGTTTGTACTGAACAGAAACGGTGAAATAGAGTGTTGGTTGGAAAATTATGATGGCACAGGTAAAGTAACCTGGAGATTTGCTAATGATGCAGAATTAGGTCTGGCGGCATCGAGGGAAATTGAAGATCAGCTTGATCCTAGTAAGGATAAAGAATACGTAAATATTTTGTCGCAAAGAATGGTTGGATTCAGCAGATATAAGGAGAGAGATAAAAAAGGAAGTCTCCCTGATGCTTACGAAGATGGAACACGACAGGTATTTCCAAATATGACTTATGATTCGAAAAATGACCATGCATATATTTGGGCAAAATATTCACTTCCATGGAATCAGGAATATCGATTGACACTGGAAGCAGTGGATGAAGAGGGGAATGTGATTGCAGAGACAGATATTCTGATACCGGAATGTAAAGTACTGTTCCCCAGTGGAAGTCGTTATATGACAGTTAATCAAGGACAGGCGATTTATCCGAGATGTAAGTGTGATGCCTGCAAAAATGATCCTAATCATAATCATTGGGGTAACGAAACTGCACAAAATAAGGTGACCGGGAAATGGGAACCCAGTCCGGCATTGTATAACCAGTGGATTTATGTGACTTTGTATGGCTTTTATACAGGAAATCTGGGATTGAAAGATTCCGGTAATTGGCTGAATCTGGGCAGTAAAATGTACGGAGATAGCAAGCTGGCTGGAGGTACAGGAATTTCTGCAACTACATGGACGGCAGATGAAGGTGTTTTACAGATATCCATTGATGCCATGGAGCAGAATAAAGACCTGTATCTGCAGTTCTATGATAAAGATCATTATAATGAACAGGATTATAGGCTGGACCGTGTATTAGTAATACAGTGGAACAGGAAGGATGCACAATGACGGGTAACTTGAAGCACAACACAAAAAAGTACATAGCCGGAATCCTCACCATAGCTTTGGCAGCTGGAGTCTGCCAGAGCTATGGCTCTATGGAAGTAAGTGCACGGGAGATGACACTGCCCGGTATCGAGAAGCTGGTACAGGATACAGTGTCATCTTCTGACGGCACCTTTCACATTTTAGAGATCGTGCCTTCCAAATCGGATGCTTCCATCGGATACCTGATCGGCGGTGAGGAACCGGTATCTGAAGGACGTAAGCTTTCGGAACTCCCGGCAGCATCAGAGAGAACATCCGCCATGGCTGCGATCAGCAGTAGCAGCCTGGGGGATCTCGCAGGAAGCGATGGCCCGGTAAGCTTTTCCACTTATAGAGAGGCAGGAAGCCGCACTGAGGAGATTCGTGGCTCTTTTGTGAAAAATACGGAGAATAACGGTCAGTATACCTATACACAGACGGAATCGGTGTATAGGTTGTTTAGAGAGGGAGACAGCAATGAACGTTATGACCGGTATAGTACGATTGAGGCTTCCGGAGCTTCTAACGAGAACAAACAGAGTGTATCTCCTGTATTTTCTAAAGTGTCCGGTGCTACCGGAGGAAATCTGGAAATGACCATCGGTGATGCGGCGGATGCACTGACAGCTCTGGCACCTGCGAGATATGCACTGACTCCGGACGATGAGAATTCCAATGGCAGTATGAACAATGTTAATACCATTGATTTTGAGGCAGCTAAATATGTCGGTAGGGAAGTGTATACCAAGACTGCTGATGATGTATACACTTACCTTGGTAAGGTGGTATACGGCAGAAATCTGCCTGCGGGATATGCTATCCAGAGCACTGCCATAACTTCCGAAGATACTTCCGGGGCGTCAGAAAATCTGGGAGAAGCGACGACAGCGGAGAGCTCGGGACTGGTAACGGCAGCCTCTGCATCCGGGAATGACGCAGCAGCGGAGTCCGGTAATAGGATGCAGACCTTCAGCGTACGAAGCACATCCGGAAATGATATTGAGACTTCCGAACAAAGGATAATGACAGCTTCTGATCCTTCATCCGAACAGTACAACAATCTCTATATTTTGAATATGGCCAACACCACACCTTATCTATGGGCAACCTGGACTGCAAATCCGGATGGAACAGGAGGAAGTTATAGACTGAATACTCCTGCGGATGGCTATTTTGTGCATTTCACGGAAAACACCACCGGTGAGTATTATGTGTCTAAGGTGACATTATCCAGCGGTAATGGGGACTACAAACTGATTGATACTTATAAGAGAAATGATATCGGTAAATATGTGATGGAAAGCAGCGGTACTATGCAGGTTTATCTCCGAGGACAATCAGGCTACGAAGCATCAAACAGCTATGACTTTATCGGTGATAATGCGAAGGATGCGTTGGATACTGTAGCATATGACGGTGGTTTCTATAATAAAGAATGGTTCAAGAAGCAGGTCCTGAATCTGTCCGGCACCAGCCGGTATGAGAGCGGCGGCCCTTCCGGTACTGGCGGAAATATTGATCAACTGAAGATTGAAGTGACAACGTTGACAGTGGAGGAACTGGCAAAACTGGTAAATCCGGAGGAACAGGCTTATTATGGCGTGGATCTGGACAACGTGGATCTGATCTATCTCTCCGGCAGGGGAAGTTATGCAGCGGAATCTGTGAATATGACTTCTGTAGCAACCGCTCTGACGAAGATGATATTCGGCATTAAGGATACTACCGGTGAGCGGAATGATGCAGACAGAATACCGGTAGTCATGGATTACGGATTTTACAGCCAAAATAAAACACTGGCTGAGGAACCGAATAATAATCAGAATAATAAGATACTGACACAGATGGCACTGACGATCTTGAAGGTTTCCGATGATAATATTGCCAAAGAAGTTGCTTCACAGGGAGATGCTTATTGGAACGGTCCGACGGCAGCTTCGCTTAGCTTGGGCGATTCCGTGAAAGAGGCTTTATATGACAATGTTTATCTGAATGATGACAGTGCGACGCCATATGTTGCCTCTGACTTCCTGACTGATTGTAAAGGGAATGCGGCGAAAGCGGCAACCTTCGGAGCAGTATTAAAAGAGATTCAGTATGAGAATTTCCTGGCGGAAAAGAATGGGAACACTTCCACTAAATTGGAAGAAAAAATCACGAAAGCATCCATTACAAGATACATTCTGAACTGGTATATGCACAGAGTGACGGTGAAATCTGAGATTACGGTATTGGATTTGGAACCATGTTATGATTTTGATGCCAATTTGGACAAAACCATTAAACAATTTATGGGAATGGGAGATACTTATACCGGCAAGATCAATATCCGTAAAATGGCATCCGCAGAGTTTATCGGTAAAATAGAGGATCTAAATGAACAGTATGATATGATTTATCTTGGTGCAAAGACCGGGACGATGAACACAGAAAATGGGAAAACGAAATATAATGATACTACAATGAATGGTCTGATTTATTCTCATGTGGGGGATTATTATGACTATTCCGGTGAAAGCTACAATGATCAGCACAGATTGCAGGATGCGTCATTGAATCATAAGATCAATGATAATAGTGAGGATAAAAACAACAAGTCAACAACATATCGTGGTCCCGGTAATGACATGAATTCCACGAAATATAAGGAATTATTGCAGTATGTACAGGCCGGGTATCCTGTGGTAATTGCGGATGTATTTTTGAATGATGCCAAGAATGCTGCATCTACAAACACTATGGATAAAAATTCCTATTTTTATCAGTTTGTACAGCAGATTGTGTCAGCTAAGGATGCAACAACCGGCGAGTATCTCTATTGGCAGAAGAATGTATTTGCGGAGAGCCAGTTATTGGAGGCGTCTTCTGATCTTGAGGAACGTCAACGCAGATTCTGTAATTATTTGAATTTGTCTAAGCTGTCCGTGGACTGGGTAACAAATATCTCCGGCGAACGTCCTTATCCGGAGGAACTGTCCTATGGTGACAACCAGAATGATCCAAACCAGACGTATCTGTCTGCGATTGATGGTAAGTATCAGCTACAGTATATATTTACCTTGGACAATAGAGTCGCTTCATCGGTAACAGCTTCTTATGACTGTAAGCTGTTTGTTGATAAGAACTCTGATGGACGGTTCCTCGGATCAGATGCTATTGGCAATAATAGCAATAATTCAGAGGAATTGACCGGAATCAATGTATATATTAGGAACGGTGATGCATGGAATAAAGTAGAGCCGATCAATAACAATGGTTCTGCGCATTATGAATTGCGTACCGGAAATGTATATAAAGTAATGCGGCAGCTGCCGGATGATTATGTGGGTGTCATACCATGGAAAATTGTATTTTATGATAATGCTGATCCGTTGGTCAGAACTGCAAGATCCGGATATACTGCTGTGCAAGTGCAGGGAGAACGCAAAAAGATCAGGATTTTACAGTTAAAATCGGATAATGGTAATAATTGGGATCTGGCAAACGATGGTAATTTTAAAACTTATATAAGTAATCTTAAGGACTGGGATGTTCAGGTAGACAGTGTATCGGTAATTGAGCTGTTAAGAGATAGATTGCATATTTATAATATCAGTGATACAGATATAGAGAATTGTTATGTGAAGTCATATGAATATTTTCAGACCTATGATATGTTGATTTTAGGATTTGCAGATAGTTACCGGTTCGGTTATGATTATCGGTGGTATGATGTGTCAGAAAGTCAGAAGGATAGTCATACCAATTTGTATACGGACAAACTAAGTGGTGCCAGAAAAAATCTGGCGGTAGGCCGGGCAGTACGTGACTATATAGAGTCCGGAAGAAGTGTATTGTTTACGCATGATACCACGTCATATATCAATGATATGTATAGCAGGCGGCAATATAACGATAACGGAACCGCTGAGAGTAACGATAACGGATGGTACTGGGGATATGAATTCAATAAGACTATCCGGGCTTCCGTAGGTTTGGACAGATACGGAGAACTGAAGGAATACTATAAGCAGATGGTGGCCTGGGCTCCAAACGATACCGAGAGACAACACTACCAGAAATATCTGGATACTTTGAATACGTATCAGTATGATACTCTCAAGATACCAAATACAGACATTAACCTGAATCAGAAGGAAGGGCTTACGAAATACACGGTAGCTCGATTCCTGAGGAAACAGTTGGATAGTTTACAAGGCAATAAGTCCTATAAGGGCAGTCTTTTCCCTGTAAATAATGAGTTATTATATGATGCCGGATTTAGGGGAAAGTATTGGGATGCTGGATGGAATAAGGCCAGCTACATGCTGAAAGGAGATTACTGTTTGGAAGGTGCTTCCCCACCGGCTCTGAAAGCGACACAGGTGAATGAAGGACAGATTACGCAGTATCCTTATTTGATCTCTAAAGACGAAATAAAAGAAATCAATCAGCGGAAGAGCCTGAAGGTAAGTTCAACGCATTATCAGTGGCTGCAGCCCAATATGGAATTGGACCGTGATGGTGATGGAAGAAGTGATATTGTAGTATGGTATTGTCTGTCGGATATTTATGACTCAAATGTTCAATCTACCAATATTTACAGCATTTGTCCCAATGATGTCGTAAATAATTATTACATTTATACCATGGGTAATGTTACCTATTCCGGAGCAGGTCATTCCAGACCGGATGAAGGTGCGGAGATGAAGCTTTTCGTCAATACGATTATTGCAGCATATAATGCCGGTGTATCAGCACCTCGCATATCGTTCAGGGATGATAATGGCTATGACATGGAATCCATTTATGTGATCAGCGATCCTGCAAACAATACGATCCTGAAGGCGGCAGATCAGGGTAACATCAGATCCACCGAAGCAGGAGATGCGGTCAGTGTGAAGTTCGTAGCGGAAGATGCTAATATCTTAAGCGGTAACCCGCAGATCTGCGTAGAATTCTACAGATCCGCCGGTACAGCTGCCGACGCAAAGACAGTGGAAGGAATCACTGAAAAGGTAGTTCCGCTGAATGTGTCGTCTGTAAAAGATACTTCGGGTAATGCCGTAGCGGTTCAAAATGGTCACTATGTGGTTGGCAACAACCTGACCTATACCGTGACTTATCCGTTGTCGGAGATGGGATTGTTCAATGCGGATTCCGGTGTTGTCAGATCCGACGCCGAGGCGATGAATGTATACGTTCGGGTCTACACTATGTTTGAAAACGGCTCCAAAACCACTCCCACGAATACCGATAGCATCACTATCAGTGCTCAGGAGCTGTTCGAACTGGATTAAACTTTTAAAAAGTAATATTGCACAAAAAGCAGAGTTGTGAGAAATAACCAATTTCCACAGCTCTGTTTTTGTATGGTTTTTCCTGAATGATTTCCGCGGAATTCCCTTGTGGAATTCAAGTACTTGTGCTATAGTAATCACATCTACAGAAAGTCTATATAGCTAAGATTTCAAAGATATCTTTTATGGGTATCATGATGCACGTAAAGTGCAGTCGGTGGCGTATCGCCGGGATTCATTTTTTTTACAATCAGATAGGCAGGACAGAGACTGCGCCAGAGCGTGCTTTAGGGATTTCTCTGTCTGTTTGACTAATTGATAAGAGACAGAGAGGAGTATTTATTGGAACTGAATGATATTGTAACGAAGAATTTTGAAAACTATGCGGATGTAGCAGTGGATATAGTGAATGCATTATTGCATGAGGGAACTGTGGTGGTGACCGGCGAGGAGATGCTTACAGCTGCAACGGAGAGCCTATATGCAGACAGCACGAATACATTGCACAATCAACTGGAAGATGTCGCAAAATACCACGTGACAGGCGGAATGCCAAGAGCCTTGTATCTGTTTGCAAATCAGACGAAAGTGGATAAAGGCATGATACTGCGTAAAGCGGGATACATTGGCGGAGAATACCGCAGGCAGTACGAGAAACAGAATCACGGATTATATCCGGTGATAGAACTGGTTCTATATTGGGGGACTGCAAGATGGAAGTCGAGTAGCAATTTGCGACAGTTAATAGACGGTAGCAAAAGCAAGATTGCAGAGACTACATGGAAATATGTAGATGATATGCAGCTTCATGTGTGGGAAATGCGATATCTCCCGAAGGAGATCCGCGAACGCTTTCATAGCGATATGCGCATTGTGTTGGATTATCTTGCAGAAGGTAACGCATATCGTTCAGACCGAAAAGTAATTCATAAAGAAGCTACTATCAAAATGCTTCGGGTATTGTCCGGGGATAAAAATGTGGATGATACCGAAGAAATATTAAAAGCATTAGATATTGCAGAGGAGGATGAGATCAGTATGTGCGAATTGTTTGACCAGTATACGAGACGGGGAATTTCGCAAGGTATTTCGCAAGGTATTTCCAAGGGGATTATTATTATGTGTAAAGATTTTAATGCCACCTATGAAGATACGCTGCAGAAATTAAAGAATAAACTCAATATTTCGGAAAAGGAAGCAGAAGAACAGATGAAGCTTTATTGGTAAAAAGATATTGACTTTTATTTCTCACTATGCTAAAAATATACTATACCTACTGGAACAGTAGGAATATGAAATATAGTATTATACATAGGCATAGGAGGAGAAAAAGATGGCATTTGCAGCAGAGACCATATGTGTCC
>ERZ773228.3198-NODE-3198-length-13792-cov-3.441144_pt1 | contig 13792 bp, 8 predicted proteins | sample MGYA00580524_ERZ773228 | MGnify/ENA primary metagenome ERZ773228 (study PRJEB29015, sample SAMEA2737768) | human gut metagenome | biome: human gut; feature: human-associated habitat; material: faeces | place: China | collected 2012 ...
AGGATAAATTGAATCTGTATATGATGTTACAGGTAAAATTGCTTTACCATTATAAGACTGACCTGTTATCTCAAAAGCATCAACAGCATTTAAATAATTACCTGTTGTTGTATCCAGATAAATTATATACTCAGGTGCATAATAAGGTTTTCCACTTTTATCTGAATACTCAGCATAATTTCCATTTTCATCAGTTGGACACCCTGGCACTGGATTCAATTCATTGTCTGTAAGGTCAATAACATCAACCGGATTACCATTTTTATCTGATGTAATTTCATTACCTTCAACATCAACCCATTTGCCTATATCTGCAAGTATTGAAGTATTTAATTCAGCATAATATGTTTTCTCAATAACACCTGCCTTTAAATTTGTATTAGTAACAATTCCCGGTGCTGAAACATTATTACAATAAATTGTACCGCCAATGCTCACATTCTTGCTTCCTGTAATTGTAAGCTTACCGCCAACAACAACATCTCCATCAATAGTCACATCGGTAGAATTAGCATTAATAGTAAGATCATTTTCTACTCTTACATCATTTGTAACGCTAAAGTCCTCCAATGCTAAGCTTCCCTTACTGAACATGCTGCCTGATGAATGTGATACTGCATTTAAATCTCTTGTTTTATTGAGTACATCTGATGTCCATTGTCCCAATAAACTTCCTGAATTCATAGCTTTTATAAACGAATTGCTGTTATCCATCATATACATATCAGCATATATATTAACACCTGAGCCACCGGTAATTTCAGTCTTGCCGCAGAAAATATTTAAAGGTAAATTGCTGTTGCCCCATGTCAAAGGGTTACTTGCCCAGTTTCCATTTTCATCCTGTGTTCTTATTGTGCCGTCAACATAAAGATATGGTATCTCATTATATTTATATGAATTACCGGCAATTACATTTTTTGATATGAAGTCCATTTTATCAGGGTTTTGAAAACTTAAATCTCCCCAAACAGATACGCCCTTGCCTGTTGTAGGGAAAATAAAGATACACTTTGTATTAATATACAAATTACCGTTCATTACAACGTCTGCTTCCATAACCTGACCATTGGTCAATGAGAATTTCTGATTACTCCAATATGATTTAGTTTCAGCCCCCAAATCCAATGAATTAAAATTCAGACTTGCTAATGTTTGATCAATATTAAAATATGTTCCACCAAAAGAAGATGTATGGTTTTTTGAGTTTGCTGTACCACCTGTAACGAAGCCGGCACCACCGCCGCTGCTTGAGTTATTCTTCGGCGGATCTTTAATAAGATAACCTGTAGCTGTTTTAGTGATTCCACCCAATGTAACCTGAGCAGTTATTTTCAGCTGATCCTTATCTTCCCATACCTTTGTGTTCTCATTATAATACTTTTGCTGTCCAACATATTCAATAACAACATCATGCACATCACCCATTGATGCAAGAGTTGATTGATCAAGCTCTACATCAACAGTTAACGAGCTATTGCTTGGACTTAAATCACAAATAGCTTCTGCAAAATCATCACTTGATGAAAAAGCCTCTAAAATACTGTCAATTGCAGTTCTGGCGGTATATTGTGTTTGCGAAGTAGAGTATGTTCGATGAGCACGATTAGATGCTGAAGTCGCCAAAACCAGTGTACCCATAAGGAAAATAATCAAAATTGCCATTACTGATACAACAGTAAAGAGAATAGAACCCTTTACCTTGTTATTTTTTTTGAACATTATCGCTTACCACCTTTCTACCGTAAATTTGTCATTTACAATCATTTCTTTAATTCAACGTCAGGTTTATCCATATTGTAAACAGAGTAAACATTTACAACGAATGTAACCTTTGAGTATCCCTGAGTCGGAGAATCAGCATTTGTAGGATGCTTTACACCATTTTCATCTTCTGCACTCCATTGCAGTTCCTTATCCTCAGGAATTTCAAATGTATAGTCATTAATATCAACAGATTCAATAATAACAGAAGAATCAATGTCTGCAATTGCTTTCATATACTTCCAGATTTCTTCTCTTGAACCCATTGCTTCAATACCATACTGCTGAACAACAACTTCTTCAACCTCTCTGTCTGAAAGTGTTTCACTCTCAGCCATAATCTGTTCGTTGTTTTTACTGTAGTTTCCGTTAACATCAGCTGCCTCAAACATATCTGTTGTGAGGTCAACAGGAGTTAAGAAGTAATAATCAAGCTTGCCTGTTTTAGGATCGCTTGCTTCCATTTTAGAAATTTCAATATGGCACTTATCAGCATATTTCTGGAACTGCTGATCAAGCTGATATGCATAGTTATTCTGAGCAACAAAATCATTTGCAAGATCTGTAGCTTCATCATACACATCATTAATTGCATTCTGAAGAGGTTTGATTTTTGCTATTATCTCCTGCTTTTCATTCCATTCCTTATTTACCTTTGTTCGCTCCGCCTTGCTTGTTTTTATATCACTAAGCTTAGGTTTGATAAGAGCAAAGAATCCGCCAACTAAAATCAGCACTGTTAAAGCAACAAGCAGTATAATACGATCTCTATAAGTCAGTTTCATTATTACTTAGCCTCCTTTTCATCTTCAGCCTTATAAATTGTATGACCCTTCAAAGTAATTTTCATATCAAATTCAACATTCAGCTGCTTTTCATCTGTTATAACTGCAACATCATTCTCTGTAACAACAGCATCCTCGGTTGCCTTTACTGTGTAATCATTGTATGTAACATGTGCAAATTCCTCATACTTTAAGAGGTTTTCAGCCAATTTAGCAGGGAATTTCTGTGAAGGCTCAAGAACCCCGTCACATTCAATTGAAAAATCAATAATACCACTTTCATATTTAGGTTTTTTCAGCACAGCTCTTTCAATTTCACATTCTTCAGCTGTCTTATCAATAATCTCTTCAATTTTATCATATGTATCGCCAAGAATAGTAGGCTGTGATTCAAATGCATCATGAGCATTATCAATTCTTACCAGGTAATTATCAACCTTTACTTTCATTGCTTCAAGTCTGTCAACCAAAGCAAGCTTATCCTTAGTATCCTTACTGTTTATCTTTGCAACTGTTTCACTGATATCATTTCGTATAGACTTATTGTACAAAAACAAGCCTGTAAACGCACCGCCTACAAGAACAATTGAGCCAATTAAAACTCCTGCAAGAATTGCGGTATAAGAACTGTCTGATTTGATTTTATTGCTGTTAATTCCGTCTGACTGAAGAAGGTTAATTTTCTCATTTTCTTTATTTCTTTTAAATAAAGCACCGATAGCATTAGCATAAAGTGAAAATTCCAGATTCTGATAACCATAAATTTGCGGAGGAACCTGAATAATACTTGTATTCAAGTCCATTTTTCCAAGTTCATCGGTAAGTCTGTTGAACTCACTTGTATCACCGTAAAATACTACGTTTTCAATCTGTTCTCCAAGATTACGGCTCTTATGGAACTGAAGCATACGGAAGATATTTTCATTAACTGCTTCAAATACATAGTCATTGGAATTGCCATAGTCAGCAGGGTCAATTGTAGCAAATCTTGAGAATGAAAGCTGACCCTTCTCATAAATATTCAAGCTGATAAAGTTAGGGTCAATCTGAACTGCAAGAAGCGGCATCTTTGCCCTGATTTTAGTATCAGAGAGAAGAACCTTAGTAATACAATTACAGCCAACCATAACTGACTTCAATGAAATGCCGAGCATCTGGAATACTTTTTTATAGCATTCAACCACTTCAAAAGGACATGCAGTTGCAAGAACCTTGACCATAACTTCGCCGTTCTGACCTTTATCCTCTGCACCGCCGACAATTACATATGAAACCGAATATGAGTCATCAATGTTAAGTGATGACAGCATTTCCTGTCTTACCATCTTAGCAAATTCCTGTTCCTTAGCTCTTGGAACCTGGAGCTCCTTAAAGATGGTAAGGTTTGAAGAAATACTGACAATAGCTTCCTTATCAGCCATACCGCTTTTCTTTAAAATGCCGTTAATAAGAGTTGCCACTCTTGGAATGTCTTTAACGTGACCGTTAATAATAACCTCTTCTTCAAGGTTAAGTGTTGCAGCCTTGCTGATTTTAATTTTTCCGCCTGACTCAGCACCTTTAATAATTCGTATGTTTCTATCTGTAATATCAAATGAAAGCATTTAATTTTCCACCTCTTCAATCTAAATTTACTGACTGTTTTCAATTGCTTCGAATGAACCGTAAAGTGCCGGATAAACACCTGCAACTACAAGACCGATTACGATACCGAGAATTATAACAAGTAATGGCTGAAGCATACCAACAAGTCTTTGTATAGCAGCTTCTGATTCTTCTTCGTAATAATCAGAAGTTTTTGCAAGAATATCATCAAGTGCACCGGCTTCTTCACCTACATAAATAATAGAGCAGAACATTGAATCAAAAATTTCTGTTCTCTGAATAGAAGATGAAAGTGTTTCGCCCTGTTTTACTTCATCAACAACATTTTCAAAGCATTGGTCTATATAACTGTTGCCGAGAATAGAAGATGATCTTTCAAGACATTCAACCATTGGAATACCGCTTGAATAAAGTGATGAAAGTGTTCTTGAAAAACGTCCTGTATAAACCTTAACGATAAGCGGACCAAATCCCGGACCCTTAATAAGCAGTCTGTCGAACTTAATGCGAAATTTCGGAATCTTAAGTACATACATCAAGCCGAACACAATACCGCCAACAACAATAATAAGTATGTACCATTTAGTTCTCAGGAAGTTACTTACATGCATAAGACCTCTTGTTAAAACAGGCATATCAGCCGGATCTTCAAACATGTCAATAAATGTAGGCATAATAAATGTAAACAAACCAATAACAACTGCAACAGTAAGCACTAAAAGAATAATAGGGTAAATCATAGCACCTTTGATTACGTTATTAAGTTTATTTTCTTTTGCGTAGTGGTCAGACATTCTTTTCATAATAATATCCAATGAACCGCTTGATTCACCGGCACTGACCATTGAAATCAGGAATGGCGGGAAAGCACCTTCGTGCATTTCCAGTGATGCAGAAAATGACTGACCCTTTTGAACGTTCTCGTAAACGTCACGCCATATCATCTTTGCGGACTCCTTAGCTTGTTCCCTGCAAAGAATATCCAATGCCTTTACAAGAGTAAGACCTGATGACAGCATCGCACTAAGCTGTCTACAGTTAAACGCAAGCTCCTTTGTGTTAAATTTATGCACCGTTCTTGCATCGTCTGAATCGCTTTCCTTGAAATCAATGCAAACCAAACCTCTTTCGTTCAGCTTAAGCATGAATTCCTTTTCATCATTCGCGACAATCATACCTTTGGACTGTGTTCCCTTGGCATCTCTTGCGACATAGGAAAACTTCTTCATTTAACCACCTCCAATAATAATTAACCCAATAGACAAAGCATTTAGACACATTTCTCTAATGATAACAATTATAACATTTTAAAAGCTAATTTTCAATTGCCTTTTTACATAAATAATAACTCCATTTTTATTAATATTTACTAATTAATATACTAGGTGTAATATCAACAAAAATACAATTTTTAATTATTAAAATTATTGCAGAGTATATTTAATTGTCTGAAACATCATGATTTTATGCCACGCCCATGTCATTGTTAAACTTATACAAATATTATATCATGTTCAACAGAAAAAAGCAACACAAATCATCTTATTTCTTAACTTTTTTTATATTTTAGTCAATACGTGCAATTAACTTAACATTAAGGTCAAAAAAGGCTAACGTTTCCAAAAAGAACTTTTACTCCTTTATATTTTTTAAAAAATAACGCAGAGAAAATTCCCTGCGTTGAAAAATTTTTTATTTCATTTCAATGTTAAATTTTTTAAGCCAGTAATCCAACTGAATAAAGAAGGCTATTGTCTGAGGAAGATTCATAAGCTGTCCATACCATTGAACTTTATCTTCATGACGCAAAAGCCGTTCAAGCTCCTCCTTTTTAACAAGCTGAGTAAGAACGCAGTCTTTTTGAGATATTATTTCATTCAGTCTTTCAGTAACAGCTTTAAGGAAATTAGGGTTATGGGTTTTCGGATATGGACTTTTCTTTCTGTGAAGTACCTTTTCAGGCAGCCAATCCTTCATCGCCTCACGAAGAAGCCCCTTTTCACGTCCTTCATAGTCCTTGTATTCCCACTTAACATTATAAAGATATTCCGCTATCCTGTAGTCACAAAACGGAACTCTTACCTCAAGTCCGCTGTACATGCTCATTCTGTCTTTTCGATCAAGGAGAGTCTGCATAAACCAGTGAAAATTAAGCTGAGTCATTTCACGCATGCGGTAATTTACAGAATCATCACTTTCCAGCTTCATTGCATAGTCAGCAGTTTTTCGATAAGCAGAATATACATATTCCTGCGGATTTATCCTGCTTCGGTACTCATCACACAAAAAATTGCTCCTGTATTCCGTGCTTTGTGCCCATGGGAAACCGTCAGTCATGCGAATATCTTTATCACGATACCATGGATAGCCGCCAAAAAGCTCATCAGCACATTCCCCAGACAAAGCAACTGTCCCATATTTCTTTATTTCCTTGCAGAATAACAGCAATGATGCATCAACATCAACCATTCCGGGAAGTCCTCTTGCATCAACAGCATCTGTCAATGCGTCAACAAGCTCAGGTGTATCCACAATTACCCAATGATGATTTGTACCAAGATAATCAGCCATGCATTTTATATATTCAGGATCGCTGTTCGGCTGAAAGTGGCTTTTCTGAAAATACTTGTCATTGTCACGATAATCAACAGAAAATGTATCCAATATTTTGCCCTGCTTTTTCATTTCCGAACACGCAACAGAAGAAATAAGACTCGAATCAAGTCCGCCCGACAAAAACGTGCATACAGGAACATCTGAAACAAGCTGTCTTTTTATGGAGTCGATTACAAGCTCCCTGACTGTTTCCGCAGTTTCTTCAAAGCTCTGATTAAGCTCGTATGCCCTTAACCGCCAATATTCCCAAAGCTTCAGTCCGTCTTTAGAGTAAAATCCGCACCAGCCCGGTTTTACTTCACATACATCCTTGACTACACCGCAGCCCGGAGTACGCCCCGGAGCCATTAATATCAGCTCTGCTGCTGAATGCTCGTCTATTACATGCGGTATATCAGGATGTTCAAGAAGTGCGGTTATTTCAGATGCAAATATAAACTTTTTATGGTTCTGCCAATAAAAAAACGGTTTAACACCTATTCTGTCACGAGCCATAAATAACCGCTGTTCATGCTCATCCCAGATAACAAAAGCAAAAATGCCATTCAGTTTATCAACACACTCAGCACCCCATTTAACGAACGATTTTAAAACAACTTCTGTATCAGACGCAGTTTCAAATTCAAAATCCTCCTCCAACTGCTTTCTGACCTCAGCCGTATTATAAATTTCTCCGTTGTATACTATTATATATGTATACTCTCCAAGGGTGAACTTCATAGGCTGACGACCGTTCTGAATGTCAATTACAGCAAGGCGTGTATGAATTAACGCTGCATTTTCTGTAAGCACAATTCCACGCTGGTCAGGGCCTCGTCTCAGCAATGCCTTTTGCATATTCTCACATATTTTCATTTCTTCACGCATATCATCAACAAAACTGATTGCTCCTGCAATTCCGCACATAAATGCCTCCTGATTATTAAGAATTCATATCAAAGCTTATTTACAAATCATGTATGATGACTTTGTGCAATATCGCCTAAAAAACGAATTCTAATACTGTTGTATTTCATTATATGCAGATAAAATAAAAAATATTCATAGAATTTATAATATGTACTTGACATATGATATTATAGCGTGTATAATATCATACAGAGAATAAATATAATGAATCTGTACAGAACAAAAAGCTGTGCAAAATCAGAATGGAGGTAAATATGAGTTTTCCTGTAAGTGCAGCACTGCTTGATGCCATGGTTCTCGCAGTCGTTGCAAATGAAGAAACATACGGGTACAAGATAACGCAAGAATTATGTGATGCTGTATCCGTTTCGGAATCCACACTGTACCCTGTATTAAGGCGGCTTCAAAAGGGTGGTATGCTCGATACCTACGATAAAGCATATCAGGGACGAAACCGCAGATATTACAAAATAACCGATCAGGGTAAAAATGCTCTGACAGATTACAGAAATGACTGGCAGATATACAGAAACAACATTGAAAAAATACTGATAAACGGAGGGGTTATAAATGGATAAATTTGATTATATAAACAAGCTTTCCAAATGTCTTGAGGAACTTTCCGATGAAGAAAAAAATGCCGCACTTGAATATTACAAGGAGCTTTTTGAAGATGCAGGCAGTGAAAATGAACAGGAGCTTATCCACAAGCTTGGTTCTCCTGAGGAGCTTGCGGATAATATAATCAGAGAAAGCGGAATTGTATCGGTCAAAAAAGAACCAAAAGAAACATCAACATCTCAAGGGGTACAGATGCCTGATGCTTTTGATTTCAAGGAAAAAGAACCGCAAAAGGAAGTCAAGAAAAACAAGACTAATACCATTCTCATAATTTTGATACTTATACTTACTTTTCCGCTGTGGATAGGAATTGTTGCAGGTCTTTTCGGTACACTTTTCGGTCTGGCAGTTGCTTTGATTGCAACTGTATTCTCACTTGCCGTAGTAGGTGTAAGCTGTATTGTAAGCGGCATTGTGCTGCTGTTCAGTTCTCCCGGTGCAGGACTCATATTTTTAGGAGTAGGACTGATTGTAAGTTCAATATTTGTGCTGTGCATAGGTCCTTTATTCAAGCTTGTAATCAGATTTTTTAAATGGCTCGGCGGTCTTATAGGACAGCTTTATCAAAATCTGTTCGGCAAAAAGGAGGCTTAACGATGAAAAAAACAATCAGACTTTGCATCATCGGAATTATTCTCGGAATTATCCTTGTAATAGCAGGATATATCGTTTTAAGAGCAACAGGCGGATATACAAGCGATATTATCTCCTATGAGGAGGTTCTTCCTGACGATAAGGAAATTCACTCAATATATATCAGTGCATATCATACCGACTTCAACGTTAAGCAGGGTGATACATACCGCCTTACAGCAGAAAATGTCAGCGACAATACCGCACTTCACCTTACAGAAAAAAACGGTGTTCTGAATATAGATACTGAGAAAAAAGTAACTAAATCATTTCCTCCGACTGATATTAATTTCAGCACCTCCAACTTTTCATTTTGTTTTAACAACAATACATGCGGTAAATACACTCTTTATCTTCCGAAAAAGATTTATGATGAATTTACATGTGACACAGCATTTGCGGACATTGATATTAATGATTTAAGCTGTGAAAAAGCAGGTATTGACACATCATTTTCAAGCGTATCATTCAGCAATTTTGATGTAACAAAAAGTATTGATGCTGACTGTTCGTTTGGAGAATGCAATCTCAATATGAGCAATTCAACATTTGAAAAACTGGACATCGACACAAGCTTTGGTGAATTTAATCTTAATAATGCGGAAATATCCAAATCATGCAGCATTGATAGTTCCTTTGGCGAAACAAGCCTGAATCTTTACGGTGAAAATTATAAATTAAGCAAGGATAACTGTTTTGGTGAAATCAATATCAGCGGAAATACGTCTTCAAACGGAAATGTTGAAATTGATTCATCAAACTCATTTGGAGAAATCAACATTACAATAAAATGATAATAACCTTATAGTTACAAAAAAGGAACATTCGGATAGAATGTTCCTTTCATTTTTCAGAACTTAAATTTTAAAGGTAATACTGCAAGTTCTTACAGCAATACCGCACAAAGCACGTCAAAAGACTTTGCACGTCATAAACTTGCAATCTTTGTGTGGTGTTGCCTTACTTCATAAAATCATCAAAGTTCTTTTTACCGCCTGTAGAAATATAAGCATAATAGCTTAAAATATACGATGCATCAATAGCGTCCACCGTTCCGTTTTTATCAGTGTCAGCAGCTTGTAACTGCTTTTCACTATACATTGAAACATCACCATTGGTCGACCTTAATGCATAAATAGTCAACGCAACTGAAGCGTCTATTGCATCAATTGTACCATTATCATCAATATCTCCTCTGTTTACGTCTGTAGCTTTAGTTGTTGTAACAGGAGGTTGTGTAGTAGTCAATGTTGTAGTTAGCTTTGTTGTTGTAGCTGTAGGCTTGGCAGTTGTTGTGGTCAGCTTTTCCGTTGTACTTGTAGTTTTGACAGTGGTTGTAATAGATTTTGCTGTTGTAGTTGTAGTTTTGACTGTAGTAGCAGGCTTTGCTGTTGTAGTTGTGGTTTTGACTGTAGTAGTAGGCTTTGCTGTTGTAGTTGTGGTTTTGATTGTTGTTGTAGTAGGCTTTGCTGTTGTAGTTGTGGTTTTAACTGTTGTAGTAGTAGGTTTTGCTGTTGTAGTTGTGGTTTTAACTGTTGTTGTAGTAGGTTTTGCTGTTGTAGTTGTAGTTTTAACTGTTGTTGTAGTAGGTTTTGCTGTTGTAGTTGTGGTTTTAACTGTTGTAGTAGTAGGCTTTGCTGTTGTAGTTGTGGTTTTGACAGTGGTCGTAGTAGGCTTTGCTGTAGTGATCGTCGTTATAACTGTAGTGGTTGCTCTTTTTTCTCCTATTTTAATATATCCGTTAACCCAGTTATTGATCGCATATTCGGTCATTTCGTCAATTTCAGCATTTTCATTAACCGCTTTATACCAATATTCTCTGTTTGTAAACAGGTCAGTAGTAGCCCTGCTGTCCTCTGTTTCGGCAGGAGTGGAAACATATTTAAATGTTATAGGATAAACGTCACCCGGCTGTACATTATCAGGAATTGTCACACTATATGTCATAATCACGCCGTCTGAACCGCCAAATTTTGTTGTACCGTCATTAAATTTCATACCGGTTGCAACAGCTGAAGAAGTAAAGAATATTGTATTTTCTTTACAAATTGCCAGTGATATTGCATTTGATGAAACTGCATCACCGCTTTGCCACAACAGATTATTTGTTATTTCATTTTTTACAAGTGAAAGTCTGTCATCATTTACAATATGAATGCCGCAAACCTCCCAAAGATTCTGTGCTCCCGAAACCGAACATTCTATGTCCTGAACAAGATTGCTTTCAGCCTTGCCGTCACCGTCAGTATCCAGCGTATCCCAATCAATTAATATTGAAGAAAGAGAGAGAACAGGTTTTGGTACTGCGGCATTTGCTGTTAATTTCTGAGTATTAAGAATAAATGTATTTGAAAGGAAAATTGCTGCGGCCGTTGCCATTGAAATTAATTTCTTCATAATAATATCTTTCCTCCGTAATTATTCAGCACCGCATAATTATAATGCAGTGCCAAATATAAAAATCTTATCCCAAAATTACATTGATTTCATTTGTATCAGCAAGCTTATCAGCAGAAATAAAGTTGTCTGCAAGCTTTTCACCGTTCAATACAACTTCCTTTACACCGCTTTCAACATGTGCAGAGTTATCAAAGTTAATAACAAGCTTCTTTCCTCTGAAATTTTTAGTAATCTTAAAGCCGTCCCAGCTTGACGGAATTGAAGGATTAATGCAGATACCCTCAGCATTTGTTCTCATTCCGCATATACCCTCAACACAGCCTACCATTACAGTTGAAGCTGTACCTGTAAGCCAATGAACATGAGAACGTCCCTCATAAGGAGATGCAGAGCTTTCTGTAAACTGACCGTGAACATAAGGCTCCATAACTCTGATTTCAGCCTTCTCATTCATTGCGGCAGGTGAGCTTTCCATAAAATATTCAAAAGCTCTGTTGCCATGTCCCATAAGAGCCTCCGCAAGTATAAGCCAGCCCTGTGACTGTGAGAAAATACCGCCGTTTTCCTTTGTATCAGGATTAAATATATGCATCAATGCTCCACTGAAGAAATGGTCTCTGTAAGGCGGGTCGAGCAGCTTTGCACCATAAGGCGTATTAAGGATTTCATGTACACTTCCCATAGCCTTTTCAGCTCTTTCGTCAGATGCAAAACCTGAAATAACGCTCCAGCTCTGCGGATTGAGCCACATATTAGCCTCAGGGTCTTTTTTTGCACCTACAATAACGCCGTCCTCACGAATGCCTCTGATAAATCTGTCCTCATCCCAGCACTTTTCAAGTGATGCGGCAAGCTTTGCCTGAACATCGTCAATATACTTGATATAATCAGTATCATTCTTAGATTTTGCCATATCTCTTATAACATTCATTGCATAGAAAAGCTGGAATGCTACAAATGTTGACTCTCCCTTTGCACCAAGACGCAGACAGTCATTCCAGTCAGCGTGAAGTCCTGCCGGCATATCGTGGTCGCCCATATGCTCCATTGAGAACTTTATCGCTCTCTTGAGATGCTCATATACGGTATCCTCTCCGCCATTTGCATAAACGATAACTTCGTCAAGGAAATCCTTGTTTCCGCTTTCACCGATATACTTTACAATTGTCGGGAAAAGCCACAAAGCGTCATCTGCACGATATGAAGGATGACCTGTTTCCTTAACATATTCAGGGTCATCAGGAGTATTTTCATGACCTGCATTGTGATTGAACTTTACAAGCGGAAGTCCGCCGCCGTTATCAACCTGAGCTGAAAGCATAAAGCGGATTTTATCTGCTGCCATTTCAGGATCAAGATGAATAATACCCTGAATATCCTGAACTGTATCACGATAGCCATAGCCATTTCTGAGTCCACAGTATATAAATGACGCTGCTCTTGACCAGATAAATGTAATAAAGCACTGATATGCGTTCCATACGTTAATCATGTTGTTAAATTCTTCTGAAGGAGTTTCAACACTGAAGTTTGAAAGTTTTTCATGCCAGTAATTTTTAAGCTGAGCAATTTCTTCATCAACCCTGCCTGCTTTTTTATATTCATTTAATATAGCGTCAGCCTCAACGGAGTTTCTTCTGCCCATTATATAAATAAGTTCGGTTGTTTCTCCTGCTTTAAGCACAATATCAGACTGAATTGCACCGCATGAATTTGAATTATAGTTGAGAACATTGTCACACTTTCCGCTTTCAACGGCAATAGGATTTGCAAATGTTCTGTATGGTCCTATAAAATTGCTTAAGCTTCCATTATATGCTGCAACATCAGCACCAACCATGCCGAAAAATCTTTCCTTATGGTTAGAGCCTGTATTATCCTTATTCTCATTTTCATTAAGATGCTGAATTATCTTATTACCCTCAAAGCTTGTACGAGAAATAAAGAGGGAATACTGAAGATTAACCTGATCCTGCTCATAATTACTGTTATTCGTAAATTCCGCATAACCGGTCACGGTCAGTTCCCTTTCCCGGTCAGAATCGTTTGTAATGCCAAGATTCCACACTTCATATGACTGATCTAACGGAACATAGTACCGCACTTCTGAACTGATACCGTCATACACAGCTTTCATCTTTGTATATGCAGTGCCATGATGGCACTCGCTCTTATAAGTATCTAAACTTTTTCCAACCGGCTGCCATGATGCAGACCAGTAATCTCTGTTTTCATTATCCCTGATATAAATATATCTGCCCGGTTCATCAAACTGGTTAAAGACATACCTTAAAATTCTTCCGTTTGCTCCTGATTTTGCAAAACTATATCCCCCTGCATTATTGGATATAATTGCTCCATACTCCGGCGAACCAAGATAGTTGACCCATGGTGCCGGTGTATCCGGTCTTGTGATCACATATTCTTTTTTACTTTCATCAAAATATCCGTATTTCATA
>ERZ773228.3205-NODE-3205-length-13744-cov-3.429469_pt1 | contig 13744 bp, 9 predicted proteins | sample MGYA00580524_ERZ773228 | MGnify/ENA primary metagenome ERZ773228 (study PRJEB29015, sample SAMEA2737768) | human gut metagenome | biome: human gut; feature: human-associated habitat; material: faeces | place: China | collected 2012 ...
AACGCACCCCCTGCGCGGTGCAGGGACAAAAGCAGCGCTGCCGCGCTGCATCACCCCCGCGCCCTAGCGGCGCGCTTTAATTTATAGAGCTCTTCGGCAGCAAGCCGCGTCTTGGCGACCACATCCCCGCCGCCTTGCGGAAAGCAGTAATACAGCGCTTTGTGGTCGCCGATGCACAGCATATCGCCGATCTCGTACCAGAAATAGTCGGCGTACAGGCTGTACGAGGCCTCAGGCTTTTGGAAATAGTCCAGTTTCCCGCCGCAGCCGGTCAGGTGGAAGCCGTTTTCATCGTGGTGCAGCCGGCCTTCGCCCACGCGGCAGATCTCGCGCATGTTGACCATCATGCAGATCTGCACGGGAATATCAAGCTGATATGCGCCGCTTTCCAGCTCCTCGCGCACGCACTGCCGCTCCCAGGTGTACCAGTCCGGCACGTGGGTGAACGCGGCCTCGCCGTTCAAACATTCCAGCGTACCAATCTCTGTCAAGCGGTATTCCTTGTTACAGCTTCGGCAAATGAGTGATGTGCCTTTGCCCTCCATTTTCCCCTCGGCGAGGCAGTGCGGGCACTTGTAGAGCACGCGGTTGAGTCCGTCGGCGCGGAACGGCTCGCTGACGGAGACGCCGTTTTCCTCCTGCCAGCGGAAATTGTCGAAGCGGAAGGCGGAAAAGATGCGCTCATTGATCTCGGCGACGGTCCTCTCTGCAACGTCGCTGGACGAGAGCAGGCACTGCATCTGCGCTGAGACCTTCGCGCGCCGCTTTTGCAGCCCGTTGTAGAGCGGGTCACGCGCGAACGCGCCATAGGTGCGGATCATCACGACTGGCACATTCAGTGCCTTGACGCACTTGCCGATGCTCTCCGGCAGCGGTGTGGCCGTGCCGTCAAAGCTGTAGCTCGCCTCGGGGTAGAGCAGCACAGACGTTTTGAGCGTCCGCACGCAGTAGAGCATATCGCGCACGAGCGTCGTGTCCGAGCAGAACTTGCGCGTGGGGATGCAGCCGACGCTGCGCATCAGCCACTCCTTGCCGACAAAGCCGTCCGACGTGCAGACGATGTTGAACGGGCGCGGGTACAGCACCGCCTCCGCGATTTTGAGGTCGAGAAAGCACGAGTGGTTCATCAGGACAAGGCAGGGCTCATCGCTTTTGATCTGCGCCATGCCGATCTTCTCGCAGTGGAAATGCGTCGCCAGAAGGTCGGGCGCGGAGGCTGCGCGCAGGACCGTCCGGAACAGGAGCGACGGCTTTTTCGGCTTTTTGTGCACCTGCGGCGGCTGGGCAAGCGCCTGTTCATATGTCATATCGACGACTTTAATTTTCATTCTGTTTCTCCGGCACGACGTGGATGTTCAGATGATCGTAGGACATCTCCACGTTGTGCTTTGCAAAGGTGTTGCGCAGGCGCTCGTACATCTTAAAATAAGTGTCCCAGTAGGCGTCTGCCGCCGTCCAGCAGCGGATGGTGTATTCGATGGAGCTGGCACCGTAATTCGAGAGATACACCGTCGGCGTGGGTTCTTTCAGCACGGCGGGGAAGGCGAGAACGGCGTCCATGCAGGCCTGCTTCACCTCGTCCGTCGGCGCGTCGTAGGATGCTGTGACCTTGTAGACGATGCGGCGGCGGCCCAGGACGGTGAAGTTGATGATCTTCGAGCTGGACATTTCGCGGTTGGGCTGGAGCACAATCTGTCCGTCCGGCGTTTCAATCTTCGTGTGCGTCAGTGAAATTTCACGCACCGTGCCGGTCGTGCCGCCGACTTCGATCTCATCGCCGAGCGAGAACGGATGCGAGAAGAGAATGACGAGTCCGCCGGCGACGTTGCCGAGAATGTCCTCGGCGGCCAGCGTGACGCCCAACGTCAGCACCGACATGATGGCGGTGAGCGACGAGGTGTTGATGCCGAGCGCCTCGGCTGTGATGATGATGGTAAGCAGATACAGAAGCGTTTTGAGACTCGTGAGGATGACCTTTTGCAGCCGCTCGTTCAGGCGGTTCGCGCGCGAGAGCAGCCGCGAACAGAGCTTGAGCACGAGCCGCACGACGATCAGGCAGATGAGGAACGTCAGCAGCGCGGAAAGGATGCTGCCGATGCTGTAGCCACCGATCGAGCGGGAGATGATCTGGGAAATATTGTCCATGGCGTTTCGCCCCTTTCGATGCCCAGTATATCAGTATTGCCGCGCCTTTGTAAAGAGCACGCTAAGAATCCTCAGAATTCCTTAAACTTTGCCGGTTGAGAAACGGGCGGGAAGAGCGTATAATGCAGCGTGATTTTTTTTGAAAAGGAAGTGCCCGCATGCGCCCTTACGCCCTCATCGACCTCCACTGCGACACGTTGACCGACTGCATGTACGCAGGATCGAACATCATCGACACACTCGACGATCCCGTGCGCACGCTGTCGCTCACAAGTATTCCGAAGGACATCCACTGGGCGCAGTTTTTCGCCGTGTTCGTGCCCGATGAGCTGCGCAGGGAGAAGGCCATCCGCTTTTTTGATGACGCCTGCGCGAATTTCGACCGCCAGATGCGAAAATTCGCAGATCGTGTGTCGCCCTGCCGCAATGTTGCCGATATGGAGCGCGCGTGGGCGGCGGGGAAGACCGCGGCCTTTCTGAGCGTGGAAAACGGCAGCGCATTTGCTGGCGACCTGTCGCGCATCGGGAAGACGAAGCGTCAGGGCGTCTGCGCCGTGACGCTTACGTGGAACGGGGAAAATGAGCTCGGCTCGGGCAATGTGACGGACCGCGGCCTGACGGACTTTGGCCGCGCCGCCGTGCGCGAAATGGAGCGCTGCGGCATTTTGATCGACGTCTCGCACCTGAACGACGCGGGGCTCGCGGACGTGTTCGAGACGGCGGAAAGGCCGTTTCTCGCCACGCACTCCAACGCCCGCGCAATTTGCGCGCACAAGCGCAACCTGACGAACGTGCAGATCAAGGAGATGGTGCGCCGCGGCTGCCTGATCGGCCTCAACTACTACGGGCCATTCCTGCGCGGCGGGGGAGCGGTCAGGAGCTTAGACGACGTCTATCGCCATGTGGCGCACTTTTTCGACCTCGGCGCGCGCAAAAACCTCGCCCTCGGCTCGGACTTCGACGGCGCGGTGCTGCCGCCGTGCCTTGATTCGCCGGAGAAGGCGGCGGATTTTTACGAGTATCTGCTTTCGCGCGGCGTATCGCAGCAGGACGCGGACGGCATTTTCTTTGAAAATGCTCGCACATTCCTGCGGAAAAACCTTGGGTGAGCGCAAAACGCTTGGCAGCGGGCGGTGCACTGTGATACAATCAATAAAAACAGGGGAGGGGAGCACATGGCAAAAAAATCGAGCCGCAACACCAAGGCGCGCATCGTCTCGGCGGCGTGGAAGCTCTTTTACGAGCAGGGCTATGAGGAGACGACGGTGGAGGAGATCATCTTCGAGTCGGAGACGTCGAAGGGCTCGTTCTACCACTATTTTGACGGCAAGGACGCGCTGCTCTCGTCCCTCTCGGTGCTGTTTGACGAGCGGTATGAGGAGCTGATGCAGCAGCCCCACAACGAGATGGACTGCATCGAGCTCTTATGCTGGCTCAATCAGGAGCTGTTCACGACGATCGAAAACACGGTCTCCATCGAGCTTCTGGCGCGGCTTTTTTCCTCCCAGCTCGTGACCAAGGGAGAAAAGCACCTGCTCGACCGCAAACGCACGTACTATCGTCTTTTGCGCCAAATCGTCTCTCAGGGGCAGGAGCGCGAGGAGCTGACCGACACGCGTACCGTGAGCGAGATCGTCAAGGCCTACGCGATGTTCGAGCGCGGGCTGATGTATGACTGGTGCCTTTCGGGCGGGGAATATTCGCTTGTGCAGTATGCGCGCGAGATGATGCCGCTCTTTTTAGACGGCTTTCGCAAAAAATAAAATTCGTTTCAAAAACAGTCTACTAAATCGTCTTACAGAAAATACAGTAAAATCAATCAAAAATTCAGAATTTTGCAGTGCCGTACAGGAATTATTCTGTACGGCGTTCTGTATTTACGTCTGCTTTCTTTTGTGCTATATTGTGCAGGTCTTAACGAAAGCTGAAGGAGAAAATCACATGACAAGCGCACAGATCATTATTGTAGTGACCATCGTTCTCTACCTCGCCGCGATGGTGTTGGTGGGCGTGTATTTTGGCAAGAAGGGCAGCGGCAGCAGCTCGGATGACTTCTACCTCGGCGGGCGCAAGATGGGCCCCGTCGTCACGGCCATGAGCGCCGAGGCGAGCGATATGAGCAGCTACCTTTTGATGGGCCTGCCCGGCCTTGCCTATCTGTTTGGCCTGCCGGAGGTGACCTGGACGACCATCGGTCTGGCCATCGGCACGTATCTCAACTGGCTGATCGTCGCGCGCCGCCTGCGCCGGTATTCGGCCAAACTCGGCGCCATCACGATCCCCGACTTTTTCGCCCGCCGCTTCGGAGATAAGAAGCATTTGCTCTCCTGCATCGCGGCGGTCGTGATCCTCATTTTCTTTATCCCGTACACGGCGTCCGGCTTCAAGGCCATCGGCACGCTCTTCAACAGCCTCTTTGGTGTGGAGTATCATACGGCAATGATCGTCGGCGGCATCGTGGTCGTGCTGTACACGGTGATGGGCGGCTTTATGGCCGTTTCGTTCACCGACCTGATCCAGTCCATCTTCATGACCATTGCGCTCATCGTCATTGTATGCTTCGGCGTGCAGCAGGCGGGCGGACTGGACACGGTCATCGACAATGCCCGTGCGCTGCCGGGCTACCTTAACATGACGCAGGGCTACGATGCTGCGAGCGGCACAGCCGCCTCGTTCAGCACGCTGAGCATCATTTCGACGCTCGCGTGGGGTCTTGGCTACTTCGGCATGCCGCACATCCTGCTGCGCTTTATGGCCATCCGCGAGGAAAAGGAGCTCAACCAGTCCCGCCGCATCGCGACGATCTGGGTTGTGATCTCCATGTTCATCGCCGTGTTCATCGGCGTCATCGGCAACAGCGTGACCGCCGCGGGCAAGGTGCCCTTCCTGGCGACGAGCGCGGAATCTGAGACCATCATCATTAAATTGGCAGACCTGATGAGCCAGCACGGCGTGCTGCTCGCCGTCATGGCGGGCATCATCCTCTCCGGCATTCTGGCCGCAACGATGTCGACCGCGGACTCGCAGCTTTTGGCCGCGGCGTCCAGCGTGTCACAGGACCTCATGCAGCATTCGTTCGGTATCAAGATGAACCAGCGTACGACGATGCTGGCCGCGCGCGCCACGGTCATCGGCATCGCCCTTATCGGCATGGTGCTTGCCTGGGACCCCAACAGCTCCGTGTTCCGTGTCGTTTCGTTCGCGTGGGCGGGCTTTGGCGCGGCGTTCGGCCCCGTGATGCTCTTCTCGCTCTTCTGGAAGCGCGCGAACAAGCAGGGCGCGCTCGCGGGCATGATCACTGGCGGCGCGGTGGTCTTCATCTGGAAGTACCTCATCGCGCCGATGGGCGGCGCGTGGGCCATCTACGAGCTGCTCCCCGCGTTCCTTGCGGCGTGCATTGCGATCGTGATCGTATCGCTCGCGACGCCCGCGCCGGAGAAGGCCGTCACCGATACCTTCGACGAGATCTGCGGCAAATAAAATGGAAGAACAGGCGAGGGCTGCGGCCCTCGCTTTTCTTTGTTAGCCAAATGGAGTGAAATGGAAAAATATGACAAAAAATCCGCATTGACTATTGAAAATGGAATGACTAACGTTTATTATAGATAACATCTATTTATGGATGCTGACATCAGGCGGCGGGATACGTGCATTTGTCCTGCCGGCCGATACTACACTGATGGCAAGCAGTGAAAGGAGAAAACAGCAGTGTCAAGACTCGATATTATGACGCCCTCCCATGCCCAGACCGTCATCGACGGGTTGTACCGCGATGTGGAGCGGCGTATCGCCGCAAGCCCTCCGGGACTGTGTCCGGTGGACCTGGCCAAGAGCTTTCTGGACCTCTGCCATGCGCAGACGTGCGGCAAGTGCGTTCCCTGCCGTATCGGCCTCGGCCAACTCTCTGAGCTGATGGAGCAGGTGCTTGAGGGCGAAGCCACGATGGAGACCATCTCGATCATCGAGCGCGTGGCGCGCGTGATCGTCAACAGCGCCGACTGCGCCATTGGCCGCGATGCGGCGCGCCTGGTGCTTGACGGCGTGCAGGGCTTCCGCGACGACTACGAAGAGCATATTCTGCGCCACCGCTGCCTTGGCGGCATGCGCGAGCCCGTTCCCTGTGTGGCGCTGTGCCCTGCGGGCGTGGATATCCCGGGCTATCTCGTGCTCATCAAGTACGGCCGCTACGCCGACGCCGTGCGCCTGATCCGCAAGGATAACCCATTCCCTTCGGCCTGCGCGTACATCTGCGAGCATCCGTGCGAGGCGCGCTGCCGAAGAAACATGATCGACGACGCGGGCAACAGCCGCGGCCTCAAGCGCTACGCGGTGGATAACGCGGGCTACGTGCCGCAGCCCGACTGTGCCGAGCCCACAGGCAAGAAGGTCGCCGTCATCGGCGGCGGCCCGAGCGGCCTTTCCGCGGCGTATTACTTAGCTTTGATGGGCCACAAGGTCACCGTGTATGAAAAGCGCGCGAAGCTCGGCGGCATGCTGCGCTACGGCATCCCCAACTACCGCCTGCCGCGCGAAGTGCTCGACGCGGAGATCGCGTCGATGCTGGCGCTTGGCATCGATGTGCATGTCAACGTCAATGTCGGCGACGATGTGACGTTCGACGAGCTGCGCCAGCAGAACGACGCGCTTTACATCGCGCTCGGCGCGCACACGGATAAAAAGACCGGCATCGAGGGCGAGGACGCTGAGGGCGTCATCTCCGCGGTCGAGATGCTGCGCGAGATCGGCGACGATTACATGCCGGACTTCCGCAACAAGGACATCGTCGTCATCGGCGGCGGCAACGTCGCGATGGATGTCTGCCGCAGCGCGGTTCGTCTCGGCGCGCGCAAAGTGAGCTGCGTCTACCGCCGCCGCCAGGAGGACATGACGGCCCTTCCCGAGGAAGTGGAGGGCGCCGTTGCCGAGGGCGTGGAGCTCGTGACGCTTCAGGCACCAGTCCGCATCGAGACCGATGCGAACGGTCACGCCGTCGCGCTGTGGACACAGCCGCAGATCATCGGCGAGATGGATAAAAAGGGCCGCCCCGCGCCCGAAAAGGCCAAGCGCAGCGAAAAGCGCATCGCGGCGGACGTTGTCGTTGTCGCCATCGGTCAGGGCGTGGAGACCCACGGCTTTGAGCAGACGAAGATCGCCATCAAGCGCGGCGCGTTCGTCGCCGAGGCCAGCGGCCAGATCGACAATATGGACGGCGTCTTCGCCGGCGGCGACTGCGTCACCGGCCCTGCGACCGTCATCCGCGCCATCGCGGCCGGCAAGGTCGCCGCGGCGAATATCGACGAATACCTCGGCTTCCACCACGAGATCGACCCCGGCGTCGAGATCCCCACGGCGCGGCTGAACAACAAGCCGCCCCACGGCCGTATCGACACCACCGAGCGCGAGGCAGGCGAACGCAAGCACGACTTCAAGTGCATCGAGTGCGGCCTTACCGATGAAGAGGCGTACTCCGAGGCGTCGCGTTGCCTGCGCTGCGACCACTTCGGCTACGGCATCTTCCGCGGAGGGAGGAAAGGCAAATGGTAAGAAACGTTACACTGACCATCGACCACAAGAGCGTCACCGTGCCCGAGAATACCACGATCTTGGAGGCCGCGCGCTCGGTCAATATCAATATCCCGACGCTGTGCTACTTAAAGGACATCAACGAGATCGGCGCGTGCCGCATCTGCTGCGTGGAGGTCGAGGGCATGGAGCGCCTTGTCCCCGCGTGCGACAATGTGGTGGCGGACGGCATGGTCGTCTTCACGAACAGCGCCAAGGCGCGCGAGGCGCGCCGCATGAACCTGCGTCTTATTCTTTCGCACCATGATACATCGTGCACGAACTGCACGCGAAGCGGCAACTGCACCTTGCAGCAGCTGGCGAACGACTTCAACATGCGCGGCACGCACTTCCCCAAAAAGCTGCGTCACGAGGCGGTGGATTATTCCACGCCGCTCATTCGCGAAAACGACAAGTGCGTGCAATGCCTGCGCTGCATCCAGGTGTGCGAAAACGTGCAGAGCGTGAAGATCTGGGACCTTCTCGGCACGGGCTCGCGCACGGTCGTGGACGCGTCGTACAACCGCCGCATTCAAGATACCGAGTGTACGTACTGCGGCCAGTGCATCACCCACTGCCCGACGGCGGCGCTGCGCGAGCGCGACGACACGGGTCTCGTCTTCGACGCAATCGACGATCCGAATATCGTCACCGTGGCGCAGGTCGCGCCCGCGGTGCGCGCGGCATGGGCCGAGCAGTTCGGGCTCGACAGCGAGTTCGCAACGCCCAAGCGCATGGCCGCGGCGCTGCGCGAGTTGGGCTTCAACTATGTGTTCGACACCGATTTTGCCGCCGACCTCACGATCATGGAGGAGGGCAGCGAGTTTATCGAGCGCTTTACCCACAAGGACCAGTATCAGTGGCCGATGTTCACGTCCTGCTGCCCGGGCTGGGTTCGCTTTGTGAAGTCCCAGTACCCCGAGCTGACGGACAATCTCTCCACGGCCAAGTCGCCCCAGCAGATGTTCGGCGCGGTGGCGAAGAGCTACTTTGCCGAAAAGGTCGGTATCGACCCCAAGCGCCTTTTCGTCGTCTCGATCATGCCGTGCGTGTCGAAAAAGAGCGAATGCGCGCTGCCGACGATGAAAAACGACGCGGGCGACCCCGATGTCGACGTGAGCATCACGACGCGCGAGCTGAACATTATGATGCGCGCGAATCACATTGAACCCAAGTACCTGCCCGAGGAGGAGTTCGACAGCCCGCTCGGCTCCGCGACCGGCGCGGCGGTCGTCTTCGGCACGACCGGCGGCGTGATGGACGCGGCGCTGCGTTCGGCGTACTTCCTCATCACGGGCAAGAATCCTGACCCTGACGCGTTCACCGCCGTGCGCGGCATGGACGGGTGGAAGGAGGCGACGTTCAACATCCCCGGCGCGGGCGACGTGCGCGTCGCGGTCGTGAGCTCGCTCGGGAAAGCCCGCAAGCTCATTGAGGCTGTCAAGCGCGGCGACGCAGCGTATGACTTTGTCGAGGTCATGGCCTGTCCCGGCGGCTGCGCGGGCGGCGGCGGCCAGCCCATCCACGACGGTACCGAGCTTGCCGAGGATCGCGGCAACGTGCTCTGGCGGCTCGATCAGGGTGAGCTTCTGCGCTTCTCACACGAGAATCCAGATGTCAAGGCGCTCTACAAGGACTACCTCGGCGCGCCGCTTGGCGAAAAGTCGCACCACCTGCTGCACACCGACCACAACGCGTGGCAGATGCCGCAGAAAATGCTGTAAGAATGCAAAAACTCCGTATGAGGATTTCTCATACGGAGTTTTTTATTGCTGAATTTTATCGGGTGTACGTGCCGTACTCACTGATGACGGCGCAGAGCTCGCTGAACACCTGCTGCGCGTCGCCGTCGATCTTGTAGGCGACGGCGCGGTTGGCGTCGTCGTAGATGAAGCCCTCGTCCCAGTTGAGGTACAGGTCGTGCTTCTGTCCGTCTTCGGGGATCCACCAGATGGTGACATAGTTCTCGTTCTGGGTGAAGCGGGAGAGCAGCGATGTGGGCAAACGATAATAGCGCTGCACCGAAATTTCGGACATGGCGCTGCGCAGAGCTGCGGCGGCCTCACTGTCATCCTCTACTCGGCAGTCGCCGGTGTCGAACGTGCCGTAGCCGTCCGGCGTGGGAACAATGGTCGAAATGCAGAAGAGTCCGTCGACGCGGGCGGTCTCAGGCGCGGGGATCAGCTCGCCGAGCGGCTGCGCACGGCGCGGCAGCAAAAAGATAGCCACGACGAGCAGCATCGCGGCGACGGCGATGAGCACGGTTTTTCTCTTTTTATCCATGGGGTTCTCCTTTCCAAAATCAAGCTTACTTTTTGTCGTCCAACAGGGGAGAGGGGAATCGCTTTTCGATAGTTTACCTGAGAAAGAGCTTTTTGGCAAGCCCTTCTTCGGGCGTGACATAGAGTGTGCGGTAATTGTCGTAGGTCACCATGCCGGGGCGTGCGCCCGCGGGCTTTTTGACGAACTTCACGGGGCAGTAGTCGACGGGGACGCTGCTGCTCTCCTTCGCCTGCGAGAAGTAGGATGCGAGCATTGCGGCCTCGCGCAGATCATCGTCGCTCGGCGTGAGTCCCGCGCAGCGCAGGATGACGTGCGAGCCGTGGATGTGCTGGGTGTGGAACCAGTAGTCGCGCTTGTCGGCCTTTTTTGTCAGCTGGTCGTTCTGCACGTTGCTGCGGCCGACGAGGACCTCGAGCCCACTCGAGGTTTTGAATGTGCGCGGGGCGAAGGCGCGCTTGAGCTCCTTTTTGCCGCTCGACTTTCGGATATAGTTTGTCTCCTGCAATTCGCGGCGGATCTCATTGAATTCCTGCTCGGTCTCCGCCTGCGAAAGCTCCTGCAGGACGCTTTCCAAGTACGCGCGTTCGTTTTCCGCCTTTTCGATCTGCTCGCGCAGGTGGAATTCGGCGGTCTTGAGCTTGTTGTACTGCTTGTAGTTTTTCGCGGCGTTCTGCTGGGGGGAGAGCAGCGGGTCGAGCGGGATGTCGATGGTCGGGCAGCCGTCCTCATAGTAGTTTTCCGCATGCAAGACTTTTTCTCCGCTCTTCATGCGGTACAGGTTTGCGGTGATGAGGTCGCCGCGCAGGCGGAATTCGTCGCGCTTCTGCGTCGCGGCGTAGTCGTGCTTTAAGTTCTCGGCCTTGCGCGCCATGCGGGCGCGCGCGACCGTGCCCGCGTGCGTCAGCTCGCGGCCGCGGCGGGCGGAGAGCTCCTGCCGCTCACGCGCGTCGTAGAACTCGTCGAGCATTTGCGAGAAGCTCTCACGCGTCTCGACCTGCGTTTCCGCGCCGTACTGCGCGATGGGACGGTAGGTGAAATCCACGGGCTTGCTGTCGCGGTAGAGGATGACGGGCATATAGTTATCTTCCTTTACAGCGTTGGCTGTATCGGAAAATTCCTGCACCAGCGCCCCGCGCTGCGTATCATTCAGCGCGCCGAAGCGCACGTCGGTCTCGCGTCCCGCACGGAAGGCGAATTCGCGCGCGATCAGCGGCGAAATGCCGGTGTAATGGTCGAGCACCCACTTGTCGACAGCCTGCTCCGCGTCGCCGCCGCGCTGCGCGAGGGCGAGGGAGTCCTCCTCCTGCGAAAGGAGCGACAGCTTGTCGAGCGGTGTCGGCAGATGGTAAAAAAGGCCGGGCAGCAGCTGGCGCGTGGCGGAAAGGTCTGCATCCACGCGGCGCAGACATTCGACGATACGCCCCTGCGCGTCGAGCAGGACGAGGTTCGACCGCCGCCCCATGCACTCGAGCACGAGCTGCTTTTGGCTCATCTCTCCGAATTCGTCCGTGCATTGGAGCGTCAGGATCACCATGCGCTCAAGATCCGGCTGCTCGATGGACAGCACGCGCGCGCCGACTAAGTGCTTGCGCAGCAGCATGCAGAACATCGGCGGCTGGGCAGGGTTGTCGCGCAGGATGTTCGTGAGCTGGATGCGCGGTTGGTTTGCGCCCGCGTTGAGCAGCAGGCGCAGATTGCCGCGCAGCAGCAGAACGATTTGGTCGCGCGCGGGCTGCTGCACCTTGTCGATGCGCGCGCCGATGAGCTGAGGTCTCAGCTCGTGTAAAACTGCCCGCAGGCAGATCGCGTCAAGTGGCATTGTCGTCCTCCATCATCCGGTTGAAAAGCTCGTTGATGCGCGCGTGATCGTCGCGCAGATACAGCCAGCCGAACAGCGCCTCGAGGCCTGTGGCCTTCTGATAGTCCGCGCGGTCGGCGTGGTGGGGGATGGAATGGACATTCGCGTTGCGCCCGCGGCGGAACACAGAGGCCTCTTCCTCCGTCAAAAGGGGTAAGAGGTTTTCGGCAAAGCGCGCCTGCTGCGGCGCGCAGACGAGCTCGACCGTCGCGCGGTGAAGGCCCTTGCCCGTCGCCTTGCCGTGCACGCACAGGTACGTGCGCACGAGCAGCTCGTACACCGCGTCGCCCAGATGGGCGAGGCCGATGGAGCTGATGGCACGGATGGCGTCGTCATTCATTTTGGCTTGCGTATAATCGTACATAAAAACTCCCAAAGCTTAAAAGTACATTTATTTTATAACCTTGGCGGAATTCTGTCAATCGGAGAGCGCTGCGGCGGGCGAAAAGCCGTTGCGCTTTTGCGGATATCCGTTATAATGGCAGAAAGGATAAATTTTGCATCGAGAGAGGACCTTTATGAAAAGAATGATTTCCGCGCTGCTGGCGGCACTTTTGCTGCTGAGCCTTGCCGCCTGCGGCGAAAAGGAGCCGGACGATACCCCGTCCGGCTACGATGATTCGCTTATTTCCGAGCTTTACAGCGAAGAGGGCGAGTACACGGACGCCGAGAACAACACGCTTTCCTACCGCTATCATGTGCCGCAGATCGTGTCGGAAACGGCGGTCGCCGCCGCGCTGAACGCCGAGATCGCCGACAAATTCGGCGCGCTCGTGCAGGAGCAGAAGAGCATGATGGCAGGCCGCGTTTCGCTCACGTGCCTTTCGGTCACGTGGAAGAGCTATTGGAACGACAGCCTCCTCTGTCTTGTGCTCACGAGCGAGATGGACGGCGATATGACCGACTATGCCGTCTACAGCTACGACTTTTTCGGCGGCAAGCGCCTGACAAGTGAGGACCTGCTCGCGCGCGAGGGATTATCGACGCAGGAGTTTGTCATGGCGGCGCGGCGCACCGCGGCGAACTACTTTGACGGCTTGTACCGCGATGCGCTCAGCGGCAGCATGGGCAGCGCGGATTTCATCGCATCCTACGCCGAGCGCCGCGCGTGGACGCTCTCGGATGAGAACATCAATGCGGAAATGCGGCTCTATCTGGACGGCGGCGCGCTGCATATGATCGTGCCCGTCGGCTCATTTGCGGGGGCGGCAAGCTATGACGCGGATATCGCGGTCGACCTTTCCGCGCGGGAAACGGTCGAAAGGACGGCGCAGGACAGCTTTGTCAAGGCAAGGCTCTCGGGCGGCAGCCTGACCGTCAGCTTTGAAAAGACGGCGGACTCCGCGTGGTACGCGGAGAATTTCCGCTTTGACTACGAGACCATCTACCCCGTGGAAGGCCTGTATTCCGACTACACGGATGTGTTCGTCGGCCCGGTGGGGCAGGGGTACTTCCCGTACATCTTCCTGCTGACGAGCGAGGGCACGGTGGAGTACGTGAACCTGCTCGAGGGCCTGACGGCGGGCTTCCTCTGCGACGGCGGACCGCTCGGCGGCGTGAAGGGCATTGTTTCGTTCGAGTCCGGCGAGGTCGAGGAGGACTACGGCACGTATCAGACGGTGTTCGCCGTCGACGCATCAGGGGAGAAACACGTCCTCCCCGGCGCGGTCAGCGGGGAAGCGCTGATGCGGATCGCTGCCGCGCTGGAAAGCAAGTCCGAGCATCCCTTTGCCAAGGCTATTCTGAATAAGATGGGCAGTGAAACTTACCCTGTCGCGGAGGACTTTGAAACCCTTCCCGGCCGGGGCGTATCCGGCATCGTGGACGGCGTGCGGTGCTACGGCGGCAACGGCCGGCTGATGGAGGAACTGGGCGTCAAAGTCCCGGCCATGCCGG
>ERZ773228.3212-NODE-3212-length-13701-cov-22.981826_pt1 | contig 13701 bp, 9 predicted proteins | sample MGYA00580524_ERZ773228 | MGnify/ENA primary metagenome ERZ773228 (study PRJEB29015, sample SAMEA2737768) | human gut metagenome | biome: human gut; feature: human-associated habitat; material: faeces | place: China | collected 2012 ...
ATATCTTCAACCGTACAATAGAGCAAAACGGCTTGAAGCAGGCAGCAAGAGAGTGTCAAAAGGGCATCATCTCCTTCAGCCCGCTCGCACAGGGCATGCTCACAGACCGTTACATAAACGGTATTCCGGAGGATAGCCGTATAAAGACAGACGGCCGCTTTTTAAATCAGGAAAAGCTCACTCCACACATCGAGCAGATTAAGAAGCTAAACGATATAGCCGCAAAACGTGGTGAGACACTAGCACAGATGGCTCTTAAGTGGGTGGTAAAGGATGATGACGTGACAAGCGTGCTTGTCGGCGCCTCAAAGCCACAGCAGATTCTTGAAAACTTAAAGGTTATGGAGGGCACAGGCTTCTCTGAGGAAGAGCTTAGGATGATTGATGAGATTGTGGGAGTGTAAAGATGAATCTGGTGATATAAATGGAATATATTGCGCATATAGAAGAAGAAAGAAAGCAAAGGCTTATTGATCATTTGGATGGAACTGCCAAATTAGCCGGAAAATTTGCAGAATCATTTGGAAAATATGAGTGGGGATATTGCATAGGTATGTTACATGATCTAGGTAAGTATTCCAAAGAATTTCAACATAAAATACAGTTTAATACGAATGACAGAGTAGACCATTCTACTGCTGGAATGAGATTATGTAATGAAAAAGGTGGATATTATTCTATATTACAATATGCTATTGCAGGACATCATTCTGGACTAATGGATTACTATAAGCTTGAAGAACGATATAGAAAATCAATATGTGATTATCAGGCATATAGACAGGAGGTAGAAATTCCACAAATAAAAAGTGATCCTTTTGAGAGCTGTAAAACACAAAATCCTCATTTTTCAATGGGGATTTTTATGAGGATGTTATATTCATGTCTTGTTGATGCGGACTTTCTTGAAACAGAAAGTTTTATGAAGAATAACCATGTGGAACGAACATCGGGTGAAGAAATGGCATCTTTATTAGCAAGACTGGAAAGACATATTGGTTCATGGTTAGAAAATGATGATCTTAATTCGATAAACGGTAGAAGAACTGAGATATTAAAAGCCTGTCTGATAGCAGGTGAGAATGATAGGGGATTGTTTCACCTGACTGTTCCAACAGGTGGTGGAAAAACAATTGCCTCATTGGCATTTGCGTTAAAGCATGCAGTCAGGCATCAAATGGAGCATATTATATATGTTATTCCATATACTAGCATTATAGAACAGAATGCTCAGGTGTTTCGTGAAATACTTGGGCAGGATAATGTTCTTGAGAATCATTGTAATGTCGATTATGGGGATTCTGAAGAATTAAAACCGATGCAGCTTGCCAGCGAAAACTGGGATAAACCTGTAATTGTCACGACTAATGTTCAATTTTTTGAATCATTATTCGCAAGCAGGTCATCTAAGTGTAGGAAAATTCATAATATTGCGAATTCTGTGGTTATATTTGATGAGGCACAAATGTTGCCATTGGAATATTTGAAACCATGCATTGCCATGATGGAAAATTTAATGGATTTCTATAGGACAAGTATTGTTTTATGTACGGCAACACAACCGGCCTTAGACAGTATATTTGATCAACACAGACGGTATATTGAATTATGCCCGAATATAAATGAGCAGTTTAAATTTTTTAAAAGAGTTATATACGAAAATCTTGGGATAATCGAATTTGATACTTTAATTGAAAGATTGAAGACTGAAAAAAGAGCACTGTGTATTGTTAATACAAAAAAATGTGCACAGCAGCTTTACGAACAGTTAAGTGGTGATGGTGTGTATCATTTATCAACAAGTATGTATCCTAAGCATCGTAAAAAGATACTTGCACAGATTAAAGAAAGAATGAGTGATAAATCAAAATCATGTGTGCTTATTTCAACAAGTTTGGTAGAGGCGGGAGTAGATCTTGATTTTAATTCAGTATATCGTCAAGTAGCAGGAGTAGATTCGGTAATACAGGCAGCAGGTAGATGCAACCGAGAAGGAATTGAGAAAAAAGAAAACAGTAAAGTTTATATTTTTGATATAAATGGAATGAAAACAGTGCCGGGACAAAGTCTGCAAAGCTCAATCACTAAAGGGTTATTGCAAGATTATCATGATATTTCTAATCTTGAATGCATTACAGAATATTTCAAAAGGCTATATCATTTTAGAGAAAATGATTTGGATAAAAAGAATATTATAGGCGAATTCAAGGATTGGAAATATAATTTTGAGACGGTATCAGAAAAATTTCATTTGATTGAGGAAAATACAAGAATTGTATTTATTCCGATAGAGCAGGAAGCTAAGGATTTATTATTTGAAATAAAAAATCAGGGTTATGGAAAAGCCAGAATGAGAAAGGCATCCCAGTACTGTGTTCAGATATATAATCAGCTTTTTGATACTTTGTATGGTGCTGGTATAATTAAGGAAATAACATCGGATATAGAGAATTTTTATGAATTGGTAGATGAAGAAATGTATACAGATGACAAGGGATTAAATTTGTCTGTGGAATCTGGAATGGATTTATATCTGTAATTTAAATGGCTGTGTGAATTATAAACACAGCCATTTATTTGCATTATTAAAAATATTATTATTTCAATCCACAGGATTAGCCTGACAAATGTAATTGTACAATATGAATTGAATTATTTCAATAAAATTTTAAATAAAAATTGAAAAGTGTTGATTAGTAATGTTTGAAGTAGTATTATTTAAAACATAAGAAGATAATGTACGTGAAATAAATTAGATAAAGGAGTAGGGTGATGATTTTATATCATGGAAGTAAAGAAATAGTAGAATTTCCTGAAATTAGAACAGCTCGTTATAACAAGGATTTTTATTTTGGGTTTTATTGCACACAGATGCCAGAGCAGGCAGTGAGATGGGCAACGAGATATGGAACGCGAGGCTATTTGAATAAATATGAATATACTGAAAATTCAAAGCTTAAGTATCTTGTATTTGAAAAAATGACAGAAGAATGGCTTGATTTTATTGTTGATTGCAGAAGAGGAATAGCACACTCGTATGATATTGTTGAAGGACCTATGGCTGATGATACAATATATAATTATATACAGAATTATATTGATGGAAAGATAAGCAGAGCAGCTTTTTGGGAACTGGCGAAGTTTAATCATCCGACTCATCAAATAAGTTTTCATACGGTAAGTGCGCTTAGTACTTTGAGATATGTTGGAAATGAGGTTGTTTATGGCGATTAAAAATAATAATAATCTATTCTATACATGCAGTCTGATTGAATATATTGGCAGGCAGATTAAAAGGAAACGTTATGAGGTGGTTGATTTACTGACAAAAGAACGGATTAAACGTATATATAAATATGCAGATATTCTCCATTGCGAACCAATTGAAAAAGTTGCAGATGAGTTTATTACGGAATGCAGTATGAATAATGGAAATTATGATAATATACATGATTGTAAATATAGGATTCCGGATTACTGGGATATTGGCGAAGTATATGAGAGATTGATAGAGGATTGTTTTAGTGATGATGAGATACTTCATGGTATATGGAAAGTGTATCATTCGTGGATAAGTGACAAGATATCAAATTATAATACCGATTTTTATTATCAGCCACGAGACTACATTGCAGCTTGTTATGAGGAAGGAGATGTCCTGTAAATGGGAGTAGGTGTAAGAGTTAAGGTATGGGGAGATTATGCATTATTCTCACGACCGGAAATGAAGGTTGAGAGATGCTCATATGATGTTATGACTCCATCGGCAGCAAGGGGAATACTTGAGGCGATATATTGGCATCCGGGATTGAGTTGGGTGATTGATAAAATCTATGTGAAAAATCCAATCAGATTTACCAGTGTCAGAAGAAATGAGATAAAAAGTAAAGCTTCCGCAAATAATATATTACAGGTATATAATGGTGCGGATAAGCCTTTGTACATAAGTACAAAGGATGATATTGTACAGAGGGCATCTCTTATTTTGAAGGATGTGTCTTATGTTATAGAGGCACATTTTGAGATGACGGAAAAAGCAAATAATACAGATAATCCCGGGAAATTTAAGGATATTATGATGAGAAGACTTAAGCGTGGGGAATGTCATCATATGCCATATTTTGGCTGTCGTGAGTTTCCGGCAAATTTTTGCCTTTGTGAAGAGAAAAATATACATACATTTTATGATAATATTCCGGAGAAAGATTTGGGATTTATGCTATATGATATGGATTATAGTGATTGTGAAAGAGGCAATATTAGTCCAATATTTTTTAGAGCAGTGATGAAGCGTGGAGTAATAGATTTAAGGGACTGTGAGGTGATAAGATGATCTTACAGGCATTAGTGAAAGAATATGAGAATCTTGCAGAGAATAATCTGGTGCCGAAGAGAGGCTGGTGTCAGGCCAAGGTTTCTTATGCAATAGATTTAAATCCTAATGGGAAAATCAAAGAAATTTATCCACTAAAAACAGAACAGACTAGTGGAAAAAAGAAGGTTTTTCTTCCAGTTGCGAAGAGTGTTCCTGAAATGGTTACACGTTCATCGGGCGTGGCAGCTAATTTTCTCTGTGATAATGTAAAATACATGCTAGGGATTGATCAAAGCGGAACTAATGCAAGGGTGCAGGAGTGCTTTCAGGCAGCGAAGGAAAAACATTTAGCGTTGTTAAAGAATGTTGATGAGCCTATGGCAAATGCAATTTGTAATTTTTTTAATTTATGGAATCCAGAGACGGCTTATGATAATGCATGTGTAAGAGAAAAATCAGATGAATTAAATGAGGGTGGTAATGTCATCTTCTGTATGGGAAATGATTTCGCACAGGATAATGATACAATTAAAAAAATTTGGGACAACTATGTTGTACATCAGACAGAAAATACCAATGATGGTATTTGTCTTGCAACTGGTGAAAAAACGGAGATAGCAAGAATTCATCGTGGAATAAAAGGTGTTCCAGGAGCACAGACAAGTGGAGCTGCTTTGGTTTCGTTTAATGCACCTGCATTTGAATCTTATGGCAAGGAACAGAGCTATAATGCACCTGTAGGAAAATATGCAGAGTTTGCATATACAACTGCATTGAATTATTTGTTGAGTAATAGGGATAAGACATTTCAATTAGGTGATTCCATGGTGGTTTATTGGGCTGAAAATGGCATGGAAGAATATCAGAAAACATTTAGTTTTGTTATGAATCCTCATATAGATAATGAGGAACAGCTTCAAAGAATATTTGACAGCTTGAAAAAATCAAGATATGTGGATGTAGATAATGTTCAGATGGACTTTGAGCAGTCATTTTATATTTTATGCCTTGCACCGAATGCTGCGAGGTTATCTGTTCGTTTCTTTTATCAAAACACATTTGGTGATATTTTAAAAAATATAAAAGAACATTATAAACGGTTGGATATTGTGAAACCGTTGTGGGTGGAAAAGAAATATCTGAGCGTATATGAATTGTTAAGAGAGACTGTCAATCCTAATTCAAAGGATAAGACTCCAATCCCTAATATGTCTGCAATGGTACTTCAAAGTATTTTATCGGGAAACAGATATCCTGCAAGTCTTTATACAGACACTGTTATCAGAATACGATCTGAGCAGGGAAATGTTACATGGGGAAGAGCTTCAATTATCAAGGCTTATTTAATAAAAAATTATTCATGGAAGGAAGGAGAAAACTACATGGGATTAGAAGAAACATGCAATGACACTGCATACATATTGGGAAGATTATTTTCAGTTTTGGAGTCAATCCAAAAGGAGGCGAATCAGGGAATAAATGCTACAATTAAAGACAGGTATTTTAATTCAGCATGCGCTACGCCTGCATCTGTTTTTCCAATTTTATTTAAATTAGAAAATAGTCATATAAAAAAACTTGAGCGTGAAAAAGGTAGCGGTTCTAAGATTTTTTATGAAAAAATAATAGGAAACCTTATGAAAAAATTAGTATTATTTCCACGGAGTTTGTCTTTAGAAGAACAAGGAAAATTCATGTTGGGATATTATCATCAGACACAAAAGAAGTATGAAAAAAAGGAGGACAAATAAATGGGAGAGGTTATTAAAAACAGATATGAGTTTGTTGTTTTATTTGATGTTGAAAATGGAAATCCTAACGGGGATCCTGACGCTGGCAATATGCCAAGAATTGATCCGGAAAGTGGCTTAGGAATTGTAACTGATGTATGCTTAAAACGTAAGATCCGAAATTACATAGAGACTGTGAAGGAGGACGAAGATGGATATAAAATTTATATCAAGGAGAATGTTCCTCTTAACAGAAGTGACAGGGAGGCATGCAAAAGTCTTGGTATAAATGATGATGAAGATAAAAAGGTTACAGAAGCATTAAAAAAACTAAAAAAGTCAGATAAGGATGCAGATATAAAATTAAGGGATTATATGTGCAGAAATTTTTATGATATTCGTGCATTTGGCGCTGTAATGACGACTTTTGTTAAAGCTTCATTGAATTGTGGGCAGGTAAGAGGTCCTGTACAGCTTGGATTTGCAAGAAGTATTGATCCTGTTATTAGTCAGGAGGTAACTATTACGAGAGTTGCCATTACAACAGAAAAAGATGCTGAGAATAAGAGTAACGAGATGGGAAGAAAGAGTATTGTTCCATATGGCTTGTATCGTGTAGAAGGTTATATTTCAGCAAATCTTGCAAGAAAAGTTACTGGATTTTCTGAGGAAGATCTAGAATTGTTATGGAATGCAATAATAAATATGTTTGAAAATGACCATTCTGCTGCAAGAGGAAAGATGGCAGTTCGTGAGCTTATTGTTTTTAAGCATAGTAAAGAGCTTGGTGACTGTCCTGCTTATAAATTATTTGATGCAGTTAAAGTGCAGAAAAATGATGATATACAATATCCAAGAAAATATCAGGATTATACAGTTACTATTAATGATGATGAGATACCGGATACGGTAGAAGTGAAAAGGATGATTTAATGGAATATTCTCAAGATGATTATCTGATGATTTCTGGAATACAGCATTTTAAATTTTGCAGAAGACAATGGGCGCTTATTCATGTTGAGCAGCAGTGGGCTGAAAATGAACATACTGTTATTGGCGAACTTATGCATAAAAAAGCGCATGATCCATATCTGACAGAAAAGAGAAAAGATATTCTGGTTGTCAGAGCTCTTCCTGTATCCTCAAGAAGCATGGGTGTGAGTGGGGAGTGTGATATTGTTGAATTTCACAAATGTGAAGATGGAGTGAAGCTCTATGGACATCGTGGAACCTATTCATTATATCCAATTGAGTACAAAAAGGGGAAACCCAAAGCGTCAAACGAAGATGAACTTCAGCTAATGGCGCAGGCTATGTGTCTGGAAGAAATGTTTTCAACAAAAATAACGGAGGGTGCTATATTTTATGGTGAGACAAGAAGACGCAAACCGATAGTGTTTACAGATGAACTTCGGGATGAAGTGAAAAAAATATTTGGAGAAATGCATGATTATTATGATCGAAATTATACACCTAAGGTCAAAACGTCGAAAAGGTGTGTATCTTGCTCTTTAAAAGATATTTGTATGCCAAAGATTGATAAAAGTGGTTCGGTGAAATCGTATATCAATAAGATGCTGGGGGAAACGTTATGAAGAAATTATTGAATACATTGTATGTTACATCGGAAAATAGTTATCTGGGGTTGGATGGAGAAAATGTTGTTGTATATGATGATAAAAATGAAATAGGCAGATTACCTTTACACAATCTCGAAGCAATAATTTCATTTGGATATAGAGGAACAAGTCCGGCATTAATGGGAGCTTGTGCGGATAGAAATATTTCTCTTTGTTATCTGACACCACAGGGAAAATTTCTTGCAAGAGTTTCAGGCAAAGTTAAGGGGAATGTCGTGCTAAGGAAACAACAATTCCAAAGCAGTAGTGAAGATATAAAGTGCCTGGAAATCGCAAAAAACTGTATTCTTGGAAAAGTGTATAATTCAAGATGGGTTCTAGAAAGAGCAATTAGAGATCATTCAATGCAGATAGATGTGGATAAGGTAAAAAAAGCATCTATAAAACTGAAAGAATTTCTTGATTATATCCAAAATTCACAGTCTATGAATCAGTTAAGAGGATATGAAGGTGAAGCAGCAAGTATATATTTTGGCGTATTTGATGAGTTGATTTTACAACAAAAGAAAGATTTTTTCTTTCAAGGGAGAAATCGGCGTCCGCCTCTTGATAATGTAAATGCAATGTTGTCGTTTACGTATACATTGCTTACAACTCAAATTACATCAGCGCTAGAGGTTGTAGGGTTAGATCCCTATGTTGGTTACATGCACACGGAACGTCCCGGTAGAGTATCACTTTCATTAGATCTTATAGAAGAATTGCGAGCAGTCATGGCTGATAGATTTGTTTTATCATTGATTAATAAAAAGATTGTAAATGGCAAGAGTTTTACAAAAAAAGAAAACGGTGCTGTATTGATGGATACAGATATTCGTAAAAAATTACTATCAGAATGGCAAAACAAGAAAAAGGAGATTATTACACACCCATATCTTAATGAAAAGGTGGAATGGGGAATGGTTCCATTTGTACAGGCAATGCTGTTGGCAAGATATTTAAGGGGAGATTTGGATGAGTACCCTGTATTTTTATGGAAATGAGGTGATGGCGTGCTTGTATTGATTACATATGATGTGAATACTGAAACTGCTGAAGGAAAAACCAGGTTGAGAAAAGTAGCTAAACAATGTGTAAATTATGGGCGAAGAGTTCAGAATTCTGTGTTTGAATGTATACTAGATAATGCTCAATGTGTGATGCTAAAGGCCATATTAACGGATCTTATTGATAAAGATGTGGATAGTCTCAGATTCTATTATTTAGGAAATCGTTATCAGACGAAGATAGAACATGTTGGTGTTGACCGTGGGATTCCTGCTGATCAGACATTGATATTATAAAATGTGGTGCGAAAGATAAGTAAACATGAATGTACCGGTTGTCTCGCACCTGAAATTACTTGTAAATTTGTACAATAAAATGAATAATAGGTTTTTGGTTTTACTTGTTATTTATCTTATTATATATTTATTGTCGGTATTGTATAAAAATAAACAAATTTTTTGTGCAATATTGCTGTCGCTCCTCTCGTGGGAGCGTGGATTGAAATTTCTGAAGCAAAAGAAGGAATCGTACAGTAATTGTCGCTCCTCTCGTGGGAGCGTGGATTGAAATACACCAACTTTTTAACTTTGAGACAGTAACCTTGTCGCTCCTCTCGTGGGAGCGTGGATTGAAATACTAATAAGATTACATAAGTCTTCAAAGCCTTTTGTCGCTCCTCTCGTGGGAGCGTGGATTGAAATCATGCATATAGCCATGCAAGATTTGTAGCAAATAACGTCGCTCCTCTCGTGGGAGCGTGGATTGAAATTGGAACAAAGATATAGGCTAAATCCTGCGCATAGCGTCGCTCCTCTCGTGGGAGCGTGGATTGAAATCTTATTAAAGATAAAGATTACAATGCATATGATACGTCGCTCCTCTCGTGGGAGCGTGGATTGAAATATTACAACAGGAGAAATTTCGGACAATTCATCAGTCGCTCCTCTCGTGGGAGCGTGGATTGAAATATAAGGTATACTCTTAAAATCCACGTTACTAATCGTCGCTCCTCTCGTGGGAGCGTGGATTGAAATACTCATCATATCGCCACTATCAACAGACTTCTTTGTCGCTCCTCTCGTGGGAGCGTGGATTGAAATCAAATTATCCCAAACTGAATTACCAGAAGAATCGTCGCTCCTCTCGTGGGAGCGTGGATTGAAATATACACGACCAACAAAAGGAAAACAACAATATAGTCGCTCCTCTCGTGGGAGCGTGGATTGAAATTCACAATTAATACACTTTTGAGTAACTGAACGCATGTCGCTCCTCTCGTGGGAGCGTGGATTGAAATCGGTACAAAGATATAGGCTAAATCCTGCGCATAGTCGCTCCTCTCGTGGGAGCGTGGATTGAAATATCGGATACCAAACTTTAACGGCTACAAAAAGCGTCGCTCCTCTCGTGGGAGCGTGGATTGAAATACAAATAGTTGACAACCAAGCGCCCTCCGACGGGAGTCGCTCCTCTCGTGGGAGCGTGGATTGAAATCTGAATACAATGTAATCATTAAAAAAAATCCCCCGTCGCTCCTCTCGTGGGAGCGTGGATTGAAATCCCCGAGAAAGTCTGAAACCACTCCGAACAAGGACGTCGCTCCTCTCGTGGGAGCGTGGATTGAAATTAATACAGATATAACCTCTTTAACAGGCAAAAAGTCGCTCCTCTCGTGGGAGCGTGGATTGAAATATTTTCAATATAAGATTTAAACTCATCTGGAATATGTCGCTCCTCTCGTGGGAGCGTGGATTGAAATTTTGTTGCGGTGTCTCTTTTGATGCCTGCGCAGGTCGCTCCTCTCGTGGGAGCGTGGATTGAAATTTTTAATGCACAAAAAAAGTGCAATCCGTAAGAGTCGCTCCTCTCGTGGGAGCGTGGATTGAAATCCCAACAGTAGGACTAACAGAAGCAGACCAAGGAACGTCGCTCCTCTCGTGGGAGCGTGGATTGAAATCCTCACTTATAGCTTCAGGAGTTACAGAGATACCGTCGCTCCTCTCGTGGGAGCGTGGATTGAAATCCCGAGAAAGTCTTAAACCACTCCGAACAAGGACGTCGCTCCTCTCGTGGGAGCGTGGATTGAAATCTATGAATCCACTCATACTCAATCAGGCTTCTAAGTCGCTCCTCTCGTGGGAGCGTGGATTGAAATCACTAAATCAAAAGGTATGCAAAACGGAAATTTGTCGCTCCTCTCGTGGGAGCGTGGATTGAAATGCTATTAACCATAAAAATATAAAAGCCCTTACGCGTCGCTCCTCTCGTGGGAGCGTGGATTGAAATAAAAGAGCCATATATCAAATATATCAATTCAACGTCGCTCCTCTCGTGGGAGCGTGGATTGAAATTGCGCTGGTGTAGTTGGTATTGCAATTGGAGTCGTCGCTCCTCTCGTGGGAGCGTGGATTGAAATTAAAAATGACCGATAGCCACAGTAACAGCAGGACACCGTCGCTCCTCTCGTGGGAGCGTGGATTGAAATCTATAACATCAAGACACCATGACGGCAGGAAAGAGTCGCTCCTCTCGTGGGAGCGTGGATTGAAATACCATTAAATGTTAATTGTGCATATCTGTCACAGTCGCTCCTCTCGTGGGAGCGTGGATTGAAATGACATATGAGAGCCTTTTTCAGTCACGCATAACCAGTCGCTCCTCTCGTGGGAGCGTGGATTGAAATACGCTAATCTTTGAAAGGAACTATGTCGATCTCCGTCGCTCCTCTCGTGGGAGCGTGGATTGAAATTACTTCCTGCACCTCTTGATAGCCATCACCCATTGTCGCTCCTCTCGTGGGAGCGTGTATTGAAATTCTTTAGCTGTTCCCACTGTTCCGGCGTTATGTGTCGCTCCTCTCGTGGGAGCGTGTATTGAAATCAGTGTCACCTCAAAGGTGTAGTCCCCGGTGAAGTCGCTCCTCTCGTGGGAGCGTGGATTGAAATATGGCATAAAAGCCGTCACAAAGTCCGTTGGAAATGGTCGCTCCTCTCGTGGGAGCGTGGATTGAAATTGAAGAACCTGAATACGAACGATTGTGTAATATGGTCGCTCCTCTCGTGGGAACGTGGATTGAAATTCTGCAAGGTTAGTGGCTGTGCCTGTACCTGCCGTCGTTCCTCTCGTGGGAGTGTGAATTGAAATATCAGCATATGAATCTATACACAATCATAATATGCTGCGTTATTGTAGAATTAGTAGTTAAGTCTATTTTTATAGCAATAACGTTGCTTATCAATAATACAATAGATAAATATTGTTGCAAACCAGTAAATAGCAGGTATAATATAGAGTAACATATTAACAGGGAGGCATATTCATTGGGCATTTACGTTAATCCGACAGGAAGATCGTTTGAGCTTGCGATAAATTCAGAGATTTTTGTTGACAAAAGCGGTCTGATTAAAGAAACGAATAAGTGTATAAATACATTACAAAGGTATATGTGTGTAAGCCGTCCAAGGCGATTCGGAAAGTCAATGGCCATGGATATGCTTTCAGCATATTATGGTCGAAAGACTGATGCAGAAAATTTATTTAAAGGCCTTAAAATAAGTCATGATGAGTCGTATGACAGACATATTAACAAGTATGATGTACTCAAAATTAATATGCAGGACTTTTTGAGTGTTACACACAGTGTTGATGATATGCTTAAAATGTTGTGCGAATACATTACGGATGATTTTTCAATAGAGTGTAAGGATATTATTTTTCGGGACAAGTCAAATATTGTGAGAGTAATGCAGGATGTTTTTATGTCTACAGGCAGGCCGTTTGTGATTCTTATTGATGAATGGGATTGTCTGTTTAGAGAATTTACGCAGGATAAAGAAGCGCAGAAGAAATACCTTGATTTTTTGAGAGGCTGGCTTAAGGATAAAGACTATATAGCGCTTGCATACATGACAGGTATACTGCCGATTAAAAAATATGGTTCACATTCTGCTCTTAATATGTTCACGGAATATTCCATGACAGATATGGGAGCTTTGGCAGAGTACTTTGGCTTTACAGATGATGAGGTCAGAGAATTGTGTGACAGATATGATATGGACTTTGAAGAGGCAAGGGCATGGTACAATGGATATAAGCTCGTGTCCCATAGCAAATATGGAGTAAAGAAATATGCGATGTACAGTCCGAAGTCTGTAGTAGAAGCCATGCTAAAGCATAAATTTGGTACTTATTGGAATCAGACTGAAACTTACGAGGCTCTCAAGGTTTATATTCAAATGAATATGGATGGTCTAAAAGATGCCGTGATTAAAATGCTTGCCGGTGAAAGTGAGAAAATAAATACAGGCACATTTGAAAATGACATGACATCATTTGCCACAAAGGATGATGTGCTTACACTTTTAGTACATCTTGGCTACCTGACATATGATAGTGAGACGGAAGAGGTTTCAATTCCAAATCGAGAGGTGTCAAAGGAATATCTTAATGCAATTAGTACAATGGATTGGGATGAAGTATCAAAATCAATAAAAGCATCACAAAAATTGCTTGAGAGTTTGTGGAATATGAATGGTGCTGCGGTTGCTGACGGAATTGATAAGGCACATAATGAGATATCTATTTTACGGTATAATGATGAGAATTCTTTAAGCTGTACAATTAATTTGGCATTTTATTCGGCCAGGGAGTATTACTCAATAGTTCGTGAATTACCAACAGGAAAAGGCTTTGCTGATGTATGCTTTATTCCAAGAGTGAGTCATTTGGATAAGCCGGCAGTTGTTATTGAATTGAAATATGATAAGAATGTTGATGGCGCCATTTCACAGATAAAGTCGAGACAGTATGTGGAAGCCTTGAAGGATTATAAGGGTAATTTGCTTCTTGTTGGAATAAATTACGATAAAAAGACAAAAGAACATCAATGTGTGATTGAAAAATGGAAGCTGTAAAGGTGAAATTAGCAGGGAGTATAGCAACAATTAATGCTATACTCCCTGCTATTATATTTTTGGTTGCAAGAATTTAGTTTATGCTATAAAATATTTATAACTGTATGCAGATATTT
>ERZ773228.3218-NODE-3218-length-13689-cov-3.335925_pt1 | contig 13689 bp, 14 predicted proteins | sample MGYA00580524_ERZ773228 | MGnify/ENA primary metagenome ERZ773228 (study PRJEB29015, sample SAMEA2737768) | human gut metagenome | biome: human gut; feature: human-associated habitat; material: faeces | place: China | collected 2012 ...
ATGGACGCACCTCTGGTGCACCAGTTGTCACGCCAGTGGCACAGCTGGGCAGCTAAGTGCGGATCGGATAAACGCTGAAGGCATCTAAGCGTGAAGCCGTCCTTAAGATAAGATATCCCTTCGTAAGAGTAAGACCTCTCATAGACTATGAGTTTGATAGGCCTGATGTGTAAGCGTGGTGACACGTTCAGCTTGCAGGTACTAATCGGTCGAGGGCTTTTCCTTTTGTTTCTTCTGATCTCTTGCCTCTACTCCTTTTGCTTTTATTCTTTTGTTTTCTGGTTTTTGTCGGTGTTTTTATCGTTGAGGTTCCACCCGTTCCCATTCCGAACACGGTAGTTAAGCTCTTCTGTGCCTACAATACTTGGCTGGTGACGGCCCGGGAAGATTGGTCAATGCCGACTTCTTTGCTCTCTTAGTTTTTCTAAGAGAGCTTTTTTGTGTAAAAATATGTTTCACATAATTGTTAATAATTATGTGAAACTTTAATGCCTTGATAAGTATTTAGTTCAGATTGTTTTTTGTCAATTCCACCAAGAACTGCAATTTTATTTGCACTCCATTTAGGTGCAATAAGCTTTGCTTTATCACCATCGCCTGTTATACGTTCAATAACTGTTTCAGGAGATAAAAATTCAAGCTGTTTTACGGTTATATTTATGTATTCGTCCATAGAAAGCAGTTTAAATAATCCTTGTTCATATAATTCAGCAAGCTTTGTATTTCCAATAACATGCAGCATTTGTATTTTCATTGCGTCAGGCTCTAGAATTCCGACTTCTCTCGCTGTTTCTATCATCATATCTTCATTTTCATATGGTAATCCATTTATAATATGAATGCAGGTTCTTATACCAATACTTTTAAGTGAAACAAAACCTTTTTTAAATGTATCATGGCTGTAACCTCTATTTATAAATTTAAGTGTTGTATCGTGAATTGACTGCATTCCCAATTCAATTGTGAGGTATGTTTGTTTATTCAATTCAGATAAATATTTCAATATGTCAGGTTCAAGACAGTCAGCACGAGTTCCAATGGAAATACCAACAATTCCGTCTATACTTAGTGCCTCTTCATAAATTCGTTTTAAATTTTCAACAGGTGCATAAGTGTTTGTGTTGGATTGAAAATATGCAATGGCTTTGGCATTGGGTTTGTTTTTGTGAATCCTGTTAAGCTCAGATTTAACCTGTTCTTTTATATTTAAAGAACCGTTGGTGAAGTAACCACTGCCGTTATCGCAAATGATACAACCGCCATGACCTGCTTTTCCGTCTTTATTAGGACATGTAAATCCTCCGTCAATGACCGCTTTGTATATTTTTTCTCCGAATTTATGCTTGTTATAATAATTCAGAGTGTGGTATCTTTTGTTATCATCTGAGTATTTAAAGCAGTTCATGATTTCTCCTTTTTATCATAATATTATCATATTTAAATGTTACAATTCAAACAGTTAATATATTAAGAACCACGGCAGCAGCGGTGGTGAACTTCATCTGCCCTTAGCGGCAGAACAACCAATTATCTCATTTGAGTTTATAATATAATGGGCGGAATTTAATCCGCCCATTTTTATTTATTTTATTAAAGATTTTCCTGTCATTTCTTCCGGCTGCGGTACTTCTAAAATCTGTAGGATTGTAGGAGCAATGTCCGCAAGAACACCTCCGTCACGAAGTTCACAGTCATAACCTACCACAATAAATGGCACAGGATTTGTAGTGTGTGCTGTAAATGCACTTCCGTCAGGCTCGTACATTTTATCTGCATTACCATGGTCAGCAGTGATAAGGGCAACACCGCCCTTAGCCTGAATAGCGTCAACCATTCTGCCTACACATGTATCAACAGCTTCAACAGCAGCTTTAGCAGCATCAAATATTCCTGTATGACCAACCATATCACAGTTAGCATAGTTAAGTATGATTACATCATACTTATCAGAATTTATTGCATCAACAACAGCGTCAGTTACCTCATATGCACTCATTTCAGGTTTCATGTCAAATGTTTCAACGTCAGGAGATTTAATGAGGATTCTGTCCTCACCATCAAACTGCTTTTCTTCACCGCCGTTGAAGAAGAATGTAACATGTGCATACTTCTGTGTTTCAGCAATTCTGAGCTGAGTTTTGCCAAGCTTTGAAAGATACTCACCAAGAGTCATTTTCAGAGCTTCCGGAGGGAATGCAACTGAAACATTCGGCATTGCAGCGTCATATTGAGCCATGCAGACAAAATTAACAGGGAAGAAACCATTTTTTCTTTCAAATCCCTTAAATTCAGGGTCAACAAAAGCCCTTGTAATCTGTCTTGCTCTGTCAGGACGGAAATTGAAGAATATTACGCTGTCATTTTCCTTAATCATACCGTTTTTATCAGTTACAGTAGGAAGCATAAATTCATCTGTAACCTCATTAGCGTATGAATCCTTAATTGCTTGAACAGGGCATTTGCCGTTTGCGTCAACACCATCGCCCAGAACCATTGCATTATATGCTTTTTCGACTCTGTCCCAAGCATTATCTCTGTCCATAGCGTAAAAACGTCCTGAGATTGTTGCAACGCTGCCTACGCCGATTTCCTTGATTTTATCGCAGGTTTCAGACATAAATTCAGCAGCTGATGACGGAGGTTCGTCACGTCCGTCAAGAAACGCATGAACATAAACCTTTTCAAGACCATTTCTCTTTGCCATTTCCAAAAGACCGTAAAGGTGTTCCATGTGACTGTGAACACCGCCGGGAGAAAGAAGTCCCATAAGGTGAAGTGCAGAATTTTTTTCTTTGCAATTATTCATAGCTGAAAGAAGTGCAGGATTTTCAAAGAAATCGCCGTCCTTGATAGACTTTGAAATTTTAACGAGCATCTGATAAACAATGCGGCCTGCACCAATATTTGTATGACCAACTTCAGAGTTGCCCATTTGACCGTCAGGAAGACCTACATTAAGTCCGCTTGCACCGATAATAGTGTTAGGACCTTTCATATATTTGTCAATATTAGGTGTATCAGCAGCTGCAATTGCATTGCCGTAATTATCGGAATTGCAGCCGAAACCGTCCATAATAATAAGAGCAATAGGTTTTTTTGCCATTTTTTTATCCTTTCGATTATAAGCAACACTGCACAAGCTTTATGCAGTATTGCCTATACTATCTTTCTTTCCAACAAATTGACGAATATAATCCGTAACTGAATTAACCGTTAACAGCAGCCTGAACAATAGTATTGAAATCGTCAGCCTTGAGTGAAGCACCGCCAATGAGTCCACCGTCAACATTTGGCTTTGCAAGAAGTTCAGCACAGTTTTTAGCATTCATAGAACCGCCGTACTGAATTGTAACAGCGTCAGCAGTTGCCTGGTCATAAATTTTAGCAAGTGTAGCACGAATAAATCCGCATACTTCCTCTGCCTGATCAGCTGTAGCAGTTTTACCTGTACCGATAGCCCATACAGGCTCATAAGCGATAACAGTTTTCTTTACGTCCTCGGCAGAAACGTCAAAGAGGTCAAGCTTAATCTGACGAGCAATTACTTCTTCAGTGATATTGCACTCACGCTCCCAGAGAAGTTCACCAACACAAACGATTGGTTTAAGACCTGCTGCAAGAGCAGCCTTAGTTCTCTTGTTTACAGTTTCGTCTGTTTCACCAAAATACTGACGTCTTTCGCTGTGACCGATTACAACATATTCAACACCAAGCTCAACGAGCATATCAGCTGAAATTTCACCTGTGAATGCACCGCTTTTTTCAAAGTGAACATTTTCTGCACCAACTTTTACATTTGAACCTGCTGTAGCATTTACAGCTGTTTCAAGGTTTGTGAAAGGAACACAAGCAATAACTTCAACGTTTCCCTCAGCATTGGCAACGAGAGGTTTAATGGCTTCAAGAAGTTCCTTAGCCTCAGGTCTTGTCTTATTCATTTTCCAGTTGCCGGCAATGATAGCCTTTCTTAAAGTTTTATTCATTTCAATTAACTCCTTTAATATCCTTTTTTTGTGACATTATTTGAATCGGAAAATTTATTATATGCTCCGTTATAGCTTCCGATAGCCACACCATTTTTAATAGGTGACATTATAAAACCGAAAATTAAACCCAATAAAAAGCCTGCGAAAATATAAAGAAGTGTATTTTCCTCATGCTTTTCTGAAAAGTCTTTAATTTTGTCCATTTAAGGTCACTTCTTGTCATAACAAGAGAACAGGAGTTAACCTGTTCTCCCATAAGATATATTACTTTTCAGCAATTGCAGCAACACCCGGAAGAACCTTGCCTTCGAGGTATTCAAGTGAAGCACCGCCGCCTGTAGAAATGTGGCTCATCTTATCAGCAAAGCCGAGTTGCATAACAGCAGCAGCAGAGTCACCGCCGCCGATAATTGTTGTTAGCAACAGCAATAGTACCCTTAGCAAGTGTTGGGTTTTCAAATACACCCATAGGACCGTTCCAAACAACAGTCTTAGCAGACTTAACAGCCTCAGCAAAGATTTCCTGAGTTTTTGTGCCGATGTCAAGACCCATTTTATCAGCAGGAATCTTATCTGAATCAACAACTTCTACTGAAATTTCAGCGTCGATTGGGTCAGGGAAAGAAGAAGCGATTGTTGTATCAACAGGGAGAAGAATCTTCTTACCGAGCTTTTCAGCCTTAGCAAGCATTTCCTTACAGTAATCAATTTTTTCATCATCAACGAGTGAAGTACCGATTTCACCGCCGTTAGCCTTGATGAAAGTATAAGCCATGCCGCCGCCGATAATAAGTGTATCGCACTTTTCAAGAAGATTTGAAATTACGTTGAGCTTATCTGCAACCTTAGCACCGCCGAGAATAGCAACGAAAGGACGTACAGGAACTTCTACAGCATTTCCGAGGTACTGGATTTCCTTCTGCATAAGGTAACCTACAGCAGTTTCCTTAACGAACTTTGTAACGCCTGCTGTTGAAGCATGAGCTCTGTGAGCTGAACCGAAAGCGTCCATAACGAAAACCTGACCGTCAACAAGCTCAGCAAGCTCCTTAGAGAATTCTTCGCCGTTCTTAGTTTCTTCTGAACCTCTGAATCTTGTATTCTGGAGGAGAACAACATCACCGTCAGCCATTTCAGCAACAGCCTTCTTAGCATTTTCACCTACAACAGTATCGTCATTTGCAAAAGTAACCTTAGCAGGAGCAAGAACTTCTGCAAGTCTTGCAGCTACAGGAGCAAGAGAAAACTTTTCTTCCGGACCATTCTTTGGCTTTCCGAGATGTGAGCAAAGAACAACCTTGCCGCCGTCAGCGATAAGCTTCTTAATAGTAGGGAGAGCAGCCTGAATTCTGTTATCGTTAGTAATAACGCCGTCCTTAAGAGGAACATTGAAGTCGCATCTAACGAGAACCTTTTTACCTTTAACATTAATATCGTCTACAGTTACCTTGTTTAAACCTGCCATTATTTATGACATCCTTTCATATAAATTTACTGATTAATTATATTGCCTTTAAAAACAACTTGGGCAACACCGCACAAAGCACGTCAAAAGACTTTGGCGGTATTACTCTTGCATTTCTTATTTTACACTATTTTAAATTTTTTTTCAAGACCTTATACAAATATTTTGATGAAAATTTATCAATCTTTTTATGCTGTTATAAATACGGTATAAGTGCTTCCGATTTTATGAGGCATTATTCTGATTTTATTATCCTATTTCGTCAACTTTTCTATTGCTGACGGCAGTTCAGTTATACTGTTTATAATAATATCAGCATTTTTTAGTTCTTCATCAGAGCCGTATCCGTATCGGCAGCCTATGGATTTCAGGTTATTTTTAACAGCAGTTTCAATATCATGAAATCTGTCACCGATTATAATAAAATCTCCATTAAAATTACCCCTGAATTTTCTGAATATCTCATATTTAGGGATGAATCCATATTTTTCAGCAGGGAAGAAGTAATCGAAAAATCTGTCAAGTCCAAAGGCCTTGGTGTGATTTTCCTGATATTTGATTCGGCAGTTGCTGAGAAAAATCAGTGTGTGCCCCTTTTGTTTCAAATCAGAAAGCACATTTTCAGCACTCTCAAAAAGCTCGCCCTCACCATTATCCAAACGTCTTATCATTTCACTGCCGATAATATTTCTGCATTTTTCTCTTATTTCAGGTTCAAGGTCAGGCTGAAAAAGCTTCCACATTTCAGCACCGCTGTAACCAAGCCAGCAGGAAATTTCATTATCAGCAAATATCCTTGGAGCTGCCTTGCCAACGGATACAAGATAATCATACGCTTTTAAAAATGACGGCTTATATATTTTCATTGTATTATGCAAAGTGCCGTCGTAATCAAAAATAAGGTTTGCCACTTTTAATCCTCAATTTCCCTTATGAGATTTACCATTTCGATTGCACCCAATGCACAGTCATAACCCTTGTTGCCTGCCTTAGTTCCTGCACGTTCAATTGCCTGTTCAATATTTTCTGTTGTAACAACACCAAACATTACAGGAATATCACTGTTCAGAGATACATTTGCAATTCCCTTTGAAACCTCGCTGCAAACATAGTCATAATGAGATGTACTTCCTCTGATAACTGCACCAAGGCAAATAACAGCGTCATATTTGCCGCTTTTAGCCATTTTTGAAGCAATAAGCGGAATTTCAAATGCACCCGGAACCCATGCAACGTCAATAGAATTTTCGCTTACATCATGACGTGTTAAAGCATCAACAGCACCGCTGAGCAGTTTTGAAGTAATAAACTCATTAAAACGAGCAACAACAATACCTATCCTTATGTCCTTTGCGACCATTTTTCCTTCATAAGTTTTCATAATAAAAAATCTCCTTAAAAATTAATAATCTAAAATATGTCCCATTTTATTTTGTTTTGTTTTAAGATAAAACAGGTCATATGCAGTAGCGTCCATCTGAATTGGAACACGCTCCTTAATTTCAATTCCAAAACCTGAAAGTCCATAGACTTTATCGGGATTATTTGTAAGCAGGCGGAGTGTTTTAGCTCCGAGATCTCTTAAAATCTGAGCACCGATATAATATTCACGCAGGTCACCGGGGAATCCAAGTGCAAGATTAGCTTCAAGCGTATCCATGCCCTTGTCCTGAAGCTCGTATGCACGAAGTTTGTTGATAAGACCTATCCCACGTCCTTCCTGACGCATATAAAGAAGAATTCCACGGCCTTCCTTTTCAATTTGAGTCATTGCGGCTGCAAACTGCTGACCGCAGTCACATTTAAGCGAACCGAAAGCGTCACCTGTCAGACATTCTGAATGAACACGACAAAGTATATTTTCACCGTCACCTATATCTCCTTTAACAAGAGCAACATGATGTTCTCCGTTAAGCTTATTGACATAGCCGTATGCTCTGAAATTACCGTATTTTGTAGGTAGCTTTGTATCAGCAACCTGTTCAACAAGCTTATCGTGGCATTTTCTGTATTCCTTTAGAGCCTGAATGGTTATGAATTTCAATCCCCATTCTTTTGCTTTTTCCTTTAGTTCGGATGTTCTCATCATAGTGCCGTCATCACGCATAATTTCACAGCAAAGTCCACATTCCTTTAAACCTGCAAGACGCATAAGGTCAACAGTAGCTTCTGTATGTCCCTCACGTTCCAGAACACCGTTTTTTCTTGCAGTAAGCGGAAACATATGTCCGGGACGTCTGAAATCATCAGGCTTTGAATTGTCATCTGCAACTTTTCGTGCTGTAAGACCTCTTTCTTCTGCCGAAATACCTGTTGTTGTATCAATATGGTCAATTGAAACAGTGAAAGCAGTACAGTGATTATCAGTATTTTCATCAAAGTCCACCATTTGAGGAAGACGTAATTTTTGGCAGATTTGACGGCTCATAGGCATACAAATAAGACCCTTTGCATTCATGGCCATAAAATTGACATTTTCAGTTGTAGCAAATTCTGCTGCACAAATCATGTCCCCCTCATTTTCACGATTTTCATCGTCTGTTACCAGAATGATTTTTCCGTGTCTGAGTTCCTCAAGTGCCTCCTCGACAGTATTGTATTCAAACATTCAAACTCCTCCTAAGCTTTAAAAACCATGCTTTGCAAGAAAGCTCATAGTAATATTATTTTTATTTTCATTTTTTTGCTGAGGCTGTAAAAGCTTTTCAACATATTTTCCAATAATGTCATTTTCCAGATTGACTATATCCCCGACCTTTTTAAGAGAAAGTATAGTCTGCTCTGCTGTATGAGGAATTATTGAAACGCTGAAATTGTCATTCTCAACATCAGCAACAGTCAGGCTTATGCCGTCTATGGCAACAGAGCCTTTTTCCACAATATAACGCATAATGCTGTCATCAGCACATATTTTATACCAAACCGCAATGCCGTCATTTCTTATTTCTGATATAGTGCCTGTACCGTCAATATGCCCTGAAACAATATGACCTCCGAAACGTCCGTTTGCAGACATGGCACGTTCAAGGTTTACTTTATCACCGTTTTTAAGTTTTCCCAGAGATGAACGGTTTAAAGTTTCATTCATAACGTCAGCAGTGAAAGTAAGGCTATCAACAGATATAACGGTAAGGCAAACACCGTTTACGGCAATACTGTCACCTAAGTGAATATCCGAAAAAATAAGCTCGGCTTTGATTTTTATAAATGAGTCTGAACCTCTTTGAACTGCTTTTACAGTCCCGATTTCTTCAACTAGTCCTGTGAACATTTTTTCACCCTGCTTTCAATCAGAAAGTCATTGCCGATTTGCTTAACTGTTGATTTTTCAAGAATAATGGATTTTGAAGGGCAGTCAAAGCCGAGTCCTTCAACAGCAGTTTTTGCGTTTTTTCCTCCGAACAGTTTTGGAGCAATATATGCCTGAACTTTTTGAACTATGCCTGATTCAAGAGCAGACCAATTCAGTTCACTGCCCCCCTCAAGAATGATACTGTCAATATTTTGCTTACCAAGAGCGTTCATCAGGAAATTTAAATCTACATGACCGTTTTTATTTTGGCACAATATCAGCTTACAGCCTTTTTCTTCAAGCATTGACTGCTTTTCTTTGTCATCAGAGCAGTGTGCTATAATTGTTGGAACCTCATTTGCTGTTTGTACGATTTGACTGTCTATCGGTATTCTCAGATTTGTGTCGCATATTATTCTTATTGGATTTACTCCATTTTCAATTCTGCATGTAAGCAGAGGGTCATCGGCGATAACAGTACCTGTTCCCACCATAATTGCTTTATATTTATGTCGGTCTTGCTGAACATTGAGTCTTGCTGCTTCACCTGTAATCCACTTTGATTTGCCTGTATAGCAGGCAGTTTTTCCGTCCATAGTCATTGCATATTTCATTGTAACAAATGGAGTTTTGGTTGTAATATAATGAAAGAAAATTTCATTTACTTCATCACATTCATTGCGAAGTACATCTTCAATTACTTCAATGCCATGATTTCTCAGAATGTTAATTCCTTTTCCTGATACAAGCGGATTGGGATCAAATGAACCAACAAAAACTCTTTTTATTTTGGCTTCAATTACAGCATCTGTGCATGGAGGATTTTTCCCATAGTGACAGCATGGTTCAAGCGTAACGTACATATCTGCACCTTGCGGCGATTCAGTACAGTTTGCAAGAGCGTTGCGTTCAGCATGAGGCTGACCGTATTTTTTGTGATATCCCTGACCGATAATCCTGTTATCTTTTACAATAACAGCTCCGACCATAGGGTTTGGGCTGACATATCCCGCACCTTTTAATGCAAGTTCAAGAGCTATTCTCATGTATTCATTATCCTTATCGGTAATTATTTAAAACACCTCCAAAATAAAAAAGCTGCCATGAAAAACAGGGCAGCATAAAAGTTTAAATAATACATCTTCTTTCATCCAGACTTTACTGTCGGCTTCGGAATTTCACCGAATCATACCAAAAGGTTCGTGGGCTTTACCACCGGTAGGGAATTACACCCTGCCCTGAAGATATTAATATATAAGAATTATCAGGAAATTCCCAATAAAATTCATCAATGTCATTATAACAGAAAAATATTTATATGTCAATACTGATATTTTATGTGTTTTCATTTTGATCGGCAGGCGGATCAACAACAGGAGGATCTGCCGGGGCATAGGTACTCGGAGCAGGAGGTTCAGTTACAGCAGGTGCTTGTGACGGAGCCTCTGTAGCAGGTTCTATAGGAGATGTGGCAACAGGTTCTGTTGGAGTTTGTTCCGGAACATTAGTCTGAACAGGCTCAGAAGGTGTTTCTGTAGCAGGTTCGTCGGGCGGTTCAGGAGAAATGGTTGTAACCTGTGTATAATCCTCATAACCGGGAGTACCTGTTCTGATTGCAACGCCTGAATAAATATAATTTACATTAGTTGTAATAGAAGGTTTTGTGAATGTAACGTGACTGTTGGGATCATATTTGTCAAGCGGAACAGCAGTAGTTCCGACCATATGTGCATTATAGTCCATTTCAGGAGCAGTTGTAACAGTACCGATTGCAGCAGCTTCATCCTTGTTGTCAGGAGATGCAGCGACAATACCCTCTCTGCCAAGACCTAAAATTACACGTTCTGAAGGTGTTATCGGAAATAAAACGAAAAACAGAAGAATAATGAAAGTAAGCAATAAAAAGCTTCCGCATGAAATAAGAGTTATTTTTGTTGATTTTGACAGACTGCCAAAAAAATCCTTAATTTTATCCATTTAAAAAACCTCACTTAAATTTGCATCAATGGATTGAATCAGATGTTATTGCCTTAATAGAATTATTTTAGTACATTATAATAAAAAAGTCAATAGTAATTTTCAAAAAACAACAAAATAAGGCAATATCGTATAAATATTATGCGATATTGCCTATAGACAACGGTGTTTATACAATGCCCTTTATGCGGTTTATTGCACCTTTTTCAAGTCTTGATACCTGAGCCTGAGATATTCCGATTTCATTTGCAACCTCGACCTGAGTTTTTCCCTGTAAAAAACGCAGATACAGGATATTTCGCTCACGTTCTCCAAGTTCTTTGATTGAGTCACGTATGGAAAGAACGTCAAGCCAGCTTTCAACATCATTTTTATCGCCAATCTGATCCATTATATAAAGAGTATCACCTGAATCGGAATAAACAGGTTCATAAAGTGAAACAGGTTCGCTTATGCTTTCAAGGGCAATTACAACGTCAGCACGTTTTGCACCTATTTCTGCTGCTATCTCATCAATTGTCGGTTCAGTCTGACGTTCTGTCATAAGACGTTCCTTCGCTTGAATTGCTTTATATGCCAGATCCCTTAGTGAACGGCTGACCTTGACTTGTCCGAAGTCACGAAGATAACGCCTCAGTTCACCGCTTATCATGGGTACGCAATATGTTGAAAAACGCACTTCCTTTGACAAATCAAAGTTATTTATTGCTTTAATAAGTCCAACAACACCGATTTGAAAGAGGTCATCAATATCCTCACCCCTGCCGGCAAATTTTTGTATAACGCTCAGTACAAGGCGAAGATTTCCGTTAATTAATTTGTCCTTAGCAGCTTTACTGCCTGTTGCCTGATATTCCTTGAGAAGTTCAATTTTTTCATGTTCTTTCAATACAGCTAAATTTGCTGTATTTATTCCGGAGATAACTACCTTATTATATGCCATTACAACTCCTTACTGCATGATATATTATCAAGCTGTTTAAGATAACGCTGCTTTACTGCACGTTGTCTTTATTATTGGCATAAATTGTTTAAGTAATCATGATTTTATATTTTTAGAGCAATACCGTATAAAGTCTTTTGACGTGTTTTGTGCGGTGTTTTAAATATGCGTTGATATTTATTGTTTTGTATATAAATAACAATTTTTCGGATTTATAATGTAATAATTTGTTTATTGAATTTTGTAGAAATTTTATTAATTTGATGACAAGATAATAAATATATGATATAATAAAAGCAATAGGAAGCTGTTTTAAGGCAGCACTGTACAAGGATTGTGCAGTACTGCCTTAAATAAGGTCTTAATCGGAAACAGAAAGGATTGAAGCAATTGAATTATTTGATTGAAACAAAGCAATTAACAAAGCGATATGGTTCGTATAAAGCTGTTAATGAGGTGAATTTACATCTTGAAAAAGGTGCAATTTATGGATTTATCGGCAGAAACGGTGCCGGAAAAACCACCTTCCTGAAAATGATATGCGGTATGGCTGCACCGACATCAGGGGAAATTACTTTATTAGGCAAAAAGGGCAAAGAACTATCTGAGGTTATGAATAGGGTAGGTACTCTTATAGAAGCTCCCGGAATTTATCCGAATATGAGTGCTTATGACAATATAAGGCTCAAATGCAAGGCAGCAGGCATAAATAAACCCAATTATATCGAACCGATTATTGAACTGATAGGATTGACTAAAGCAGGAAAGAAAAATGCAGGCTGTTTTTCGCTTGGAATGAAACAGCGTCTGGGAATAGGAATGGCACTTGTTGGTGATCCTGAAATACTTTTGCTTGATGAGCCTATTAACGGACTTGATCCGCAGGGTATTATGGAAGTTCGTGAAACACTGCTTAAACTTAATAAAGAGAGAGGCATAACAATTATTATTTCAAGCCATATTCTTGAAGAACTTGCAAAAATTGCAACTCATTTCGGAATTATTGATAATGGTGTTCTTGTTGAGGAAATGGATCGTGAACAGCTCTTTGCAAAATGTCAGGAGCGTATTTCAATTAAGCTTGAAAACCCTGACGAAGCAGTTACAGTAATAAAGGAAATGGGATACACCAATTATAAGATTATAGATACAGATACCGTTGAAATTTATGAAAAATTGGATTCAACTCCTGAATTAATATTTGCACTTGCAGATAAAAAAATAAGAGTGCAGTCTATCGGAACAAAAAGCGATGCTATTGAGGACTACTTTATTAATCTTACAGGAGGCAAAAAAAATGCTTAAACTATTGAATATGGAATTTTTCAGACTTAAAAAAAGTAAATGTACATATGTTATATTAATCATAGCAATTTTTTTATCATTACTTAACCCTGCAATGTATAAGCTTATGGACACTCTGGTAACTGCTACAGGAAGTGAAACAGAAATTTCAGAAATGCAGGAAGAAGCAGGTGGCATACAGCTGTTTAAGAGCCATTGGACAGCCAGCGAAATGGTTATGCAGAATATAAGCGGACTTAATATTCTTCTTCTTGTTGCGATATTTACTGTAATATTTGTAAATGGTGAGATGAAAAACGGCTATATCAAAAACCTTGTTGGTTATATTTATAAAAGACGCCGCCTTGTAATATCAAATGCAATTGTTGTTGCTGTATACACAATTATTTTGATGATAGTAGGAGCACTTGTATCAGCAGGAGCTACTTATTTGCTGTTTGACGGTACAACATTTGGAGATGCAGGTGAGTTTTTCGGATATTTCGGTACACAGACACTGCTTCATGTATCATTTTCACTTTTAGTCTTAATGTTTACTTACATAACAAGAAGCACAGCAATTCCTATGGTAATCGGTATAGCACTCAGTTCAGGTATCGGTACACTGATTTATGGGCTTGCTACAATGGCACTTCAAAAAATTGCTGATATATCAGATTCATTCTATTTAGGTAATTATACTGTAACAGGCAATATTGTAGGAGTATCATTAAATGCTGAA
>ERZ773228.3225-NODE-3225-length-13658-cov-3.676027_pt1 | contig 13658 bp, 11 predicted proteins | sample MGYA00580524_ERZ773228 | MGnify/ENA primary metagenome ERZ773228 (study PRJEB29015, sample SAMEA2737768) | human gut metagenome | biome: human gut; feature: human-associated habitat; material: faeces | place: China | collected 2012 ...
CAAAAGTTTTACTGCCGCCTGTGGATATGTAGGCATAGTAGCTTAAAATATGTGAAGCGTCAATAGCGTCAACTGCACTGTTTTATGTTATATGGTTAAATTTGTTAACGGTTAATAAAGGCGAAACCACATAAAATACGTCAGAAACTTTGCAAAGCACGACCCTGATTGAGAAAGAAGCTATTTGCATTGCTATAGAACAAATTAATTTACATAAAATCCGACTAAATTCGCATAATATCCAAATACTAACATTATTCTCAATTAAAATTTTATATGTTTAAAGTTTTGATTTTATTGACTTTGTCGCCTGAAAATAGTATTATTAAAAGTAATAAGTTTGAGAAAACATAAAAGTATATGAAATGGGAGGATAAATTTTATGCTTACTGATATGAACACCAAATTTCAAAAAGAAGGTCTGACATTTGACGATGTTCTTCTTATTCCGGGTGAATCCGATGTTACTCCTAATATGATACAGCTTGGCACAAGACTTGCCGGAAAGGTTAAGCTGAATACACCTATTATGACTGCTGCCATGGATACGGTTACAGGTGCAAGAATGGCAATTGCTATCGCAAGAGAGGGCGGTATAGGCATTATCCATAAAAATATGACCATTGAACAGCAGGCAGATGAGGTTGACAAGGTAAAGCGTTCAGAAAACGGTGTTATTGTAAATCCTTTTTCACTTACTGAAAATCATATTGTTGCAGACGCTGATGAACTTATGGGTAAGTATAAAATTTCAGGAGTCCCGATTGTAGATGAAAAGGGAAAACTCGTTGGTATTATTACAAACCGTGATATGCGTTTTCTCACTGATTTCAATGCTAAAATTTCAGAGGTTATGACTAAGGACAACCTTATAACTGCTCCTGTCGGCACAACTCTTACACAGGCTCAGGAGATACTTCGTGCAAATAAAATCGAAAAGCTCCCTATTGTTGACGAAAAAGGTTATCTTAAAGGTCTTATTACAATTAAGGATATTGAAAAGGCTGTTCAGTATCCTAATTCAGCAAGAGATGAAAAGGGCAGACTTCTTTGCGGTGCTGCAATTGGTGTAACTGCAAATGTGCTTGAAAGAGCTAAGGCTCTTATTGATGCACAGGCTGATGTTCTTGTTCTTGATTCTGCTCACGGACACAGTGCAAATATTATTAAGTGTCTTAAAATGGTTAAGGAGGCATTCCCTGGTACTCCTGTTATTGCAGGAAATATTGCAACTGCTGAAGCTGCTGAAGCTCTTATTGCAGCAGGTGCAGACGCTCTTAAAGTTGGTATCGGCCCTGGTTCAATCTGTACAACCCGTGTTGTTGCAGGTATCGGTGTACCTCAGATTACAGCAGTATATGATGTTGCATGTGTAGCTCAGAAATATAATATTCCTGTTATCGCTGATGGCGGAATTAAGTATTCAGGTGATATTGTAAAGGCTCTTGCAGCAGGTGCAGACGTTGTAATGCTTGGTTCACTCCTTGCAGGATGTGCTGAAGCACCCGGCGAAACAGAGCTTTATCAGGGACGTCAGTTCAAGGTTTACAGAGGTATGGGAAGTCTTGGTGCAATGGCTTGCGGTTCTACTGACAGATACTTCCAGGAAGGTGCTAAGAAGCTTGTTCCTGAAGGTGTTGAGGGACGTGTTCCTTTCAAGGGTGCTGTTGCCGATACAATCTTCCAGCTTGTAGGTGGTATCCGTTCAGGTATGGGTTATTGTGGATGCAGGGATATTCCTACACTTCACGAAAAGGCTAAATTTGTAAGAATAACAGGTGCAGGACTTAAAGAAAGTCACCCACACGATATTTATATTACGAAGGAAGCTCCAAACTACTCAACTCAAATCTGATTATGACATAAATTTATTACACCGCACCAATATAGTGCGGTGTTGCTTTAAGCGAGTTCGAAACCTTCCTCGCTGAGACAAATTGTCTTAAATCAAAACTAAAGGAGAAATTGAATATGAGAAAAAATAATAAGGTATTGTTTATTACACAAAGTGCTTTAATTGCAGCGCTTTACGTTGTATTGACTTATGCTGCAAATATGCTGGGTCTTGCAAGCGGAATCATACAGATACGAATATCAGAGGTTCTGACTGTTTTACCGTATTTTACTCCTGCGGCAGTTCCGGGACTTTTTATCGGCTGTCTGACAGCAAATCTCACAACAGGTGCAGCCGTATGGGACGTTATTTTTGGAAGCCTTGCTACGTTGATTGGTGCAGCAGGAACATATCTGCTTAGAAATAAAAGCATTTGGTTTGCACCGCTGCCGCCTATTGCAGCCAATACATTAATAGTACCAATGATTTTATCAAAGGTTTACGGAGCAAGTGAAACGATACCTTATTTAATGCTGACGGTAGGCATTGGAGAGCTTATTTCATGCGGAATACTTGGAATGATGTTTATGCTTGCAGTCAAGAAAAAAGAGAACAATATTAATTGGGCAGAATTTAACATAAAAAAATAGAAAAACAGGTCAAGCAGTAAATTTGCTTGACCTGTTTTTTTATAATAACTAACATTCATTTACATAGTCCGTAAAGCTTAGTTTTCCTCCCGTAGAAACATACGCATAGAAACTCAGGATAAATGATGCATCAATAGCATCAACAGTTCTGTTTTCGTCAACATCAGCGGCTATTAGCTGTTCATCTGTATATGCTGAAATATCACCATTTGTTGACCTCAGTGCGTAAATTGTCAATGCAGTTGAGGCGTCAATAGCATCAATAATACCGTTGTTATCAATATCACCTAAATGCTTTTGAGCAGGTGGTGTTGTAGTTGTAGTAGAAGTAGTAGTTGAGGTAGTAGTTGAAGTAGCAGTCGATGTAGTGGTTGAGGTAGTAGTTGAAGTAGCAGTCGATGTAGTGGTTGAGGTGGTAGCGGAAGTAGTAGTCGATGTAGTGGTTGAGGTGGTAGTGGAAGTAGCAGTCGATGTAGTGGTTGAGGTTGTAGTAGAAGTAGTAGTCGATGTAGTGGTTGAGGTGGTAGTGGAAGTAGTAGTCGATGTAGTGGTTGAGGTGGTAGTTAAAGTGGTAGTGGAAGTAGTAGTTGAGGTGGTAGTGGAAGTAGTAGTCGATGTAGTGGTAGAGGTTGTAGTGGAAGTTGTAGTTGAAGTAGTGGTTGAAGTAGTGGTTGAAGTGGTAGTTGAAGTAGTAGTAGAAGTAGTAGTGGAAGTGGTAGTCGATGTAGTGGTTGAAGTGGTAGTTGAAGTAGTGGTAGAAGTTGTAGTTGAAGTGGTAGTGGAAGTTGTAGTTGAGGTAGTAGTGGTTGATGACTGCACTGCATTATGTAAAATAACCTTATTCAATTCCAATACAACATTTTTCATTGTATTTGCAGCTGTATCCCAGAATGCAGCATAATAACAATTGACTGTAATTTCCGAATCTGTTGGATAAAGAGTGATGTCCAGTTTTAATTCGCCATTGTCATCAGAATAACCGTTCCATGACTGACTGTTCCAATTACTATTATATATATATCCAATAGTTCCTGAAGCCATTGTACCTGGATATGTTTTAAATATTAAAGTAGCTGATTCTGCTTTTTGTGCAAAGAACTTCCAGATGTTATCGCCTTCGGTTGTTACATCGGCTTCAATGTCATTTTGATTAATTGTAGTAGTTACTACAGGCTCGGTTGTGGTAGTGGCAGTAGTAGTAACAGGTTCAGTTGTAGTGGTTGTGGTAGTAGTAACAGGTTCAGTTGTAGTGGTTGTGGTAGTAGTAACAGGTTCGGTTGTAGTAGTTGTGGTAGTAGTAACAGGTTCAGTTGTAGTAACAGGTTCGGTTGTAGTAATTGTGGTAGTAGTAACAGGTTCAGTTGTAGTAGTGGTGGTAGTAGTTACAGGCATGGTTGTAGTAGTTTGAGGCGGAGTAACAGATCCCGGATTATTTCCTAGTGAAACAAACCCCCTGCCATTGCTTTGCGCATATTGTTGTGCAGTAGAATTATCATAGCCATGAATTACAGCTTTTGTTCTGATAGTTTCTGCACCTGAATCAATGAAACACGACGGATTTAAAATTGTTATATCTGTCAGCTTAGAACAGGAATAAAATGCTTTTGCTCCAATAGATGTAACTGTTGACGGCACAGTGACTGTTACCAATGCCTTACAGCATGAAAAAGCACCCTTTGATATTGTAACAAGTCCTTCATTAAGCTTTAAATTTTTGATATTCATGCATAAATAAAAAGCATTTTCTCCTATGCTTGTTACACTTGACGGAATTTCAATTTCAGTAAAAGCCATGCATCCATAAAAGGCATTGCTTCCGATACTGGTAAGACTGCTTGGAAGTTCAATTGAATATAATCTGTCACATGAATAAAAAGCATTTGCATTAATTGATGTTATGGTATCCGGCAGAGTGATTTCATTTAGAGAATAACATCCCTGAAAAGCACCTTCTCCAATTACAGTAACTGGAAGTCCGTTGAATGATGGCGGTACTGTTACGGTAGATGCATCGGTGTTGCACGCTGTAATTATAACATGGTCGCCTGACACCTGATAAGTAAGGTTACCATATGTAACTGCATCCGCAGTAATAACTGACGCAGGCAAATCTGACATAGGATTTCTTGTAATTCCCGGAACAGCACCTGCTATCATGGCTATTGAAGCCGCACAAGCAAGAATTTTCTTTAAAAACATTTTTTTACCCCATTCTATAAATTAATATTTATACCATTGTAGCATTTCAAGTCAAAAAGTTCAATATTTTTATTTATAAAATGTATGTTTTCTCTAAATTAACTATAAACGCAGTAAAAATTTGTATAAGTTTGCTAATTGATTTTATTGATTTGCTTCATCAATTTCTGTATATTGTCAACAGTATTTCGATTAATAAAATGTTCTATTTTTTCAACCTGTTCCAATTCGTTATCAGTACCGTTAAGCATACACAAAAAAGAGTGAAGAACCTTATGTCTGTATAGTAAATAATCTCCCTCGATCTGACCTTTTTCTGTAATCCCGATATATCCGTATGAGTGGAATTTCAGATAACCTGAGTCACGGAGGGTTCTCACCATTTTTGAAGCTGATGAAGGCTTTACATTCAGCTTTTCAGAAAGTTCATTTATTCTTACAACCTCATTTTCTGAAAGCAGCCGACAAATCATTTCAAGATAATCCTCCATAGCAGGTGAAAGATCAGAGATTTCATTTCTCTGATAACCTGTTAAAGTATAAAATTCAGATGCTTCATTCATAGCTGTCCTCCGAAAAACAGTAACCTATTTTGATTAAGGAAATATAATATAGCAAAGGGAAAGAAAGTTTCCCTTAACTAATATACTGTCAGAGGTACTTATTTATGATAGAAAATGTGAGAAATCTTAATGATGTAATGCCGGGGCAATCGGCAAGAATAAAAAAGCTTAATTCATCGGGAAGTATCCGCCGCCGACTTTTGGATATAGGTCTTGTGGAAAATACTGAGGTTGAATGTCTTGGAAGAAGTCCTTCAGGAGATCCCTCTGCTTACCTTATAAGAGGAGCTGTTATTGCTTTGCGTTCAGAGGACTGCAATAATATACTTCTTTATTCTTAGCATTTGTCTTATACGTTTATTGCATTGCTATAGATTAATTAATTGCTGCACAAGGAAAATGAAATCTTTGTGCAGCATTAGATAATGGAGGAACAGTATGGGTCTTACCAAAGGTTCGGTCGGCATAAATGCCGTAGATTCAGGACTTGAAATAAAAAAGAAGTCTGATAAAGATAAGGTTGTTGCAATTGCAGGCAATCCAAACGTTGGAAAAAGCACTCTTTTCAATAATCTTACAGGAATGAATCAGCATACCGGAAATTGGCCCGGAAAAACCGTAAGCAATGCACAGGGATACTGTTCAACCGAAAGAAATTCCTATGTGCTTGTTGATATTCCCGGCACATATTCACTTATGGCTCATTCTGCTGAGGAAGAGGTTGCACGAAACTTCATTTGCTTTGGAGAACCTGATGCTGTTGCAGTAGTTTGTGATGCAACTTGTCTGGAACGAAATCTTAATCTTGTACTCCAGACAATCGAGATTTATCAGAATGTAGTGGTCTGTGTAAATCTTCTTGATGAAGCAAAACGAAAGAAAATAAAAATTGACCTTGAAAAGCTTTCAGAGCGTCTGGGAGTTCCTGTTGCAGGTACAATAGCAAGGAAAAAGAAAACAATTGACAATCTTATGAAGAAAATTGACGATTTAACGGACGGCAAAATTACTTCTAAACCAAATGATATAAAGTATATAAAGCCGATTGAAGAAGCTATAGATATTTTACAGCCTGCCGTTGAACTTTTTTCGTGCGGCAGACTCAATTCACGCTGGATAAGCATAAAGCTCCTTGATTGTGATAAATCCCTGCTTAACGAGCTTAACAGCTACTTTGGCAAAAATATTCTGGAGGATGAGAATGTTTCTGAATCACTCGAAAAGGCTCTTGAACACCTGAAAAACAATGGTATTGATTCAACCAATATTAAGGACAGGATAGTGTCATGCATAGTTCTTACAGCCGAGGATATTGCATTGGATACAATAACATATGAAAAGAGTACATACAGTGAAAGCGACAGAAAAATAGATAAAATTCTGACAAGCAAATGGGCAGGTTATCCCATAATGCTGCTGATGCTTGCGGCAGTATTTTGGCTTACAATAACAGGAGCAAATTATCCTTCATCTCTGCTTTCAAACGGACTGTTCTGGGTTCAGGACAGACTTACAGACCTTTTTGAATACTGCAATGCACCGGATTGGCTGCATGGAGCAGTTGTTCTTGGAATATACAGGGTTCTTGCGTGGGTAGTATCGGTAATGCTGCCGCCTATGGCAATTTTCTTCCCTTTGTTTACACTTCTTGAGGACTTGGGGTATCTGCCGAGAATAGCGTACAATCTTGATAAACCGTTTAAAAAGTGTTCTGCCTGCGGAAAACAGGCTTTGACAATGGCAATGGGATTTGGCTGCAATGCGGCAGGAATAGTTGGCTGCCGAATAATAGATTCTCCCAGAGAACGTCTTATAGCCATGATAACAAACAGCTTTGTACCGTGCAACGGACGTTATCCGACGCTTATTGCCATACTTTCAATGTTTTTTGTAGGTGCAGCAGGCGGTATGCTTGATTCGGTGTATTCTGCTCTTTTGCTGACGCTTGTTATAATGATTGGTATTTTCATGACATTTTTTGTATCAGGTCTGCTGTCAAAAACCATATTAAAAGGAGTTCCGTCATCATTTACATTGGAACTTCCGCCATACAGACGTCCCCAGATACTTAAAGTAATAGTACGCTCAATTTTTGACAGAACTCTTTTCGTTCTGGGCAGAGCCGCAGCTGTTGCAGCACCTGCGGGATTAATTATATGGATAATGGCTAATGTTACGGTAAATGATGTTTCAATTCTGAATCATTGTGCCGATTTCCTTGACCCGTTTGCAAATCTGTTAGGACTTGACGGTGTGATACTTCTTGCGTTTATACTTGGACTTCCTGCAAATGAAATTGTTATACCGATAATTATTATGGCATATATGGCACAGGGCAGTTTAATTGAGCTTGATAATCAGGCATTGAAACAGTTGTTTGTCGATAACGGCTGGGACTGGATAACGGCAGTAAGCGTAATGCTGTTTTCATTAATGCATTGGCCATGTTCAACAACTCTCATAACAATCAAAAAGGAAACAGGAAGTCTTAAATGGACTGCATTGTCACTGATTATACCCACATTGGCAGGCTTCACGGTATGCTTTTTGTTTGCTAATATAGCAAGATTATTGGCTTATTGAAGTACGATTTCACATCCGCTGTAATAATGGTTCAATATATCCTGCCATGTTTTACCCTCAGCCGCCATGGAGTTTGCACCGTATTGACTCATGCCGACACCATGACCGTAGCCTTTTGTAGCGAAAACCGCCTCAGAAGCGGTATAATTTATCTCAAAGCTTGCCGACCTTAATGATAAAGCTGTTCTCATGTCGTTGCCGCTTACCGTAAGGTTTCCTGCTGTCATTGACAAAACAGTTCCTGCATCTGAAACGTCCTTTACAGACAGCCATTGAGTGAAGTCCTCTCCAAGCTGAATATCAGGAAAGGCTGATTTAAGCTTTTCCTGCAAAACCTCTTTTGGATAAGCGGTTTCTTCAAAGTATTTGGGAGCAGACGTATCAAAACTGCTGTCAACCGAAACAAGATAATCAACAGCACTGCCCCATGCGTTTTCAGCACTTTCGGTTTTCCCTGATGACATGGAGTGAAATGCAGATACAATAGGTTCTTCGTTATATGTGATGATATAGTCCTGAACCTCCTTTGCTGCATCTGAAATTTTCGCATAATATATATCAAAGTTATCGCCGTAATACTGTTTTGCCTGATTTACTGTAAAATAACCCTGATACTTTGAGGTATCATTTGAAAAGTCAGCACCGCAAAGCTCGGCTGTAGGATTTTCCTTTTCCCTCATAACCTGACGTTCAGCATAGGTGTGGGCGGCAACAGCCTGAGCTTTCAGTGCCTCTGTTTCAAAGGTGGCAGGCATTTCCGCACATACTGCACCTATTATGTAGTCAAGCTTGCTTACCTCGATAACTTGTCCTGTTGAAACGTCCAGAACATTGTAAAACTGACGAGCTTCAGCCTTTGTCTCGGACTTTGCTTTTTCAGCCTTTGAATCAGACTGAGAAATTTCTTCAGCGACAGCGGTTTCATTGCTTGTTTTTTTGCTTAGATATACGGGAACAGCAGGGAGCGTCAGCGTTAAAAGTGAAAACGTAATAATAAAAGACAGATATTTTTTCATGGTTTCCTCCTGATATACACCACAGTTTTTAAGGTAACACCGTACAAAGCCTTGTGCGGTGTTACCTTCCTTTTGATTTGCATAGGCTTGCCTGACTTAAGAATCACATATCGCATTGACATCTGTTTAAAAATGTAGTATAATAAACTATGAATATTTTTTAGGAGTGTGAGTGTGGATGGGAGCATTTATTTCAGGTGCCAATATTACAGATTTATGCAAAGAGATGGAAAAAAATACCGGAATTGATCCGAAGCTTTATGAAAAATTTCATGTAAAGCGTGGCTTGAGAAGAAGTGACGGTACAGGTGTTGTTGCCGGTATCACAAACATATGTAATGTTCACGGATATATTCTGAATGAAGGCGAAGTCGAGGCTATCCCCGGCGAGCTTATATATAGAGGATACAGTATAAATGACCTTGTTGCAAATGTTGAAAAGGAAGACCGATTCGGCTACGAGGAAACCGTTTTTCTTCTGCTTTTCGGAAATCTGCCGACAGCTTCCGAGCTTGAAATGTTCAATACATATATATCACTTAAACGTGACCTCCCAAGCGGATTCGTTGAGGATATGATTCTTAAAGCACCGTCAAAGAATATTATGAATAAGCTTGCACGTTCAGTATTGGCTTTGTATTCTTATGACGATGAAAGCGAGGGCAAAAGAATTGAAAATGAAATGCGTACTGCAATAAGCCTTATCGCAAAGCTTCCTGTAATCATGTCATGTGCTTATCAGGTAAAAAGACGTCATTATGACAATGCAAGTCTTATTATGCATCCGATAAGGTATGAGGAAAATACTGCCCAGACTATCCTTTCAATGCTCCGTACAGACAGACAGTACACAAAGGAGGAGGCACAGCTTCTTGATACGGTTCTTATGCTTCAGGCTGAGCATGGCGGAGGCAACAACTCAACATTTACATGCCGAGTTCTTACATCATCAGGTACAGACCCGTATTCTGCTTATGCAGGTGCTATCGGTTCGCTTAAAGGACATCGTCACGGCGGTGCAAATATAAAGGTAATACAAATGCTTGATAATTTCAAGGAAAATATCAAGAACTGGGAAGATGAAGGCGAAGTTGCCGATTACATGAGAAAGGTAATAAGAAAAGAGGCAAACGACCATACAGGACTTATTTACGGTATGGGTCATGCAGTTTACACTATTTCCGACCCTCGTGCGGTTATTTTGAAGAAAAAAGCTATGGAATTGGCTAAGGGCAAGGAGATTGAAGCAGAATTCAGACTTCTTGAAACGGTTGAGCGTCTTACTCCTGAGGTTTTCAAGGAGGTTAAGGGCAGCAACAAAACCATGTGTGCCAATGTTGATATGTATTCAGGACTTGTTTACCGTATGCTTGGTATTCCTGATGAATTGTTCACACCTATATTTGCAGTTTCAAGACTTGCAGGCTGGTCAGCTCACAGAATGGAAGAAATTCTTACAGGCGGCAGAATAATACGTCCTGCATATAAGGCGATTGCTGCAAGGCGTGAATATAAAAAAATTGATGAAAGATAAAGGCAGCAACGCATAATGTTTGCGGTATAAGCTGAATCCGATTAGGAGGAGTATTTTGAAAAAAATCATACTTTCTGTTTTAACAGCTGTTGGCATAACCTTCAATGGCTGTTCTCTCGGCACGAGTATTGATAATCTCATAACTCCTCCTAAACTGAGCGTTGAGCAGGAGCAGATTTACAATACGCTTAAAGATGCGGCAGGTCAGAATATAAGTCTTAAATATCCGAAGTCAGGCAATTACCTTTCGGCGTTCATAATTGAGGATATCGACAGTGACGGCGGAAGCGAAGCTATAGTTTTCTATGAAAAAACAGGATTTTCTGTGGACGAAAATATTTTAAGAATAAATATTCTTGACCAGTTTGACGGAAAATGGCGTTCCGTTTGTGATACTCCTGCTGAGGGTTCGGAAATTGAAAAGGTAATGATTTCAAAGCTTGGCTCTAACGACAGAATAAACGTAGTAATCGGCAGCAGTCTTATGAACCGTTCTGAAAAGTCGCTTGCTGTTTATACTTATAACAGTGAAAGCTCCATGATTGAAAATACCTTTTCCGCATCATATACATATGCTGATATTCTTGACCTTGATTCAGATGATGAAAACGAACTGCTTTTATTGAACGGTTCTTCCACATCAAATGCCGAGGTAGTTGCATATAAGCTTGATAATAACGGCAAATATCATGTGTACAAAACGGAACTGAATGGCAGCTTCAATGATTTTGACCGTATCGTTTACGGCAGCATAGATGATGAAACAATAGGCTTGTATATAGATGCTGTTTCAGGCATGTGGACTATACAAACTGACATTATATATATGAACTCTCAGGGATTGAAAAGCGTTTTTGCTGATTCGGAAGAAAGCAAATCGACAATACGTCCGTCCGGCTGCAATACAACAGATATAGACAGCGACGGAATTTACGAAATACCTGTTCAGAAGCTTTTTCCCGGATATACTGACGCAACTGAAAGTGAACAGATAAAAATGACAAACTGGCTTTGCCTGAAAAATAACAAGCTTGTCAGGAAATATTCAAGCTATTACAGCGTTTCAGACGGCTATGCCTTTATTATTCCTGAAAAATGGGAAGGAAAGGTTACTGTAAAGCTTGATACATTAAATGATGAGATAGTTTTCTGCAAGTACATTAACGGTACTGTCGGCGAAGACCTTTTAAGAATATATACTGCGGAAGATTCTGCTTCAAGAGAGGACAGAATTTCAGCAGGTTATCAGCTGCTTTGCTCTAAGGGTGAGGCATTTTATATGGCTTATGCATGTGAAGATAAAGAAATGGGAATAAATACAGGCGAGCTTGCATTGTATTTTAAAAAGCTCTATTAAAACCTTGTTTCAAGGTATAGAGGAGGGTGAATAATGAAACGTATACTTGTATGTGAGGACGAAGCTGCTATTCGTGAATTTGTTGTAATCAACCTGAAACGTGCAGGCTATGATGTTATTGACGTTGACTGCGGAGAAGCGGCTCTTCGGACATTTGAAGATGAACATGGCAATTTTGATATTGTACTGCTTGATATAATGATGCCGGGTATAGACGGTTTTACCGTTTGCAAAAAGCTGAGAGAAAAAAGCTCCACGCTGGGAATAATCATGCTTACAGCAAGAACTCAGGAAATGGATAAGGTAAGCGGACTTATGATTGGTGCTGATGACTATATTACAAAACCATTTTCGCCGTCCGAGCTTACAGCGAGAGTGGACGCTATTTACAGGCGTGTGTGCATGAGCTTCATAAAAAATGATGACCACTCGATTATTGAATCAGGGCCGTTTGTACTTAACCTTAAAAGCCGAACCGTAAAAAAGAATGATGAGCTTATTGATTTGACGCAGGTTGAATATCAGATACTTGAATACTTTATGAACAATAAAAATACTGCTCTTGACCGTTCAAGCATTCTCAATCATATATGGGGAGAAAGCTATTACGGTGACGCAAAAATCGTTGATGTAAATATCAGGCGAATCCGCATGAAAATAGAAGAAGAACCGTCAAATCCCAAATATATAATGACTATCTGGGGCTACGGCTATAAGTGGAATGATGTTCAGTAATGGCTAGGAAAAGCAGTATAACAAAACGCTGGATAATAAACAATCTCGGCATGGTATTCCTTACGATAATGGTTATTGAATTGGTATTTGTATATGCAATTCAGTATTATTACTATAATTCTGTAAAGCAGTATCTTTCTTCAAGAATAAATGCAGTAACAAGCATACTCAGCATTTATTCTCAGGATAATGCATCAAACTTTTCATCGGAAATGAGAAATATGCTTGAAACCTTTGATGAAAAGGACAAAATAGAGCTTATGGCAGTCAACTCCAAGGGACGTGTAGTTCTTACATCTTCAGGATTTTCACCTGATGATACTATTCCTATGCCTGATTATCTCAGCGTAATGAGCGGAGAGGAAGGCTACTGGCTTGGCAAACAGCCGAGCGGAGAAAAAATAATGGCAGTATCAGTTCCGCTTCAGTCCATAAGCAGTGAGTACAGTGCCGTAAGAATGGTTGTTTCACTTACTGAGATTGACAATACCATACAGGCATATATTTTTGCTGCCGCAGGAATAGGAATATTTATTATGCTGATTATGATTTTTACAGGACTTTATTTTATAGGTTCTATTGTAAAGCCTATTCAGCAGATAAGTCTTATTGCAAAAAGATTTGCAACAGGAGATTTTTCCGTCCGAATAAAAAATAACGAAAAAGACGAAATAGGCGAGCTTTGTACCTCTGTAAACTATATGGCAGATGAGCTTTCAAATACAGAGTCTATGAAAAATGAGTTTATTTCATCTGTATCACATGAACTGCGAACACCTCTTACGGCGATAAAGGGCTGGGCTGAAACGATTTACAGCGAAGAAAACCCTGAAACAATGAAAAAGGGTGTGGGAGTTATCCTGAGTGAAACAGAGCGTCTTTCACAAATGGTTGAGGAGCTTCTTGACTTTTCAAGAATGCAGAGCGGACATTTCACACTTCAAAGAAGCAATATGGACATTCTTGCGGAGCTTGAGGACGCTTTGCTCATATACAGTGAAAAGGCGAAGCGTGAAAATATGAAAATCGTATATAATGAACCTGATATGCTGCCTGTTGTTTACGGGGACAAAAACAGAATACGTCAGGTATTCATTAATATTATAGATAATGCAATAAAATATTCTTCGGCAGGCGGAATTATAACAGTTGAGGCTGCTGAAACAAACGGAAATGTACAGGTTTCC
>ERZ773228.3251-NODE-3251-length-13553-cov-28.745222_pt1 | contig 13553 bp, 9 predicted proteins | sample MGYA00580524_ERZ773228 | MGnify/ENA primary metagenome ERZ773228 (study PRJEB29015, sample SAMEA2737768) | human gut metagenome | biome: human gut; feature: human-associated habitat; material: faeces | place: China | collected 2012 ...
ACAATCAGTATGCAAAACTGAAATATTGTTCCCCACATTATTTCTATGATGGCAATTACCGACAACAACTTTGTATACATTCTTTACTCCTCGCTTTCTTTTACTAATTTATACCCAATTGAGCAAATTGTTCTTGGTTCCCCCTTCTCGCAGAGTTATATAGCCTTTTCCCATTAACTTTTTAAGCCTATCATGCACACATGACTTTGATTTTGTGTTTACTCCTTTACAGATTTCTTGAAAAGATGGAGAAATTAAATTTTCTTCCATATATTTTACAATATACTCATACATTTCTCTTTCTTTATCCGTAAGTTCATTTCTTAGCTTTTCTCCCATTTGCTACCTCCCTATATGCCTATATAATAAAATATGTGTTCGATTATATCAAATAAAAATTATTGCCAAACCATCCTCAACTGTCCGACCTGCTCCTCCACAATCCGCCCCAACCTCTGCTTCATGACTCTCTGCACAATCCGCCGCCTCCGGTAAAAACAATTCCGGCTGATTTGGAAAATTCCGTTGTGCACATTCACTTTATTTCTTGTGTATTTTTGTGTATTTTAGTTGACTTTTGTGTAATATTGTGTATGATATAATTAAAGGAGGTACATAATGAATCCAAGGCAACAAACGATTAAACAACTCAGTGCTTCCGGTTATGAATTGAAACGCCACGGTGCTAATCACGACATTTACTACAATCCGCAGACACACAGCACCGTACCTGTCAAACGACACGATTTCAATGAAAACGACATGAAGTACATCTTCAAGGAAGCCAATATTAGCAGGATGCATTAAATATGTTTCCTGCTTCCAAATAGGAGGGTTACTATGAAATATATTTATACAGCTTTGTTTACACCTATCGAGGACGGATCCGGATACTACGCAAAAGTCCCTGATCTTCCTGGATGCATCACTACTGGCAATAGTCTTTCTGATGCAATTGACCAAATTACCGATGCAATGAGCGCATGGCTTGTTGTTGCAGAGGATGAAGGCGAACCGATTGCTCCTCCATCACCACAGGAAAAATTAAGTGTTGATGGCGGCACAATCTGTTCCCTGATTTCCGCAGATACCATTGAATATCGTGCCCAGACAGATACTCGCGCCGTTCGAAAAAATGTTTCTCTTCCAAGTTGGATGGTCCGTCTTGCTGACAAGCGCGGAATCAACTGCTCACAAGTCCTTCAGGATGCCTTACGAACACTTCTTGATAACTCCACTATCGCACATACTCATTAACATTATCCCTTAAAAACCAGTTATCTATATGGGTAACTGGTTTTCTCATAAAACAAAAACTGCCTCTCCATCAACCATAACTCAAAAGAGAGCCTGTTTCCTGACTCTTTCCCTTTTATCCCCTATTACATAAATAGTCTCTCGGAATCTCTACAGTATGGGGTCATGCAAATATTCCATACAAAATAATTAGTGCCTGCTGAGTAAGCAGACACTAATTATAAACTTCATTATTTATTTGCTTTTTTCTTTTTCATTACAACAATTACAACTCCTGCCGCAACAACTACCGCTGCTGCAATCAGAACAATAACAATCGTCATGACCGCACCATCCTGTTTTACAAGTACAAGTGCACTGATACCATCCATTGTATACTCGCCACCCTTGATTGTCTCGATTGTCTCAACGCCAGCTTTCTGTCCGTTTATGCAGACTTTCCATTTTCCTTCCGGAATTGTAACTTTTGCCTTGTCAGTGTTTGCATTAAAAAGAAGATACATCTCTTTTGCACTTTCATCTTTCTGACCGCCCTTTATATTAATTCCTACAATATTATCCCCAAGTCCTTCTACGGATTTTACATATTTTTTCACATCCTCTGATGTAGATAACCGAAGTGCCGGATGTGCCTTTCTGAACTTAATAAGTCCCTTATAGTATTCAAATACATCTGCGTATTTCTTGTCGGATAATGTATCCCACTTAATGCTGTTTACTTCGTCTCCTGCATTGTATGAGTTTGAATTGAATGTTCCATCATCATTGACCTTTGTGCGAAGCATTTCCTCTCCTGCCTGCAAAAATGGCACACCTTCTGCAGTCATATAAAATGCTGCTGCAAGATTATTCATCTTTATGATGTCCTCTTCACTCGAAGTTGTTTTAGAACCTGCAATTCTGTCAAAAAGTGTGTTATTGTCATGGCATGATGCATAGTTGATAATCTGGCTTGGCTCCTTGCACCATGACTCGTTTGCCATGAATGAATCTGCCATTTTCTTCTCTGCATTCGTTGCTCCTGATACGAATCCGAATGTTGCAGTATCAAATACGCTTCCTTTTAATCCATCACGAATATTGTCGTTGAAAAATGCGAAATCCGGAGTGGAAGCTGAATTCCCCTGTGTAGCCATTGTCACATTATCTTTTGTGACACCAGTCTCCATTGTCCATCCTTCCCCATAGAAAATGACATCCGGATGTGTCTTGTGTACTTCCTCTACAATCTCATTAATTGTATCGGTATCTAAAAGTCCAACCAGGTCAAATCTAAAACCATCCATATGATACTCATCTGCCCAGTAGCATACGGAATCCACAATATATTTCCGTACCATGTTTCTCTCGGATGCTGTATCATTTCCACATCCTGAGCCGTTTGAATACGAACCGTCTTCATTGATACGGGAAAAATATCCCGGAACAAGTTTATTGATACAGAAATCATCTGCACTCATAACATGATTGTATACCACATCCATTACAACGCTAAGTCCGTTATCATGCATAGACTTAATCATCTGTTTTGCCTCTTTTACACGCACATCCCCATTGTGTGGATCTGTAGAATAGGAACCCTCCGGTACATTGTAGTTAACCGGATCATATCCCCAGTTATATGAATTCGACTGATCGTTTCCTTCATCTACGGAACCAAAATCATAGATTGGAAGTAAATGCACGTGAGTAACACCAAGTTCCTTAATATGATCGATTCCAGTTGAAATACCATCTTTGGTCTTTGTTCCTGTCTCTGTCATTTCAAGGAATTTACCAACATTTTTTATGCCGGAACTTTTGTCTGCTGATAAATCACGCATCTGTAATTCGTAGATGATCGCATCATTAATACTCTCTCCTGCATGTGGATTGGTATCCTTATCCCAACCGTCAGGATTTGTCTCTTCAAGATTGATTACCATGGCACGCTGTCCATTTACACCAGTCGTTCTGGCATATGGATCACAGGCTTCTTTTGTTGAACCGTCGATTGTTGAACTGTATGTGTAGTAGGTTCCATTTAAGTCCCCATCCACTTTTGCAACCCATGTTCCATTCTTATCGGCATTCATCTCAATGCTTTCTTTCGGCTCTTTATCGTCAGGATCTCCTGTCTCGTATAAATTAAGCATAACTTTTTCAGAGGTAGGTGCCCACACCCTGAATGTTGTACTTTCCTTACTCCATGTAGCACCAAGATCATCTCCATCATATGTATACTCATCTTCAAATTCTTTTGTTGAATATATGATTGGCATTCTGATATCACTTACGGTACCATCATATGTAATCTGATAACTACTTGAATTGACAAGTTCCTCTTTCAGAGTAAGTATATAGGTAGAATCATCTCCCGCTTTTACATCTGTTACCTGAATTTCCCCATTTTTACCTTCTACCTTAAAGGCATTTTTAAGTTCTCCTTCAATATCACCAGTCATTGTGGCTGTGATCGTCTTATCCCCATTGTACTTTGCAGTATTAAGCTTTATTCCCCTTACTGCATCATCACCGTATTCCTTTGTATACCCCTCAACACCTGATTCGACTTTAACGATCACAGTTCCTGATACCATTTCTGATATATCAATGAACTGATCCTCTTCATAATCCTTCGCCCAATCCTGTGTTCTTACAACAAATCCTACGGAAGTTACACCGGCTGAAATTTCAATTCTGGCAACTGCATCACCATCCTTAGCCTCTAAAGGATAGTCATTTCCTTCCTGTCCCTCGGCCCACATCCATACAGACCATGGATCATAATCACCATCTGCCCTGTGATAATGAAATTCTATCACAGGTCCTCCATCCGCTTTGACCGGTACGGTATCCAGTATTACCGTACTGATTGTCATGATAAGCATAAGAATTGCCATCCCCAATGCGCTTATACGTTTTCTTGTCATTTTCGCTTCTCCCTTCATTACGAAATTTTACGAAATTTCTTTTTGTATAAATTAGCATATATTTTTATATTTTTCAAGTCTAAATTGTATATTTTTGAGAAAAACCGTTATTTTTTACCATAACACGGTTATTTGCTGTACGGAAACTTGGAGCATCCCTGCTTATAACCATAAAAATAAAAACGAGCAGCAAAACCGGATTTACACCAGTCTGCTACTCGTTTGATGATTATAATATTTTCTTTTCTTGTGCCATTGCAACCAGTTATCGGACAAATGGCAGGAACGTAATGCTATACTTTATTTTCCAAACCGGCTGATTTCTTTCGCATATGATATTTCCGTTTTTCCTCATACATTTTCTCATCCATATGCATTAAAAAAGTTTCTGCATCATCTTCTGTCCCAAATTCCGTGTATCCCATGGAAACACTTAAACGAAACGGTTCTATCCCGGATTCATTAAACCGGGACAGATTATGGTTAATCTCCTCCATTGTCGCTAAGACACGCTCCGTATCAACACCTGACAGCAGCACAATAAACTCATCTCCCGCATACCGGATTGCCATACCAGCATCCGGTATGGATCTGATGAGTATATTTCCCAACGTACAAATAGCCTTATCACCCGTACTATGACCTAAATTGTCATTAATACACTTGAAATCGTTTACATCCATCATGATTCCATATAAGGATTTCTGGCTTGCAATTTTCTTTTCCGCAAGCACCGCATTAAAATATCTCCGGTTGTATAATCCGGAAAGCTCATCCATATACAAACTCTCTGCGTATGACTGCATCTGCACAAATATCAATGCGACCGCAACCAGCACCCATGATGATGTAATTCCATAAAAAAGGAACTGGATAACCACACCTGCAAAACAAGGACCAACGAAATAGATCACCGGGAAAAAATTCAGGTTAACCCCTTGTTTTTTGGAATGATACACCAGATAGATACTGTAACGATGATTTTTTATGTTTCATCACTTTTCACAGCCTACTGCAACTGTGAAAAACCCACGGCTTACAAAGTTAACGGTCTTTGTATCGGAATCATAATAAGATCCCGGTATCTTAACTGCTGCACCGTGTTTATCAATTTTATATGCAAAAATCTTTTTGTCTTTTTCCTTTTTTGAAGCATTATAGGAAACAGCGACCCTGATCCGTCCCTTTTTCAGGACAGACGACTGCTTTTTCTTTATTCCTGTGACGGAAAAATCATAAACCGGACGTTTTCCAATAATTTTCCCTGCCCTGGCAGAAAGATTTTTCTTGTCAGCCTGTTTTATTTTGATAACCGCAGCTGTATTCATTTCTTTCTTTAATTCTTTTAATGCCTTCGAATCAAAGGTAAGATTTACATTGCCACCATTGACCTTCCATTCTTTTACATTCTTTTTGACAAGTAAATTTACCGCCTGCTTATCCATTTCAAGATGCAGATTCTTCCAATTTTTGGCTTTTCCTGTATCAAAAGTTATTTCAACAGACAGGTCTTTTATCCTGCCACCCTGTTCTTTTTCTGCCTTTGTAATTTCTTTTTTCAAAACTGCTGCAATATTCTTCACTTTGACCGTATTATTTTTAACTGCAGTTTTTGCTTTGACATTAATATCCTTAACAGAAACGGACGTATCTGCTGCGGGTGGCGGTGTCACATTCCCCGGTTCTTCTTTTGCATGATCCGGTGCCGGTAATGTGCCGGAATCCGGTGAAACATTGCCAGATGATCCGCCGGAACTGCCTCCGGAACTTCCGCCAGAACCGCCCCCGGTCTGGGAATGATCCGCCGTTACACGGACCTGACAATCTGCCTTACTTCCTGTATAGTTGCCATTTCCATCATAGCATGCGGTGAACGTATATGTTTTCGTTTCATTCGGAAGCGTTGCCATCCAGTGATCCGTTCCCTTTTCTTCTAATGTGATCCCGGAAACATCACAGGTTACTTTTATCCCGGCATCTTCCGGAATCCCCTGTCTGCAAAGCTGTAATTCTACTATCCCCGCACCTTTGACCGTATCGTTTTTTGCAGTCAGCTGCATGCTGGTGGAAGCCTTTTCGATTTCCAGGACAGCCTCCCCGTATGTTGGAATAAAAGATGCCTTTTCCGCTTTAAAATAAATCTTATACTGGCCTGCTTCTGTGTAAAACGGCATCTCCGTTTGTGTATACGATCCGTTTTCTGTCAAACTGTAACGGATTTGTACACCATCTTCCTGTTTGATATCAAATGTATGGGGTTTTCCATCATAAGTTACGCGGACAGGTACGGTTTGTATTTCCGGCATCTCACTGTTTTTCCGGTAATAATAAGTGATCTCCTGGCGATCCTCTGTGATGTTTATTTCTCCCTGATTTGCACTGTTTCCTACACATGTATATCCATATAAATCTGGACTTCTTAACGTATACGCAGAATTCTTTGGTACATATACTGTCGCGGGTGCCGTATCAGGCACTGTTGTTTCGGTCCCGTCTTCGTTTTGCAGCATATAACGAATGGTTACGGTACTCCACGCCTGTCCTGCCGTCTGATTGTCAGCCAGAATTTTCCCAGTGTCCTCATCTATGATCTTTCCTTCCAGTCTGTCCCCGGAAACCAGACCAGTTACCGCAGGAAGTGTGACAGAAAGGGACTCTCTGGCAGCATCCGGATCATACCAGTTACTGTGTGGCGGAACGGTATATGTTTCTTCTTTTTCATATTTGACTGTATGGTCTGCTCCAATAATGCGGAAAGTAATCTTCAAATGCTGTTTGGCATCCACTATATTTTGTACGACTGTACGGAATTCCAGATCCTTTCCATTTGCTTTTGTGATATTTGTCTCATCGATCCGGTATTGGTCACTATCCCTGTCAAGTGTTCCTGTCCTGCTATGCGGAATTGTAATTTCAGGATCGCACACATAAACAGATGCCTGCCTGCTGACATAATCACGGTTATTTAATCTCCGCGCCAGTTCCATTTTACACACTTCACAGAAAGGATTCCCAAGATCCCGCATCATGCAGACGCGGCTCGGTGCAAATACCGTTTCTGTTCCTGCTGCCGTTATTCCGATTCCACGGAACCCAAGCATCTTATGCCATTTAATCTTATCCGGGTCCGAGGTGTCGGAAATATTTTCTCCCTGCATCTTTTTATCATATTCATCGCCTAATCTTCCGATGCTGTGGGAAATTTCATGGGTCATGACATCCCCCTGCGCATTCTCATCCGAATTTGCCGAAAAAGAAAAGAGTGCATTGGAAGAAGAACCAATATTCGCAGTCGTATTACAAATGATATGGATGGTTCCAACGGCTGCACCGGTATCCAGATATCTGCTCTCCAGCTCTGCCCTCAGTGCCCTGGCTTTATCTTCCCCGTCCTTTGCAAAATAGCAGGATTTTCCGAATGCCTGCACATGAAAATATGTGTCCGGGTTCGACTCCCCATACATCACGCCCACACCAGTTTCACTGGATACCGTCTGTACTGCATAAATATTGATCCTGTCGGAATACTCTTTATAAGGAGACCACTTTAGCAGCCCCTGTGCTTTTGCCGTTGCATCCTTCAAAAATTGTTCCTGTTGTTCCCGGGTATAGCCCTCACCCATGATAACAATCACAAAATTTTCCTTATCATCACCTGTCTTGTGAATGGCATAAACGGAAGCTGCCGCCGTCTGGTCTGCCGCCGTCTGGTCTGCCATCACAGGATATGGAAACACCAGAGAAAGCAATAATATCAGGCTAAGTACGATTGCCCCAAACCGTTTTCCATCCTTCTTTTTTACATTCATCATATCATCCTCCGTACTTTACATGACCGGAAATACTGGTGCTTTCCCTCTTCTTCCCACAGACAAACTCCCGGGAAACCATCTGCCGTAAGGCTTCTTAAAGCACGATTACCGCAGCATCAAACCCCTCTACATTTCCATCAAAGGTGTTTTCGGTAAGCAGATTGTACTTCTGCGTGTACTCATTAAATTTTTTTGCACTGCTGCTGCAGTTGAAAATCATGGCAATGATCTCTTCACCATTTTTTCTGATCAGGACAACTGTCCCTTCCTCATCTTCCGTGACGATCCCAGCCAGTTCGCCTTCCACAATGCATGCATGGCTTTTCCGGACCTGAATCAGCCGTTTGTACCATTCATACATCTCTTTGTCCTGGTATTCTTCGTCCCAGTACATGCCCCGTCTGCAGTCCGGATCGTTGGCTCCCGGCATCGCGTACTCATCTCCATAATAAATCATAGGCATTCCCGGCAGTAACAACTGAAAAGCGGCTGCCAGATGCTGCTTTTTCTTATTGTCGTTACACAGATGTAAAAATCTTGCGGTATCATGGCTGTCGATCAGATTCCACATAAGGGGATAACAGTTTTTGTGTAAGCGTCCCTTCAAATATCCAAGATTTTGTACGAACTGGCTGACCGTAATCTTTTCATCTGCAAGCAGATCAATCAGGTTCAGGTAAAATGGATAATTCATGACCGTATCCCATTCATCCCCCTCAAGGAAATCTCCAGCATAATGCCAGATTTCCCCAATGATCAGCAGATCTTTCTTTACTGCCTTGACTGCCTTTCTGAAATTCTTCCAGAAGAAATGGCTGATTTCGTCTCCTACATCCAGTCTCCATCCGTCAATATCGCATTCCTTAATCCAGTAGCATGCAACATCCGTAATGTATTTTTCAACTTCAGGATTTTTCAGGTTTAACTTTGGCATTCCGCCATAATAACCAAAACATTTGAAGTTTGGGATCTCTCCCCATTCGCTTTTAAGCGGGAATCCATCAATAAAATACCAGTCCCGGTATTTGGATTTTTCACCATTTTCCAGAATATCCGCAAACGCAAAAAATTCTCTTCCCGTATGATTGTATACCGCATCTAGGACTACCTTCATACCACGCTCATGCGCTTTTTGTACCAGCTCTTTGAGATCCTCTGTTGTTCCAAAGGATGGGTCTATCTGGTAGTAATCCGTGGTATCATACTTATGGCACGAATTTGATTGAAAGATAGGTGTCATATACAGCACATCGATTCCCAGATTCTGAATATCATCCATATGTTCGATGATTCCCCTGAGATTTCCATGCAGATCATCCATAGGCGTAATCGGTGCTTTATACCACAGTTCTTTGTCTACCGGCTCCGTTGCTGCAAAACGGGATGGGAAAATCTGATACACGACCTTGTTTGCTGCCCACTCCGGCACCTCAAACATCTCTTCCTCCCGGAGGTTCTGCGGACAGTCAAACATTCTATCCCTGTTTGTAATGCATTCCTTATCAAACTCATAATTTCCATAATATACCTTTTCTCCCTGCGTGTCCGTAAATTCGAAAAAGTAACGCAGACAGATCAAATGCATCTTTATCTGTGCTTCATAATAATCATGAAACTGTGAGACAGCAACCTTCTTCATCGGAACCGTCTTTCTGGTATCCTTACGCTCCATAGGTATATACTTGTCCTCATAGTGAAGGATTACCTCCTTCATATCATCCTTTTTTACCTGCACGCGTATCACGAATAAATCCTTATCAACCGCATAGCTAAACCTTTTATCCATATCATGAAAAATTGCTGAATATTCCATAAAATTTCCCCTTTACACTTGTTGTTTTCCTGTATTTTAACTTACTTTTTTCAACAATTCTAGCACTATATCCACGATATTTTTAACTTTTTCTACTTTTATGCTTTTTTGCGATGATATTACTATTCATATAATTTAAAATGTGCGTTATCAGTTTAAAACCAATAACGCACATTTCCTCATTGCATCCTTTTCCCACATTTATATATGTCACAAGTCAAATTATAGTTCCTACCTGCGACAACTTTATATGTAAATTCAACATCAATAATTTTTTGCACCGTTTTTAATTTTTATTTTCTGCAACTTTAAATTTCTGGATCATTTCGCGCAGATTTTCTGCTTCACTGCTCATCTCCTGACTGGCTGCTGCACATTCTTCAGATGTTGCCGAATTCGTCTGTACGACATCATTGATCTGTTCAATTCCATCATTAATCTGTTGGATTTCTGTTGTCTGTGTCTCTAACGTTTCTGCAATATTTGTGACTTCTTTTGTAATGATCTGGGAATTCTCAGCGACCTCCTGCAATTGTGATGCCGTCTGCCCTGCAATCACCATACCTTTTTCCACGGCTTTCACAGAGGTTTCAATCAATGTTGCGGATTCCTTTGCTGCCTGGGCACTCTGGTCTGCCAGCACATTGACCTGATTCGCTACCACTGCAAATCCCTTTCCTGCCTCCCCTGCTCTTGCAGCCTCAATGGAAGCATTCAATGCAAGCAGATTCGTCTGGGACGCAATTTCATTGATTGTTGCAATGATCTTGTCAATCTCTTTTGATGCCCCGTTGATCTCATTCATGGAATCAACCATATCCCTCATTTTACCATTGCTTTCCAGAATGGCATTTCCAAGTTCGTCTACTCTTCCACTGATTTCTTTTGCGGATTGTGAATTTTTTCCTACCTGTTCAGAAACACCTGCGACTGTTGCGGTCAGTTCTTCTACAACTGCTGCCTGATTTGTTGCTCCATCCGCAAGGTCATTGGAACTTGATGCTACCTGATCTGCGGCACCCGAAACTTCATCTGAAACATGTTGGATTCCCTTTATTGTCTCTGCCATGCTTTCTTCAAACAACATAAAGGAGTTTAGAATTCCAACGAAATCCCCTTTCCACTCTACTTCCGGCTGCACATCAAAATTTCCTTCTGCAAACATCTTCATTGAACGTCCAATATCATCTACATAGCTTCCCAGAATGCGGATGGATTTGCGCATATTGTGTGCCAGTATTCCAATCTCATCATCTGAACGGTAGTCCAGCGTGCTGTGCAGGTTTCCATCTGTTAATTCCTGTGCAACGGCTTCCACTTCACGTAATGGTACTAAAATTGACTCAAGTACTTTTTTGCCTGTTTTTATTGTCAGTTTCCATGCCAAAACCAGACAAATAATAATACACACAATTCCTGCCACTGCAGAAATAACCGTAATTCTGACTGCCTGGCTGCTTACCTCATCGGTCATTTCATCTAATCTTGTTGCAATTTTTACGGCTTTATTTAATGCCGGGGTACAATCATTCAGAATTGAATCAACTGCCTTATCCTTGTCACCGCTTTTGATTTCTTTCATGATGGAATAACCAATGTTTCCCCAGTCTGTAAGGGCAGATGCGTATTCTTCACAATCCGCATCCGGAATAACTCCGGAGTTCTTTAAATTTTTCAGTTGGGTATTAACTTCTGCAAGCAGTCTTTCTACCGTCTGCTCATAACCGTCATAAGAGGATGTATCATTATTTAATGCCATTTCCCTGATATTTCTCGCTGATGAGTTAACATTTATCCTGCAGATTTTCACCGCCCGGTCTGCAACAGTAACATTTTGTACATAATGCATCGTATTGGCAAATAGCATACCTATAACCACAATAGAAAACAGACCTGAGACTAACATCATAATAATGACTTTTCTGTAGCCATAGTTTATCCTTTCTTTCAGATGTAAATTTTCCAAGTTCTTTTTCATCATATTTTTCTTTGACGGCATAGTTTGCTATTTCCTTTCTCTTTTGTTCGATTCTGATATATCAAATTTTTTTCTCAAAGTCAATAAATTTCGGGAACAATTTTATTATTCTATTTTTCACACAAAATGTTGTACCCATCCACCCCCGAAAAATACAGCACTTTTACCAATTTTTTCTACAGTTACCTCTCCGATCGAACGTGATGTAATCTGGAATGTCGTGCCGGTGGTTCCCTCGTAAGAGTCATACTAGTACATAACTGAAAATACTATTGTCTGAAACACCCTCTGTTTTCATATATGGCATCAGGTTCTTCCAAAACATTCTCTAATTGTCTTTGAAATATCTGAATCAATAAAATCTTTATGTGCCATGTCATCAAGGATATCACATGTTTTTTCATGGGACAATCCCTTTTTATAAGGTCTGTCTTCCGTAAGAGCCTGATAAATATCAACACATGCCATCATACGTTCCTGCTTATTTAATTCATCAGCGGTTTTTCCAAAAGGATACCCTTTTCCATTTAATTTTTCATGATGGAAAGCCGCCCAATCTCGTATTTCTTCAAAATCATTAACCTCCGATAATATAAGGTATGTATAACCAGCATGATTTTTCATTGTAGAAAATTCATCATCCGTAAGCTTATCCGGTTTTTCCAGAATTTCATTGCCTACCGCCATTTTTCCTATATCATGCAGTGCACCAGCCAAATACATTTTCTGTACCGTGATTGAATCATATCCCATATATTTGGCAAGCAGGGAGGCTTTTTCAGCTACTCCTATAGAATGCCTGCTTGTAAAAGAAGATTTATAATCTATAATCTTTGCAAAGAAATCCGCAACATTTTTACACATTTCCCAATCAAAAACCATTTTTTCTCTTGGAATAATTTCCCATAGCTTCGTTTCAAAAGAATCATCACTTAAACACATATAGGATTCTTTTGTGAATACATGAAGAAAAGCATTAACACATTCTGAATCAAATAGACTATCCTTTTTTTGGGAAAGATACTGACATATAAAATCCCATCTATTATCATCAGATTTAATACTATTTCCTATGATATCAACGGTATCTGCAAGATGAATAATTCTTGCAGGCAATGGGGTTTCATTCCACTTTTTTTGAAAAGGACCAGTTCCATCGGCATGTTCATGATGATACAAAATCACATTTGAGACATCTGTTTTAAAAGGAAGTTTAGTAATATTTTTTTCACCATAAATACAATGAAGATTCGTTTTTCTTACGGACAAATCTTTTTTAATGTCAATAACATAATTCCTTTCCAGCTCTTCCGTAATATATTGTGTCAAAGCATTATCATGCAGTAAGGCACACATAGCTAAATCTTGTAACGCATCACCTTGAATTGCCAGATATTCAGCCATGCATACACTTATATAAGCCACTCTTTTTCCATGCTTGTTTTTGATTTTTACCAACTCTGCTTCTATACAGTCCAAAGCATAGGAACAGGCTCCTGCAAGTCCGACAATATCTATTCTTAGTTCTTCTTTCATTGGTATAATCCTATCATAATACATTTATGCTTCTGAGAACTGGTCTTTTCCTACAAAGCATAACGGACATTCAAAATCTTCTGGAATATCCTCCCACTTTGTACCAGGTGCAATACCACCTTCTGGATAGCCCTTCTCCTCATCGTATTCCCATCCGCAAACATCACATACGTATTTCATTCGTTGTTCCTCCTTGTAAATATATTAATACACAGCCTATATTACTGTTATATTTGTGTTGTTCT
>ERZ773228.3252-NODE-3252-length-13542-cov-4.942389_pt1 | contig 13542 bp, 11 predicted proteins | sample MGYA00580524_ERZ773228 | MGnify/ENA primary metagenome ERZ773228 (study PRJEB29015, sample SAMEA2737768) | human gut metagenome | biome: human gut; feature: human-associated habitat; material: faeces | place: China | collected 2012 ...
AATGCAGATATGGGCAGAACCTGAAAAATCGGCTCTGCCCATTTGTAACTATTCATAAATCTTATATCAGTTTTTAACGTTTACACAAAACTTGAAACGGTCTCATAAAAATATAGTGTATCATTGGATCAGCCGCCACATTTGTGGCGGCTTGCTTCTTCTTATGCGTCAGAAGAAATAGTTTCTACTTCCTGTTGGGATAAACCTGAAAATTTTGCAATCTCTTCTATAGTAAATTTGTTCGATTGCAGCATCCTTCTGGCAGTTTCAATTGCAGCATGGTTTTGTCCTTCGGAAAATCCAGATTCACGACCTTCAGAAAATCCGGTTTCATGTCCGGATTTTTCACCATCAGAAAAACCGGCTTCATACTCAGCCTTTCGCAATTTCTTTTCTTCCAATTCTTTATCATATTCAAAGATACTCATACTGATAACCTCCGCACGATTTTTGGAAAGAAATTCTGCAAGAATCCCTTCCTTTATGCATTCGTCAACAGCACATTCTACAGCCTGATTCAGAGACATGTTGGCAGAATAGTGCCGTACTCTGGCGACATATTGCGCATATTCTTTCAAAGTGCTGCAATGCTGCATCAATTCAGCATTATGTCCTTCGTTTACATTTAATACAGTGACAGTCAATTCAAGCTTTGGTTTGCCTGACAGATTTTCAAATGCTGAAGAAAGCTTAAGTTCAGTGCAGTCGGATAATATCGTTGAACCATTATAAAACTCAATAAAATTCGGAGCAGGAATTTTTTGCAAAGTAGAAGAATAGAGAGATTTCTTATCCACGAGTTTCTGATATTCGTTACTGATATAGAATAAATCCCGAAGAGGGATATTTGGATTGTAGGTTGACTGGTGCTCGTACAGATATAAATTAGTATCAATGATAAATGCGAGGTCATTTTTCATACCCATGTAAATTGCATTTTCTAATGTGACGATTTCCAAGTCATCAGGATTTTTATAATCTCTCTGATTTACTGCGTTGTAGAGTGAAAGCAGGTTCTTACGGTTGGAAAATAACATCCGAAAAACGGTGTCTTTATAATTCCGGTTGGCTGCAGGAACTTTAACTGTGAAAGTTTTCTTTGTGTTTTGTAGTTTTCTTTTTCGTTTTGCCATAAATGATTCCTCCTGAGATCGGCGGGGCAGTTGGAAAACTGTCAAGGCAGGAGAAATCTATATTTCTGATATCCGTCTCCTGCTTTTAAATTAGTTAATGGGTAATTAAAAGCATAGATACGAATGAAGTACGGAGATTATCAGGGATAATCAGCCGTTTCCAGAATATAGATGGCAAATGCACCATAAAGATTTTGTAAAATATGCTTTTTGTCATTGTAACATGAGAGATAATTGCAGACAAGAAGAATTTTACAACTTTTTTATGAAGGTTTTGATGATTTTAAACGAACTTTATCTGAAAAATCAGGAGTAAAGTTTGAGACAAAAAAGTATTAGAGAATAAGAAAAACACTGAGACAGGAGAGGTATGCGAGTGCAGTGGAAAGATTGGGAAGGATGGTTGCATAGATTCGCAGGACTACATATAGTTCACCTTGAAAAGAAAAACAGCAAATTGTATAATTGCCATAGGAATCATTATTAGTTCCGATTTTTGCATGATTGGAACTGATATAAGAGTCGAAAGCTGCAAATAACTGCTTGATCAGCAGACACTAACTTACAAACAGCGTCAGGACGTTATCGCTTGATATATGAGGAGTGAGGTAAGTATTATGAGAAACTTGAGAAGAATCACAGTAATTATGGTCATGGTATGTCTTATGATAGGACAAAGTGGGTGTACTGGAATTTTTGATTCAACAAAAAGTGAAGTTCGCATTGCGAAAAAAGTATTAAAGGAAAAATACAACGAAGATTTTGAAATCATTACACTGGGAGGACGTTGGGGAACGCTGACGAATGATACCTTTACTGTAAAATGTTATCCGGTGTCTGATCCTGACTGCATCTTTAAAGCTGAGATACAAAAAGAGGGGAATTTTTATCCGATTGTTGGAAGAGATACAACAATTGGGTATGAGAGTATCTATTATTTAACACAAGAGCAGTATGATGATGCGGTAATAGGTGGAAAAGTAAGGATAAGTTTAAAAGGCAAATAATGAAAAATAGCAACTGCGTACAGGTAAGATGAAACTCAAATAGAATTTGCAAATGAAAAATTTGTATTTTATGAGTAAAATGCAGTAAATTCAAAAAGAGTAAATGGTGGTTAACATGAAAAAAAAGATGAATTCAAAAAATATAATTGTTAGTTTTATTTTTTTGATAGGTGGAATAGCAATGCTTGTATTCACACTTCTGGTTGGTATACCTTCAATAAAGCAGAGTGCGGAGGTATGTACGTTAGAGGTCGAAGCAATTGTTATTGATAATAAATCAGATTTGAAATCTGACAGTGATTATGGTCAAAGTTATCGTTATAATCAAGTTGTTGAGTATGTTGTTGAAGATAAAAAAATACAAACAACTATACATAATCTAACATCAGATCCTGTACCAGAAGGAACAAAAATAACATTATGGGTTGATCCAGAGAATCCGTATATTTATACCAATAACAGGGACATAAAACCTACTACGATTATTGTTCCCATTGCAATACCAATTGGTATTATGTTATTTGGAGTATTAGGTTTGGTTTTTAATTTGAAAAAAGAAAAATAAAGGAAAAGGAATAACAACATCATGGAAAACGGTGCAAGCTTATTAAAAAAGCTGGGTATTATATTTTTATGTATAGGAACTTTGGGTGTTTCAGGTAGTCTGATTTTGTGTTTCATAGTCCCATCTTTGTGGTTGTTTTCAATTATCTTTGGCAGTGTTCTGGCAGTTTTTTTAATCGTTGGAATAATTTGCATGATAATTTATTCTACGAAAAAAGGAAAAAAAGAAAAATTAATTGCAAATGGAAAATATATTTACGCAGATATTGTCGATATTGATGTAAATGTATATCAAAAGGTACAGATAGACCGTATTTCCATGAATCCCTATTTTATTGTATGTAAATATGTGGAAGCAAATGGAAAAGAATATCTGTTTAAAAGCAAGTCACTTTTATATAATCCATCGGCTTTAATTAAAGAGAAGCAATTAAAGGTTTATGTCGATTTGAAAAATCCAAAGAAGTATTATGTAGATACAAGTTCTATTTTGCCGGATTCGGCAGTTTTACATAAGTTTAAGTTTGATAGCAGAGGAAAAGAACGTGCTTTACTGAAAGAAGGAAATTATATAAATGCGGTAACCTGTGGGGTGGAACTTGTGGGAAGAATAAAGGTTAACAGTATTGTAAAGCCAATGTTTTTGAAAGTTACAGATAGTTTAAGTGAGCAGTTTAAAACTCCGGTTGATGAAAAAAACAGAGCATTTATGGGGTATACAGTGTTATGCCGATATGATGCACCGGATGGGAAAATACATATTTTTGCATCCAGAGGGCAGTGGGGGGAACCTCAAAGAGATTATCAGGGAGAAAATGTCAGAGTATATTATAATGGAAAAAATTTTGAATCTTATCATGTAGATCTTAATTCTATTGGTTTATAAAAATTAGCCTGAATTATTCATGGAAAAATCGCAAATATAGGAAAGAATTTAAAAAAATTATTTGAGAGAAATATAAAAGTAAACGCTCCATAGTGAGTACCTTTAAAATAAGCATTCATCCGTCATAAAATATCTGTAGCAAAATTCGTGTTTTTCGTGACGAATTTTGCGAATTTCCCAATAGCAGGCAGATATTTTGAGTGGACGAAATTGATCAAGCAAAACTACAATACTGGGCAGGGATGATTCGTGATTGTCAGCATTCAGGCCTTAAGACAAAAGAATGGTTGGCAAACCACGGAATAAGTAAGGATACTCTGTTCCTGTTCTGTGGAAAGAAGAATAATCGAATCAAGGGGCTGCTCTGGGAAGGCGATGGATTTCTTCTCTTATATAAGAGACTGGAAGTAGGTGCATACAGCGGGCCTTGAAATACATCAGAAGCTCTTGAAATAACACCTCAACAATACAGGATTCTTATGGAAGGCTTCTCCATTGTCGCAAAGCATCCGATTACAGAGTTAACCATTCCTCCTAAAGGATTGTAGTTTTTGTGCAATACGTAGAAAAAAAGGGTTTTCATTTTGTAAATGCGCCATAGTAGGTACCCACTATGGCGCATTTACGAAATTCAAAGAAAAAATGATTAAAGTAATGGAGATATGATGAGAAAGTATGTATTGATATGTAATAATAGAAGAAAAAAAATATTGTATTATTATGATTTTAGAGACGAGTGTGTTTATTGTATTGATGGTGGAGAAACATCAAAAAATGCAGAGAAAGGAGCAAGAAAAGGTGGATATTATGGAGGTATTATAGGCATTTTTTTGTATCCAGTACTTGGAAAAGCAAGTTATCATTTGCCGAGTGGAATGTTGGCTTGCATAAGTGTGTTAATGGGGCTGGTAGCCGCAATCTGGGTTGTGAATTATTCATTAAATTATACCGAAAAACTTTTTTTAAAGGAAAATGCATTGAAACTTTCTGTAAATGAATGTTGGCAATTATATCGTGATGGAAAGAAGTTTCGTATAAAGTTTTTCTGGATAAAAATGTTGTTTTTTATATTTGAATGTATTTATTTAGCAGCTTTATTGAAAACGAGCAGCAAAATTTTGTTTTGGATAAATGTATTGTTATGTTTTATACTATTTATATGTATATATATAGAACGGCCAATTTGTAAAATGCATTTTAAAATAATCATGAAGAGGAGAAAAAAGAAGAATGAATATATTACCAATAGGAACAGTTGTTAGATAAAAAAATGGAACTCAAAAAGTACAATTTGCAAAAAATTTTCTGAGTTATCAAATGGAAATAATTACAGCAAATGATTCGATAGGTTTTAGGGTAAATAAAACAATGGTTGGTGCCCCATGGCATAAGAAAAACCTTGGAAAGATAATCTCAGCAGGAGGGGGAAGAACAGCTATATTACCCGACATGTCATATGCAATTGATATTGTCATGGTTATCATCATTTTTTTGTTTATCTTAACGATAATCATAAATATATTGAATTATCGGATTGTAAAAAGAAGGCATTACATAGAGCTGATTGTAGATAAAAAGCTTCCGATAGAAGCAGAAAGCAGGGATGCGGGAGCATCGGATGATTCATGCATGATATATCATTATCCGGTGGAAGGGAGAGACAGTACATCGGGATATGCAAGTATTTTTTATGTTGGAAAAGAAAAATATGAAAATGCTGAAGTCGGGGAAAAGATCAGGATTACCCAATGTTAATATGATAGAGATAAAGGGACATTTTGGGACAGAGTTAACTCGAAATAGAACGTCTATAATGTACAATGAAAATCGTGAAAAGGAAATGACAATATCATAGTTCACCTTGAAAAGAAAAACAGCAAATTGTATAATTGCAGAATAAACATTTGAAAGACACGGAAATAGACAATACAGAGGGAGCATGACACATGGGACGATTTCTTAATCCTGATTACAGTGCATTTGAGACAGCGTTAAATTCAGAAATTTATATTGATAAAACAGGTTTGCTTGCGTATACCAATAAAGTGATCAATACAAAGCAGGCGTTTATCTGCAACAGCAGACCGCGTCGTTTTGGAAAGTCTGTCACAGCGGATATGCTTACAGCTTATTACAGCAAAGGCTGCGATTCAGCAGATATATTTGCAGATTATGAGATTAGCCATGCAGGGGATTTTAGACAGCATTTGAACAAATATGATGTCATACATCTTGATATTCAGTGGTGCCTTGCTCCAGCGAAGGGAGCAGCAGGAGTTGTTTCTTATATTGAAAAAAGTGTCATAGCAGAATTAAAAGAAAAATATCCGAATATTATTTCGGAAGAAACGGTATCTTTGCCGGAAGCAATGTCAGAAATCTATACTGTGACCGGAAATAAATTCATTGTAATCATTGATGAATGGGATATTCTGATTCGTGACGAGGCAAATAACAGGGACGAGCAGGAAAATTACATTAATTTTCTGCGTGGAATGTTCAAGGGAACAGAACCTACCAGATTTATCAGTCTGGCGTATCTGACAGGAATTTTGCCAATCAAGAAAATGAAAACGCAATCTGCACTCAACAATTTTGATGAATTTACAATGTTAGATGCCGGGGCACTGGCTTCTTATATTGGGTTTACGGAGCTGGAAGTTGAAAAACTCTGTGATAAATATCATAAAGATTTTGCAGAGGTAAAAAGGTGGTATGATGGATACGTGCTGGAAAATCAGCAGGTTTATAATCCGAAGGCAGTTGTCAGTGTCATGCTGCGCGGAAATTTCCAAAGCTACTGGTCGCAGACCGGAACATATGAGGTTGTGGTTCCACTGATCAACATGGATTTTGATGGGTTAAAACAGGCGATCATAGAGATGGTTTCAGGTTCGACAGTAGAAGTAGATACCGGAACATTTCAAAACGATACGGTAAGCTTTTCTAGCAGGGATGATGTGATAACTTACCTGATCCACCTTGGATATCTGGCATATGACCAGAGAAAACAGTGCGCATTTATTCCAAATGAGGAGATACGGCAGGAACTTTTAGCGGCAGCAAAGAAAACGAAATGGAATGAACTGCAGGAGTTTGAATATCAATCCGAGCAGTTGTTAGAGGCTACTCTTGATAGAGAGGAAACGCTGGTTGCAGATTATATCGAACAGATTCATATGGAGTATGCGTCAGCAATTCAATATCATAATGAAAATTCATTGAGCAGTGTTTTGACAATTGCGTACTTAAGCGCCATGAAATATTATTTTAAACCAATTCGGGAATTACCGACAGGGAGAGGGTTTTCAGATTTTGTATTTATACCGAAAGAGGAATACAGAGTAGATTATCCTGCACTCGTAGTCGAATTAAAATGGAATAAAAGTGCACATACAGCGTTACAACAGATAAAGGACAAAAAGTATCCTGAATCATTGTTGCAGTACACTGGAAATATACTTTTAGTAGGCATTAATTATGATAAGAAAAGTAAAGCACATGAATGTGTGATAGAAGAATATAAGAGATAAAAGAGTTGTTATTTTAGAAAGGACACCATTTAGAGAATGGTGTCTTTTTTGCGTGTAGAAAAAATGTAAATATTTTACCCAAATTACATCAGATTATATGGTGTGAATTGTAGGAGAATAATATAATAAAAAGAATAATTGTAAAGAAAAACAGGGGGAAAAAGTTGAAGAAATTTTATATTGCATATGATACAGACGTTGGGATAAAAAAGAAGACCAATCAGGACAGTTTGTTATTAAAAGGATGTTCTGAGGAACATGGAGAGACACTTCTGATCGCAATTTGTGATGGCATGGGTGGCATGGAAAAAGGGGAGCTTGCCAGTGCAACGGTCGTCAGGGCTTTTTCAGACTGGTTTGAACAGGTTTACATAAAGAACGAAATGCATGTTGGAGATGAAGGAATAAGACAACAGTGGCAGAGTCTTTTGGAGGAAATAAATGGCAGACTGATCAGGTATGGAAAAGAAAACCAGATTCAGCTTGGAACAACAATAAGTGCGGTTTTATTAAACAGTGATGGACAATATATGCTTTGTCATGTTGGAGACACCAGAATTTATACATTATCGGATACGTTGCAGCAGCTGACCGAGGATCATACATTCATTGCGCGAGAAATAAAACGTGGGAATATGACAATAGAGGAAGCTAAAAAGGATAATCGCAGAAACGTGCTTCTTCAGTGTATCGGTGTGAATGAATTTTTTGAACCACAATATGAGAATGGAAGGCTGGCGCATGGCACAGCCCTTTTGTTATGCTCAGATGGATTCCGTCATATGTTATCAGAAGACGAAATTTCTGAGTCTCTGAATCCGCATAAAAATCTTGATGAAGCGCAGATAAAAGAAAAATTGAGAGAAATGATCGAATGGAATAAACAACGGATGGAAACGGATAACATTTCTGCAATTTATATCAAACTCAAATAAGGCAAAAGAGGAAATGAAAGTTGGCAGAGAGAGGAACAATTATTGAGGGAAAATACGAGGTTTTAAAGCTGATCGGAAAAGGTGGAATGTCAAAAGTTTACCTGGCGATGGACAAAAACCTGAATAAGCAGTGGGCAATCAAAGAAATCGAGAGAAAAGCTTATGATAAGAAAAATGAAGTTGTAGTTGCAAGTGCAATGGCGGAAGCAAACATGATGAAAAAACTGGATTATCCGTCACTGCCAAGAATTGTAGACATTATCGAAAAAGAAAATGTAATCTATGTTGTCATGGATTACATTGAGGGAGAAACCTTAAGCAGTGTATTGAGTAAAGAAGGTGCACAGCCACAGGAAGTTGTAATTGAGTGGGCAAAGGAACTATGCAGGGTATTGGATTATCTGCATACGCAGAATCCGCCAATTATCTACCGGGATATGAAACCGGCAAACATTATGCTGCAGCCGAATGGAAATATCAAGTTAATTGATTTTGGTATTGCGAGGGAATACAAAGAACAGAATTTGGCAGATACAGTAAGTCTTGGAACAAAAGGATATGCTGCGCCGGAGCAGTTTGGAGGAAAAGGTCAGACGGATGCCAGAACAGACGTATATTGTCTTGGCGTGACGCTATACCATTTACTCACAGGACAGAATCCGTGTGAACCTCCTTATGAGATATATCCAATCCGATATTGGAATCCGCAGTTGTCCAGTGGATTAGAAGCAATCATTCAAAAATGTACCCAGTTAAACCCGGAAGACCGTTATCAATCATGTGCAGAATTGTTATATGCGTTGGATCATTATGATGAGATGGACGAGGGGTATCGAAAGAAACAGAAAAATAAGCTGAAAGTTTTTTTTATTACAGCAGGTTCAGCTGTATTTTTTCTGATTGCAGGGTGTGTATGCACAGGAATGAGGGTTCATGTGAACAACAGCGATTATGATAATAACATCAAGCAGGCAGAATTATCTGCGACAGATGAGGAAAAAATCGATTATTATGCCAAAGCAATAGATATTCTGCCGGGCAATTCGGAAGCGTATTTTGGAATAATCGAGGCATTTAAGGATGACGCGGTCTTTTCATTGGAAGAAGAGGAATTATTCAAAAAGAAAATAAACAGTAATCTGACTGTTTTGCAGCAGAATAGCGATTATGGGGATCTTGCTTTTGAGATAGGAAAATTATACTGGTATTACTACGATTATGGAAAAACAGAAAATTCAGACAATCAGATAACCAGAATGAAAAGTGCGATTCAGTGGTTTGAGGCGGCATGTACTTATGGCGGTGAAGACAGCAGTTATTATACGATGGCTGAAATGTACCGTGATATAGGACAGTTTAACCGCGATATCACACTGAATGTGCAGGAAGCATCTGATAAAGGAACCTATCTTCCATATTGGGAGAATATAACAAAACTCGTAGCAACCGTATCTGAGAGTCAGGATGAGAATGAAATTGTAAATCTGGAAGTATACAAACTGGCAATGAATGCTGTGGAAACTTATGCAAGAAAATTTAAGGCAGATGACGTAGCACAGGAAGATATGAAAGCGTTGCTGGAACAGGTAAAAGCTGGTACGGAGCAGGTTGATACGACAACAGACAAAACAGAAGAAATGAAAAATGATATTCTAAAGCGTTTACAGGATGCAGAGGCAGCAGTGAAAAATGCATATGCAAAAGATACGGAGGTGAAAGCATCATGAATGCAGGTACTTTACAACTCATATCCATCATTGCATTTTCATTAGCAGGAGTTTTAACACTGATATCCATTTATCTTTTTTTTAAAATGGATGTACGGGGAATCATAGATGATCTTAGTGGTAAATCGGCAGAACGTCAGATTATGGCAATGCGGGAGGAGAATAACAGACAGAAAAATCCATTGTCTAAAAGAAGTGCCAAATCATCTGAAACAAGGAAAAGCAGTCTGATGGAACGCACAACAGTGGAATTGAAAAATGATGAAAAAACGGAGGTTCTTCCGAAAAAAGATGAGGAAAAGACAGCATTGCTGCGGGAAGAAGCCACTATGCCGCTTCAGATGGTTGAGGAGGAAACAACTGTTTTAGAAGAAACTACAACTGTATTACAGGAAGATGAAACAGTTGTGCTGGATGAAAATATAAAAAACACAGATAAAAGGTATGAACTGGTTTTGAATGAAATCATCATACATACGCAGGAGATAATTTAGAAAATGGAAATGTTTTGGAGAACAAAAGGAAAAAGAATTGCAGCATGGTTAATGATTGCGTTAATTATGGCAACAACGATACCATTTGGAAGTATCAGTGCATCAGCAGATGATACTACAACAGATGAAAGTGATGCAGTCACAATCACAGGACAGGTGATGGTTCCAGGTAATGATGATGAAAACACAGATACGAATAATGGAACTCCATATGCAGGTGCAAAGGTGACGGTAACATACCCACAAAGCGGTTCGACTCCTGTAACGAATGAAGCGACTACAACAGACGATGGAAAATTTAATATTTCTATTGGTAATTGGACATTAAATACGGATAATAAGTATACGGTTAAAGTTGAGCCAGCAGATGTGGATAAAGGTACATATGACAGTTATTCCAGTGAAGAGAAAACTGTCACAGAAGATCAGGTAAAAACAAAAAAGATTGAGTTAGGTACAATTACACTTAAAGAAAAGTCTGTTCCATATTCAGTTACTGCAAATGTAGAAACTTCTGATAATTCAGCAACAAGTGATGCAGGAAATGTAGCAGTAAAAAATAATGTAGTAACAGCAACACCAAAGCAAGGTTATGAAATCACTGCTGTAACAGTGAAAAAAGAAACTGTAGATTGGAAACCGGATGGAGAAACCAACGATAATTGGTGGAAAAATTATAAAGATGAAAACAGTGCATTTAAATTTGAAGGTCTTAAGGATGTAGCATTAGATGCAAATTATGCATTTACAGTCACATTCGCAAAGAAACAGTTCACAATCACATATAAAATCAGTCAGAATGGAAAGCTAATTTTAAATAGTGATGCACAAAATGATAAAGTTGAAATCACAACCGAGAGTGGAGAAGACGGTAGCCGGAATGTTCCATATACAGATTCTGAGTACAAAATAAAAGCAGCTGTTACAGACAACAAGTATCATCTTACAAGTTTTAGAGTGGACAATGATGAAAAGCTTAATGAAAACGAAATAAATAACAGCTTAAAAGAGAAAGAATATATATTTTCAGAAGGAATAAAACAGGCACATAGTATAGAAGTGACAGCAGAAATTGATACGTACACAGTTTCTGTTACAACTGATGATGGAGGAATTGTTGAGGTTAATGGTTCCAGTGAAAAAAATATTATTGTAGATTCTGGAGCAGAAGTTGCAATCATTGTAAAACCAAATGAAGGTAAAACAGTAAAAATATTTTCGGTCAATGGTACGCCGATACAGGAAAATAATTTAACAGAGGATGAAGATGGAACAGCAGTCTATAAGATTGAAAACGTAAATGGTGACCAGAATGTAACTGCTGAATTTGAAGATATTCAAAATGAAAATAAAGATTCGTTGGCTCTTGCAGGTCTGAATCTGTTAGATAGTGGAAATAATCAAATAACAGCGGATGAGGATGGAAACTATTATTCATCATCAGCCATTTTAAAATTTAAGGATGGAGCTAAAATCAGTCTTTCGCAATGGGGATTGGGCAAAACGGAACTCAACTTAACGAAAACAACTATCATTTCATCAGTGTATAAAGGTGGAATTATTGGCAGAAAGCAAATAAGTCTCAATCCGTCTGTGAAAATTGTGATTGATACAACAGAACCAACAATTGAACTGAGTGACGATGAGAAAACAATTTGGAAAACGGAAGCAGACACGACGGTGGATATCACAGGTACAGCCGTGGATGAAAATTTGAAAAAGGTTGTCTGGTCAGCAACAGAACTTACACCGGATGATGTTGTACTGAATCAAAAACAGGAAGCAGTATTAAATGAAAATGGTAAGTTTGAAATAAGCGGCATTCAATTAGCAGAAAATCAGAACATTGATAGAATCTATGTTTATGCCATTGACAAAGCAAAACAGTGTTCAGAAGCCGGAGTTATTACTGTATATCGGGACAGTGCAGCACCTGAAATTACGGAAGTGTCTCTGATTCCTGCTGATACAATAAAAAAATACGATTTTGGAAATTATTACAATGCAAATATTACAGTAAAAGTTACTGCAAAAGATGTGGATGTAAAAGACAGCAAATCGGATTATCCGGCAGTTGGTGTGAAAGAAATTCGCATATACAGTGATGATGATACAGAAGTGTATACGGGAACTGTAAGTACACAAGTAAGTGGAACAAGTGATGCAACGATAGAAGTTACGGTTCCATTGGAAGAAGCTGGTACATTTGCAAGCCTGAAAGAGGTTCATATCAAAGCTGTGGATGCATTGGGCAATGAGAGTAAGGCATATAAATTAACAGAAATTAAGAATCATAATGGTATTGTATCAGATGATTTAATGCTGGAAAAAGATGCACCTGTAGTAAAGGTGACACCACAGGCAGATGGTAAATATGAAAATGCAAAAGATGGAAAGACAGAGTATTGGTACAAAGAGATTCCAACAATTGCATGCGAGGTTACAGATCAAAAAGATCAGACTAACGGAAGTGGTCTTGCGGCGAGAACTGTGACCGTAAACGGAGTTGAACTTACTTCGAAGACAAAGAACTTTGTGGAAAGTATTACAGGTAGTGATCAGATTGTGCAGGAGGATTCTCTTACACTTTCAGCAAGCGATTTGCAGGATGTACAGGAAGGCGAAAATACAGTTGTCACCACCTATACAGACATCGCAGGAAATGAAACAATTGACACAAAAACAATCTGTCTTGATACACATAAGCCAGATGTTACAAGATTTAACATTGAAAAGAAAGATGCATCAAAAATTTTAAATATCCTTACCTTTGGTAACTATGGAAATGGTGTGATCAAAGTTACTGTAACAGCAGATGATTTACACATTGACGATGGTTCAGAAGTACCGTCAGCCGGACTGAACGAAATTACATTATATGTAGGTGAAGAAGCTTATCAGACAAAGGCAGTCGGAAGCGATAATACAGCGGTATTTGAACTCCCGGCAGAGACTGTTTTAAATGAACAGAAAGTATATTTAGATAAAAAAATCAGTGCAACAGTTACGGATAACGTTGGCAACCAGTCTGAAAAGACACTTGTGACGACAGCAAATTCGAATGTGAAAAACAGTAATTTAATGATTGAAACAGTGAAACCGACCATTACATCTGTTTTATCTGCAGAAGGATATGTTGGAAAAAATGGAATCATCTATAACAATAGTGATACTGGAGTCAGCATTAAAGTAGAAGATAAAGATTCTGGAATTTATAATGTGAAAGTCTCCGTTAATAACAAGGAGTTAGTGAACGTTTCTTA
>ERZ773228.3253-NODE-3253-length-13541-cov-4.425701_pt1 | contig 13541 bp, 12 predicted proteins | sample MGYA00580524_ERZ773228 | MGnify/ENA primary metagenome ERZ773228 (study PRJEB29015, sample SAMEA2737768) | human gut metagenome | biome: human gut; feature: human-associated habitat; material: faeces | place: China | collected 2012 ...
TGGTGCGCGGCTACCCGCCGCAGCGCGGATGAGGCCAAGAAGGTCTATCAGAACATCCGGCTGCCGCGCCGCGCGACCAAAGGCTCTGCCGGCTATGATTTTTTTGCGCCGGAAAGCTTTACGCTTGTTCCGCATGAGACCATCCTTATTCCGACCGGTATCCGCGTTATGATCGAGGACGGCTGGGTGCTGAGCCTGTACCCGCGTTCCGGTCTGGGCTTCCGTCACCGTCTGCAGCTTGACAATACGGTTGGCATTATCGACAGCGACTACTTTGAGGCTAAAAATGAAGGACACATTCTCATTAAGATGACCAGCGACGATCACAAGGGCAAAACCCTATCGGTTGCCGCAGGCGACGGCTTTGCACAGGGTATTTTCCTGCCGTTCGGTATCACCGTGGACGATGAGGCTGACGGTGAACGCACCGGCGGCTTCGGCAGCACGACTGAAAAGAAGTAACGATTTCATAAACAGCCAAAAGCGCATTCACAGAGATTTATCTGCGAATGCGCTTTTTCTTATGCCCTGTTTACATGAAACAGGCAGCACAAGATCCCGCGTAAGCACTTGGGACTTTTCCATACAACGACCTTCATCATGCCTTACCCTCCTTCAGCACTGCAGCAGGAACAGCCCTGCCGCGATCACTGCCAGTGCAATCAGCCACACCGGCAGACAGGATGGGAGCAGACTGCCTAGCAGCAAGCCTGTTCCAAACATAAATACGGCAAGACCGATCGCCTGACCACGGCAGAACATAGCGCATCACGCTCCTGTTACCAGTATAAGCAGCGAGGATGGAAAATGTGACAGCAAAGCGAAACCGATCTGCTCATATTTTACACAAGCGCTTCATATGGTAATGCAGGAGCAGCGGTGAAACCAAAGGAGGCAGCATCAATGGAACTGAATCAAACAAGCATCTGCTACTATGAAAAGAAATTAGCGCATATCTCTGTGGCGACAGAGAGTGCGGATTCGATTGTGCCGGACACGTTTCCGGATATCGGACGAATCGTGTGCGCGTATGGTACGGCGGCCATCAAGGACCAGACTCCACAGAATGACCGCCTGCTGGTATCCGGCACCGTGCAGACGACCGTACTGTACGAACCGGAAAACGGCGGTAAACTGCGTCGGCTCTCCGTGCCGGTCACGTTTGCGCATATTGAGGAATGCGAGGGTGTCTCGGCAGAATCTGTCTGCAGCACCGTGTGCCGCATTGCTGCGGTAGAGGCCGAAGCTATGAACAGCCGCAAGGTATGCGTCAGCGTTCAGCTTTGCTTTTTAACCGAAGGCTACTGCAAAGCAGAGTGCGACGTGACAGAATCGGTCGAACTGGACGGCATAGAATGCCTGAGCCATTTGCAGAGCATAACGCTGCTGGAGCAGGTACGCAGTTATCCGGTGACAATACTGGACGACATACAGCTTGCGGATGCAGCGGAGCTGTCCCTTCTGCACACCGACTGCACGATGCAGGTATCCGAGTGCCGCGCCATGCATGGCAGAATCATCGTGAAAGGTGAAGCGATACTGCACTGTCTTGCCATGCAGGAGGATGATGCTGTGCGCGTACTGAACAACAGCACGCCGTTCACGCAGATTCTCGAACTGCCGGAAGCAGAAGAAGGCGCCCTGACCGCAGTTCATATGACCGTATCCGAGGCAGACTGCCGATTGGAATCCGATGGCATGTTGTCCTGCACCATCAGCGCACAGGCAATAGTACTGCTGCGGCAGGAGCGCAAGCTGCGCTGCATCGAGGATATGTATCTGCCCGGCAAGGTGCTTGCTGCGCAGGCAGAACATCCTGTATTGCAGAATATGCCGTCCGCGCAGCCGTTTACCGCCGAAGGCAGTGAGACTTTGCAGACTGCACAGCATGTTTCTCATGTGATTGCCGCGCAGGCGGTCTGCTGCGGCGCAAAGCGCGTATCGGAGAGCGAGCTGCAGGTCAAAGCCGGTGTTCGTGTGCTGTATTTGAGTGATGAACAGCAGCTTTGCGCAGTACAGCGTATTGTACCGCTGACCATGCCGTATAGTGAGGCCGGAGAGCCGGAAGATCTTACACTTTCGGCACGCGCCACAGCGGCAGGTGAGCGAGGATTGCTTTTGACTGTCACCGCAAACGGTGCTGCTGCAACACAGGAGCGTGTGACATTCTGCCATATCTCTGCGTTGGAGATCAAGCCAAAGGAGAGCAGTCATAACGGCGTAACACTGGTGCTCAGGCAAATCACTGGCGAAGAACGGCTATGGGACATTGCCAAAAACTGCGGTACGACCGAGCAGGCCATCCGCTGCGCAAATGACTTGCCGGCAGAGGCAGAGTATGTGCAGAATGCCATGCTGCTGATTCCGATTCAGGACTGAAAGGCGGGAAGAGAATGGAAAACCAGATTTACGATCAAATCAGCAGCCGTACCGGCGGTGATATTTATATTGGTGTTGTCGGTCCGGTTCGTACGGGCAAATCCACATTTATCAAGCGGTTCATGGAGACTATGGTGCTGCCCGATATGGAGAATCCCTACAAGCGGGAGCGCGCACGGGATGAATTGCCGCAGTCCGGCACCGGACGGACAATTATGACTGCCGAACCCAAATTTGTGCCAGAAGAAGCGGCAGAAATCGCTCTGCCGGAAGGCGGCGCATGCCGGGTACGGCTGGTGGACTGCGTAGGCTATCTGGTAGAGGGCGCACTCGGCGGCATGGAGGGAGATACACCGCGCATGGTATCTACACCGTGGCAGGAGGAACCCATGACACTGGCCGAAGCGGCAGAGATTGGCACACACAAGGTTATCGGTGAACACTCTACCATCGGACTGGTGGTAACGACCGACGGCAGCTTTACCGAGCTGCCGCGTGAAGCCTATATACCGGCAGAAAAACGCGTAATTGAGGAACTGCAGTCACTCGGCAAGCCGTTTCTCGTACTGGTAAACTCGTCAGAGCCGAACGGCGAAGCGGCACAGCGTGTATGCGACGAGCTGCAATCGCAGTACGGGATTGCACCGATTGCGGTGAACTGTCTTGAACTGGATGAGAGCGGCATTGCGGATATTCTGCAGCAGGTGCTGTATGAATTTCCGGTCTGCGAGATTGGTTTTGTCCTTCCGCGTTATATCGGTACTCTGCCGCTGCATCATCCGGTGCAGAACAGCATTTACCAGTGCATTCGCACAGCCGCCGCCGACGGAGAGAAAATGCGTGATGTACAGAAGCTATGCCGTACCCTCGAAGAGAACGAATACGTCGAGCGGGCGAGCGTGGACAATATGGCGCTCGGCAGCGGCTCGGCGGTCGTGCGTGTGGACGTACCGGAAACCGTATTCTACGGCATTGTCGGCGAGCAGACCGGCATTCAGGTGCGGGATGACGCAGATTTGATTCGTGTGCTTGAGGATTTCGCTGCAGTGAAACAGCAGTACGAACGGCTGCATGGTGCGCTCGATCAGGTATATCAGACCGGTTACGGCATTGTGATGCCGTCGGTGGAGGAGCTTTCGCTCGAGGAACCGGAAATCGTTCGGCAGGGAGGGCGGTATGGTGTGCGTCTGCGGGCTTCTGCACCATCCATCCATATGATGCGGGCCAACATCAAAGCCGAGGTCAATCCGATCGTCGGCACGGAAAAGCAGTCGGAAGAACTGGTACACTATCTGCTCAGCGAGTTTGAGGAACAGCCGGAGAAGATTTGGGAGACCAATATTTTCGGAAAGTCGCTCAATGAACTCGTGCGTGAGGAACTGTCGCACAAATTGAGCCGTATGCCGGATGATGCCCGTGGTAAAATCCGTGAAACACTGGAAAAGATCATCAACGAAAGCGCAGGAGGACTCATTTGCATCATCCTGTGAAATCGGGCGTGCCTGCCAAAAACAGGCACGCTTTTTTAACAGAATTGTAAAGACTGTCCGCTTGTAAAGGTCGATTTGCTGTGCTAAAATGTATAGTGTATAGAAATGCGCATTTGAAGGAGACTTTTACTTGACCAAACAAGTGTTTATCATAAACGGCAGCGGCGGTGTCGGCAAGGATACCGTATGCAGTGCTGCCGCGCAAAGCTGGAAGGTGCAGAACATTTCGTCCATCACACCCATTTTGCAGGTAGCCAAAGCCGCAGGATGGGACGGCACCAAAACACCGGCGGCACGTCGTTTTCTTTCGCAGCTGAAGGCAGACTGCACGGAATTCAACGACCTTCCGTTCCGCTACTGCACAGAACAGCTGCAGATATTTGCTGAAAATGATGCGGAACTGCTGTTCGTCCATATCCGGGAGCCGGAGGAGATCGAGCGGTTTCGTCAGACAGTAGGCGTAAACTGCAAGACCATTCTCGTGCGTCGACCGACACTTGAGCAGGCACGCGGACAGCTGGGCAACCGCTCAGACGACGGCGTTGCAGCGTACGCCTATGATGCAGAATTCCTCAACGACGGTTCGCTGGAGGAACTGCCCGCAAAAGTACACGACTTTTTACAGGCTCTGATCAAGAGATAACTTTCAAGATCAGGCACGGCTCTGTTTCACAGGAACAGCGCATAGAAAGGAACATCAAAATATGAGCCAGAACAAGAAGAAGTTCTTCGGCAAACGCAAGAATGAACAGGAGCTTGAGCAGACACAGACGCTTCCGCCGATGCCAGAAAACAACTCTGACAAGACCGTTCAGACGGAGGAAAACACCGCACCGGAAGAAGCATCCGAAAAAGCTGATGCTGACGAAAAAAATGAGAAGGCAGAGCAGCTTGCTGAATCCTTTTGCAAAAGATTTAATCGAAGTAAATGCGTCCGCGTTATCATTGCAGCCGGATTGATTATTCTGCTGGTCGGCGGTTCGGTATTTGCTGTCATTCGCTCGCGCAATACCGGCACGGAGGACACAATTCCGACGACTGCAGTCGTTACCTATGGCGATATTGGCACTTATATCGAGGGCAGCGGTGAAACGGCTGCGCGCAATACGGAAGAACTTGGCTTAGGACTTGAGGGCAAAATCTCTCAGGTGCTGGTTTCCGAGGGAGATGAGGTGCATGCCGGTGATCCGCTGGTCGTTGTCGATCCGACCGGAATCCGCGAACAGCTGACAGCGGCACAGGCAGAATTCACTGCCGCGCAGAGTGAGCTGACCAACGCACAGGCAGCGATTACGCAGGCACAGAGCCGCATTGCCTCGGCGCAGAGCCAGTACACCCACGGCAGCGCTACGGCACCGTTCAGCGGCAAGTTTATCGCATCAAGCACATTTGCAGTAGGGCAGAAGGTAAGTGCCGGACAGACCATGGCCGTATGGTCAATGACAGCCAGATGCAGCTTGCTGTACAGTTTAGTTCGGAATATGCCAAAGATATCAAGGCCGGTCAGACGGCTACGATCTCTACCTCTGTCGGACAGGTTTCCGCTGTGGTTTCGTCGATTGATTCCGCTTCCGGCAAAGGTACTTTCCTTGTTGTATTGACCGTACAGAATCCTTCCGGTGCACTGGCGCAGGGAACGAGTGCTACCGCAACGATCAACAGCGACAGTGCCGGCACGATTTTCTCTTCCGGGTCGGGCACGCTGGACTACATCAAGGAGCAGGTTATCCCGGCACCGATCGGCGGTGAAATCACGGCCTATAACGGCTCGAACCACACATACAGCAGCGGTGCAGTCATTATGTCGATCTACAATGTTACAGCGCCGGATACTTCGGACGCGCGGAGCAGCCTCACGGCTGCACAGAGTACGGCTGCAGCCGCACAGGCCAAGGTGAGCGAGATTCAGACGCGCATTCTCAAACTGCAGCAGGAGATTCTGGATGCCACGATGACGGCTTCGATCGACGGCGTTGTCACCTCACTGAACGCGGAAGAAGGGGAGGAGACCGATGGTACCGAGCCTCTGGTTGTTGTTTCCGACCTAAGCGATACCGTTGTTACGGCCGAGCTGACGACAGATGAAGTGCAGTCTGTAGAGCCTGGTCAGACGGTGACAATGAACATGTACACGATGGATGGTTCCGAGCTGCCGCTCACCGGTGTGGTTGACTCGGTTTCGCCGGAGCCGAGTCAGAACACGGGCAGTCAGGGCAGTCTGACGACTTTTAAGGCAATTATCACAGTTGATTCTATCGAAGGTCAGGCGATTTCCAGCGGCATGATGGTCGATTACAAAATTGCAGTTGCCGAATCGGACAGCTGCCTGATAGTACCGACTTCCGCTATCGTTCACACGGCGGATGGCAGTACGGGTGTATTCACCAAAACGCTCATTGACAAGGACGGCAACGAAATTCCATTCGATGATACACTGCCGATTCCGGACGGCATGGAAGCGCCCGAAGGCTATCAGCTGGTAGCGGTGGAAACCGGCGTTTCAGATGCGAACAATACCGAAATTTTCTGGGGCGTCGATGAAGGTGCAACGGTTTATCTGAATGCCACACCAAATACATCAGACGCGGTAACTGATGAGGAAAATACAGCATATAACAGCTGATAAACAGTATAAAGCACGGCTTTTGTTTTAGAACAGAAACCGTGCTTTTTTTATTTCTCGCAAACTGGCATTATAAAATAATTGCAATCTGAATATTTTAACATATTCAGATTTGGCGTATAATGCGTTCATACACCAAACAACAAAGGAGTCTGAACGACATGAGCGTACAATATAAGCTGAACAAGGAGCTGGCCCAGATGCTGAAGGGCGGCGTCATTATGGACGTAACCACACCGGAGCAGGCGAAGATTGCCGAAGCAGCAGGCGCATGTGCAGTTATGGCGCTGGAGCGCATTCCGGCTGACATCCGTGCAGCAGGCGGCGTTTCCCGCATGAGCGACCCGAAGATGATTCGCGGTATTCAAGAAGCAGTTTCCATTCCGGTTATGGCGAAGTGCCGTATCGGTCACTTTGTTGAGGCACAGGTACTGGAAGCAATCGAGATCGACTATATTGACGAGAGTGAAGTGCTGTCTCCGGCGGACGATGTATACCACATTGATAAGACACAGTTCAAGGTTCCGTTTGTATGCGGTGCGCGTGATCTGGGTGAAGCTCTGCGTCGCATCGCTGAAGGCGCAGCAATGATCCGTACCAAGGGTGAGCCGGGCACAGGTGATGTTGTGCAGGCAGTTCGTCACATGCGCGCTATGAACGCAGAAATTCGCCGTGTGCAGAATCTGCGTGAGGATGAGCTGTTTGAGGCCGCAAAGCAACTGCAGGTTCCGGTTGAACTGCTCCGCAGTGTGCATGAAAATGGCCGACTGCCGGTCGTAAACTTTGCAGCAGGCGGCGTTGCAACTCCGGCTGACGCAGCACTGATGATGCAGCTTGGCGCAGAAGGCGTATTCGTTGGTTCGGGCATCTTCAAGTCTGGCGATCCGGCAAAGCGTGCTGCAGCAATCGTAAAGGCGGTTACTAACTACACCGATGCAAAGCTGATTGCAGAACTGTCTACCGATCTGGGTGAAGCAATGGTTGGCATTAACGAGAACGAAATCGCATTGCTGATGGCAGAGCGAGGCAAGTAAAATGGCAGTTGGAATTCTGGCGCTGCAGGGCGCCTTCGCAGAGCATGCCGCAGTGCTGGATAAACTCGGCGTACCGCACTTCGAAATTCGCCAGAAGCGCGATCTGGATCAGCCGATGAATGGTTTGATTATTCCGGGTGGCGAAAGCACAGTAATGAATAAACTCTTGCGCGAGCTGGATTTGTATGATACGCTACGTGAGCGGATTCAAAACGGACTTCCTGTATTCGGAACCTGCGCCGGTCTGATTCTGCTGGCTAAGCAGATTGATGGTGGCATACCATGCTTCAGTGTGATGGATATCCGCGTAAAGCGTAATGCCTATGGCAGACAGCTTGGCAGTTTTTTCACGGATGATCGGTTTGGCGGTAGCGAGAGAATACCGATGACATTCATTCGCGCACCATATATTGAGAGCGTAGGAACTAATGTCGAGGTGCTATCCGTTGTTGACAGTAATATTGTTGCTGCACAGCAGGATAATATGCTCGTGACCGCATTTCATCCGGAATTAGATGAGGATTTGACGGTGCATCAGCATTTCATTCGGATGATTGAGCAGTTTCGGTTGAAGAATGCGGGATAACTAAAATAAGCGGCTCTGTAAGAGCCGCTTTCGTCACACAAAAACACCAACAGAAAGATATGAGCATGCTATGACTAAATGTGACAATAAATTATAGAACGTCTTATGCAACGAGGATAGTGTACATTAGGAAAATACTTAAAATAATATTCTGAGAGAAAAGGCTCTATTTATGGGCTTTTTCTCTTTTTATTATAACAATATTTTAATCTATTTACAAATAGGAGTAGTAAATAAGTTAAAATATTGTTATAATGAGGACATAGATTAAAATATTATATAGAATTAGTGCTAATATTAAAATAAAATTCTGCATTTTGTATATAGGTAGGTGAATATATGAATTTCTCAAAACCCATCGATATGCCACGCGGTACACATTATGGAAATAACTATTATCTTGTATATAGTAAGAAGATACACCGAACATGTCGATTCTATTCTAATTTAGAATATTATAATTTTCTCTCCCTAGAGATTAACCCCAAAATTGAAAAGTTTTGCGAACAACCTGTAAAGATAGAAATTATTCAAGAGAACAAAATACAACATGCTATCATCGATATGTGGGTACTTTATCGAGATGGTCGAGAGGAATTTCAAGAGGTGAAATATACATCTGAACTTACAGGAGATAGTGCTGAAGTGATTCGATCACAAGAGCAAATTCGCCGTGAGCGCTTATGGTGTACGGAGAATAATATTGATCTTGTTATCCGTACGGAAAAAAACATATCGCAAGGGCGATTCTTCCTAAACAATGCAAATACAATAGCTGCACGTTTGCGCAGATATACACCAACTGAAGATGAATTTTACAATCCCAAAGTTATGAACGTACTAGAAAAATACAAAAAAATCTCTGTAAAAGATTTAATCAATAATGGTTTACTTCCGATTCATTCAGAAATTGATCATTTGTGTTATATGTACGAAAAAGGCTTAATCGATTTGAATATAAATAATCAGCCATTAGGGGACAGAACGGAGGTAACCATATGGCAACATTAAATATTCTGGAATTAAGGCAAAGTAGAAACCTATGGAAAGATATAAATATTGCGGCATTGTCAGAAGACGATCGGAATCAATACATAAAAAGAAAAGCTGCTGTCGATTTATATATTGATGGTCTTTCTCCTAAGAAAATATCGGAAATGACCGGAGTATTCAGCTGTGAGATTATTCGTCTGGTTAAAAAATGTGCAACCTTAACCGAAAATCAGGTGCCAATTGGATATGAAGCTCTTATACCCGGTAAACATACAGTTAAATCTACAAGTAAACTTCAGAAATTGTTTTTGAACTATCCATCACTTGAAAAATATATTTTAGGTAATTATTTTAATGATAAAAAATATACACTGGAACATAACATGACGATTCGTACATTGCATGGTAAATTTGTAAAAGAATGCAGACGATTAGGTATCCAAGATTATGAATACCCATTTACATTAAAAGACAATGGTTATGATGCATTATATTCATACATAAAAGTAGCTGTTGCTTCGAAGCAATCTCAAATGATTCTAAGAGAAGGGAAAGAAGCACAGCAAAGATTTGAGTCCAGTGGATTTGGAGAATCGAACTCACTGACAGCATTGAACCCATATGGAATAGTACAAATTGATGGACATAAAATAGATATGCTTTATTCGATAGAATGGGAAAATGAACAAGGCGAAACTATTCGAATGCCTGCCACAAGAGCATGGATAATTGCGGTTATTGATATAGCAACTAGAGCAATTATAGGATATTCTATATCCCCATATGAAAACTATAATCAATATGATGTTTTAATGGCAGTACATAATTCTATTGTCCCACACGCGAAAATCGAGTTTACTCACAAGAACTTCCAATATCCTATCAATGGGGGATATCCATCTTTGGCAATTCCCGAAACGCAATGGGCTGTATTTGATATGATTATGTTAGACAATGCCAAATCGCATCTTGCAGATAACACTGTAAATAAATTGATAAACGATATAAAATGTTCTGTGAATTTTGGAGCTGTTGCAACTCCCGAAACCAGAGGAATTATCGAACGTTTTTTTAAGACGTTAGAAACTGGTGGATTTCATCGACTACCAGGTACAACCGGAAGTAATTCCAAAGACCTCAAACGAAATCAGCCAGAAAAAGAGAGTATCAAATATTATATAACATATAATGACATATGCGAATTGTTGGAATATTTAATTGCAGAGTACAATAATAGTGCTCATTCATCGCTCGAGAATCAGACACCATTGCAAGTCATGGAAAGACGTATAAAGCAAGCAGGAATGCAGCCGTCTGTTATCCCACTCAAAGAGCGTGATAGCATTGAAAAACTGACGTATTATACTGAAGAACGTACAGTGCGGGGCGGATATTCTACCGGTACTAAGCCACATATCTCATTCCTTGGAACGCAATATCATGCATACAATAGTGTAATTCCTATGGATATGGTAAATAAAAAAGCTTTCATTGAAGTTAATCCAGAAGATGTAAGTCATGTTGATTTATATGATTCAAATGGAGTTTTCGTTGCAAACTTAGTCGCGCTCGGGGAATGGGGAAGAAGACCACATTCTCTACGAACCCATAGGGCTGCATTAGCGAGAAAAAACCAAAACAAAGAATGCAATAGCGTATTCTCACCTGATTTATCTATATACGAAGATGAACTCCGAAAGAATGCAAGGAAAAGTAGAAGGCAGCGAACGAAAGCATCAATTTTAGAAACTGAAAAGAAAAATATTTCTGAAAAACTAATTTCCGCAGAACCAAAGAAATACAAGTTGCCTCGACAGCCAAGCAACTCGACTGTCTATTCAAAAGAAGAAATTGATTTATTAAATTCACTCTCAATCGAAGAAGCATATAAAAGAGGACTAATATGAGTAATTCTATGCAGAAATTTGATATAGCTGAGTTAGAACGTTATCTGGGGTCTATTCAATACACAATTCCAACTAAATCTATTCTAGATCTTCAATACAAGGTTGAGGAATGGATTTCTATGAATGATTGTGGTGCAATTATTTATGGCGAATCTAGGGTGGGCAAGACGAGAGCGATACGATATATTTCCTTACATTTAAAAGAAAAATATAGCCTTCAACTTCCCATTTATACATTCACTGCAACGGATCATGTCTCTACGCAAAAAACTTTTTACTCGAGCTTATTAACAGCAATAGGCCATGAAGAACCTCATAAAGGAACTGCTGTACAGATGCGTCAAAGATTAGTAAACCGAATTATCGTAAATGCATTAGATACCAAATATCGCAGAGCAATTCTTTTTATTGACGAAGCATATTTGTTATCTGACAAGGAATATTTATGGCTTATTGATATATATAATGAATTGAATCTGCAGGATATTCTATTTACGGTATTCCTTTTTGGGACAAGGGAACTAAAACAACAAAAAGCTGCCTATATTTCGGCAGGAAAGAAACAAATCGTATTGCGTTTTATGGTGAATGAATTTGAGTTCATTGGAATAACCAGTCAAAGAGATGCTGCGATTTGCTTAGCAAGTATTGATAAGCCTATTCGTATATCAAGTTCTAAAGATGATATTATATTATCTCAATTATTTTTCCCCCTTGCATATGCAGATGGAATTAGGTTAACTTCCTGCGCTGAAGAATTGTGGGATGCATTTAGACAAGTAAAGATAAAAAATAATATTTCTTCTGATCAAATATTGATGAAGCATTTTATGGATGCTGTATTCTACTGCTTTAAGAGATATGGTATATACGGAAAGGCTTTATATCAGCCAACAGCCGAGGAATGGATTGAAAGTATTGTGGGAAGTGGATTTGTTATATCGCAGATATAACAAGTTAGTAGACGTGTCGAGTTGAACAATTGGATTTTCTTAAGAATAGGGAGGAAATATTAAAGCTATGATTTCTACTTCGTTTACTTGGAAAGATGAATATCTCCTCCCTTATGAATCGCATTGGAGTTGTATGGCTAAATTGTGCTTTTTAAATGGACTTACTTGGAGTAGCGTCCGGAGGAGCGCCACATTAAAGAAATTTATACGTTGGCCTAGATTGTCTAATATCTCTATGCATCCCCCGGGAAAATCTATAGAATCGGTTAATCAAAAGAATAATTTCGGCCTACAAACACAGTATAACGTCTATAAAATATGTCCTGTTTGTATGAATTACGGGTATCATTCAATATTACATGAAATAGAGTGTATTGACTATTGTGTATTTCATAAATGTAATTTGATAAAAATCAATCACAAGCAGTTTGATGAATCAAGATTTGGTACATATGAGTTCTGGAATGTCAAAACTGAGAACATTGTAAACAATAGTTGCCTCGCTGACGAGATAGTCAAGTTTAAACAGAAGCAAGAAAAAGAACGGAGCATTTTTAATAAATATTTTTTCGTGCAGTCTGGTGTGAGCGGAAAATGTTATGAAAGCACCGAACGATTATATCAGAGACTTGGTTTACTTCAAGACGATATCGTTTTATACGGTTGCCAATGCATTATTTCCGTATCCATGGAAGATATCAGACAAAAGAATACTGAATTGACTGAATATATTATAAATTGCTATGTCAAAAGTGTTGAAGAAAAAGACTATCATTATCTAGATTTACATGAATATGACATTAGACAATTTACTATAGAGCACTGTGTTAGAACAAGTGCGCAAGGTGAACTTATATTAAGAGATCATTTATTGGGCTGGTGTTTTATCACGGTACTTTGGGAAGCTATAAAGGAAGTTTTCAATGGTATAGATGATTGGGATATTACTTTTCAAACTTTATGTAGTTATGCAGATATGAATATAGATAGTCAACAAAAAATGATGAAACTGGCCATTATTTTAGCTACTCAAGCTATAACAGGTGTTTTATCGCCTGAAATAATTCAATGGTATAACAGCTGGAGCTGGACGAGAGGGAAGCAACGGTCAAATTGCAATATACCTATATTTCTTGAACTTGGACAAATTGCCTTCATGGGCGGAAATTACACTAGACAGCTTATCGTATATTCAATAATTAAAAATTTATTCCATACTTTGGTGGATCAAGCATTTAATCTATTGCATCAAAATATTGATAGCGTGGACAAACAATTTATACAGCGTTTAATATATGATTTATGGATCATACCTCAATATGCCGTATTTTATTATGAAGACAGAATCGATATATATAAATGTGGTCCAGAACTAGGAGAATAACATTTTAATCTATTTCCTAAAAATAATTTTATTTTAACTTATTCACTAATAGTTAGTGCTGATTTATCTATGGATAAAATAATATTTTAATCTATTCACCAATAGATTGCATTTGTTGTTCTTGAAATTAGACAGAAAAAGATAATTTTAATCATTTTACTATTAGAATTTCAAATATTTCACGAATATACA
>ERZ773228.3255-NODE-3255-length-13540-cov-11.767075_pt1 | contig 13540 bp, 12 predicted proteins | sample MGYA00580524_ERZ773228 | MGnify/ENA primary metagenome ERZ773228 (study PRJEB29015, sample SAMEA2737768) | human gut metagenome | biome: human gut; feature: human-associated habitat; material: faeces | place: China | collected 2012 ...
GTGAAAATAGGTAGTCGCCGACTTGAACAGAAAGCTCTGAGAGAAATCTCAGGGCTTTTTTGTTGCACAAAAATATGGAGCGGATTTTGGTCGAAATGATAACAGGACAGGACTTGACAAAAATACTACTATGCAATACAATATAGATAAGCTACTATGTATTACACAATAGATAAAAGGAGGTATCCAGTGGAAAACAACACACAATTGCTCAAGGGCGTTTTGGAATTCTGTGTTCTGAAATTCATTAGCAGAGAGCCGACCTATGGCTATGAGATCGTGATGCATCTAAAACAGGTCGGGTTTTCTGACTTGAGTGAAAGTACACTCTATCCGCTGCTACTGCGGCTGGAACAGCAGGGAAAGGTCACGGTGGAACGCAGACCCTCCCCCAAGGGACCGAGCCGGAAATACTACGTTGTAACGGAAGAAGGGCGGCAGGCGCTTCTTGAATTCCGACAAGATTGGAGCCAGCTATGCCAGCTGGTGGAAAAAATTTTTAAGGAGGAGCCAGATGAATAAGTATTTTGCACTGCGAAAAGCGAACCGGATGCGTACCAGACTGCTGACAGAAAAAAGTCAGGAGCAGCTTAAGGAAGTGATCCGCCATCTTCGTCGGGTCAGCTGGGACTTCTGCGGAATCGAGCTTGTACGCAGCGATCTGCTTGATATTTCCATCCAAGCCAATGCGGAAAATCAGGAACTGTTCGATTCGATTTCGGATGCAAAAACCTTTGTAGAGGAGGTCAAGCCATGTTTGAAAACACTGAGAGCTGCGGATTACTTCTGGTTTGTTGCACCGCTGTATTTCTTCTTTGAGTGGGGCGTGGAAGGGCTGCTGCTTTACCCGGTAATTGGTGATTGGTTTTTTGAACTTTCTGTAGGCTATCTGATGCAGCTTGTTGTTGCAGTGACGGTTTTTTGCGCACTGTTCCGCCGGATGATGGAGCAGGTAGGCTTTCCGCCACGAGAGCATTGGCTGAAATATGCTACATGGCTGGTGCTTTATATCGTGACTCTGTATGGAACGGGCTGGTTCTTTACCCAGATCGCGGGTAAGATCGTACTGCTGCGGCTTCCGATCCTTAGCTATTCGATTTTTTGCCTGCTTCTGGGTGCAGGACTGTATGCAATACATTTTTGGAGATATGGAAAAGACCCGCGTCTGAGTGCTCGCATATAAAGTAAAAAGCGCCCCCGCTGCACTGTGCATAACGGTGCAGCGGGGGCGCATACTTTATTGGGTGGTGTACCGGTTACGATACGAGCTTCCGCTTAGCCCTTGCCTGCGCAGCCGAACAGCTCGATCTTCTCCTTGCACTTGGCCTCGATGGCCTTTGCGCCGGGAGCCAGCAGCTTGCGGGGGTCGAAGCCCTTGCCCTGCTGATCCTTGCCCTCTTCGATGTACTTGCGGGTGGCCTCAGCAAACACCAGCTGGCACTCGGTGTTGATGTTGATCTTGGAAACGCCCAGGCTGATTGCCTTTGCGATCATCTCGTCGGGGATGCCGGTGCCGCCGTGCAGAACCAGAGGAATGTTATTGGTGGCCTTGTGGATGCGGTCCAGAGCCTCGAAGTCCAGACCCTTCCAGTTTGCCGGGTAGACACCATGGATGTTGCCGATGCCGGCAGCCAGGAAGTCAATGCCCAGAGCGGTGATCTTTGCGCACTCCTCGGGGTCTGCGATCTCGCCGGCACCCACAACGCCGTCCTCGACGCCGCCGATGGAACCGACCTCGGCCTCAATGCTCAGGCCCTTAGCGTGTGCCAGAGCCACCAGCTCCTTGGTCTTTTCCACATTCTCCTCGATGGAGTAGTGGCTGCCATCGAACATGATGGAAGAGAAGCCGGCCTCGATGCAGGCCTTGCAGCCCTCATAGGTGCCGTGATCCAGATGCAGGGCAACGGGAACGGTGATGCCCATGGAATCGACCATAGCGCTGACCATGGCAGCGACGGTCTTGAAACCGGTCATGTACTTGCCGGCACCCTCGGAAACACCCAGAATCACAGGGCTCTTCATTTCCTCGCAGGCGGTCAGAACGGACTTGGTCCACTCCAGATTGTTGATGTTGAACTGAGGCACACCGTAGTGGCCATCACGTGCTTTGATCAGCATTTCGGTTGCATTTACCAACATTATTCATTACCTCCACAAAATCATTGGGGTCTTGCTCGTTTCATATCCGCTTTGTGCACGGTTTAACGAACCTACAGAATTAGTATACCCCAAACAGCGGCCAAAATCAATCCAAACCGGTGTTTTTCCTGTAACAATGCGGGGATTCTGTTTCTGGCAGGGTGCAGGGGGTTACTGCCAGAAGCGCGTATATTCGATAGAATGCAACAAATTTCCATATAATGTGCAATAAGCGGCCGAAAGACAGAAAGCTTGATGAAGGACGGATTTTCAACACAGATCCACATTCGTCAAAATGATATTGGGCAATTTGGCAAAAGCGGACAGGATGCAGTTCAAAAAATTGTCATATTTCCGACTTGTATTCTACAAATTGTACGCAGGAAATCAAAAAAGGTCGAACCAAAAAGTGGAAAACCTTGTGGAAAGTGTGGAATTCCACAGGCAAAACAGGCTTTAAAGCTGGACTTTTGAACTTTCTCCACAGGGTTTTCAACATGTGGAAAAATAATCGCTCTTCTACGGATTGTATACCGCGTTTTTGTGGAAAACTTTTTTCTCCGGCAAAACAGAGGGATATCTACCCAGCAGCCGGGTAAAGCTGATGCAGGGCGGCAGAACATTTCTGCAAAAAAGCGGAAACGGTCTCCGGCACCACGAACAGAAAAACTTTTGCAGGACGCGGATAAAAAACGGTAATTTGCTGGCAAACAAGGTCGGCTTATGCTATACTTCAAGATGAGTTATCATCTTCAGACTATACCGGTGCGCGGCCCAGAGTGCGGCGCGCCTTTTGGAGGGTGTGCACAGCACCTTCCGGTGATACAACGGAAGGAGAAAATCATCATGGAAGAAAAGAACCAGCCGCGCCGTCCGCGCCGCAGCCCGGAAGAGCCGCTGCAGAAGAACGAGAGCCTTGTTTATGGCAAAAATCCGGTGACCGAACTGCTGAAAAGCGGTTCCGGCGTGGACACCGTGCTCATTGCTGAGGGCATGGCTCCGGCCGTGGCGGCTTACTATACCGCATTGGCAAAGGAAGCGGGTGCCACGGTGAAGCGGGTGCACCCCAACAAGCTGCGCCTGATGACCGGCACCGAGAGCCATCAGGGTGTGGCGGCATTTGCCAGCGAGATCGAATACGTGACGGTAGACGACCTGATGGCAGCAGCCAAGGACAAGGGCGAGGCACCTTTTCTGGTGCTGAGCGATGGCATTGAAGACCCGCACAATCTGGGTGCCGTGATGCGCAGTGCTCTGCTGTGCGGTGCGCATGGCATCGTGATCCCAAAGCGCGGCGGCGCATCGGTCACGCCTACCGTCATCAAGTCCAGCGCAGGTGCCGCAGAACGCCTGCCGGTGGCTCGTGTGGCCAACATCGGCGAGACCATCCGCCGCCTGAAGGAGCAGGGTGTGTTCGTCTACTGCGCCGATATGGACGGCGTGTCTCTGCGCAGGAACAACCTGACCGGCCCCATTGCACTGGTGCTGGGCAGCGAGGGCAGCGGTGTTTCGCAGCTGGTGAAAAAGCTGTGCGACGGCGTGGTGCGGCTGGATATGGCAGCACCGGGCACCGGTGTGGACAGCTACAACGTGTCGGTGGCTGCGGGCATTATTCTGTACGAGATCCAGTCCCAGCGCGCAGCACAGCAGGCATGATCCGGCATTCGGGCCGGAACCTCAATTTGAATTACAGGAGGGACTAGAATGCCGAAAGATAAAAATAATGGCCGGGAAATGACCCCGGATGAAAAGTTCCGCTCCTTTTTCAGCACCACGGCGGTGGATATCCCGGAGGAGATGACCCGGAGGGACGAAAACCAGCCGGAGGAAAAGCCGCAGAAACGGTTTGGCCTGTTTGGCCGTGGTAAGGAAAAGCAGGAGACTGACGAAGCTGCAGCAGAGCAGCCGCAGGAAATGCCCACCGGTGAGGTGCGGCTGGGTGAGGATGCGCAGCCGGAACCGGAAGCGGATCTGGAACTGATGCTGAAGCCGGAGGCAGACCCGGAACAGGAACTGGCCCCGTGGCCTTTTCTGGAAAAGGAAGCAGAGGATGCACAGCCGGAAGCACCCGCCAAAAAGCCGGAGGAAAAATCTGCACCGCAAACGGCAGAACCCCCGGCGGCAGTGAAGCCGGAAACACCCCGGCAGAGCGCTGTCCCGGCGGCAAGACCCGCAGAGCAGCACAGCACGGCAAAGCCTCTCCGGCACCCCAAGAATGCGCCGGAGGTGCTGCTGCCGCAGGAAGAGCAGGAGCAGCAGGAGATGGCACAGCTCAAGGCGATGATCAACGGCCTGAGCGACCAGAAGCCGGAAAAGCCTGCACCGAGAGCCGAAGCAGCCCCGGCAGCAGAAACTGAACCGGCTGAAAGCAAAAAGAAACCGTCCGGTGCACCGCTGCCCGCGGCTGTGTTTGCAGCGGTAAAGGAGACGGCACCGGAGCTGCAGCCGGAACCTGTGCCGCAGCCGAAAAAAACGGAGCAGCCGGAAAAGCAGCCGGTGGTCGATTTCTTTGGCAAGGTGCAGAGCGAGGACGCACCGCAGGCACCTTTGGCCCCGGCAGAGGAGCCTGCCGCAAAAGAGGACACCATGAGCCTGCCACTGCTGCCGCTGGACGGTGAAGAGCCGCAGCAGGCACCGGAGAAGGCACCCGCTGCGCCACAGCCGGAACTGAAAGCTGAGGCGGAGGACGCGGTGTCTCCGGAGGAACATGCTGAAACGGAGCTGACCGAGCCGGAGGCTACGGCGGATAAACTGCACCGTATGAGTGCAGAGCTGACGCTGCGCTGCGTGCTGGGCGGCATTCTGGCTGTGGTGCTGCTGCATTTTGGTTTGGTGTCGGATGGGCTGCTGCCCGCCATGGCGGCGCTGGACCCGGATGCTGCCCCGGCGGCATTCTATGCTGCAAACCTGCTGCTGCTGGCAGCAAGCCTGTGCGTGGGCTTCCCGGTGCTGCGCGACGGCCTGAACGGCCTGCGCGGACGGTCTTCTTCCGAGACGATGCCGGCGCTGGCCGCAGTGGCAGCGCTGGTGCAGGCGGTCACAGCCATGCTGAACGCAAATGTTTACCGCGGCACCACCGGCATCTCGCTGCTCAGCGGCATGGCCGCGCTGGGGCTGTTCCTTGCGCTGCTGGGCAGCCGGGTGATGCTGGCTGCTGTCAAGGGCGGCTATGAGCTGGTGACCAATGGTGTGGAGTTCGAGGGCGCCTACCGCGCCAAGGATAAAGACCTGCTGCGCGCCCTTGCACGGGATCTGGAACAGAAGGACCCCTGGGTGCTGCTGAGCCGCCCGATGAAGGAAGCTGACGGCTTTGTGGAGCAGAGCTTGAGCGAGCGCGCAAGCGAGCGCCGTGCCCGCAAAGTTTCGTACATCCTGCTGGGCGTTGCCCTGCTCAGCGGTGTGCTGTTCCTGCTGGCAGGTGCCGGCTGGAACAAAGCTGCGGCTGCCATGGCAGCTGTGCTGTGCATGGGCGCACCGCTTTCTTCTACCCTGATCGCGGGCGTTGCCTCACTGCGGCTGCAGCGTGCGGCTGTGGGCGCAGTCGTGCCCGGTTGGCAGGCCATTGAGCAGCTGGGCGGCATTGATACGCTGCAGATCGATGCAGACGACCTGTTCACCGCCGACAGCGCACAGCTGGAGGATATCCGCATCTTCAAGGGCGGCCGCATCGACCGCGCCATCCTGTACGCGGCCAGCGTGCTGAACGAGAGCTACGGCACCCTGAAGGGGCTGTTCCGCCAGATCGTTGAGGAACGCACAGACATCCTGTTCCCGGTCAAGGATCTGGAGCAGCACCATGGGCTGGGCTTTTCTGCCTGGTGCGATAACAACCGCATCCTCATTGGTACCCGCCGCTATCTGGAGCAGGAGGGCGTGCCGCTGCCGGACGAGGAATACGAGATGCAGCACTCGAAGAACGGCGAGCTGCAAATTTTGTATCTGGCTGTGTCCGGCAATCTGCACGCTATGTTCGTGCTGAAATATGTGGGCGGGCGCAATGTGGCCCGCGGCCTTGCCGTGCTGCAAAAGGAGAACATCCGCCTGCTGGTCACATGCCAGGACCCCAGTCTGACTGCACACCACATTACCGAAGCATACCGCCTGCCGGAAGGCATGATCACCGTGCTGGATCAGGAGCAGTGCAACGCCATCAAGGCCGCACCGGAAGACCCGGAGGACACCTGCTGCATGATCCATCTCAAGGCGTTTGCCAGCCTGACCGGCGGCCTGCAGGCTGCGGATCAGGCCCAGAACGCCGAGAGCAGCGCCACCACGGTACAGATGGTCTCGGTGCTGTTCTCCATTATCATTGCAGCGCTGCTCACCAGTGCAGGCAGCATCTGGGAGCTTTCGGTGGCAACGGTGCTGATGTATCAGGCAGCGTGGAGCGCCCTGAGCATTGCTGTGTGTGCACTGAAGCAGCATAACTGAGAAATATTCTCAGAATAAATAGGAATTATTCTTGATTTCCATCAAAAAATATGGTATACTCTGTTCAGAACCTGAGCCGCAGGCGAAAAAATTACCGCCGGGCTGAATGATAGAGCCGGGATCGGTCGATCCTGACAGAAGATCCGTTTTTGAAAGGAGAGCATCATGGAACTGAAGGGTACCAAAACCGAGAAAAATCTGATGGAAGCGTTTGCAGGCGAGAGCCAGGCACGCAACAAGTACACCTTCTTTGCCAGCATGGCAAAAAAAGAAGGCTACGAGCAGCTGGCCGCGATCTTTGAGGAGACCGCCGGCAATGAGAAGGAGCACGCAAAGATCTGGTTCAAGCTGCTGTGCGGCGGCGCGATCCCCGATACCCTGACTTGTCTGGACATGGCAGCAGGCGGTGAGCACGACGAGTGGACTGAGATGTACCCCCGCATGGCCAAGGAGGCCAAAGAAGAGGGCTTCCCTCAGATCGCAGCACTGTTCACCATGGTGGCACAGATCGAGAAGGAGCACGAGGAGCGCTACCGTGCGCTGGCCGAAAACCTGAAAAACAACAAGGTCTTTGCCCGCGAGGAGCAGCAGGTATGGCAGTGCCGGAACTGCGGCTACACCTATATCGGCAAATCCGCACCGCTCAAGTGCCCGGTGTGCGCACATCCGCAGAGCTACTTTGAGCTGAAAAAGATCAACTACTAAGCTGAAAATTCAAAAGCAGAACAGCGCCGCCGCATCCGGTTTGCCGGGTGCGGCGGCGTTTTGTACAAAATTGAAAAGCTGATTTTATTATTCTCCACAAAATAAGGCTCAGCTGCCCGGCAGAATGGGCAAAAAACTTGACCCGGTTTTGCACTGCGTGTAAAATAATACGGAGACAGGAATATTTAAAGGATCTTGCAGCAAAGCAGGCGGGGAGGGCAAAGCCCATGAAGCAGGGGTTCAAAGCGTGTGTTTGTGCAGTGGTGCTGTGCGCAGAACTGTTTGCAGCCGGGGCGTTGTCGGCCTATGCTGCGCAGGAGCAGCCGCTGCCGGACAGCGGCATGACATTGGACACTGCCGAACTGACGCTGGATATCACCGAAGGAGACCCGGCCCCGGTGGCCTACCTGAATGTGCAGGCACCCAACGACTACTTCTTTCTGATCTGGACTTCCAGTGATCCGGCAGTGGCATCGGTGGACGGCACCGGCAAGGTGACCGGCCATGCCGAGGGCACTGCGGCCGTCACGGCCCGCAATGAGCGCGGCGAAAAGACCACCTGTACCATCACGGTGCGCAAAAGCACAGCCAGCCGCCTGGTGCTGAACACCAGCGATCTGACGCTTACCATTACAGAGCAGGAGCCTGCCCCGACGAAACAGCTGAAGCTGGAACAGAACAAAGGCGGGTTTACCTATGTGCGGCAGTGGGTCAGCAGCAACCCGGCGGTGGCATCGGTAAGCACAAACGGTACCGTAAAGGCGCAGGGGTCCGGCAAGGCCGTCATCAGCGCACTGACCACAGCCGGGCAGGTGCTGCGCTGCACGGTAACGGTCACATCGGAGATCGGACGGGTGCAGATGAGCAAAAACGCCATGCTGCTGCAGGCAGTGGGAGCCAGTCAGAAGCTGACCGCGCAGGCTGCAGGCGCCAAAAACGGAACGATGACATGGATCAGCAGCAATCCGGGCGTGGCAACTGTGAGTGCGGATGGCATGGTAACGGCGGTGGGCGACGGTGAAACGATGATCCTTGCCGTTACACCGGAGGGTCGTGCCGATGCCTGCTATGTGGCCGTGGGAGCGGCGGCGTGGCGGTTCCGCTCGGAGGACGAGCTTGCCGAAACGCTGACCCTGACCGGCCAGCTGCCCTATTCGGATGGAAAGTAAAAAGAAAAATGGGAGCGTTCTGTGCAGCAGGATGCTCCCATTTTTTCAAAACCCGCTGGGCAGAAAGATCATCGTTCCCCGGGCAGACCACGCCATCCGCTGGGCCATGCAGCCGGGCGCACCGGCCAGCAGAAACAGGGCCAGTGCGGCGAGCAGCAGCACCCATCCAAGGCCGCTGTGCGGCCTGCCGGAAAAAGGATCCCCTTTTTTGCGTCTCATCCCGCTGCCCCCTTTTTGCTGTGCTGGGCCATCCTATGCGCCGCAGGCACCGATTGTGCAACCGGCACGGCTGTGGTACAATAAAATATCGAAATCTACTGTGCAGGGAGAACGATTTTATGCTGACCATCACACTGCTGGGCACTGCGGCTACCATGCCACTGCCGGACCGGGCACTCTCGGCGGCGTTTGCTGCCTGCGGCGGCCACGGCCTGCTGTGGGACTGCGGCGAGGGCACGCAGGCAGCGGCACACCGGGCAGGCGTGAACCTGATGCGGGCAGATGCCATCTGCCTGACCCACTACCATGGCGACCACATCTTTGGTCTGCCGGGCCTTTTGCAGACTCTGGGGGCGCAGGGCCGCACAAGGCCGCTTGCGCTGCTGGGTCCGGAGGACCTGCCGGATATCTGGGCGGCGGTGCGGGCACTGACCGGCCCGCTGCCCTATCCGGTGAAGCCGCAGGTGCTTATGCCGGGCCAGCCGCTGGCGCTGGATGCGCTGAGCGAGGGCTGGCCTGCCGGTGCGCGGCTGGTGCCGTTTGCCACAAAGCACCGGGTAAAAAGCCTTGGCTACCGGCTGGAGCTGCCCCGTGCAGGCAAATTTTCGCCGGAGCAGGCCCGGGCGCTGGGGGTGCCGGTGCAGCAATGGAAGCTGCTGCAGAAAGGGCAGAGCGTTGCCGTGGAGGGCAGAACGGTGCAGCCTGCGCAGGTGCTGGGCGCCCCGCGCAAGGGGTTGAGCGTGGTATTTTCCGGCGATACGGCCCCCTGCCCGTATTATTTGCAGGCGGCGCATGACGCAGACCTGCTGATATGCGATGCCACCTATGCCCTTCCGGAGCAGGAAGACCAGGCCCGTCAGTGGGGGCACAGCACCTTTGGGCAGAGCGCATCCCTTGCCGCGCAGGCGAGAGCAAAGCGGCTTTGGCTGACCCATTATTCCCCCATGATCACCGACCCGGAGGAATATGCCGCGCAGGCACAGAGCATCTTCCCGGCGGCGGAGTGCGGCTTTGACGGCAAAAGCATCACCCTGCAGTACGAGGAGGCACAGCCATGACCATCCGGATGGACGAGGGTGCGGCAGAGCTGCTGGACACCCTGCACAGGGCGGGCTATGCAGCCTACGTGGTGGGCGGCTGCGTGCGGGACAGTCTGCTGGGCCTTACACCGCACGACTGGGACCTGTGCACCAGTGCTCTGCCGCAGCAGGTGATGGAGCTGTTCGGCGCGCAGCGGTGCATCCCCACCGGCCTGCAGCACGGCACGGTAACGGTGAAGCAGAGCGGTGCCCTTTACGAGATCACCACCTTCCGTACAGAAGGCACCTACACAGATGGCCGCCACCCGGACGAGGTGCACTTTGTGCCGGATGTGCGGGAGGATCTGGCCCGGCGGGATCTTACCATCAACGCCATGGCCTACAATGAAAAAGAGGGCCTTGTGGACCCCTTTGGCGGGCAGGCCGACCTGCAAAGCGGCATCGTACGGGCGGTGGGTGTGCCCCGCCAGCGGTTCACCGAGGACGCGCTGCGCATCCTGCGGCTGTACCGCTTCGCAGCCCGGTTTGGCTTTGCCATCGACCCGCCCACGGCGCAGGCGGCACAGGAGCTGTGCGCCCATCTGGACTGTGTATCGGTGGAGCGCATCGAGGAAGAGCTTGCAAAACTGCTGAGCGCACCCGCCCCTGCGGCATATCTTAACGAAAAAATACTCAGTGTTGTTTTACCCGAGCTTTCACCGGAGGCACTGGCGGCGGCAAAGCCGGTGGTGGATGCCTGCCCGGCGGGTGCGGAAAACCTGCCCATCCGGCTGGCGGCGCTGCTGCTGAGCCTTGGCGAGGATGGCATCCGCCGCACCCTCAAGCGCCTGCGCTGCTCCAACGCCTTGATTGAAGAGGCGGCGGTGCTGGTGCGGGAAGCCAGAGGGTGTGACGGTAGCTTTCTCTTCGGACACGATTCGGGCCATTCCATCGCCCGCCCTATTGCCTTCGGCAACAGGGTCCCACCCCAGCGGACGGTCCTCAGAGAAACTACCGTCACACCCGGCTTTACCATCTACGCCCGCCGACTACTGGGCAAATATAACTTGTGTACCGTGCAGCGTTTGGCAGCACTGGGCACAGCCCTGCAGCCGGAACACGCGGCTGATTTTGCTGCACTTTCCGAATTGGCCGAACAATTGGACGCGGACGGCGTATGCTGCCGCGTCAGCCAGCTGGCTGTGAATGGCCGCGACCTGATGGCGGCAGGCGTCCCGGCGGGGCCGGGCATCCGCAAAGTGCTGGAAGCGCTGCTGGACGGTGTGATCCGGGAAGAATATCCCAACGAGCGGCAAGCCCTGCTGGCCGCAGTGCAGCAGCTCGCTGCGTCTTGACAAGCTCTTTTTTCAGAGTTACTATTATACTACTGTTTTAGTGTGTTGAATGCACCAAAGGAGAACTTATGACCACACAGACCCCTGATTCAAAGCCGCGTGCCCTCATTGCCATGAGCGGCGGCGTGGACAGCTCGGTGGCGGCATGGCTCATGCAGCAGGCAGGCTATGACTGCACCGGCATCACCATGCGGCTCACCCGCAACGAAACGCTGGGACAGTCCGGCTTTCACACCTGCTGCTCGGAAAAGGACATCGAGGACGCGGCAGAGGTGGCGTTTGCCATGGATATCCCGTACGAGGTGCTGGATTTCACGGCCGACTTCCGGGAACAGATCATTGAAAAATTCGTCCGCGTGTATGAGGCGGGCGGCACGCCGAACCCCTGCATCGACTGCAATAAATATATGAAGTTCCGCCATCTGCTGGACTGGGCCCGGGCACACGGCATGGAGTATGTGGTCACGGGCCACTATGCCCGGGTGGAGCAGGACGAGGCCACCGGCCGTTTCCTGCTCAAAAAGGGGCTGGACGAGGGCAAGGACCAGAGCTACGTGCTCTACAACCTCACTCAGGAGCAGCTGGCGCATATCCGTCTGCCGCTGGGCGGCCTGCACAAGACCGAGGTGCGCGAGATCGCGGAGCAGCACAAATTTGTCAATGCCCGCAAGCACGACAGTCAGGACATCTGCTTCGTGCCGGATGGCGACTATGCCCGCTTTATGGAGGACTTCACCGGCAAACACTACCCGGCAGGTGATTTTCTGGACGAGAGCGGCAGGGTGGTGGGCACCCACAACGGCGCGGTGCGGTACACCATCGGCCAGCGCAAGGGGCTGGGCCTTGCCATGGGGGCACCTGTGTACGTCTGCGGCAAGGACATGCAGGCAAACACCGTCACGGTAGGGCCGGAGGAGATGCTGTTCGACCGCATCGTGTATGCGGACGAGGTGAACTGGATCGCCATTCCGGAGCTGACCGGGCCGCTGCGGGTCACAGCCCGCACCCGGTACCATCAGGTGGAGCAGGCCGCCACCGTCTACCCGGCGGAGTGCGGCTTCCGGCTGGAATTTGACCAGCCCCAGCGCGCCCCTACGCCCGGTCAGGCCGTGGTGCTGTATCAGGGCGACACCGTGCTGGGCGGCGGCACCATTACGAGAGTGGAAAAGTAACAAGGAGAACAAAATGCAAAATCAGTATTCCCGCACGCAGTTGCTGCTGGGCGCGGAAGCTATGGAAAAACTGCACAATTCCCGCGTGGCGGTGTTCGGCATCGGCGGCGTGGGCGGCTACACGGTGGAAGCGCTGGCGCGCAGCGGCGTGGGGGCACTGGATCTGATCGATGATGATAAGGTCTGCCTGACCAATCTCAACCGCCAGATCATTGCCACCCGCAGCACGGTAGGGCAATATAAGGTAGATGTGGCTGCGCAGCGCATCCACGACATTGACCCGGACATCAGGGTGACCACCCACCGGTGCTTCTTTGGCCCGGAAACACAGGACCAGTTCGACTTTACCCAGTACGACTATGTGGTGGATGCCATTGACACCGTCACCGGCAAGCTGGCGCTGGTGATGAAGTGCAAGGAGGCAGGCACCCCCATCATCTGCTCCATGGGCGCAGGCAACAAGATGGACCCGACCCGCTTTGAAGTGACCGATATCTACAAGACCTCGGTCTGCCCGCTGGCCAAGGTGATGCGCACCGAGTGCCGCAAGCGCAAGATCAAGCACCTGAAGGTGGTGTACTCCCGGGAGCCTGCCATGACGCCCCTGACCGAGGACATGGCACCGGAAGCACCCTGCCCGGCAGATGCCCAGCGTCCGGGGGCTCCCCGTCGGTCAACGCCGGGCTCCAATGCCTTTGTGCCCTCGGTGGCAGGGCTGATCATTGCCGGGGAGGTCATCAAGGACCTGGTGGGCTTTGTGCCCCTGAAGGGTTGATCTCCGTTTCCAGAACGTAAAATGCACAAGAAAAAATCCCGTCTGAACTGCTTCAGACGGGATTTTTTCGTGCTTGTCAAGGGGCGGCACAAACCGCACCCGCAGCAAAAAGCCCCGCCGACAGAGGGAAAGGTGTCAACGGGGCTTGCGGGAATGTCGTTATTCAGGAACGGTCAGAAAGCGGCTCAGTCGTCGGCGCTCTCATCCAGGTTGCCCAGCTTCTTGGCCTGCTCCACCACGGCGGGCACCAGCATTTCGGGCAGGATCTCGTAGCGGGCAAACTCGGTGGTGAACCAGCCGCGGCCCTGGGTGGTCTGCCGGATGAAGGTGGTAAAGTTGGCCAGCTCAGCCAGCGGCACTTCGGCGATGATGGTCTGCAGGCCGTCCTCGTCGGGCTCCATGCCCAGCACGCGGCCGCGGCGCTTGGTCACATCGCCCATGATGTCACCGGTGTTGTCGTTGGGGACATGGGCCTTCAGGGTGTGGATGGGCTCCAGAATGACGGGGCCTGCCTCGGGCATTGCAGCCTTATAGGCCAGCTTTGCAGCCATGATAA
>ERZ773228.3283-NODE-3283-length-13442-cov-4.135654_pt1 | contig 13442 bp, 5 predicted proteins | sample MGYA00580524_ERZ773228 | MGnify/ENA primary metagenome ERZ773228 (study PRJEB29015, sample SAMEA2737768) | human gut metagenome | biome: human gut; feature: human-associated habitat; material: faeces | place: China | collected 2012 ...
AAAGGAGACCCCCATGAACATTTTATCTCTGGTCCAAACCGCCCTGGAGCTGGGCCTCATCTGCTCGCTGACGGTGCTGGCACTGTTTCTGAGCTACTCCATGCTCAATGTGTGCGACCTGTCCACCGACGGCTGCTTCACTCTGGGCGCCGCTGTGGGTGCTACGGTGGCCATTGCCGGGCATCCCTACCTGGCCACCCTGGCCGCCATGGCCGCCGGGGTCCTCTCCGGCTTCATCACCGCCCTGCTGCAAACGAAAATGGGCATTGACAGCCTCCTGGCGGGCATCATTGTCAACACCGGGCTCTACTCCATCAATATCGCCGTCATGGGCGGCTCCTCCCTGCTGAACATGAACAAAACCGAGACCGTGTTCACCAAGGCCCGGGCTCTGCTGCAGGGTACCGTCCTTTCCGAGCAGTATAAGCTGCTGGTGGCGGTCATCGCCGTTATTGCCGTGGTAGTTTTTTTGGCCCTGTTCCTGCGCACCCGCCTGGGCCTGGCCATCCGCGCCACCGGCGACAATCCCGATATGGTCCGCTCCTCCTCTATCAATCCCACCTTTACCACCATCGTGGGCCTGTGCGTGGCCAACGCCTTCACGGGTCTGTCCGGCTGCCTGCTGGCCCAAAGTCAAAAATCCGTCAGCATTGACATCGGCACCGGCATGGTGACCATTGCCCTGGCCTCCCTGCTCATGGGCCAGGTGCTGCTGGGCAAGGGCAGCATCCTCAAGCGGGCCATCGGCATGGTAGTGGGCGCCTTCGCCTTCCGCCTGGTGTATACCATCGCCCTGCGGCTGGATATGCCCGCCTTCATGCTGAAGCTGGTATCCTCGGTGATCGTGGTGCTGGCCATCGCCACCCCCTATTTCAAAAAGCAGCTGCCCATGCTGCGCCGTCGCATGGCTGCGAGAAAGGAGGCCAGCCACTATGCTGAAAATTGAAAATATATCCAAGACCTTCAACCCCGGCACCATCAATGAAAAGGCAGCCCTGCAGGGCCTGAGCCTGCACCTGCTCCCCGGGGATTTCGTCACCATCATCGGCTCCAACGGCGCAGGAAAATCCACTCTCTTTAACGCCATCTGCGGCAGCTTTTTTACCGACAGCGGCAGCATTTATCTGGACGGAAGAAATATCACCTTCCTGCCGGAATATCAGCGCTCCCGCCAAATCGGCCGTCTGTTCCAGGATCCTATGCGCGGCAGCGCACCCCACATGACCATTGAGGAAAATCTCTCTCTAGCGGCGGCCTCCGGCGGCTGGCTCAGCCATGTAACCCGGGCGGAAAAGGCCGCCTTCCGGGAAAAGCTGGCTCAACTGGACATGGGCCTGGAGGATCGGATGAAGCAGCCTGTGGGTCTGCTTTCCGGCGGCCAGCGCCAGGCGCTGACGCTGATGATGGCCACCTTCAAGCCGCCGAAGCTCCTGCTGCTGGACGAGCATACCGCCGCTCTGGACCCCGCCACGGCAGAAAAGGTGCTGGAAATCACCCGTCAGACCGTCTCGGAAAACCATATCACCACTCTCATGGTCACCCACAATATGCACCAGGCCCTGGAGCTTGGCAACCGCACGTTGATGATGGACAGGGGCCATATCATCCTGGATGTTGCCGGAGCGGAACGGGCAGGCATGACCGTAGAGGACCTGCTGGCTAAGTTCAAAAGCGGTGCCGGAAAGGCCCTGGACAATGACCGTATCCTCTTATCGGAATAAGTCAAAATCGAATAAAAAAAGGCGCACCGGGGTGCGTCTTTTTTTATATGCTAATTCCGCAAAGGCCTCTCCCTTTACACGTTGAAGCGGAAATAGATCATGTCGCCGTCCTTGACCACATAGTCCTTGCCCTCGGAGCGCAGCAAGCCCTTTTCCTTGGCCGCAGCCACGCTGCCGCCGCAGGCCATCATCTCGTCGAAATTGATAGTCTCTGCCCGAATGAAGCCCCGCTCAATATCGGAGTGGATCTTACCTGCGGCCTGGGGAGCCTTGGTGCCCTTTTTGATGGTCCAGGCCCGACACTCGTCCTTGCCATAGGTAAGGAAGGAGATGAGCCCCAGCAGGTCATAGGAGCACTGGATCAGCCGATCCAGGCCTGACCTTTCCACTCCCAGCTCCTCCAGGAACATAGCCCGCTCCTCGGGGTCGTCCAGCTCGGCGATGTCCTGCTCCAGCTTGGCGCAGATGGGCAGCACCTGTGCGCCCTCCTTCTGTGCCAGATCACGCACCAGCCGGAAGTAGCGGTTGTTCTCGTGGTCGGCAAAGCCCGCCTCGTCCATGTTGGCGGCGTAGATGATGGGCTTCAGGCTCAGCAGGTCCGCCGTCTCGATAATGGCGCGGTCATCCTTGTCACAATCGAAGGTGCGGGCGGATTTCCCTCCGTCCAGATGCTCCGCCAGGGCCTTGAACACCTCCGCCTCGTGGAGGAACTTCTTGTCGCCCTTGGCAGCCTTGGCGGCCTTTTCCACCCGGCGATTCACCATCTCCAGGTCGGCCATGATGAGCTCTAAATCGATGGTCTCAATATCCCCCAGGGGGTCCACCGGAACGTTGGTGCCGGCATCGGCCACCACATGCATGATGTTCTCGTCGTCAAAACAGCGGACTACATGGACGATGGCGTCCGTGCGGCGGATGTTCTCCAAAAATTTGTTGCCCAAGCCCGCACCCTGGCTGGCGCCCTTGACAAGGCCCGCAATGTCCACGAATTCGATGACCGCCGGAGTCTTTTTGTCCGGCTGGTACATCTCAGCCAGCTTGTCCAGCCTTGCATCCGGCACCGCCACCACACCCACATTGGGCTCGATGGTGCAGAAGGGGTAGTTAGCGCTCTCTGCCCCGGCATTGGTGATGGCGTTAAACAGGGTGCTCTTGCCCACATTGGGCAGTCCTACGATACCTAATTTCATAGTTTTCTCTATCTCCTTATTTTTCAAGGGTTTTCGGCACTTGAACGGCGCTTACTGTACCATTACTGTACCATTTTGATTTTGCTGCACTTTTTCAAATTGTAGTACGGCTTTTAACATGGAATCATTATTCTTTGCCTCGTAAACTCTTACCCATTCGGAAACTCCTTTCTCACTATGAGAAAAGGCCCCTATGCATTTTATAATTGTAGCACAAGGGCTTTCTTTTCTCAATAGCGAACTTGCCTTCAAATTGCCATTGTGCGGCTGATGTACTCTTCAAACTCCCGGCGCTTGTCCGGCTTTTTCGTCCCGACGGACAACATGAAGGGGCAGCCGGGCGCTCTCAGCATGCTGCCGATCTTATTGATGCCGATGCAGTTCTCCATGTAAAAGCTCCTTTCCCGGGTTCATCAGCCGAGCAGACGAGCCGCCGTTTTCAGATTATCGGCAGCGGTGCTTTTACGGAAGTTGTCACCGCCAAACATGATAGGGACGCAGACCTCCAAGATACGGTCAAAAAAACGCCGGAATTGGCCACCATGCACATGCCCACTGAGGGCCAAATCCATGTCATGATCGACATAGGAATCAAACAGCTCCGGTCTATGGGAAAATAAAATCGTAAAACCGGTATCGTCCGCAGTAAACTCCGAAAGCTTCTGACTGATCACCACAGCATCACCCGTCAAATAGCCCGCACTGAAGCTGGGATCGTCGACGCCTATAACGGTAATGCTTTCCCGGAAAGCACCTGGAGGCGGCTCCGGGCAACGCCTTCATTGCCGGCTGACCTCAGGTCTGTCGGATCCTGCAAAACATTTTTGCGCATAAATCTTGACGGGGCCTCCTGAAAGCCGTCATCGGAACTATGGCAAAAAGAAAAGCGGCAGGCTTCTTATGAAGCTAAGCCTGCCGCTTTACATTATTCTGCACTCCGTTATTCGGCAGAGTGTTTTTTCTTTTTGCTTATAACCGTAGTGCCGGTCACAATGCCGCCGCTGATGAACAGCAATGCGATCCACAGCATGAGGTTGCTTGTATCGCCGGTCGGGGGAGACTTCGGCAGCTTCGCCGTTACGGTGTCAGCCTTTTTGATTTCCTTGGTGCCGTATTTGTCACTGTAATACTTATCACAGCCTTCGCAGTACCAATACTCGGTATTGCCCTCGGCGTTCTCGGTGGCCGCCTTGGCGGAGTTATGCTTGAGGTCGGTGTGATTCTTCGGGTCAAGCTCTCCGTAGGCTTTGCCGCAGACATCGCACACCGCCTTGTCCTTGCAGGTCGCCTTGCCGCCGGAGCAATCCTTTGTTTCAAGCCCGTTGCAGCCGTCCACCGTGCATTGACGGGTGTGTGTGCCGTCGCCGTTCGATACCCATTCACCATAGGTATGCCCGTCGTTGACCGTTACGGTCATTTCGGCGGTGTTGCCCGCCTTGTCGGTGACAACAATCTTCTGCTCGCCGTCCGCCGGAGAGAGGACAAAGCTGCCGCTTTCGTCAAGCTCGACCTCCGTTCCGTTCACGGTGACGGTGTCCACATACTTTTCGTCAACGGTGACCGTCTGCGCCTCGCAGTAGGTCTTGCCGTTCTCAATGCCGGAGATCACCGGCTGAACATTGTCAAGCGTTATGCGGTCGGAACGGAGGTATGTTATGTTCAGGCTCTCATCAACGAGCATTGCATAAACAATATACTCACCGTTGGGGTCTATGCGGAACGGCTCCTCGTACCCGCTGAATACGAGAGCTTGAAGCTCCGCCTCGGAGAGATCCCGATCGGTCACCAAATAGGAGATAAACACGGTTCCGCTGTTATCGGAGGCGTTTATCGTCACCGTCTGCGTGTCCTTAAAGAACAGACCGAAGGTGAGCGTGTTTAAGAATTCGTGCCATTTATCGGTGCCTATGATAATTTCGCCCGTGGGCTTTTCGGTGTCTCTCCACCGTGCTTTAAGCGTCATATTCTCGGCAGGCATGGTCGTGGGAATTTCCATATCCCAGCCGATAAAGGTGTAGCCCTCTCTTGTCGGGTCGGCAGGGGCGGTAATTGCCGTGCCATAGCCCTGTGTAATGGGTGCGATTTCGCTGCCGCCTGCGGTATCAAAAGTGATTGTGTACCGATTGATTTCCCACTGCGCCGTGACAGTCATATTCTCGGCGGGCATGATTTCGGGAATATCCCTATCCCAGCCGATAAAGGTGTAGCCCTCTCTTGTCGGGTCGGCAGGGGCGGCAATATTCGTGCCGTAGTCCTGCGTAATGGGTGCAATCTCGCTGCCGCCTGCAGTATCAAAGGTAATTGTGTATTGATTCGTGCTCCAAACGGGATAGAGTGTCAGCGCCTCGTTTTTGGTATAAATATCATCAAGACCGTACACCTTTTCGCCGCCGTCAACGGTCGCCCAGCCTACTTGCGTGTGCCCCGTGCGTGTGAACAAAGCGCCTCGCAGCGTGAGAGCATCGTTATAGAACTTAATATCCGTTACCGCATTGCCCGAGCCGTTTGTGCCGGGCTGATAGGTCACATCCCAAGCACCCGTGATACGCACATAGGTCTTGCCGGGAAGCTGCCGGAAGATAGCGTTGAACCGCTCTCTGAGTGCGTTGCTCAGCGCGGAAATCTCTTCATTTGTCAGCGTGCTGTCCTCCGCCAGATAGCGCTGATACACTTCCTGCATTTCAGCGGAAAGCTGTGGCACGGCAGCCTCTGTGGCATCCTGTGCCGAAGAGCCCGTGAACAGCCGCGCACCGTCGCCCATTTCCAGATAGCCGATATCTTGATTCCGCAGCGTAATGGCCTGCGGATCGCCCGTTACGGTAAGCGAGCCGCTGTCTATGGTAAGATCGTACGCTGTCAGCCCGTCCGTCATGGTGACGCTGCCGCCGCCGTATTGGGTGTATCGGCCGAGCGTCAGTGCGCCGTTCAGCGTCAGCGAGCCGTCGCCGAGGATGGAAAGAGTGTCCCTGCTCATGCTGATTCCGTTCAGGCTTCCGACGGTATTCTTTCCGTCCAGCGTGACAAAGAGCGGACTTTGATCTCCGACATACTCTTCGCTCAGCCTCACAGAGGTCAGGTCGGCATTCTTGAGCTTCAGATTCGGGAAAACACTGCCGTACTTTTCAAGCCTGCCGGTCGAATAAATTTCCAAAATATCCTTGCCTGTCAGATTCCCTAATTCCCCAAGCTCAGTAAGGTCCTTGCCCTTAGGCAGAACAAAGGAGGCAGTTCCGTCGCCGAAAATATCGGTATAATTGTCCGGTGTGACCTCGACCTCGCCGTCGCCGCGATCCAAAAACAGACCGAAGCCGCCCCATAAAGCGGTAAGTGCCGAAACATCTGCGGGAACGGTATCGCCGGGCTTGTAGAAGTTTGAATTTTCGTCTACCCACCACAGCTGTGCATCTGCCGAAATGCCGTCCGGGCGGGGCAGTCCCTCGGCAGAGGGCGCAGTGAAGCTCTCGCCGTTTTTCACGATAATGTTGATCCAGTTCTGCTGCTCGCCGGGCATAAATTTAACCGTCCGCAACTCAACAACCTTCAGATTGTCGGCGGCAAGACCTGTCGGCAGCTCAAGGACGGGGCGGAAACCGAGGTAGACGTTCCGAAACGAGGACGAGGTGTAATACCAGAAGCGGGCCGAGTTGTACCCACGGTACGCCCGGAACGACTCGGCGGCAGAAGAAGTATCCTGTCCCCACGAATACATTTTATTCCAGTTTTGGATATATCCGCTGTTCTTGTTCAGCATCGTGTCCCATTCGTTGCTTTGGGGCACGCCGCGTTGGGAATCGCCCGAACCTGTAGAGATACTTCCCACAGACGGTGCGCGCAGGGTATAGTCCACGCCGCCGCTGGCATAATTTTTGCCGAAAATCAGACCTTCGTCATTCAGGCCACCCCAGCTAATCGTATGCGTTACGGCATAGTCCGCCACAAACAGGCTGTGGGGATATTTGTTCTGCTGTGCATACTCCTCGGTGGTTGCCGTCGCAGACGTGAGTTTGTAGGCTTCTATCGTTCCCACATAGGTAAAGGGAACATAGTGCAGCGACGTATCCGGCAAAGAAACCGCACCATCTGAGTTTCCGCCGTTTGCCGTTCCGGGAATATTCATCGCCGAAAGGTCAAAATAATATCTGCCGCCGGGGGCGAGGGTAAACTGTTCGTCGATCTCATCCGTCAGCTTCACTTCCCGAAGTGCGCCGGCATAGTCGGTCTTATGATCGCCGTTAAACTGCTCATTGAACACGCAGAGCGTCTTGCCGGTCATGTCTATGCCGGTCAGGTCAATCGCTGCCCTGCCGCGTGTACCGTTTGTCGTGCCGTCCAGCTGCACAACGCGTGTATAGCGGGAAATGCTCCCGTCCGCATCCTTAATAACGGCAGATATATATTCATTATCGCCCACTTTTGCGTTCTTGTATTCGACCTCCAGCACACTACCGTTGACCAGCACCGTCTTTGCCGTAAAATCGTCGCGGTCGCTGTCATGCAAGGTCAGCTTCCATTCATCTCCGGCGTATTCGGCGATCGGGGTCGTTAAATCTGCAACTTTTCCGTGCTCGGCAGCAGATATAAAGAGAACGGAGGACAGATCCATCTCCATGGCAGGCCGCACGGCAGCATCGTAGTCCACGTTGAGGGCGCTGCCGCTTCTGCCATCGGGATGAATCGTCCACGATCCGTAGCCGTAAACCTCATTGGAAGAACGCGTCCACCACTTTGCAGCGTACTTGCACGAATTTCTGTACAAATAAATACTATCCTCTTGCGAGAAGGCCCAGAGCTTCTGCGCTTTGACCTCCTGCCCGGTGATTCCCTCGGTGATGTCCTTGGGGCGGATGACCGCCTGCTCCTTTTCGGGGATCGCCTCGGCCAGGGAAACCATTTTCTGCTGCAAGGTGCTTCCCGCATACTCATTGGGCTTTCTCCATTGCGACATATCGGACGGGTTGTTGGCATAATAACCGTTGTCCTCGCTGTAGCGTCTTGCATTTTCAAACGGCACGGCGCTCCCCGTGCGGAACGGGACATCTCCGAAATCATTGTTTACCGCAAGCAGGGTAATGATGGGCGCATTATTGCTTTTGTCGGTCTTTTGGCCGATCACCCACCATTTATGCCCCGCAAAGGACAGCCTGCTTTTGTCGATCTTTAATATGCTTTGGGCGCTCGTACCGGGCAGAATGGCTTTTGCACCGCCTGCGGCAAAAACCGTTATCGGCACAAGGCATAGCACCATACAAAGGGTAAGTAGGATACTGAGGATTCGTTTTTTCATATTCTGTTACCTCCGTGTCGATACATTTTTTTGCGTTTCACGGTAAGCACTGTGCAAGCACCGCCGCTGATGAACAGCAGTGCGATCCACAGCATGAGGTTGCTGTTGTCGCCGGTCTGGGGAGATTTCGGCAGCTTCGCCGTTACCGTGTCGGCCTTGGTGATTTCCTTGGTGCCGTCCTTGTCGCTGTAATACTTATCACAGCCGCCGCAGTACCAATACTCGGTATTGCCCTCGGCATCCTCGGTCGCCGCCTTTGCGGAGATATGCTTGAGGTCGGTGTGGTTATTCGGATCAGGCTCGCCGTAAGCCTTTCGGCAAACCTCGCACACCGCTTTTGGGGTGCAGGTGGCTGTGCCGCCGGAGCAGTCTTTGGTTTCGGAGCCGGTGCAGCCGTCTGCCGTGCATTTGCGGGTGTGCGTGCCGTCGCCGTTTGATGCCCATTCACCGAAGGTGTGTCCGTCATTGACCGTAACGGTCATTTCGGCGGTGTTGCCCGCCTTGTCGGTGACAACGATCTTCTGCTCGCCGTCTGCCGGAGAGAGGGTAAAGCTGCCGCTTTCGTCAAGCTCGACCTCCGTTCCGTTTACGGTGACGGTATCCACATATTTCTCGGTGATCGTAGCCTTCTGTGCCGCACAATAGGTCTTGCCGTTTTCTATGCCGGTGATGACCGGGCTTGTGCCGTCAAGCACAATGCCGTCCGAGCAGATGTAGTCCGTATTGCCTGCATTATCGGTCAGTCTGACATAGATAATGTATTCGTTATCGGGGTCAATGCCGAACGGTGCGGTGTACGCTGTGAAGGTCATGCCGTCAAGCTCCGCTTTTGTCAATTCCTTATCTGACAGCAGATATTCAACCGTTACCGTTTCGCCGCTGTTGTCGGCTGCGGTGATCGTCACCGCTTGCGTGTCCTTAAAGAACAGACCGAAGGTGAGCGTGTTTAAGAATTCCCGCCATTTATTTGTACCTATGATAATTTCGCCCGTGGGCTTTTCAATGTCTTTCCACCGTGCTTTAAGCGTTATATTCTCGGCAGGCATGGTCGTGGGAATTTCCCTGTCCCAACCGATAAAGGTGTAGCCCTCTCTTGTCGGGTCGGCAGGTGCGGTAATTGCCGTGTCATAGTCCTGTGTAATGGGTGCAATTTCGCTGCCGCCGTTGGTGTCAAAGGTAATTGTGTATTGATTGATTTCCCACTGCGCGGTGACAGTCATATTTTCGGCAGGCACGGTCGTGGGAATTTCCTTATCCCAGCCGATAAAGGTGTAGCCCTCTCTTGTCGGGTCGGCAGGTGCAGCAATATTCGTGCCGTAATCCTGTGTAATCGGAGCAATCTCGCTGCCGCCGGCGGTGTCGAAGGTAATCGTGTAGGTGTTCGCTGCCCATTTTGCATACAATGTTATGTTATCGGTGACTTTATCGCTTGCATAATCCCACGCCGTGCCGTCGGCCTTGTTCCAGCCACCGAAGGTATAGCCCGGTGTGGCGGCGGGAGCATCGGGACGCGTCGCGAGAGTGCCGGAGGGCAGAACCTGCTTTGCGTATTCACTGTCGCCGTCCTTGGAGGTCACGATGCTCCCGCCGCTCGTATTGCCGTAAATATACAGACCGCCGTAGAAGAGGCCCCAGTCAACATGGTTTGCATTTACAACGGAAGCTCCGCTGATCACCGTCTTGCCTTTGAAGGCGGTAATACCGTTATCTTCTGCAAGACAGGTGATCTTACATGCCTGACTTAGGTGAACCTCACCGTATACCTCGCCGCCGTTGGCGTAAATTGTGGTCATATACGCAGCATTGATAGCGTATCTGCCGTTGTTTTTGATCAGGACGCCGGTCAACGTGATCACGCCGGTTGTGTCTCTGTTCGCCATCGGACCAAAAGCGTATATGCCGCCGTAAAAGGCCTCTCCGGTCGTTAATCTGTTTGGTGTTGAGCAGCCGACAATGCTGCCGGCGTTCATGGTGAACGAACCGTCTGAGAGGAACAGGCCACCGCCTTCATTGGCTATGCAGCCGACGATATTGCCGCCGTTCATGGTGAGTGCGCCGCTGCCGATGATCACGCCGCCGCCTTCCACCCCGTTGGAGAAGAATATCCGGCTGCCCGTGCCGCCTGTGATGATGCCACCATAGACGGTCTCTGTACCGCTGTCGTCCAGCACCCAAGGTTCTGCGCCGTTAACCTTGAATTTGTGCTCCGCCGTGGGATTGCTGTCGATAAGGGTCAGGTCGCCGGTGATGCCGCTCTTATTATCGAGGATAATAACGCTGCCGCTGCCGGTCATTTTCAGAACATAGCCGTTGAGATCGAGGGTGACCTTGCGGAGGACGGTCAGGGTCGTGCCGATTGCAATGTCATTTTTCAGCGTGATGATGTCTGCGCTGCTGTCCGCCAGCGCATCGACAAGCTCTTGTTCCGTTTCGACTTTCCTGTTTGTCTCACCCTCGGCAAACGCCGCAGTCGGCACAAGGCAGAACAGCATACATAGGGCGAGCAGGATACTGAGTATTCGTTTTTTCATTTCTTGCTACCTCCGTTTTGCAGCCTCAAACAAGACTCTTTTTCTTTTTCAGTACAATGTACAAAATCAAGCCGAGGTTACCAAGCAGCGCAAGCCCCGCAACAGAACCGATAACAATCAAAGCAGGAGAGGATGCGGATATGTTTCCGGAGCCTGCGGGGACTGCTGCATCCGCCGCCGCTTTCACACCGGTGTCCTTCTCGCCGATCCACCAGTTGCCGTTTTCGCCGATAAAGGGGGTCAGACCGTCCTTACCGTCCGCGCCGACGACCTTGCCGAGATTGACCGTCTTTCCGTCGGTATAGGTGATAACAAGCTCGCCGTCCGCATTGATCTCCGCCTTGGCGATTCCGATTCCGTCCTTACCGTCTTTCCCGTTTTTACCGTCAGCGCCGCTTGCGCCGTTAACACCGTTTGTTCCGTTCTTGCCGTTCTGTCCCGGTGTGCCGGCATCTCCGGGGTCACCCTTATCGCCTTTATCGCCCTTTTCACCTTGTTGTCCGTCTTTACCGGTATCGCCCTTCTCTCCGGTGGCTTTCACACCGAGGGATACCCATGTCTGTCCGCCGTCATAGGAGACATACCAGAGGTTATCTTCCCCGATTTTAAGCCGAGGTGTTATGCCGTCTTTTCCGTCCTGTCCGGGGTCGCCTTTATCTCCCTTATCTCCCGTGTCGCCCTTGTCGCCTTTTTCGCCCTTCAGCTCCGACAAGGCAATCAAATTATTCCAGACGGAATCATCGATGTACTTCCACTGTACGAATCCGTTATATACCCGCAGTTCAATTTGTTTTCCGTCTGCGCCGTCATTTCCCGTCAGCTCGGCAAGTGAGACAAGATCGCGGTAAGCGTCGTCACTTTCACCCGCATATCGCCACTGGATACTGCTGCCGTTACTGCGGAATTCGATTTCTCTGCCGTCCGCTCCCGCAAAGGTTGAGAAGGTTTTGGTGTTGGACAGTGCCGATACCATTCCTTTGTCTGTCACGGAGGAGACTGCAAAGGTATAGGTGGTATCCGCCTGCAGTGAGGTGTATGTATAAGAAAGCTCTTCCGCAGAAAGCGGAGCTTCGGTTACGCGCTCAAACTCTCCGTCATCCATACGCATCCAGATATGATACCCGGCATAGGGGCGTCTGAGATCTGCCGTCGGCGCCTTCCAGGTGATTTTTGCGCTTTGATTGTCCGTTACGGATACGCCCGTAAGTGTCGGTATGGGCGGCGCGGCACGAAGATTGGTCAACACATAACCGAACACGGGAATCTTCTGATCTCCTGCCGTCCATGTGCGCATACCGAAATCCCAGGTAAAGCCGTACTGGCCGGAGACATCGTAGCCGATTCCGTAGGAGGCAAGGAGCGAACGGCGGTCGATATTGTTGACCGTGCCGCTGGCGCCGCTGCTTTTCGTCGTGGTGTAGACCGTGCCCGTTGCTTTACTGTAGCTCAAATCAATCACAAACCCCATATTGAATGCGTCTACACCCCACGTGTTTTTCATCGAAGCGGAGAAGCCGTGAGCTATCTCAACTCCTTCGGCATGTTCGGACGTGGTCGTCCAGTCGTTTGTGATACTGCTTGCACCGAAGCCAAGCTCATATTTTTGCTTACTGAGCGACTCAAATTTCGAAACATAGTCGGCGGTAGTAGCGGTATTCGACCAATAGGCGAACGGGTCGCCCTCGGCGTTTTCCGGCAGTACATGGCTGTTCAGTATCGGCAAAGCCTTTGCCTTTCCCGCTGCAATGTCTTTCTTGTAGGTTTCGTTGTACAGTACCGCAAACTCATCGTAATACTCCCGGTCGAGCATGGTGTAAACCGGTTGCCCGGGGATCATCAGGGCAATGGTATTTCGCTCGCTGAGGTCAAAATCGCCCTTTTGCGGGTCATAAAGCGAGTAATAATAGGTTGTTGCCGGCACGCGGTACAGCACCACAGAATCGTTGCCGCCGGCATTGAAGGAGGCACTGTATTCCTTTGAAAGGGTATCCTCTGTGCTCTTTGTAAAATCCATGGTGTATCCGAGGGTTGCCTCGTATCTCCACACCTTCAGATCTCCCTGCGCGACGATGGACGCACCGAAGGAGGTGTTGTGCGATGAGGATTTCGTGTCCGAATAGCCGGAGGAGAAGGTATAGGTGGTGGAGCCGTCGGAGAAATCGAGGTCATAGTCGCCGAGCTCCGCAAAATAGGGAGCCGCCTGAAGCACCGCCTGCACCTGTGCGTCGGAATATCCGTAGCCCTTGCCCTCATAGCGGGCAAACAGACCGTCCTTGTTCACGTCAGCCGCAAGCAGTATGCAGTTATACGGCATATCCCATGCGAGGTCGACGGCGTGACACAGCTTTGAGTATTCGTCTTTTTCGGCTGTCGCCGTATATTTGCCGGCAACTGACAGTGTGCCGCTGCCGAAGTCCTCACCATAGAACACATCGGTGAACAGATCGAATTTGCGCGCATTTTTGGTGCCGTTCTGTCTTTCGGCGGCAAGTGCGATCACCTGCTCGCGGCCTTCGGTGTTGTGGTCAAAGTTGCCCGCGATGGCATCCTGATAATACCACCACCATCTCGCACTCGAGTTCTTCTCGCGCGTGGTATCGCACAGAAGATTGAGACCGCCGTTTTCCTGCACCTCATAGAGAGCACCCGCGATGAAGACCTGCTCGGGCGTGCCTCTTCCGTTGATGGCAACGCCAGTCATGGCGGGCTTCGGCTT
>ERZ773228.3294-NODE-3294-length-13420-cov-2.613767_pt1 | contig 13420 bp, 13 predicted proteins | sample MGYA00580524_ERZ773228 | MGnify/ENA primary metagenome ERZ773228 (study PRJEB29015, sample SAMEA2737768) | human gut metagenome | biome: human gut; feature: human-associated habitat; material: faeces | place: China | collected 2012 ...
ACAGTTTCCTTTGCTTTTGAAACTGTCCTCCTCATAATTTTATTCTTTTGTATCCTCTTTCTCAGAAGATTGTTTTTTCTTCTTTTTGAAGAACACATTGACTTTTACATGTGATTCTTCTTCATATTCCTTGGTATGCTCTACAAGAGTATGATCTGCCTCGTTGACTCTTTCCATATTGATATAGTCGGCTGTCTCCTCGGGCAGATCCCGTTTTCTCAGCATGTGCTTGGAGAAGCGTCCCACCAGATAGTAGATGAGCGCCATGGTCGGTACGCCAAAGAGCATACCTGCAAATCCAAACAATCCGCCGCCAACAACGATGGCAACGACAACCCAGAAAGAAGAAAGTCCGGTAGAGTCGCCCAGAATCTTTGGTCCGATGATATTACCATCGATCTGCTGCAATACGATGATAAAGATAAGGAAATATATTCCCTGCATCGGCTCCGTTAAAAAGATAATGATAACGGTCGGCAAAGCCCCAATATATGGTCCAAATACCGGTATGATATTGGTCACGCCGATGATGATGGATACCAGAAGTGGATACGGCATCTTAAAGATCAGCATACATACATAACAGATCACACCGATAATAGCGGAATCAATGATCTTCCCTATGATAAATCCATAGAAAATGTCTCTGGTCTTTCTGCCGATTTCCAGGATGACATTGGCTTGATCTGCACGGAAAATACCGTATATCAGTTTCTTGGCCTGTCCTTTAAATGTTTCCTTGCTACAAAGCACATAGACGGACACGATGATGCCGATAATGCAGTTGACCAGCAAACGCCCTACACCGAGCGCTCCTGTCACCGCCACGGATATCACATCCTTGGTGCTCACATCTATGTAATTTTCCAGCCACTTGACGCCCTTATCGATCGCCTTGTCAAGATTACTGCCCTTAGCGCTCATGATATTCTTTTCATAGCGCCCGCCGGTAATCTGGTTTGCCCAATCCAAGACACCATCGATCTGTTCGTTGATGTGTGTGACCAGATAATGGACGGTCTGGTATAACTGCGGTATGATCGCAACAAAGAACAATACAATAATACCAACCACAATGACCAGTGCGATCAAAGATGTGAGCATACGCGTGGTCTTTTTGGCATTTTCTTCCGTCTTGCAGTGTTTTGCAAAGAAGGGGTACATGTGCCTCTCGAAAAATTCCATGATGGGATTCATCAGAAAGGCAAGTCCAAATCCTATGATGATGGACTGCAGGACGCTCATAAACTTGCTCCAGCCTTCGCCCAGTCCCTGATAACGCTCTACACCAAAATAAAACAGGATCACACAACACGCCGTGAAGATGACCACCGCAGAGATGGTCATCATGCGCTTTACATTCCCTCTGCCATTACTCCCCGGTTGTTTTTGTATATCCATAAGTCATTAACCTCTGTAATAATTGATCAGGCATCCCTTTAAGATGATATCTCTCTCATCATCTGTCAGAGCACCAAGTTGCAGTGTGAACGGCTGCATCTGTCCATCCTTTACCACATATGCCTGAATTTCTTCTGTCTTATCGATGATCGCCTGACGGATCGCCGGAACAAAGAGATAATCTCCGTTCTTAAATGGAAGATCACCTGCCGGGATCAAAAATGGGAGCATGCCCCAGTTGATCAGGTTGGAACGATATCTCTTGGTCGCATATTCGTTGGCAATATTTGCCCAGCCACCCAATACCTTCTGGCAGGAAGCCGCCTGCTCTCTTGCAGAACCATCGCCCGGTTTTACGGCAAAAATGGTAGATCCTACACCAAAGTTGTCATGGTTTACATCCGGGAAGGTCTTTTTCACGGTGTGCACGATCTCACGCAGTTCCGGTACTGCCTGTCCGGCACATTCTCCGGCTTCCAGTGCCTTCTGTGCTTTCTGGATCTCCTTGGCACGGCCTACATATTCCGGATCCTTACGGGAAAGTGTAAATTCTGCCAATCCAAGAGGATTAGAGCGGTAAGAAGATGTCTCTCCTGACGGAATCAGTTCATCTGTCGTTGTTACCGGATCGTGGATCTCAGATACGACCTTGAGGAAAAGATTTTCCGGTAATGGGCTCATTGCCGGCCAATCCTTGATATTCGGTCCAAACTTGATCTCCTCATTCGGATCTGCAACGCCCTTGCTGTCAAAGACGCGGTTGGCATAAATATTTTTATCGAAATAGTATTTTGGCTTGGTGTAGTTGACATCCATATCGGTTGCCGCTGTCAGATAACCCTTATTTGCCGCAGTTGCAGCGATGGAACGGGCATCCATAAGTGCTACGGATGAGATCTGTCCATTCTGTAACTTGGATCCTTCTCTGTTCGGGAAGTTTCTTGTAGAGTGGCGGATGGAGAAGCCGTTGTTGCTTGGGGTGTCTCCGGCACCGAAACATGGTCCACAAAATGCTGTCTTGACGATCGCACCTGTCTCCATCAGATCTGCAACACAGCCATTTTTCACAAGTTCCATATAGATCGGTGTGGACGCCGGATAAACGCTGAGTGTAAACTCATCCGGTCCGATGGATGCACCGCGCAGGATGTCTGCTGCATCCGTGATATTCTCAAAACCACCGCCGGCACAACCTGCAATGATACCCTGATCTACATATAATCTGCCGTTTCTGACCTTATCCTTTAAGGTGAAGTCTACCTGTCCGTCCAGGCTGACCTTGGCTCTCTTTTCGCAATCATCCAGAATATCCATGAGATTTGCATTGAGTTCTTCGATCGTATAGGTGTTGCTCGGGTGGAACGGCATAGCGATCATTGGCTTGATCTGGCTAAGATCGATCTCGATCATACCGTCATAGTATGCAACCTGACCCGGATTTAACTCTGCAAAGTCCTCGGTTCTGCCGTGGATCTCATAGAACTCACGCACCTTGTCGTCTGTTCTCCAGATAGAAGAAAGACAGGTCGTCTCTGTTGTCATAACATCCACGCCGATACGATAATCTACGCTGAGGTTGGCAACACCCGGTCCGACAAACTCCATGACCTTATTCTTGACATAACCCTTGTCAAAGACCTCACCAATAATGGCAAGCGCGATATCCTGTGGTCCCACGCCCTTCATAGGACTACCGGTCAGATAGACACCGACAACGCCCGGCATGGCAATATCATAAGTCTTGTTCAGAAGTTGTTTTACCAATTCCGGTCCACCCTCGCCCATAGCCATGGTTCCAAGAGCACCGTATCTCGTGTGAGAATCGGATCCCAAGATCATCTTACCGCCGCCTGCAAGCATTTCTCTTGCAAACTGATGGATAACAGCCTGATGAGGAGGTACATAAATGCCGCCGTACTTTTTGGCACATGTCAGTCCAAACATGTGGTCATCCTCGTTGATGGTGCCGCCTACGGCGCAAAGGCTGTTGTGGCAGTTGGTCAGCACATAAGGGATCGGGAATTTCTCAAGCCCGGATGCTCTTGCCGTCTGGATGATACCAACGTAAGTGATGTCATGGGAAGTCAGTTTGTCAAACTTGATCTGCAAATTCTGCATATTGCCGGATGTGTTATGGCTCTCTAAGATACCATATGCCATCGTCTGCTTGGCTGCTTCTTCCTTTGTGACCTCTTGTCCCGTTTTTTGTCTGATCTCATCCTGTGCCTGTGGACCATCTGCGACCAACTCTGTTCCATGGAGCAGATATACTCCCTGTTCATATAACTTCATGTGTTTCCTCCTCAATTTTTATTTTCTGCCGAAGAGAGAGAAAATACCTTTTCCCTCCTCCGGCTTTTTCTCTTCTTCCTGGTCGGATTCCTTCCATGCAAAATATTCTTTGTCCAGATCCTCGGAGAGTGCGGCTGCCTCTTTCTCGGTCAACTCGCCCTGGGTCGGAACCCCTGTAGTCTCTTCCTCATCCTCCAATGGGATACCATTTTGTATGAAATAATCCTTGTTGATGCGGATCTCCGGCTGCACATTGGCATAGGACGGAGCATCCTTTGGCGCGAAATCGCCTTTTTCTCCCTTTTCCCGCTCTAAGCGCAAACGGTGATTTTCCTCCTCGATCAGATGTAAATACTTTTGCGTGTCGATCAGATCTCCCAACTGCGACTTGAGTTCTGATTGGTTGGACTTGATGGTCTGCTTTTCGCTTGCCATCTTATCCTTGGCGTCTTCGTAGATCTTGGCGATCGCATCTCCCGCATCCTCAATGATCTGCTGAATGTCGTTTAAGGCATTGTCCGTATACATGATCGATGCCGCATAGATATCCTCCGCCTTGCGGGAAGCCGCAAAAATAATGTCGTCTCCCTGCTTTTGCATCTCACGGTTTGCCTTATCCTTTTTGGTCTGGGACAATTCATGTTCGTCGATCATGTCATACATGCAGGCATTTAATTCCTTGAGCAGATCCATCATCTCGTTCTTGTTCACGATCACGTCGCGTTTACTGCCGTTGTATGGCTCTGCCTTGGAAAAAAGTACATGAATATCCCGCAGCACTTTCTCAGTGCGATCTGCTGCACTCATATTTCACACCTCATCCGTTCGTCTTTTGGCATTTTACATATAAATATGAAAATACTCTTTAAAATATAGCATACAAGCCAGAGTCTGACAACGCTTGACGGTTAGGGAAATCTTAAATTTTGTTAATAAAAGGACATCATTTCTAAAGAAGATATAAAAAATACAAAATGTAAGCAAGCAGCATGACGATGCCGGCTTTCTTTCGCAATTCTTTTGTCCGTGCCACACATACAAATAACAAAATGCCGACCGCCGCGGCGATCAGGGTATCCACAACAAAGCCGGAAGCAAAGGTAACCGGCGTGATCAGGGCTGTGGTACCTACGATAAAGAGGATGTTAAAAATGTTGCTCCCAACGATATTTCCAATGGCGATATCCGCATTATGTTTTCGTGCCGCGGACACACTCGTCACCAGTTCCGGCAGGCTGGTGCCCAACGCCACAATGGTCAGCCCGATAAAACGCTGACTGATGCCAAGCGCCTTTGCAAGATTACTCGCTCCCTCGACCGCGAAATTACTTCCTGCCACAATCATGACAACACCCGCCAAGATCAGACCTATGATCTTTGCCGTGGAAAGCTGCTCCGCTTCCCTTTCTTCTTTCTTGCCCTTTTTTGCCATCATGTAGAGATAGCGCAGATAGAGGAGGAATAAGACCCAGAGGATAACGCCTTCCAGCCACGTTACCTGACCTCCGGTATAGCCCAGCCACAAGAGAACAAAGGTAGCGACGATCATAAAGGGGATCTCATAGCGGACAGTGGAATCCGCCACCTTAAGCGTTGCAATCAGCGCCGTCACGCCGAGGATGATGAGGATGTTTAAAATATTGCTTCCCACGATATTGCCAATCGTGATCTCCGCATTTCCCCGTAGTGCCGCCGAAATGCTGACAGCCGCTTCCGGCAGGCTGGTTCCCATGGCAACGATCGTAAGACCAATGACCAGTTGCGGTATGCCCAATTTTCTTGCCAGCCCGGAGGCTCCGTCCACGAACCAGTCCGCCCCCTTGACCAAAAGGAAAAATCCCAGCGCTAAAAAGACAATCTGTAGTACAAAGTTCATATCTTTCTCCCTTCCTGCAACTTGGGGATAAAAAAAGCGAGTCCCTTTGTTGCATCAAAAAATAATACAACAAAAGTCTCGCTACTAGGCTACATACCGGATTGCTCGCAATCGTACTGACGATATATAGACACAGGTCTGCTGTGTCAGCTACTCCCTTTTATCTAAGCAGATCGTAGCAAAAAAACAATCCGTCTGTCAAGTCCTATTTATCTCTTTTTATCGACAAAAGTCTCCGTCACGCGCGGCAGGATACCGTGAATGTAGGCGATCATGACTCCGTAGTTGGTGATCGCAACCTTCTGGCTGTCCCCATAGGAGATACGATAGCGCATTTCCTGTAAAGGCAGGGTACAGCCGCCACAATGCACGACCAGTGCATAAGGCGAAAGATCCTTGGGAAATTCTGTTCCACTGGTAAAGGCAAAATGCAGGTCTTTACCAGTGTATTCCCTGATCCAGCGCGGCATCTTGACCGTACCGATATCATCGCACTGTCTGTGGTGGGTACAGCCCTCGGAAATCAGAACGGTATCGCCATCTTTCAGATCCTCAATCGCCTGCGCACCGGCGATCTGCACTGTCAGATCTCCTTTGTAACGCGCCATCAGTATAGAAAATGAGGTCAAAGGAATGTCTTTCGGCACAATCTTTGCCACTGTCCCAAATGCCTGACTGTCGGTCACAACAAGGCGGGGCTTTTTGCCAAGGGCTGCCAGCGCCTGCGACAACTCGGTATCCCTGACCACCACCGGAATGGCACCTGCCTCCAGACTGTCGCGGATGACCTGCTGCTGCGGCAGGATCAAGCGCCCTTTTGGCGCAGCGGAATCAATCGGCACGACTAAAACGACCAGATCTCCTTCCTCTAAGAGATCACGGATCAAAGGTCTTTCTGCCTCTTTGGGCTGTAATTTTGCCAATCGCTCCTTTAATTCCCCGATCCCCTGTGCCGGATCTGTACTGACCGGACAGACTTTAGCAGGATCGACCGCCAGTGCCTGTGCGATCTCTCCTGCCTTTTCATCGATCTGCGCCGGATCTGCCAGAAGGTCTGTCTTATTTAAGACAATCAGATAAGGCAGACCACGTTTTTTTGCCTCTGCCAAAAGATCTTGTTCCAGATCTCCTACCATAGTATCTGCTGCGATCACAAGCAGAAGAACATCGGTCTGGCGGAGCATCTGCAGACCTTTTTCCATGCGCTTTTGCCCCAGTCCGCCTTCGTCATCCAGTCCCGGCGTATCGATCAGAACGACCGGTCCGAGAGGCAAGAGTTCCATTGCTTTTTTGACCGGATCTGTCGTCGTACCCTTGACTTCCGATACGATAGCGAGATCCTGTCCTGTGATCGCGTTGATCAGGCTGGATTTTCCCGCATTGCGCCTGCCAAAAATGCCAATGTGCAGGCGCTCTCCGCTTGGTGTCTCATTCATACTCATAGATTATTCCCTTCTCTTCCCAAACGTTTTCTGCTGTCATATCAGACTTTCGTCACATTTAGAAACGGAAGTCGCGGTTGCCCTCGTGGATCTTTTCGATATACTCGGTCGCCTTTTCCTTTACCTTTGGATTGGTGATGACTTCCAGTTCTTTTTTGATCAGAGCCTCTCCCACTTCCTTAGTCTCCGGGCTTGCGTAATCTTCCAGATATTCTTTCAGAGTCATAAGTGCATTTGGATGGCAGCAGTTGACGATCTGCTTGCTCTTTAAAAGAGACATGAAACGGTCACCGGTTCTGCCTTCACGATAACATGCCGTACAGAAACTTGGCACATATCCCATATCCATCAGCCACTTGACAACTTCATCCAAGGTACGATTGTCACTGACATCAAACTGTGCTGAGTTGTCCTCCTCTGCTTCCGGCTCAACATAGCCACCGACACTGGTTCTGGAGCCGCCACTGATCTGGGAAATACCAAGTTCCAGTACGCGCTCTCTGCTCTCCTTGGTCTCTCTGGTAGATACGATCATGCCGGTGTATGGCACAGCGATACGGATGCAGGCAACGATCTTTGCAAAGGTCTCGTCCGAAATACCATTGTCAAAAACATCCGGGTCAATATCATCTGCACGACGCACACGCGGTACGCTGATGGTATGCGGTCCACAGCCCTTGGCTGCCTCTAAGTGCTCTGCGTGCATAATGATTCCGGTAAAGTCGTAACGGTAATTGTTGAGTCCAAAGAGAACACCAAGCCCTACATCATCAATACCGCCATCCATTGCACGATCCATTGCCTCGGTGTGGTAAGCATAATTACTCTTTGGTCCGGTCGGATGCAGTTTTTCGTAAGATTCCTTATTGTAGGTCTCCTGGAAAAGGATATAAGTACCAATACCGGCTTCCTTTAACATACGGTATTCTTCGACAGTTGTTGCCGCGATATTGACGTTGACGCGGCGAATATCTCCATTTTTATGGTGAATACTGTAGATTGTCTTGATACTTTCCAAAATATACTCGATCGGATTGTTCTTTGGATCTTCGCCTGCTTCAAGTGCCAGACGCTTATGTCCCATATCCTGTAGAGCAATAACCTCAGCGCGGATCTCCTCCTGCGTCAGTTTTTTTCTGTGAATATGCTTGTTCTTTGCGTGATATGGGCAATACTCACAGCCGTTGATACAATAATTGGACAGATAAAGCGGAGCAAACATAAAGATACGGTTGCCGTAGAACTCCTGCTTGATCTCTTTTGCCAACTGATAGATCTCCTCATTCTTGTCTTCCAGTTCGCAGTCTAAAAGCACGATGGCTTCCTTGTGGCTGATCCCTTTCATCTTTCTTGCCTTGTTCAGGATCTGGTCGACCAGTTCCCGATTGTTCTTGTTCTTCTCAGCGTAATCGAGACACTCGCGGATCTCCTTATCACTGATGAACTCCTCTGCCTTTGATGACATTACATCATACATTCTTTTTTCCTCCCTTTTTCTATGTGTCTTATGTTATAGTCCGTCTCATTTATCCCTTGTAAAATCAACGGTTGTTTGTAAAATTAAATTTTCTTATAATTTTAGCGCCTATTAAACAGGTGCATCGCCACGGTCTACGACCAGTTCATAACCTATAGACTGCATACGGTTTCCCAGACAGCCCCGGCACTCCGCAGCCTCATCCCCGGTGCAGATCTTATTATCATACAACTCATACTGTTTGCGCACGCTGGTCGGCGACAGATTTGGCATGACGACATTGGCTCCCGCCAAGATCCCCTTTTCACCCCCGCGCGGATCGATCGTCCCCAGCGCTGTCGTTGCCGGAAGCAGCAACTTTGGCTGTAAAAGCCGAAGCAGTGAAATCAGATACAGGGTCTCCTCCACAGTCCCCTGTGCCTGGTCTTTCAGGGGTGTCTCGTGGTGAGGCACAAAAGGTCCGATCCCCACCATTGCCGGCTGTAAGTTCTGGATAAAGACCATATCCTTCGCCAGCGTATGTGGCGTCTGTCCCCGGGAACCGACCATAAAACCGCAACCCACCTGATAACCTAAGTCTTTTAAGGTATAAAGGCATTGGATACGGTGGTCAAAGTCCATTTCCTGCGGGTGCAGGCTCTTGTAATGGTCTTTATCCGCTGTTTCATGCCTTAAAAGGTATCTATCTGCCCCTGCTTCTCTCATTAAGCGGTAACTTTCTTCACTTCTTTCGCCAAGAGACAGGGTAATGGCGCAATTCGGGTGACGCTCCTTGATCTCCCGGATCAGATCACACATGACCTGATCTGTATAGTAAGCATCTTCTCCCCCCTGCAGGACAAAGGTGCGAAAACCCAGTTCTTCCCCAATATCTGCGCAGGATAAGATATCCTCCCGGCTCAGGCGGTAACGTTCAACCTGCCGGTTATCCCTGCGGATGCCACAATAATAGCAATTATTCTTGCAGTAATTGGAAATCTCGATCAATCCTCGCGTATAGATCCTGTTGCCAAAGATCTCTTTGGACCTCTGACGGGCAATTTCCGCTGCATATTCTGCCACTTGATCGCATCGTTCGCGGATAAGTTCTTCCCATTCATCCAGACTTAGTGCATTTTCTTTATCTAATTTATCAATCAATGCTTTGACATCCTGCATTGCCAGTGCCATAGGCATTTCTCTCCTTTTTCTCTTTTCTTTCGCTATTATCCAAGCGTCACTTACTGCAATTTGGAATAGACGGCTTTTGCCGTTACCCCCTCAATATTGCCGATCTTTCCCGACATGGCACTGATCACATCCTGGGGTGCATCTACGGCGACGCTGATCAGTGAGATCCCGCGTTTTTCATAAGGGATCCCCATGCGCCCGATGATATATTTGCCATATGCATGCAGGACGTGGTTGAGTTCTTCTGCCTTGTCACGCTCCTCCACCACGATCGCAAGAATTGCTACTCTGGTATCCATCAGTATGCTCCTTTCTTTTATGAAGAGTGTGCTTTTACCTATAATATGAAAAAGTCCCTGCATCCAAAGATACAGAGACTTTCCCTATCAAACACCTATAAAATCCCGTATCTTTACGCTCAGGCTGCCCTTTGCGCGCAGATGACTTTAATTCATAATGTAAAAAAGGGAGATACCTTGATCTCCCTGAAATTGTCTTTCATAGCGTTACCTCCACAGCCTGCTCAACCCAGGCACCCTTGCGGCACCCGGAAACTCCTTCTTAGTGCTGCTCCATTCCTGACCTGACACGATTCGTAGGCATCCGTCGCGCAAGACCCAAGTATCAACGCCACTTGTGGAGGCCGCCATTTGCATTGTATGGGATTATGACACATTTGTCAATCAAAACCCATCATTCTATCAACCTTCATATGATCTTGCGGATTTTCCTCCCTAAAACTGCTTCTTCTGCTCACGCAGATCTGCGAAAAATCCGCTTAAGAGGGCTGAACACTCATCTTCGAGGACACCGCGCTCAACCTCGACCTGATGATTGAAAGCATCCATCTGTAAAATGTTAAGGACGGATCCGGCGCAGCCCGCCTTGGCATTCATGCTGCCGATAACCGCTTTTTTCAATCTCGCCTGCACCATAGCACCTGCACACATCTGGCATGGCTCAAGGGTCACATACATGGTACAGTCCTCCAGTCGCCAGTCACCTGTCTTTTTACATGCCTGCTTCATTGCGATCAATTCCGCATGGGAAAGTACATTCTTGTCTGTGTTGCGCTTGTTGTAGCCCTTGCCAATGACTTTATCATCGCGCACGATCACGCAGCCGATCGGTACTTCGTTGAGATCGTATGCCTTTTTTGCCTCCTTGAGTGCCATCTTCATGTACTTCTCGTCATGTTTTTCCTGTCTGTTCTTTTCGATTTTCTCTTTCAGTGCCATATGGTAAAACCTCCACCAAACTGTTATAATGTTTTTTGATTGGTTTCATTATAACACGATAAGAAATGGAGTAACACTATGACTGTAAAAATATATGGAATGCAGAAAACAACCTTGGTTGATTATCCGGGGCGTGTTGCTACAACCCTCTTTACCGGAGGCTGTAACTTCCGCTGTCCTTACTGCCACAATGGTGATCTGATCGTCGGGCTGAACGACATCAAACCATACACAAAAGATGATATTTTTGATCATCTGCGCAAAAGAAGAAATGTCCTGGACGGCGTTGTCATCAGTGGTGGAGAACCGACCTTGAACCGGGATCTTCCGGACTTTATCCGCCAGATCAAACTCCTGGGCTACAAGGTAAAACTGGACACCAACGGAACCAACCCTGCCATGCTCCGCTCTCTGGTCAAAGACCGCTTTGTGGACTATGTTGCCATGGATATCAAGCAATGCCGGACAAAATATGCAGATATCGTCCACGCGGATGAGTTTGATCTGGATGCGATCGCCGAATCGGTGGAGATCTTAAAAGCTTCCAAAAAAGTCGATTACGAGTTCCGCACGACTGTTTGCCAGGAACTCCATGAGGCAAAAGATATGACCGCTATCGGTATGTGGTTATCCGGCGCCAAAGCCTACTATCTCCAGCCATACAAGGAATCGCCGGATGTCCTGCACCCGGGATTTCACGCACCGGACGATAAGACCATGCAGGAATTTGTCCAAATATTATCCGCCTTTCTGAATAAGGTAGAAATCCGAGGTTAAGTGAGTGAATCTTGAACAGACGACCGACCGCCTGATTCTGCGTATCCTTTCCGCAGATGATGCCGAAAAGGTATTACAATTTTACAAAGACAACGCTGCGATCTTTGAGCAGTTTGAACCCCTGATCGGAAATGACTTTTACAGTCTGGAGCATCAGAAAAACCTTTTGACCTACGAGTATCAGGAGATCCTGAAGTTACATATGCTACGTTTCTGGATCTTTGAAAAAGATAATCCCGACCGTATCATCGGCACGGTCAGTTTCCACAACATTTCGCCGAATATCTATTCTTCTGCCCAGTTAGGCTACAAGATGGATCAGCATTTCTGGCGAAAAGGCTACTGCTACGAAGCGATCAAGGCAGGCATCCGTATTGTTTCGGGAGACATCGGCATCCGCCGCTATGAGGCACTTGTACTGCCGGACAACACCCCCTCCATCTGCCTTTTGAAAAAACTGGGCTTCCACAAGGAAGGTCTGCTGGTAGATAAGGTATTTTTGCAAAATCGCTGGCGCGATCATTATCTCTATGGTTATATCGTTCCGAAAATGTAAGTGCAGAAAGGAGACCTCATGTCACAAGTAACCAAGCGTGCCCTAGAGACATCACTGAAAAATCTTCTTTTACAAAAGCCGCTGGATAAAATAACGATCAACGATATTACGGCGGATTGCGGTATCAACCGCATGACCTTTTACTATCATTTCAAGGATATCTATGATCTGGTGGAATGGTCCTGTCTGGAAGATGCCGAGAAAGCCTTGAACAACAAAAAGACCTATGATACCTGGGAGCAGGGGCTGTTACAGATCTTTTACGCTGTGCAGGAAAATAAGCCATTCATCATGAATGTCTACCATCAGCCCATAATCAGCACACTTTTTCACGGCTTCGTGCATCCATTTTGTCCACACCTGCGAACCTACCTGCACAAACCCAAACTTAATTCCAGAAATTCCCCATGATTTATACAAAGGAAGTATCTCATCCAGCTGTTGCTGCAAAGCCCGCTGATTAACATAGAGCATAACTCCGATGCCATGCTGCTTCGCATAAGCAACCACTTCTTTCAGATTCAGTGCATCTATTTTCGGATTCCTACGCGGATCAAGTGTTACAGTAGTGGCATCTGAAGCCTTATCATACTCAAAACCATACCAACCGGCATCAAAGTGGATATATTGCAGATTCCGTTTTACAGCAAAGTCTACCAAAGCTTTTCCACCTTCTGTGGTCAAGGTCACTTCACGCATCACTTTTCCCGGTTTAATCCAGGAAGTATCCTTAATCCGACATGGCGGATTAAGATTTAACAGGATATCGTTATGTTCTAAAATCTCACCCGGCTTGTCAGCACACATGATTACACGCCACGGAGTAGAATAAGGTGCAATATCTTCTACCGGACCATACATAGCCGATATAACCGTATTCTTTTTAGTCGGTGACACATTGAACCACTTGCGCTTCACCCAGGCAGACATCTCCTCCATCTGCCAGTGTCAGCAGCAACGGACGGTCCGATTCACCCGACCAGTTTTCAAGAGGCAGATAAGAATACGGGGTCTGAGCTTTAGGGGTAAAATAGGCTTTAGTACCTTCGGGCATGGTATATTCTGTATACTCATCTGTAATCTTCAGATATTGTCCACCCGGAAAATGGTAACGGAAGGCAATTCCCTCATCATAGGCACGGATATCAAGAATCAACTTATCACGTCCGTTCTGACGATTGACAAGTATTT
>ERZ773228.3302-NODE-3302-length-13398-cov-2.820280_pt1 | contig 13398 bp, 10 predicted proteins | sample MGYA00580524_ERZ773228 | MGnify/ENA primary metagenome ERZ773228 (study PRJEB29015, sample SAMEA2737768) | human gut metagenome | biome: human gut; feature: human-associated habitat; material: faeces | place: China | collected 2012 ...
CACTTAGGTTTGAAGTGGCACTTGCCGCCGCAAACGGTGCAAAATGTTCCGTAGGAGATCAACTTTCACCGAGCGGTGAAATGGATATGGTAACATACGACTTGATAGGTTCTGCATATTCAGAATTGGAAGAAAAAGAAGAATGGCTTGATAATGTTGAATCAGTAGCAGATATTGCAATAATCAGTCCTGAGGCATATGTCGGTGATTTGAGTACAGGGCAAATGACAAAAGTCGATGATTCGGGAAGCGGTGTATGCCGGATTATGCTTGAGGGCAAATATTTATTTGACGTTATTGACTTTGAGTCGGATTTAAATAAATACAAAGTTATAATTTTGCCTGATGTTATCCGCGCTGATATTGATTTTGCAAAACGTTTAAGAGAATTTTGTGATTGCGGAGGAAAAGTTCTTGCAACAGGTAAATCTGCACTGTATGAAAACAGCAATGAATTTTGCCTTAATCTCGGTGCTGAATGGATAAAAGAAAATCCGTATAAACCGGATTATTTCAGACCTTTAGAAAAAATAAAAGATATGGGTGATACCGGATATATAATGTACGGCAACGGCGAGAAAATTCGTTGTATCGGTAACGAACTCGGAATAAGAGAAAATCCTTATTTTAACCGTACAAGAGCACATTTCTGCTCACATCAGCATACTCCAAACAGCTGTGAATACGGCGGTGCGGGAATGACAGAGGGCAAAGACGGAATATATATTGCGTGGAATATATTTGCAGATTATGCTCAAAGCGGCGAATTGCATTTGAAACAAATGGCAATATTCGCTCTTGACAGATTACTTGACAGCGCAAAGACTTTAAAAACAAATCTTCCTGCACAAGGAATAGTAACTTTGATGAAACAGAGTGACAGATTAATATGTCATTTGCTATATGCAAGTCCCGTAAAACGAGGAAACGGTATAGAAGTAATCGAGGATATAGTGCCGATATACAACGTTGAATTAGCTATCAAAACTGATAAGAAAATAAACAAAGTATATCTTGCACCTCAAAAGAAAGATATAGATTTTACTTATGATAATGGTTACATATCAGTAAAATTAGCTAAAATAGAATGTCATCAGATGGTTGTGTTTGAATAAGGGGAAACAAAATGAAAGTGTTAGCTATAGGAAACAGTTTTTCAAACGACGCAATGCGTTATTTACACGGAATAGCAAAAGCGGACGGTGTGGATATGAAAACGGTTAATTTGTTCATAGGCGGTTGTCCGCTTTCAAGACATTATGCAAATATACATAATGACGCGGCGGATTATGATTTTGAATTTAACGGTGTGAGAACAGGCATAAAAGTGTCAATAAAACAAGCTCTTCAAAGCGATATTTGGGACGTTGTAACATTGCAACAAGCCAGTTCGCTTAGCGTTGATTATAATACATATCAGCCGTATCTGAATGCACTTGCCAACTATGTACATATTCACGCACCGAAAGCAAAAATTATGATACATCAAACTTGGGCATATGAGCAAAACAGCAAAAGACTTAATGAAGAAATGAAATACAAAGATCAAATTGAAATGTTTGCTGATTTAAAATCAGCATATGAACAAGCCGCAAAGGACATCGGAAATGTAGAAATTATCCCAAGCGGTGAAACTTTTCAGAACCTTATAAAATCGGGTATAGAGAAAATCCATCGTGATACATTTCATTCTTCTTTTGGCGTAGGAAGACTGGCTTTGGGATATATATGGTACGAGATGTTGACAGGCAAAAGTTGTATTGGAAATACTTTTAATGAATTTGATGAAAGTGTCAGTGACAGTGAAATAACTATTGCACAACATTGTGCAAATGAGGTTGCAAAAATGTATAGAAAGGTAGACAAAAATGTATAAATTTAATGACAGGGAAATAACATTTGACAAATATAATACACCTACACCATGGATGAATTACCTTTCAAACGGTACGTTTCATACAATGATTTCACAAGCCGGCGGAGGTGTTGCTTTTTATAAATCTCCTCAAATATGGAGAATTAATCATTACCGTTTTTTCCATTTACCAACCGACAGAAGCGGATTTTATACATATATCAAGGATAATGACGATATTTGGTGTCCGACAAACGAACCGTGCAAGTCAAAGCCTGATAAGTGGAGTTCCACACACGGTATGGGATATACAAGATTTGAGGCTGAAAAGAATGGACTTGAAATAACAAGTACATATTTTGTCGGTGAATATGAAAATGCACTTATATGGAATTTAAAGATAAAATCAAATTCTGACCGCAAAATCACTGTTTTTCCGTATGTTGAACTGGGTATGATGGAATTTATGCGTGAATTACAATGGCAGTGCTATAACAAACATCAATTAACTGCTTACAATATGGATGATATTTTAGTTTATAAATACGGTGTTGAGGACCAACCGAAACCTGACCAAACACCTTTGGTATATTTTGCAACAGATGTACCGGCAACTGCATTTGACTGTGACAGAGATGAATTTGTAGGCTCGTACAGAAGTGAAGAAAATCCGCAGAATGTTGAAAACGGAAAATGCACAAATTCTACTCTTTACGGCGGTGATCCGTGTTTTGCATTGCAAATAGATTTAGATTTGAAAGCAGAAGAAGAAAAAGAAGTAAATATTTTTCTCGGAACAGCTATGACGGAGGATGCAGTAAAAGCAAGTGTACATCATTGCAGAGAAAAGAATTTCGTTGATAATTCTTATAAAAAGTTGTGTGAATCGTGGGATAACTATTTGAGTAAATTCCAGTGTGAACTACCGGATAAAGATACTCAACTTATGATTAATGTATGGAATCCTTATCAAGCCGAACGAAATTTTCAATTTTCAAGAAATATAAGCTATTACGCAACAGGCACATTTCGAGGCGTCGGAGTAAGAGATACCGCACAAGATATTTTGGCAATGATTCCGTTTAACTTACGCAGAGCAAAGAATAAACTTAATTTACTGTTTACGCAACAATATCGGGATGGACATTGCAATCATTATTGTTTCCCGTTAGAGGGCTGGGAACCAGTTAAAAGAATACACAGCGATAATCATTTATGGCTTGTAATGACGTGCTATCATATCATTATGGAAGAGGGAACACTAGATTATCTTGATGAAGTAATAGATTTTTATGACGGCGGCAGTGCTACCGTATGGGAACATATTAAAAAATCTATTGAATTTTGTATGAATAATCTCGGTGAAAACGGTTTCCCGCTTATGCTTGCATCTGATTGGAATGATATGCTTTATAAAGTATGCCGTGAGGGAAAAGGCGAAAGTATATGGACAGGTATGCAGTTCGGTACTGTTCTTAGAATGATTGCGGAATTAGCTGAACTTAAAGGTGAAGATAAGCAGAAGTATCTTGATATATATGAATCACAAAAGAAACTTGTAAATGAGAAAGCATGGGACGGAAAATGGTATATTCGTTGTATCACAGATGACGGACGGTATATCGGAAGTGAAAAAGAGCCACAGGCAAAAATATGGCTTAATTCACAAAGCTGGTCTGTTATAAGCGGTATGGGTGAAAACGGACAAACCGCAATGGACAGTGTAAATGAATATCTTGATACGGATTTAGGTATTAAAAAAATTCATCCGTCAATGAAGGACTATCCGTCAAAAGAAGACCCATTAACTTATTACAATAAAGGTTGCGGCGAAAACGGAAGTGTATTCTGTCACGCAAATACATGGGCAATTATAGCGGAATGTATGTTAAAAAGACCTGAAAGAGCTTATAAATATTATCATCAGTTATTGCCTATGGTGGCACAGAAAAAAGCCGGAGAGTGGCGATATAAGGCAGAGCCTTACGTTTATGCGTCAAATATTTTCGGACCTGAAAGTGATAAATTCGGTTTGGCAAATGTATCATGGCTTACGGGAACTGCGGCATGGATGTATATTGCGGTTACACAATATATGCTTGGAATAAAGGCAAAGTGGGACGGACTTGAAATTGACCCATGTTTGCCGAAAGAACTTCTTCCGGCGAAAGTCACAAGAGTTTTCAGAGGAAAAAAATATAATATTACAATAACAAAGAACGAAAAAATCTTTATCAAAGACGATGATAAAAACGTGAACGTAGTTATTTGACACACAAAACAGGAGGACGCTATGAATTTTGAATATATGAAAAACTTTATGGATAGTCTGACAGAATGGATTATTCCGGGTAACAGTGTCGTTATTTATAAAGACGGGAAGAAAGTATTTGAATACAGTTCGGGATATTCTGACCTTGAGAAAAAAATAAAAAAGACAGGTGATATACAAAAAAGTAACCGCTCTCGCTAAGTCCTCGTCCAGCGGCACTGAAAGAACTGTATGAACAGGGAAAGTTTTTGTTGTCTGATCCGTTATATAAATATCTTCCTGAATTTAAAAAAATGTATGTAAAAGACGGTGACAGAATAAAAGCGGCAGAAAATCCGATAACAATTCGAGATTTGTTTACTATGACGGCTGGTTTGTCATATGCTACAAACACACCTGCATTTGAAAAAGCAAGAAAGCTAACCGACGGTAAAATGGATACAAGAACAGTCATCAAATGTCTTGCGGAAGAACCGCTTTTATTTGAACCGGGGGCAAGATGGAATTACAGCCTTTGTCACGATGTTTTAGCGGTATTGGCAGAAGTAGTTTCGGGAATGAGATTTTCGGAATATATGAAAAAACATATATTTGAGCCGTTGGATATGAATAATTCATATTATCATGCACCGAACGATGTTATAATATCTCCGCAATATATATACGAAATACAAGATACGAAGAACATTGTAGAACTTCAGCAAAAAGAACATACAAGCGGAGTTGTCAAAAGAGCATACGGCAATGAACTTGTATTCGGTGAGAATTATGACAGTGGAGGTGCAGGAATAATAACGACTGTCGATGATTATGCCAAGTTTGCGGCGGCTTTGGCAAATAGCGGAACAGGACTTAATAATAATCGTATACTTAGCAGTGCCACAGTAAAACTGATGAAAACAAATCAATTAAATGAGGCACAGCGTAAAACTATGAATTGGCGACGTCTTAGAGGTTACGGTTACGGATTAGGTGTAAGAACGCTTATAGATAAAGCAGAAAGCGGTTCAAACAGTTCAATCGGTGAAATCGGTTGGGGAGGTGCGGCAGGTGCAACAATAATTGCCGATACAGAAGAAAAAGTTGCACTTTTCTATGCACACCATATGTTAAACCCACAAGAAGAATATTATCAGCCAAGGCTGAGAAATGTATTATATTCATGCTTATAATTAATTAAAAACAGAAAGGAAGTAATAAAAATGAAACCAAGAATAGGAATAAGACCGACAATAGACGGTCGTTGGGGCGGCGTAAGAGAAAGCCTTGAAGAAAAAACAATGGCTATGGCAAATGCAGCTAAGGAACTTATCGAAAGTAATGTGCATTATCAAGACGGAACACCTGTTGAATGTGTAATTTCACCTTGTACAATAGGTTCAGGCGCTGAGGCGGCTAAATGCAACGATTATTTTTCAACACAAAATGTATGTGCAACATTGGCTGTAACACCATGCTGGTGCTATGGTTCAGAAACAATGGACCTAAACTCGGATACAGTAAAAGCTGTATGGGGCTTTAACGGAACGGAACGTCCCGGTGCGGTTTATCTTGCCGCAGTAATGGCTGCATTTGCACAACGCGGACTTCCTGCATTTTCGATGTACGGACACGATGTGCAGGACATTGATGATAACACAGTTCCTGAAGATGTTGCCGAAAAAATGATTCGTTGGGCAAAAGGTGCTGTTGCGGTCGGTCAAATGAAGAACAAAGCATATGTGAACCTTGGCAGTGTAGCAATGGGTATTGCAGGTTCATATTGTGATATGTCATTTATGCAAAAGTATCTTGGTATACGAGCTGAATTTGTTGATTTAACAGAAATATTGAGAAGAATTACTCTTGGTATATATGATAAAGATGAGTATGAAAAAGCATATAAATGGATAAAAGAAAACTGCAAAGAAGGCTTTGATAAAAATGCAGGTAAAAACTTGCCTGACATTATTACAAAATCGAAAGTTGTTCCGGCAGATAAGGATTGGGAATTCATCACTAAGTTTACGTTAATCGTAAATGATATTCTTTACGGAAATCCAAAACTTGCCGAACTTGGTTGGCATGAAGAGGCACTTGGAAAGAATGCAATAGTAGGCGGTTTCCAAGGTCAAAGACACTGGACAGATTGGCTGCCTAACGCTGATTTTACAGAGGCAATTATGGCATCGTCATTCAACTGGAACGGTAAAAAAATGCCTACTCCGTTTGCAACCGAAAATGATACATTAAACGGTATTTCGATGCTTTTGGCAACACTTGTTACAGGTAAAGCACCTGCATTCCACGATGTTCGTACATATTGGTCACCCGACGCCGTAAAACGTGTAACAGGTAAAGAACTTACAGGTAAAGCCGCTAACGGCATTATTCACCTCATTAATTCCGGTGCAACGGCACTTGATTGTACAGGTGCGGCAAAAGACGAGAACGGCAACGGTACACAAAAAGAATGGTGGAATATGACTGATGAAGATATTCAAAATTGTATTGATGCAACAGATTGGTGCAGAGCAGATTATGAATATTTCAGAGGCGGCGGTTTTTCAAGCCACTTCAGAACAAAAGCAGAAATGCCTGTAACAATGCTTAGAGTGAATATCGTTGAAGGTATTGGACCTGTTATTCAGATAGCAGAAGGATATACTTGTAATCTTGATGATGATATTCATGATAAACTTGATAAACGTACAGATCCTACATGGCCGACAACATGGTTTGCTCCGATTCTTACAGGTAAGGGTGCATTTACTGATGTATACAGTGTAATGGCTAATTGGGGTGCTAATCACGGTGTGACAATCGGCGGACACGTTGGTGCTGATTTGATAACACTTTGCTCAATGTTGAGAATTCCTGTAACAATGCATAATGTAGCTGATGAAAAGGTATATCGTCCGCACGTTTGGTCGTCTTTCGGTACAGAAGATTCTCAAGCGGCAGATTATGCGGCTTGCAAAAACTACGGACCTATATATAAATAATCTTTATAATGTGATATGCGGCATTATGCCGCGTATCACATATATTAAACCAAAGGATGAAATGATTATGTATTGTGATAAGCCTATTATAATATTGCCTGAAAAAATTTCTGTTTTAAGAGATGTCAAAAATCAAAGTATATATACAGACTTTGAACAGTATTCGATATATTATAAAAATATTATTTATCCATACTCTGAAGAATATGATGTTCAAATTGAGTGTGAATTTGGCAAAAATCTTGGTAATTGTTGGCGGTTGGAAGAGTTTAATGACATAGCCGATACTTTTTTGCTTACGTTGAAAATTTATGGATATTACGGCAAATTGCTCACTGAAAAGAGTTGCCGCGTTCAAATATTTGAGAAAAAAGAATATCCGACCGTTAATTTGCTTTGCATCGGTGACAGTATGACTATGGCTGAACCTTATATTGCTCATACTGTGAATAAACTAAAAAATATTAATACAATAGGTTTAAGAAATATCAGTCATAATGTAAATCACGAAGGAAGAGGCGGTTGGACTTGCAGTGCGTATTTTGAAAAATATACAGATGACGGTTGGGGAATTTCTCCGTTCTTATTTCCTGAAGGATTTGACGGTAAAGAATATTACGGTGATAAAAAATTTTATGAATATATGCTCAATTCAAATACAGATTACAGTCATATAGGAACATCTGTAACGCCAATACAAGACGGAATGGTTATTTGCGATAATGATAAACTGTATCGTTATAGTAAAGGAATATATGATGTTGTTTGTGAAAATCCGGTGTTCAAATTTGATTTTTCAAAATATATTGAGCGTTATTCAATGCCGACTCCTGATATTGTTTCAATTTTATTCGGTGCAAATGAATTTCAAATATGCAGTTATTCTGAATTTGACAATGAATTAAATAAATTTATATGCAATCTTAATAATATGATAGAGGCGATACATAAATATAATCATAACATAAAAATTGTCATAAATCTCCCTATATGTGGTGGCGATCAATATTCATGGGGTACACAACTTGGTTGTAAAAGCAGTGCGAAACAATATGAATATTGTATAAAAATGGCTTGCAGTGCAATTACAAACTTATTTGACAGACGCAGAAATGAGAATATTTTTGTATGTCCTATGCTTGCTGTATGTGATACAGTGAATGGATTTCAGAGTGATTACATAAAAAGTAATATATATTCAGAACATTTTGAACGACATATAACTAATTGGGTGCATCCATCTGAAATAGGATATAAGCAGATGGGAGATGCTTTAGCCGGTGTTATTGCCGATATATGTGATAATTGATGGAGTTGATTGTTGATTTCAGAATATACGGTCTACTTGTTACCCCTAATAAGATTTCTTCTCTCCCTCTTATTTTCTTGCCGTGTATTCTGTAATGAACATTCAAAATAATATAGAGTAGTATTTTTGCTAAATCCAAATTTTTCACATATTTGTCTAACCGGACAGCCGTTATGCTTTAATTCAATAATTTCTTTGTTACATTCTTGTATATGACGATAACTTTTTGACATAAAATTGCCTCCTATGGTTTCATTTTACCATAGGAGGCTCTTTTTTATTATCAGTTTTTTGAAATTATGTTCACTTGGGCTTGACACCTTTTTAACTATTTTAGATTAACTGTTACGGCACTGTCAAAATCAAGAGTGTAGTAATCTGTTTTAACAACACCGAGTTTTGTAAATTGCTGTTTTAGAGCGTCTGCTTTTGAACTTTCGGGTATCGGTAATAGTTTACCGTTATCGTCATATGCTTCAAATACATATCTTGCAGTATAGCTGTTAGTTTCGTAATTTACATCGGTGTATAATGTTGAGCTGAATTTATCGCCCGGTTCGGCATTTTCGCCGTTGTCATTTTGAAGAACAAACGCAGGATCATATGGAACAAAACCGTCTTTGTAATAATCAATGTCAATTTCACCGTCTGTAATTCTGATACCGGTTACAATCACTTTGCCATAGTCGTTAATTTTGTATTCAATAGGATATGTTCCGACACTGTTAAATATTGTATCGCAATCTTCTGTATTGTATGAGTATTTAACAGGTATGAATTTTAACTGTTTTGTATCCTTGTTTGCTTTAAGAAATTCAAGTGAATTTCGTGAACTTCCGTCACCATTTACACTTAAATCAGAGTTTAAAATATCAAGGCAAGTATCGTTTTCGTCATACAAAGCAAAACTGTCAATATTTGCGATGACATTATCAGGATCACCTGTTGATGGGGTTGAAATCACAAGCTGATTGCCGAATGGTGAAAATACGGCTTTTTCAACAGTAGCGTCGGAATTAGGCAATTTTAAATTTATGTCTTTTGTTATACTACTAACCTTGACTTTTGATTTGTCAATATCGGTTGAAATGTACCACACTGCGTTTTTATCGTCATCGGTTATACTGTCATATTGACCGTTCAACAATTTGGTAAATGCGACAGGGAAATTTTCTTCGGAAGTATCTGCTTTTGATATAAATGTAAACAATTCAAGATTGAATTTATTCGGAATATTATATCCTGACACATTGTATTTTTTCGCACATTTATATGTATGTTGGTCAACAAAATATCCGCTTTCGTGATTGTTGTTGCTTACGTCTGATAGCTTGCCGTTTATAACACATCGAATGTCTGCCGAAACATTTAAACTGTTGCTCCAAATAGGTGCGTTATTGTCAGAGCTATTGTAAAAAGGCTCATTTTCAGAAGTAACTGTATAAAATACATGAACAAAGTTATCATCAGCGGCTACGTTGTCGAGAGTAAGTGTGTAACCGTCCTTTGATATGCTTTTTCCGATTGAGTCGTTAAAATTTGCAAGCTGTTCAAGGCTTGTCATTTCGACAGCATTGTCATTTTGGAAATATGATATAATTTCGCCGATTTTACCGCTGATTGAATCAGCTGCAAATGCGGTTGTAACCGCAAGTGCGCATATAACGGCGGCGATTGATGTTATTTTTAAATATTTTCTTTTCATATAAATCTTCCTTTCTTCAGGAGAAACATTGATTTTGTTGTTTACGTTTTTCAGAATAATATCCGTACTCGGCATATTATGAGTATCTGAAATATCTAATTCTTTTTGTAATTTAGCTAAATGTTTATTCATCATTAGCCCTCCTTTTTATAATAGTGTTTTTTAATTTTTGTTTACCGCGATACAGTTTTGTTTTGACTGTCGACAGGGAAATATTCATTGCTTTTGAAATTGTTTTGATTTTTTCATTGTAGTAATAATACCTGAAAAATATTTCACTGTCAGGCTCGCCGAGTGATGTAATCAGTTCGGTTAAAAATTGACTGTTTTCTGCTTTTATTATATTGTCTTGAGGTGTTAAATCGCTTGATATAATTTGCTCATTCAGAACTTCATTTGAATGATATTTGCGAAGTTTATTCTTTGATGTGTTTCGGGCAATAGTTGCTAAATATGAACGCATATTGCCTTTGGTTTCATCAATATTTAAAGAGTTTTGCCATAAAAGAAAAAATGTATCGGAAACGATTTCTTCCATATCTTCTTTTGATAATTTACAGCCGACTGTATTATAAACAATCACGCTTATATACGGCGTGTATATTTTTATAATGTCATCTAAGCTGTTACGATTTCGCTTTTTGAGATTATGTAAAAGTTTTTGTTCATCAATCAAAATATAAGCCTCCTCTCGTTGTAAAAAATAGCACTATTTTTTGATGTGTACGCTATTATATACACAGAAAATATATAAAAAGTTTCAATATTATAAAAATTTATTTTACTGTATCATATTATGCAGGTGAAAAACAAGCAAAATATATGGCAAAATGCAAAGTAACGTGATATAATTAAATAAAAAAATAGGAGAATTAATATGGACAAACAAGAAATTTTCCCTGACGGAACTGTTATAGATAAGTGGTTTTACGATATAAATATACCCGAATTAAGTGATTTGGGTAAGCAATATGTATTAACTGATTACAATATCCTTGATGACGGCAAGATACATACGAAAGAAATACAGAATTTGATTGACAGAGCATATGAAAACGGCGGCGGAGTGATAGTAGTTCCAAAAGGAACATATCTTACGGGTGCGTTGTTTTTCAAACAAGGGGTAAATCTTTATATTGAGGACGGCGGAGTGTTAAAGGGCAGTGATGATATTTACGATTATCCGATAATGCAAACTCGTATGGAGGGTGAAACGTGTCCGTATTTTTCTGCATTGATTAATGCAGATAATGTTGACGGTTTTAAAATGTGCGGAAAAGGTACAATAGACGGAAACGGTTTGAAATCGTGGAGAGCGTTTTGGCTGAGACGTGAATGGAATCCAAACTGTACAAACAAGGACGAGCAGCGTCCAAGACTTGTTTATATATCAAACAGCAGTAATGTCACAATAGCTGATTTGCACTTGCAAAATTCGCACTATTGGACTACTCATATATACAAATGCCATCACGTCAAGTATATAAACTGCAATATATTTTCACCGGCAAAGCCGATTAAAGCACCGAGTACAGACGCTGTTGATATAGACGTGTGTACAGATGTTTTGGTTAAAAATTGCTATCTTGAAGTTAATGATGATTCGGTGGTGCTGAAAGGCGGAAAAGGTCCTTGGGCGGATAAATTATCCGAAAACGGCTCTAACGAACGTATTTTAATCGAAGATTGTACATACGGTTTCTGTCACGGCTGCCTAACTTGCGGTTCGGAATCTGTACATAATAAAAATATAATTTTAAGAAGAATAAATATTAAAGAGGGTAAAAATTTGTTGTGGCTTAAAATGCGTCCAGATACACCTCAGCATTATGAATATATCAGTGTTGAAGATATAAAAGGTAAAATTGACAGCTTTATCAACATAAACCCTTGGACGCAGTTTTACGATTTGAAAGACAGGAAAGATGTGCCGCTTTCTTATGCGGATAATGTTGTAATGAAAAATTGCGAATGTGAGTGTAATACATTTTTTGATGTCAAGACAGACGAAAGTCAATATATATTGTCAGATTTTACTTTTGAAAATTTGAAAATTAAAGCAAAAGTAAACGGCTTTGATGAAAATGCAATACGAAATGTCAAAATTAAAAATGTAAAGGTTACTTTATGAAAAATTTGTTCGGTTGATTAAAACAGAAAATTTGGAGGTACTAAACAGATATGGAATATGATGATAGAGTGATGTGTCCGCTAATTGATGAAAAGATAGACCCGATGGAGTGCGTTGATGTTGTAGATTGTGTTCTAAATCCTTTGTTTTTAAATAATTTACCCGAAAAGTATAAAGCAAAAGAGAATTTTAAAGATATATGCAAACAATGCAAATGGCACTGTTATTAAGGAGAATACAATAGTCGGAATGCAATATGATTTTATATATTTAGTTGTAACAATAAAGTATATGTGATACAATAAAACCCATATGTAAATCAAAGGCAAAAACAATGGAGGGATACTCAATGGACAAAGAAAATTTACATATATTCAGAGGAGAATTGGCACTTGCGTTGGCGGTTATAATCAACAGTTTCGGCGTTGTGCTTATGTTATATTCAGGTGCGGGAATTTCGGCTATATCGAGTGTTCCGTATGCGTTTTCGGAGGTTATTCCGAAAGTATCGCTTGGAACATGGACGTATATTTTTCAAGGATTGCTTGTTTTGAGTTTAATGATTCTTAGAAAAAAGTTTGTTCCGCAATATTTGTTCAGCTTTGTGGTGGGCTTTATATTCAGTGAATTGCTTGATGTACATAAAATGTGGATAGACATTTTACCGACCGATTTGGGTTGGTGCGTGTTATACTTTGTCGTAAGTTATTTCTTGCTTTGCATAGGCATAGCATTATCAAACAGATGTAAATTACCGATAATACCGACAGACCTTTTCCCGAGAGAGTTATCGGAGATTATAAACGTTTCATATTCAAAAGTCAAAATAATTTTTGACGTAACGTGTTTGGCAGTAACTGCTGGTATGACGCTTATATTTCTCGGACGTCTTGACGGATTGGGAATAGGAACTGTCCTTGCGGCGTTTACTATGGGTAAAACGGTCGGCATTATCGTCAATATGATGGATAAAAAGTTCAGATTTGTTTCGTTTTTATCTAAATAAATTATAAATAAGAACGCATATCAACGGTAAGTTCTTCTTCAATATTGATAAGTTTTTTAGCAATATCTTTTGACTTTTCATCGGCGGCTTTGTACTTGTTAAGATATTTGTGCAATGTTTTAACACCCATATTACA
>ERZ773228.3304-NODE-3304-length-13392-cov-5.065082_pt1 | contig 13392 bp, 16 predicted proteins | sample MGYA00580524_ERZ773228 | MGnify/ENA primary metagenome ERZ773228 (study PRJEB29015, sample SAMEA2737768) | human gut metagenome | biome: human gut; feature: human-associated habitat; material: faeces | place: China | collected 2012 ...
CGCGCGCCGGGGATTTTTCCTGTTCACAAGTTTTCGACTTCCGTTCGCCCTTCACTTAACCCCTTCAATTGTAGTCACGCTCAATCACAGTTACACCTACCGTTTCTAACAATTGAAGAATTTCGTCTCTCTGGATATAAGGATAACGAAAAACTCGCCAGTTCTGCCGCTTGGTCGGAGGCCCATCTAAGAGCTCAAACACAAGAAAGCGCATCAGGTGCGTTCCGGCTGACGAGGACTGGTTGATTCTGCTGACGCCGCGATTGAGGCATATCACATATCGGTCTCGTGTATCGGACGGTTGATCGGGAAACAGCGGCTCGATCGACACCTCGGTAAAAGCGGACCAAGGTGTAAATTTCGGGATAAACAGCCATGACTGGCGCACTCCCTTTTCATCAATTTTATAGGTATGGCATGTGCAAATCACACATAATGTGCCGCCAGACATCCATACTAGGAAATTCGATACGGCTGACAGATGCGCCCCCCTATCCATTGCGTCCAAGTAGTTCAGCACCATCATGCCTAGCATAAGACTATACATAACAACAACATTTACAAGTACTGGCTTTATCTTAATCATCACGCATTACCCTCTGCTTGCAAAGTGTTCAGCATAATACTTCCACCTGATATGGTCTTCCTTGGCATATCTATATTCGCTCACATTTCATTCCGAGCAGTATCAGTATACATGCCAGCGCACTGCCTGTCAAACGAGCAGAAGGCAACGCGCAAAATGCGGGTGGTGCTGATGCACCGCCCGCATGCTCCGTTTATTTTTCTTGTTCGGCGGTGCCAATGTCCTGCGTCAGCGCCCCCACCATTCGCAGTCCGCGGGCAGCTGCCCATTGCGCTTGCTCTCTGCATTCCATTCGATTTTAAAATGAAAAGAGACATCCGATCGGATGTCTCTTTTTGTGGTGGAGATAAGCGGGATCGAACCGCTGACCTCTTGAATGCCATTCAAGCGCTCTCCCAGCTGAGCTATACCCCCACAGGCAAGGTGTATCTTATCAGAAAACGACACGAATGTCAAGAACGTTTTTGCATTTTGGCGAAAAAATCTGCGCGGCTGCCGGGCGCCGCGCAGAGGGCTCTTTTACCGTGATATGTGCGTCATATATGCGTCAGCGCGCTCATGCCTCACAGTCGCGGCGGACAATATCCGCAATGGCGGCGGCCAGCTTCCTGTGGCCGTCGGGGTCGAGGTGCTCGCCGTCGAGCGCACTCATCTGCGTGACCGTGCCGGCGTCCAGAAACCGCAGACCATATGCCTCGGCGATCATCTGATACTGCGCCGCCACGCCCTGTGAGACGGAGAGCGACTGCGCGTCATACTCCGGGTCGCGCTGCGGCGCGGCCGGGCCGAGCGGCGGCGGAGCCACGAGCAGGATCTTCGTCCACGCGGGCAGCATGCCGATAACGAGCCGCACGAGCTTATCCATGCCGGCGCCCACGTCCTCAGCGGAACGGGTCTTATCGATCTTGCAGTCGTTCGTGCCGAGCATGAGGATGATGTACTGCACCGGGCCGTGGCTCTCGATGCTCAGCGGCAGCGTCTCGAGCGCGGAGCGGCCCTCACGATTGTCGTCCGGAAACGCCGCCGTGCGGCCGACCAGGCCGTCCTCCGCGATGTAATACCCGTCGCCGAGCAGGGCCTGCAGCACGCCAGGGTAGCGGATATCGCGCCCGTAGCGGTGCTTCCAGTCGGGCGTAAAGCCATAGGTGTTGCTGTCGCCGAAGCAGAGGATCTCGATCACGCCGCGCACCTCACTTCAGGAAACCGCTGATGATCTGCTCCTCGGCTTCCTTTTCGGTCAGGCCGAGGGTCATGAGCTTGTTGAGCTGCTCACCGGCGATCTTGCCGATGGCGGCCTCGTGGATGAGGCTGGCCTCAACGGAGTTGGCCGTGATCTCCGGGCGCGCACCGACGATACCCTCGTCCATGATGATGGCATCGCACTCCGAGTGGCCGGCGCACTTGTTGTTGCCGCGGATGTTGGAGTTGAACATCTGGCTGGAGTGATCCTTGGCGACGGAGCGGGAGATGACGTTTGTGCTGGAATCATAGCCGTCGAGATCGACGGAGAAGTTCGTCTCCGCATGCTGGTGACCATGGGTCATGATCTTTTCCTTGATGATGAGCGTGGCACCGTCCGACAGGTGGGCCTGCGTGTCACGATAGGTGGAGTCGATGCCCTTGATCTGGGTCGTCTCCATCTCCATGTAGGCGTTCTCGCCAAGATCGACGATCGTCGTCGGGTTCATGACGTTCTCGCCGTTGCCGTCGCCCTCGCCGTAGTGCTTTTCGATGTAGCGCACCTTGGCATTCTTGCCGACAAAGAAGCTGTGGATGCCGTCATGGCGGGACTCCTGCGTGCCGCAGTTGTGGATGCCGCAGCCGGCGACGATGGTCACATCGCAGTCCTCGCCGACGTAGAAGTCATTGTAGACCATGTCCTTGAGGCCGGTCTGGGAAATGATGACCGGGATGTGCACGCTCTCGTTTTTCGTGCCGGGGGCAATGTAGATGTCAATGCCGGGCTTGTCTTCCTTCGTGACGATGTTGATGTGCGCGGTCGTATTGCGCCCGGCGAGCTTGCCGTCGGCGCGGATGTTATAGGCACCCTCGGGGATGCCGTGGAGGTCGGCGACCTCTTCGAGCAGTTTTTTCTCAATCGCATCCATGCTGTTTCCCTCCCTCAGACCTTGTCAGCCAGGCGGCTGCACACGCTCGACGCCTGCATGAGCACGGGCATGATCTCATCCTTGCTGCCGATAGCGCGGATCTCGCCGTCGACGAGCACGACGATCTTGTCGGCCGTCTCGAGAATGCGCTCCTGGTGCGAGATGATGAGGATGCTGCCGTGGATCGTCTCGTGCATCTTCTCGAACACGCTGATGAGATTCTGGAAGCTCCAGAGGTCGATACCGGCCTCGGGTTCGTCGAAGATGGACATCTTCGTGCCGCGGGCGAGCATGGTCGCGATCTCGATGCGCTTGAGCTCGCCGCCGGAGAGGCTGGCATTCACTTCGCGGTTGACATAATCCCGCGCGCACAGGCCGACCTCGGACAGATAGGTGCAGGCCTCGTTCGTCGAGAGCTTCTTGCCGGAGGCGATGCTGATGAGGTCAAAGACCGTGATGCCCTTGAAGCGCACCGGCTGCTGGAAAGCAAAGCTGATGCCGCGGCGGGCGCGCTCGGTGATGGACATGTGGGTGATGTCCTCGCCGTCGAGCAGGATCTGGCCGGAGGTCGGCTGCTCGATACCGGCGATGAGTTTGGCCATGGTGGACTTGCCGCTGCCGTTCGGGCCGGTGATGACGACCATGCGTTCATCGACCGTGAGGCTCACGTCCTTGAGGATCTGGCGGACACCGTCGTCCGTTTCGGCCTCAAAGCAAAGGTGTTTGAGTTCAAGCATTGGTTGGTTCCCTCTTCTCTTGTTTCAAAAATCTTCGTCGTCAAATTTATCGGACAGGTCTTTCTTAAAAGACAGTTTGGACTCTTTGTGCTGGATGAGCCGGCCGATGTTGCTGCGGTGCTTGACCACAAGCAGAATCACGCAAAACAGGCTCAGCAGAGCCGGCAGTTTACCGCAGGCGGCGAGCACGCCGATGGGCGCGATGAGCGCACCGCAGATGCTGCCGAGCGACACATAGCGCGTTGCCCAGACGATGCCCACAAAGATCAGCAGCGCGACGAGGCCGGTCGGGAAGCTCACGATCAGGAGCATGGTCTCGGCGCAGAGCACGCCCTTGCCGCCGCGAAAGCCGTAAAACACCGGGTAGATGTGGCCGAGCATGACACAAAAGCCCGCAAACACCTGACCCGTCGCCGCCGCGCCCTGCGTGCCCATGATGAGTCCGCCGGCCACTACGGCAATAACGGTCTTGAGCACATCCGTGCCGATGACGATGGCAAGGCCGGGCGCGCCGAACGTGCGGAAGAAATTTGTCAGGCCGGCGTTGCCGCTGCCGTAATCGCGCACGTCGCGGTGAAAGACGTATTTGGAGGCGATGATCGCCCCGTTGAGTCCGCCGAGCAGGTAGGAGAAAACGGCAATAGCCGCGAGCAGTCCGGGGATCATTCCTGCTCTCCCTTCTGCCGGATGACCATGCGGATGGGCGTGCCCTCCAAGCCGAACACGGCGCGGATCTGGTTTTCCAGATAGCGCTGGTAGGAAAAATGGAACAGTTCCTTACTGTTGCAGAACACAACGAAGCACGGCGGCTTGACGCCCGTCTGCGTCATGTAATAGATCTTCAGGCGGCGGCCCTTGTCCGTCGGCGGCTGGACGCGCGCCTGCGCGTCGGCGAGGACGTTGTTGAGCATGCCGGTGGTGATGCGCATGGCGCTCTGGTCGTTGACAAAGTTGATGAGTTCGAACAGCCGCTCGGTGCGCTGGCCGGTCAGGGCCGAGATGAATAGCACCGGCGCGTAGGACATGAAGCTCAGGTCACGCAGGACATCCTTGCGCAGTTTCTCCATGGTGCCGGTCTCTTTGTCGACCAGGTCCCACTTGTTCACGACGATAATGGACGCCTTGCCCGCCTCGTGCGCGAGGCCGGCGATCTTCGTGTCCTGCTCCGTGACGCCGTCGCGCGCGTCGATCATGATCAGGCACACATCCGCGCGCTCGATGGCGAGCTTGGCGCGCATGACGGAGAATTTCTCAATGCGGTCGTCCACGCGGGACTTGCGCCGGATACCGGCGGTGTCGACAAAGATATACTTGCCGTATTTGTTCTCAAAGCGGCTGTCGACGCTGTCGCGCGTCGTACCGGCAACGTTGCTGACGATGACGCGCTTTTCGCCGAGGATGAGGTTCACGAGCGAGGACTTGCCGACGTTCGGCTTGCCGATGACGGCGACGCGGGTGTAGTCCGCATCCGCATCGTCCGCGTCCTCGGGCGGGAAATGTTCCAGGCAGGCATCGAGCAGGTCGCCCGTGCCGTGACCGTGCACGGCGGAGACGGCGATCGGGTCGCCGAGGCCGAGGGAGTAAAACTCATAGATGCCGGGGTCGACCGCGCCGGTAGAGTCCATCTTGTTGACGGCCAGCACAACGGGCTTTTTTGAGCGCAGGAGCATATTGGCCACTTCCTGATCGGCGGCGGTGACGCCGGTGCCGATCTCGGTGACGAGCACGACGACGTCGGCCGCGTCAATGGCGAGCTGTGCCTGCTCGCGCATGAACAGCAGGATCTCATTATCGGTACTCGGCTCGATACCGCCGGTATCGACGATGTCGAACGTGCGGCCGCACCACTCGCACTCGGCATAGAGCCGGTCACGCGTGACGCCGGGCGTGTCCTCAACGATGGACAGGCGCCGGCCGCAGAGCTTATTGAAGAGCATGGACTTGCCGACGTTCGGCCGGCCCACGATCGCAACCAGGGGTCTGGACATGATTATCCCTCCTTATGGGGATTATATTTGTAGTACTCCGCGCCGTCGGTGCTGCCGCTGCCCCGGTCGGGCAGGTGCACCTCCGGCAGGATGCCGAACATGGCGTCGCAGAGGGCAAAACCGTCTGCATCCACGGGATAGATGGGCACGCCGAGCGCGGCGCTGGCCTGCTCGAGCGTAATGTCGTCGAGAAAGTCCAGCTCGTCGTGGCGCACCATGTTGTTCGAGATCAGCAGCCGCTCGCCGAGGTCCTTCCCGCGCAGCTGCGCGATGAGGTCCTGCCCGGTGATGAGGCCGGAGACATTGATGCTGCGGCCGAAGAAATCATTTTCGATCGCGTAGACGTGTCCTTTTATTGTAGCATACTTTTCGCGTGCCGTACACAAAAGTTTTTCCAGAAACGGCGCTGCCGAAACGCCCGCCGCCATGGAAAACGGCACGCCGTCCGGCGGGTCGGACAGGCTCAGCGCCGAGCGAAACTCCGTCTGCTGCAGACGCAGCATACCGACGCCGTTTTCGAGCTGCGTGAATTCTTCATAAAATTCCTCCGGCGGCAGCTCGCGCCCCGCCTTGAGATACAGCTCGTCGGCACAGAAGAAGATGCGCGTGCCGAATTTTTCAACGCATTCGTCGCCGAAGGCGTTGACCAGATCGAGCGTCTCTGCCGCGTGCTCGGGCGTGAACGGCGTGAGCGGATAGAGTCCCTCACGAAACTTCGTCAGCCCGACCGGCACGATCGACACGCTGTGCACCTGCGGATAGAGCGCCGCGAGGTCGTGCATCGTGCGCTGCAGCTGCGCGCCGTCGTTCAGGCCGGGGCAGCAGACGATCTGGCAGTTCATGGTGATGCCGCCGTCGGCAAAGCGCCGCATGATCTCGAGCGTTTTCCCGGCGCGGGGATTGCCGAGCAGGAACGAACGCAGCTCCGGGTCCGTCGCATGTACGGAGACGTTGATGGGGCTGATGTGCAGGTGGATGATGCGCTGCACCTCACGCTCGGACAGGTTCGTGAGCGTCATATAATTGCCCATGAGGAAGCTCAGGCGCGCATCGTCGTCCTTGAAATACAGCGTCGGGCGCATGCCCGGCGGCATCTGGTCGATGAAGCAGAACACGCAGTGGTTGGCGCACGAGTGGGCGTTGTCCATGAGGTAGGTCTCAAAGTCCAGCCCCAGCTCGCCGCCGAGGGGCTTGGAAACGTGCACGGTGTGCTCCGTCCCGTCCGGGCGGCGCAGGCACACGGCCAGCTCCGGGTCATAGGCGTAGTATTTATAATCCAGCACATCGGTGATCGGGTTGCCGTTGATGGACACCAGCCGGTCGCCGGGATGGGCCGCGTGGCGCAGCGGGCTGTCGGGGTCGATGTGGCTGATCGTGCAGCGATGCATACGCCGCGCCTCCTTTGCTCAGGATCTCCTTTGCTATGCACCGGCAAACTCCGGCACATAGCAAAAGAAGAGGGGCAAGCGCTCCTCTTCTCAGCTTCTTTTAGTCGTCAACCTTGATGACGTCGCGTCCGTTGTACTTGCCGCAGGTCTTGCAGGCGTGATGGGGCATGACGAATGCGCCGCAGTTCGGGCACTTCACAATCGCGGGAGCGGTGAGCTTCCAGTGGGACGAACGACGCTTGTCACGTCTCTGTCGAGACACTTTTCCTTTCGGGACTGCCATGATGACACCTCCTCGTCAGTCGCTGTTATGAGCAGCTTCCTCTTCTTCGTCAGTTTTATTATCCAAAAGCTGCTCTAATACAGCCATTCTTGGATCGCGGGGTTTTTGGCACCGGCACGGCCCGAGGTTCAGGTTCGCGCCGCAGCGGTCGCACAGTCCGGCACAGTCGGGCTTGCACAGGCACTTGGTATCCATGCTGAGGATGAAGCAGGTGGAGAGCACCTCGTCCACATCGAGCCAGTCTCCGTCGAGCGTAAACACCTCAGGATCGTCGTCCTGCGCATCCGCCGTGATGTCGGCGTGCAGGTCGAGGTCGACCGTGCGCGGAAACTCCGCGCCGCAGCGGTCGCACACGCACAGCATCTCCGCATGCAGTTTGCCCTGCAGTGTGAGGATGCCGGCCGTATTGACCACCTTGCCCTCGGCCGTAATCGGCGCGGTGTAAGCCCGGACGGAGGGAAAGTCGAGCAGGGCCGTGTCCAGCTCCTGCGCAAACGGAACACTGCCGCCGGGGATTTCTATGATTTCTCTCAGATTCAGCTTCATAGCGCACCTCGCACAATCGCTTTAGTATTATAGATGATATCTACCCCAATTGTCAACAGGAATTTGTGTTGACAATGCGCTGAAAATCCGCGATAATCGTTGCGTGGAGATGGTGTGTGACATGAAAGAGATCCAGATACGCAAAAATGACGCCGGTCAGCGGCTCGACCGCTTCGTCGGCAAAGCCGTTCCCCTGTTGCCGGAATCGCTGCTGCAGAAATATATCCGCCTCAAGCGCATCAAGCGCAACGGCAAGGGCACCAAGCGCGACGTGCGCCTCGTCGAGGGGGACGTGCTGCAATTATATATCAACGACGAGTTTTTTGAAAAGCCCACGGAGCACAACGCCTGGCTGAAGATCGCGACGCCGCGGCTCGACATCGTCTACGAGGACGAGAACATCCTGCTGGCGGACAAAAAGCCCGGCGTGCTGTGCCACAGTGCGGGCGAGTGGAGCTGGGACACGCTCATCTCAAACATTCAGGCCTACCTGCGCCAGACCGGCCAGTGGGACCCGAAGGCCGAAAACGCCTTCACCCCGGCGCTGTGCAACCGCATTGACCGCAATACCGGCGGCATCGTCATCGCGGCGAAAAACGCCGAGGCGCTGCGCATTTTAAACGATAAGATCCGCGGCCGCGAGATCGAAAAATCCTACCTCTGCGTCGTCTGCGGCCGGCCGCGGCCCGCCGAGGGACGGCTGGAGGGGTATCTGTTCAAGGACGCGGTGAAAAACCAGGTCTACGTGACGAAAAAGCCGCAGCCCGGCGCCAAGACCGCCGTGACGGAATACCGCACGCTGCAAAGCCGCAAAGGGCTCTCGCTCGTCGAGTGCCGGCTGCTGACCGGCCGCACGCACCAGATCCGCGCGCAGATGGCCGCCGCCGGCTGCCCCCTGCTCGGCGACGGGAAGTACGGCCGCGAGCGCATCAACCGCACCTACGGCGAGACGGGGCAGATGCTCTACTCCTACAAGCTCACATTCACGCTGCCGACGGACGCGGGTATCCTGGAATACCTGCGCGGGCGGACGTTTCAGGTGCCGCAGGTGGCCTTCGCGGAGAAATATTTCCCGGGGTTCACGCTGCCGGACGTGGAAAGCGAACCGAAAACCGAGACCTGATAGGAAAACGCTCCCGCACGCAGCGGGAGCGTTTTCGTTTTAATGCGCGAATTTGTTCGTGTCCAGCGAGTTGCGGTAGACCACGAAGCGCTGGTAGAGAAACTCCGTCACGAAATTCAGCACCATGTTCAAAAACGTCACGAAATAGCCGTTCCACCCCTGCACGTCCGCGAGCCGGTGCTCGAGCAGCGTAGACAGCGGCGTGAACGCGCAGTAGTACAAAAACACGAGCGCCATCGCCCGCGCCACCTTCTCCGTCGAGCGGAAGGTATAGCGCCGGTTGCACGTGAAGTTCCACAGCACCGACAGCACAAGCGCCGTCAGGTACGCGCCCCAGTACGGCCAGTGAAACGCCTCGTTGAAGAGCGCAAAGCTGCCGAGCTCGATCAGCCCGGCCGAGCACGAGAAGAGCAGAAACTTCCCCGTGCGCCGAAGCTCCGTATGCTGCATAGTGATCGCCTCTTACTTCAAAAAGTTCAATAATTTGAAGCAATCATAGCGCGTTTTTCGGGCTCTGTCAAGTGCTGACCGGGTAAACAGCCACCTGCTTGTTGGCATCGGCCACGGCGAGGAACACCTCGCGCGCGCTGTGGTACCCCTGCTGGCGTAGCTGCTTGAGCAGCCACGTCTCGTCCACGCCCATGCGGTGCAGATTCTCGCCGAGAACGCGGCCGTCCATGACGAGCTCGGTGAAGATCTGCTCCTTTTCCGGGGCAATGCCCATATCCTCCGGTGTGGCCGGGCGGCGGGCCGCCACGGGCAGAATGGTCAGGCGGCCGTCGGGCTCATAGACCGCCGTCTGGATGGCGCCAAGGTCGAAAAAGCCCTGCTGGCGGCACTGGATGAGGAATTCGCTCAGGTCGAGACGGGCCTTTTTCATGTTGCGGCGGTAGAGCTTGCCGTTGTCAAAGACGATCGACGGCGAGCCGCTGATATATTTGCGCAGGCGCGGGCATTTGCTCGTCAGCGCCTCGAGCAGCCACACCAGCAGCGCCCAGACCACCATGGCCACGAGGGGACGCAGCGGTTTTTCCAACTCCGTGGCCATTTCTGCGGCGATGGAGCCGATGGTAATGCCGTTGACGTAGTCAAAGACGCTCAGCTCCGAGATCTGGCGGTGGCCCATGAGCTTTGAGAGCAGAAACAGCGCCGCAAACGCGCCCACGGCCGTGACCGCCACTTGCAGCAGGTCCATCCGAACCACTCCTTTCGATACCGGATAGTGTGCCCGGACGGCAGAAATTCATGTGCCGGCGCTTGACTTTTCGGCCGGAATCTGCTAAAAAAGAACTTGGCTCGTGTAGCACTGACTCAACAGGAACGCAAAGCGTGCAGCATCCGGACACCGGACGCTGTGCGCTTTTTTGTTTGTCCGGCGCTTCGCCGCCGCACATCAAAAAAGGAGGTCTGCAATATGCCGCAGACAAAAACACAGGGTGCGGTCTTCGGACTGCTGATGTCGTATTTCATGGCGCTGGGGATGGAGGTCGCCAACGTCGCGCACAAGCTCGGCGCGATGTCAAACGTGGTCTTTCTGCCCGCGCTGAAGGAGACCGCGTTCATGGGCGCGATCGTCTTTGTCGTCTCCACGCTCTATGGCAGCCGCGCGGGGCAGCACATCGCGCACAGATTCGTTCAGCTGGGGCGCGACAATCCGCTGCTCGTGACGCTGGCCGTGTCCGGCTGCACGGTCATGGTCATGTGCCCGTCGATGAGCCTGATCGCAACGGCGCTGTTCACGGGCATCGACGCGGAGTTTTTCGCGCGCTTTCTCGCCACGCTCTACCGCAACCTGCCGTGGGCGCTGCTGTGGCAGATCTTTGCTGCAGGGCCGGCCACGCGCGGCGTGTTCCGCGCGATCTTTCACAAGCAGCTCGTGGAAAACGACCGCAAAGCCTTTTCTTCCGACACGGAATGTGATAAGATGGACACCTGAGAAATCGAGGTGTTTTTCATGTATGACGAACTGACGGAAGTCGACATTCAGAAGATGAAAGACGAGATCGACTACCGCACGCGGGAGCTGCGGCCGAAGCTGATCGAGGAGGTCAAGGTGGCGCGCGGCTTCGGCGACCTGAGCGAAAACTTCGAATACAAGGCCGCCAAGCGCGAGAAAAACCGCAACGACAGCCGCATCCGCTATCTGCAGCGGATGGTGGACACGGCGAAGGTCATCTCCGACCACTCGTCCGGTGATGTGGTTGGTCTGTTCGACAAGGTGGTCATCTATATCCCGGACGACGACGAGGAGCAGACGATCCGCCTCGTGACAACGCTGCGGCAGAACGCGCTCGAGGGCCTCATCAGCAAGGAGTCCCCCGTCGGCAAGGCCGTCATGGGCCACCGCGCGGGCGAGACCGTACATGTGCAGGTCAATGAGAACGTCGGCTATGACATCGTCATCCGCTCCGTGGAAAAGGGGCAGGACGACGACTCGCTGCCTATCAGCGCGTACTGAGCGCACCAACATGTGAAAACCGGCTGCGGGATTCCGCAGCCGGTTTTTTCTGCCCGCTCACAGCAGGTATTCATAGAGGCCGTAGTCCGTCCAGCCGGTGTCGTCATAAAACATCCGCACCGTGCCGCGGCGGGCAAAGCCCTGCCCGGTGTAGAGCCGCTCGGCCGGGACGTTGCCGCCCAGCACGTCGAGCCGCAGTGCGCGGCAGCCCTGCGAGCGCGCAGTACCGATGGCATACTGCACCATGCGCTGCGCGATGCCCCGGCGGGCAAACGCCGGGTGCACGCCCAGCGCGTGGATGACCAGCAGCTGTGCGTCCGGCACGTCGGCCGCCCAGGTGACGGCCGCATAGCCGTCGTTATACGCATGGTTGAGCACCATACAGCCGGCGAGCACGCCGTCCAGCTCCGCGAGAAACAGCTCGCCGTGCGCAATGGACGCGTCCAGGAACGCCTGCGTGGGGTACACACCCTTGCGTCAGCCGGGCGGATAAGGCGCATCGGCCATGGCGTCGGTCAGGTCATCGTAAAACGCGCGCACGCGCGCGCCGTCGTCGGCAGCGCGGTGGAAATGCACAAAGTGTCCGCCATGCGCGCCTCCTTAATCCAGGTAGCCGAACAGGCCGCGCACGGACACATCGCCGCCGGTGACGGTCTCGCGCGCGCCGTCCGGCCAGCGGACGACGAGCGCAAAGTCATCGTCCACCGCCTCAGCGAAGCCGGTGCGGACAAGCTCGCCGCGCACGACGCGCACCGGCCGCCCGACCGTGACGCAGCGCGCGCGGTAATCGTCCAGATACGCGCGCGGGTCACGCTGCCAGTCGAGATACATTTGGTCGAGCGCGCGCACCATCTCGGCCGCCAGACGCGCGCGGGAAATTTCCAGCCCGGTCTCGGACCGGACCGAGCCCGCGATGGCGCGCAGCTCCGGCGGGAAATCCTCCGGCCGCTGACGGACGTTCACACCGATACCGGCCACGATGGAATCGACCGTGCCGGTCTCGGCCTCGACGGTCAGCTCTGTGAGGATGCCGCAGAGTTTTTTCGTACCGAGGACCAGGTCGTTCGTCCACTTGATCTTCGGCTGCACGCCAAACACCTCAAGTGCGCGGCAAATGGCCACCGCAACGTGCGCCGTCATGGTCATGGCCGCCGTGGGCGCGCAGTTTGGCCGCAGGAGCATAGACAGGTAGACACCCTGCCCCGCGTCCGAGCGAAACGGCCGCCCCGCGCGGCCGCGCCCTGCCGTCTGCCGGTCGGCAATGGCGCACAAGCCGTCCGGCGCGCCACGCATGGCCTCGGCCTTCAGGTAACTGTTCGTGGAGTCGATCTGCGCAAAGCACTGCACCGTCGCCCGCCGCGCCTCCGGCAGGTAAGCGAGCACATCTCCGGCCGTGAGCGTATCCGGCCGCGCACGCAGGCAGTAGCCCCGGTTCGTGACGGCGTCGATGTCATAGCCCGCATCGCGCAGTGCGCGCACCGCCTGGCTGACCGCCGCGCGCGACACGCCCAGCTTTTCGCGCATCTCCTCGCCGGAGAGATACCCCTCCGCCTCCGTGAGCAGGAGCAAAACATCATCCCGCAGCATGAAACCACACTCCTTTACGAATCTCTCTGATGCCAGTTTAGCCGATGGCGCCGGAATTGTAAAGTGCTTTTCAGAAATTGTTGACAATTTACAACGTCTGTGCTATCGTCAAATTGTCAATTCAATTTTCATTTCACTTTACAATCGGAGGCGCATCATGAAATTTTCTACCAGAGACCTGTGTTTTTGCGCGATCGGCGCGGCACTCATCGCCGTGTGCGCATGGATCAGCATCCCGGCGGACGTGCCGTTCACGCTGCAGACCTTTGCGATCTTCGCCGTGTGCGGCCTGCTCGGCGGCCGGCGCGGCACGGTGAGCGTGCTGGTGTATCTGCTGCTGCGCAGCGTGCACAACCGGATCCTGAGATAGGAGGCGTGCCATGAAGAAAAACGCATTTGACCCGGTGCGGGCCCGCATCTGGGCGCTGACGGGGCTGATGGGCCTGTGCCTGCTGGCCTTCGCCGGGGTGATGTACTATACCCAGATCCTTCACGGGGAGGAAAACCGGGCCAAGTCCCTGGCCAGCAACGCCGCCAGCGAGACGGTGGAGGCCTCCCGGGGGATCATCACCGACCGCAACGGCAAGG
>ERZ773228.3307-NODE-3307-length-13387-cov-2.851935_pt1 | contig 13387 bp, 13 predicted proteins | sample MGYA00580524_ERZ773228 | MGnify/ENA primary metagenome ERZ773228 (study PRJEB29015, sample SAMEA2737768) | human gut metagenome | biome: human gut; feature: human-associated habitat; material: faeces | place: China | collected 2012 ...
CTGATGATTTCGTTTTACATAGCATTTATTACGTCACAGAGGAGGGGAAGGAATGAATAGCTTTTATCAGTTCATACACGGCAATTACGGTTATCTGATAAATGGAATTGTCATTGTGTTCTGCGTCCTGGTCTTTGCCTTTATCAACATGTATATGTATGGGGCGGTAAGAAGTGCATACCAGAGGGCAAGGCTGCAGCTCATAAATGCTATGCAGCGCAATAGCGGCCACAATGTATTTTCATATAACTATCAGGCGCAGAGGCTTAACAGGCTGGGAGTGACGTATTATTCACATGGCAGGGTGACACCGACGGTGTATCTGTCATATAAGATTGCTGCCCTTGCCGCCGGTTTCGCAGTCGGCATGATGTTTAATCCACTTATAGGAGTAATCTTTGCTTTTCTGGGCTATATAATACCGGACAAGGTGATAGAGCAGCGAAACAGGGAAGACAATCAAAAAATGCTCGGAAGCATTATGAATATCTATGATGTAATGCTTCTTCAGATAAATTCGGGAGAGTATATCACTCACGCCTACAGGGTGTCAACGCATCCACGGCTCAAGATGGCACTTATGGAGCTGACAGGTGATATCGTTTCGACCAATGATACTGTTCTGTCCATGGAGATGTTTGATGGAAAGTTTGACAATGAAAACATCCACAACCTGGTTGTCCTTGTCAAGCAGCTCACAGAAACCGGTTCGGTTGCCGGACTGCTGGGCGATATTAAGAAACGTCTTGAAAAGCTGCAGGAGAGCTATAACAGCAATGAGAGAACACGAATCAACCGCCTCATTGCTGCATGTACGGCGGCAATTGCTGTCGCAGGACTGGCTGTGCTTGGCTATGCCTTTGCTGTTGGCATAGCGGATTCAGCAAAATTATTATTATAAATTCAGGAGGAAAGAAAATGAGAAGTATCAGAAACACGGTAACGAAGGCAAGGTCTTTTTTAATGAGAAAGGAGGCAGAAGCTCTTGGAATCATATACAATCCGAAGCTTAGACAGGAAGGCAGTGCTGTCATCGGAGAGGTAATAGTACTTGTTGTTGTTATTGTACTGGCAGTGGCTCTTAAGACGGGAGGACTGACATTTATTACCGATATATGGACAAAAATTACTGCTAATTCAGATAACCTTTGGAATTAGCATAGATGTGAGAATATGAAGAGTAGATATTTATTAAAGAAGAAAAATGCGGCAGGCAGCCTTGTTGACTGCATAATCACCGTAGTGATACTGATGGCAGTAATTGTATATTCTATCAAAATGTATTCCAATCTTGACCTTGCAATCGAAAAAAAGCGGATAGAGAGAAGCTTCATCATGCAGATGGAGACAGAAGGCTGTCTTTCGCAGGCGGCTAAGGATGCACTTATTCAGGAGCTTACGGAGCTGGGAGTTGAACAGATATCATTTCAAGGAACTACGATGTCACAGGTCGGGTATGGCAGTAAAGTTGTACTGTCAGTAACAGGACGTATAAAGATTGACAATATAATAGGTATGAGAAGCTTATATGAGTTTATACGGGGAGATAGCACAAATGAGTTCAGGATTTATCAGACATCTACTGCAAAGTATTAAGAAAAAGAAGGATGGAGTAGCGGTGCTTCCGCTGTGTATTGTGGTGATAGGTTTTCTTATGCTGTTATCTAACTTCATGTACCGAAGGCAGCTTGTCCAGATCAACTATGAGAACATAGATACAGCACTTACAGATTCACTTCTGGCAGGAGCGATAATAAACTACTCAGAGTTTGGCAGGACAGGCAAAGTGATGATACAGGATGGTGATGAACCATCTGTATGGGACAGTTGTTTTGACAATTCCTACAGACTGTTCACTGAATGTCTGAAAGCTAATCTGAGGCTGGATGAAGGCTATAATGCAATGACTGATAATGGCATTGTTGGAACAGTGAGCATTCTTGAATACAGGGTATATAACTACATAGAGAATGAAGATGGATTTTATATCACGGAAATAGGGCTGAACAATGGACAAGGCTATGTCATAAGCCATAACCTGAATGAGCCGGTTTATGTAAGTGCCAATGATTCGGTCGTGGAAATAACAGAAACATCTGTATATGGGAAAATAGGATTCAAATTTAAACTGGCTGCGCGTGCATCGTGGCTGGCAGCAATGCCTGAAGATTATTTTGAGAAAAACTACACACTTACGCGGCTTATAAGCATAGCGCATTAAGTAGAAAGGTAAGAAGGATGAAGAAAGTTGTTTACAGAAGGGAAAAAACACATGATGACAGCGGCAAGCTGAAGGAGCCTAAAGCCGGAACACCTGCAAAGGTTGTACTATACTGCATTGTTGTTACGGCAGTGCTTTATGCACTACTGATTTTCATTGAGAAATCGATTGTCAATGCTGATGACAGGAAAGAGGTGTACGTTACTGTCAAAGAAGTTCCGGCCAATATTGAAATAACGCAGGTTAATATATCGGATTATTTCAGGCTTGAGGACAGACCGGAATCTGTAATACCGGATGGCTGCATTACACAGGATATACAGCTTCTTGGATATATAACCGACAGGGTAATTCAGAATAATGAGATAGTAACAGTATCCAGCCTGTCAACGCAGGATGAGCGCACAAAGGATATTGAACATCCGATAGAGGTATCACTCAATGCCTCTAATCTGTCTCAGTTTGTAGGAGGCGTCCTAAGAACAGGAGATTATGTCAATGTATGGTCTGTCAGGACGGACACGGTTAATGGTGAAAAAGTCACACAGACGAAAAATATATGCAGCCACGCTTATGTGACAAGGACATTCAGCTCAGCAGGTGAAGCTGCCGGGGAAGGGGATTCGGATATTGCGACAATGATTATCAACATCGTTATCCCGGCGGAACAGGAAGAAGAGTTTAATACAGCCATTGCGGAAGGCACGCTGCGTGTCGGCAGATACCTGTATGAGTACAGTGACAGAGGTAATTGAATGTCCGGTTATGCTTTTAATACAGCAGTAGCAGTGGTTTCATCACTGTTACTGCTAAGAGGAGTAACAAAAGGGCTGATTAAGAAGAACATTATCGGTGAATCAGCGGCTATTGTGTCACTGCTGATGGGCGCATTTCTTTTCAAGGGTAGTGAAATGGCTGTATGGGCGTTGTTGGTTCTTCAGGCATACACAGACATGACAGAGAAGCATGTATTTCCGGCAATGACCGGGCTTATTATTATAATTGAAGTAGTATATATGCTGGCAGGCAGGACATACCTTTATATCCGGCCGGTCACATTGATTTTTCCAACGGTCATAATTGTGGCTGTATCAATGCTCATGGGCACTTTCGCTGCCGGTGACATGGAGATTTTTCTTGTGGTCATGCTTGATTCATATAACCATGGACTGCCACCGGATGCGTTCATAGTGTACTACATGCTTATTACCTGTGTGGTGTTTGCTTTGTATATGGGTGTTAAAAATGCGATAAGGAGGCTGAGGCATCAGGACTTATTGTACAAGGGTGCGTATGTTCCGGCTATGACGGTTACATATTTTGTAATGTTTTTATGGAAGTATTTATCCTGAGGTGAACTCAGTTCACCTCTGCGTTTTGAATTATGCAGTGTATGGTTGCTGCAAGGGTTCCTTGACAACTGAATATTGATACGTCTTAAATTATAACAGGATATGGAGTAAAAAAGAGCATGTCAAAGTCATACATAAGAAAAAAAGCACCGTATTTCTACGATGCTTTTCTCCTGCCATACGAACCTCTTTCCTTTTGTATTTTTTAAGGCATACACAATTAGTCAGATTGTAATGTCACGATAAGGCTGGTGTTTGTAATGGACTTATTTTATTTGCTCAAGTTATCATTATACTACTTGATAGATTTTTGTCAAGCAAACTGATATAATGAAGAAGAGGTAATATGATGTTTAACAAGAATTTGTTCCTTTCATTATGAAAGATAAATGTGCGGAAAATAGTGAATATGAGGTTATAAAACGAAAAGTATATGTATAGAGGTGAACTAAATGGATTGTGCATTAAAACTAAATGCTTTGGTATATGATGAAATAAATTTCACTCGGTTAGGCATGCAAAATGAAAATGAATTAAAACTCATGCTTTCTGTGGGAGTTGGAACCAATAAAGATGATGAAAAATTAAAAAAGGTTTCAGTGAGAATTGATGGAGAAAAAAAGGAAGAGTATAACTTTACTGTTCAGGTTTCAGGTTTTTTTACATTAACAGAAGGTATGTCAATGGAGGAAGATAAGTTGTTACAGCAGAATGCGGTAGCCATAATTATGCCATACATTAGAAGTGAGGTTTCTATTTTGACTGCTCAGCCGGGAATGGATACAGTTGTTTTGCCTCCATTGAATACTGTAGAATTGCTAAATAAGTTAATATAATGTTTTATATCTAATTAAGACGTATGTAAACAGAATGCATACGTCTTTTTATTGGGGCTCTTTGTTAATAGATGAAATGTCGACAAAATAGTAAAAATGTTTATACTATTTATGTGGCGAAATCTGCGGCTATACGTTATAATATAAGCACAGAAGAAAATATAAATATCTTAAGTAAAAGTAAGTGTTATATTAGAAAGGAATAGATTCAACTGCCTGAGCATTTTAAAATAGGTGGTTACCGGAATGATGCGGTACTGGAATGTTGGATATGAAAGGGGATAGGCTTATGAATAACTCGATTATATTTCTGGATACACCATTTGAAACAAAAGAAGCTGATTGGCTTTTTGAGAATACCGGAAGAATATCTGTAGCTTTAGACACGCACAAGAATGGAATTGTAAAAATTATAGCATATTCAGATAATGTTTCCGACAAGAAAGAATTATTTGCTTTAGCCAAGAAAAAACACGGTCATATCATTAGAAATATTTCTGAAAGGGGTGTTGACTATATTGATGAGAACATTATTTGAAGCCATAGAAAATAAAAAAAGTAATAATTACGAGATGGTATTAAAAATAAATGAGCAGACTATAAATCTTAAATTTGACAATGGTGCTGCTTATACTGTAATATCAGCATCTGTATTAGACGAAAATTTTTCTGATGAAAGGGCTGAATATTTTGAAAAGATATTACTGGAAAAGGCACAACAATATGAACAGGATAATGAGCTAAAAGCACCATTTGAAAAAACATTTGTATCTGCTTCAGGAAATCAAATAAAAGGCTATTTGGTCGATTCTCCCAATGTAACAATAGGCAATTACAAAATTGAACATTTCTATTATTATTTTATTCCACAAAATAAAAGACCCATTGCTCTATTAGGAAATGATTTTTTAAGATTCTGTGAATATACTCATAAAATTGAAGGGAATATATATATTACCAAAATAGATATGGTGGCATATAAATCCTATTATGAAAATGCAATAGATATAGATGAAATAAGTGCTTTAATAGATGAAATGGCATTGAATGAATTTGATATAGAACGATAGATATTTTAAAGACGTATGTAAATAGAATGCATACGCCTTTTTATTTGTTAATAGATGAAATGTCGACAAAATAGTAAAAATGTATACACTATTTTTGTAGCGGAATTTGTAATTATACGTTATAATATATTCATAGAAGAAAATATACATAATGCGAAAGAAAGAAGGTATTAGATATGAGAAGATATAGCTTCAACCGCCTTATGACAGCCGCAGTCATAACATCCGTAACCCTTATGACCACTGCCTGCAGCAAAACATTCGCCCCTGTAGATACCCTTCCTGTGGGTACGGAGCTGCCAGCCGACACATCGACAAGCACTGAGGCGGCATCCACAAAGCAGGACAGCACCACAAATAAGGGCGGCAATACTAAGGAAACTGGGACTACAAAGGAAAGTGGCAATGCCTCAAAGGATACCGGTGCAGGCAAAGATACCGGCACAAAGGAATCTGATGCCACCGAAAAGTCCGGCGAAGGTGACGTATCAGGCGAAACCGCTAAGGACAGTGAAGCAGCTACAAAGGCAGGCAGCGACAGCTCAGTGACAACAGCCGCAACAGCTAATGCCGAGACCTCAAAGGCAGCTGCAACCGTAACCGAGACCACAACATCAAAGGTAACGGAGTCCGCAACAGCCGCAGCCCAGGCACCAACTGAGAAAGCAACAGAGAAGCAGACGGAGAAGCCAACCGAGCACCCAGCCCAGAAGCCGACCGAACCTGCCACACAGGCACACACCCATAACTACACTGCCACAATCACCAAGCAGCCAACCTGCACGGCAGAGGGAGTTAAGACCTTCAGGTGTTCCTGCGGTGATTCGTATACCGAAACGATTCCTGCAGCAGGACATATCTTCGGAGCATACGTTTATAACAATGATGCCACGGAAGCTGCGGACGGCACAGAGACGGCAGCCTGCACTATATGCGGTGCAAAGGACACAAGGACGGCAGCCGGAACAAAGATAGCACACGTACATAATTACACAGCCGTAGTAACAAAGGCAGCCACCTGTGCAGAGGAAGGCGTTAAGACTTATACCTGCTCATGCGGCAGTTCCTACACAGAGACGGTTCCTGTCATTGCACACAGCTTCGGCGATTACATCTACAATGACGATGCCACTACAGAGAAGGACGGCACCAAGACAGCAACCTGCTCAGTATGCGGTGCAACCGACACAGTGACTGCCGAAGGAACCAAGAAGTCGCTGCCTAGCTGGTATGACGAGCACCCGGATATACCGCTTAATCAGACTAGGGGAAGTCAGCATGATGGGTCGCTGGAGGTATACTTCACAGATTTCGATTGGACCGGTGCATCAATGGGAAGTGATGCTTTTGGGTATAGTGTTGCTTCTGTAACTGTGGGTAAATATGCAGAAGGCTGGGTAATGCATGGTTATCTGTATTAACAATCTTGTCATAAACAACTAAATACTAATTCTATTAAAGACGTATGTAAACTTTATTGCACACGTCTTTTTATTATGCGGAAGTTTATAAGGAGGAAATATATGAATAAGAAAAAGAATTACATTACAAAAGTTATGGCTATTCTGCTTACCTGTATTCTATTTATTACAGGCATCGAAATAGAGAATGTTTCAGCATTTTGGAACAAGGATGAAGACAATGATAACAGAAGAAATGCTATGGTAACTATGGAGCTGATGCATTGTTATCATAAAGATACACATTATGATAATAATGGAAGACACATCTATAGTGAGAGTGTAATCAACGAGGATAAAGCTGGATGGTTAGCTGATACAAAGAATAACCCAAAGAAGAAGTCGTCTGTTAATACACGTATAATACAGCCTGGTGTTCTCGGTAACACTCAGGCAGGTCTTGAATGCATTGATACCAACAAGTATTTCTATGAGTACACGCTTACCTATGTAGAGTCGGAGCTGGTTGACTATGTTCTCATTACCCAGCCGGAGATTACACACTACAGTGACAATGACAGCAAAAGACCTGCTGACCTCAGGGAAGAGCATGTGAGAATGTACTGGATTGGAAGCTATAACAAATCCATGACAGAGGTAACAGGTAAGTGGACCGAAAATGGATATGATGAAAATGATACAGACATTGGCTGGTGGGACTTCCTATATGAATCATTCCCTACAATCAATACCCAGTTATCGCATCAGACCTGGGAAACCATTGGTGACCATGAGGCTTTCCAGAACAACAAGTCTTTTGTGTTCACCAAGACCATGGGTGAGAACGGCATGGAGTTCATCTTTCTCCTTGAAGGAACCAAGACTTTGAATACAAATGACGGAAGCTTTTATGACATAACACAGGATGATAAATCAGAAGCGGCAGCTAACCATAGAGACCTGATAAGTACAGGCGTTGCTCCAGGCTACGGACAGCATGTTAATGCCATCATCGGCATCGTGTTTTATAACACAGTACAGTTCAATGCCAACGGCGGAACACTTGCTGACAACTCAGTATATACATTGCATACTTATAAAGATAGCAAACAGGCGAAAGCTTACGTTTTACATGCAGATGGTTCGGGTAACTGGGTAGATGGTGCTGTAGATATATCTAATCCAAAGTATGGCAACGTTTCCGTCAAAGCTCCTACTCGCTATGGTTATAAGTTCTGTGGCTGGTATGCGGCTGAGACCGGTACAGATGGCAGCTTAAAATATGACACAAATGGAAACATAATCTGCACCGATGTTCCACTATATGATGTCAATGGAAAGGCGGTTCTCACCTATACTGACAACAGCGGGCAGACAAAGGCTTCACCTTACTTTGGCTCTAACGGAAACTGGATTTACAGGGGTAATGTCACAGCGGTGGCTAAGTGGGAGTATATGGGAGCGTATACAGTACATTTTGAAAAGAATGACAATGACAGCGGAAGCACAAAGGCAACAGGAAGCATGTCCGATGAGGTATTTACATACGATGAGAGTAAGGCACTCCCGGCAAACGGATTTTCAAGAGTTGGTTATACTTTCGCTGGCTGGAACAGAAGTGCCGACGGTACGGCAGACAATGGTTCTAACTACAGAGATAAGGCAGTTGTAAAGAACCTCACGCTCATCCCCGGCGGAACCGCCACACTGTACGCACAGTGGAAACCGCTGGAATACACGCTCACCTTCGATTACAGCAAGCCGGGCAATGCAACGGGAACCGTCACCGGAGCTGACGAAGCATCACGGAAGGTCACCTTTGACAGCAGCATCGGCAGACTTCCCGAGCCACAGCTCACAGGCTGGGTGTTCGAGGGCTGGTATGTAGACGGCACGATAGTGAATGGAAGCTATATGGGCGGCACAAAGCTTAAGGGTGATGATATATGGAATTATACAAGCGACAAGACAGCATTCGCAAAATGGACACCTGTCAAATACGAGGTGAGACTCCACAGCTGCGTGCCGGCTGAGGCACTCGGAACACTTGTAAAGCCTTCCGACAGTGGATTAACTGCTTCGGGATGGACATGGAAGGAAAATGAGTACTACAGTGCAGTGTTTACCTACGATACAGAAAGCCTTCTTCCTGCCGCACCGGACACATACTCAATTGTCTACACCGCTGGCGGACAGGGCACCACGGAATATGCCATAAGCGGCTGGTACAAAAACAGTCTTCTCTCCGACTATACAGGCGGCGGTGAAACCAGGAAATGGAACCTCTCAGCAGCGGACGGAGTTGTAATTGACCTGTATCCATCATGGCGTGACACCTCCGCGCCCGTGATAGATGTTACCCCAACACATACCGTAAATCCTGATGCGGACAATGATGCTGTAAGGAGCATCGACATAACCATAACCGTGACGGAGTGCGGCTCAGGACTGAGGACGGACAACAGCTATGAGTACGGCTTCTCCGCTTCTGCCTCCGCCCTGCCTTCGGAATGGGAAAGCTACGGCAGCGCCTCCTCACCTTCAGGCTTTACCACTTCACTTCCGGACCTTGGTGCCTCAATGGACGGCTATTACTACCTGTGGGTGCGCCAGGTGATGGATAACAGCGGCAGCCTCTCCGTAAGCCCTTCCGCACTCGCAACCGTCAACAGCTGCCATGTGTACGGCATATATGTATTTGACAACACCGCCCCGTCCGGAAAGACAGAATACACAGAGAATAACCTTACCCTCGGTCTTTACAATGACACGATCACTGATTCGCCTTATGCAGTGATGACCATACATGACCCGCATGATGACATAGCAGGCATAGAAGGATATGTTCTCCGGATAAGCGATGCCGCCGACCCGTCAAACAGCGTTGACCTTGCTTTCACACCTGATGACGGCACCGGAACCTACATCTGCCGCTTTAACCTTTATGACAGCCTTCCCGGCGCAGAGGACATCGAACAGGTCAGGATGTGTATAGTCTCAAAGGACAAGCTTGGCAATGAAGCCACTATTCCGATAACCCGGTATGATTTCGGCACGCTGCAGACCGGGGCGGCTATACGGGCGGAGGATATAGGGTACAGGGATGTAGGAAATGCAGACGAATATGTATATGAAAGAGATAACTTCCGTGTGGAAGCATACATAGAAGCCGTAACCGGGGGCACGCAGTTCAAAGCGGGGCAGTGGGGGATGGGGAGGATATATACATTCGGATATGTCGATGAGGTTGAGATTGATTTCGGTTCACTCATGAACTATTACAATCCGCAGTATGACAGGCTTCCTACACTTATAAAAACAACAATAGACAGCCGGTTGTCACTTATGCATAGACATGAATTTTCGGTACCACTTTACTGCACTGACAGCAGTTTTAATGATACAAAGGTTATAGGTTATAAGAAAGGGGGCATGGAGCAAAGATATGTTGTCTATAACGTAAAGGGCAGCATACTGGATGATATCAGGACAATATTGAAGTACAAAATTTATTAAAACACAGCGAGAGTGCCGGAGAGGAGATTGTATATGGATACAAAGGAATTTCGCAGGCAGATAGCGGAGAAATTCATTGATTCTTTAAAAGAAAATCCGGAACATTGGCAGAGACAGTGGTCTGTTTCCGGAGGCAGACCGGAAAATTGTGTATCACACACAGTCTATAGCGGAATTAACAGGTTCAACCTTACGTTTGCTGCAATCCAGAAGAGTAGCGATGATATGAGGTGGGCTACATTCAAGCAGATACAGCAGCAGGGATGGCACTTGAAGAAAGGTGCCAGGGCAGAGATGGTTGAGTTCTGGCAGCCTTATGATAAATACACGCACAAGGTTGTGCCATGGGATGAGTATAACAATGCTGAAAATCCGGAGAATTATGGACTGCGCAGCAGATATCATATGGTGTTCAATGCAAAGGACATTGAAGGGATTCCGCCGGCAGTAAAGGTACATAACAACATCACACAGAACGAGGCAATAGACAGGATTATTGATGGCATGGCAATAAAGGTTTTAAATGACAGTCCGGACAAGGCATACTACAGTGTCACGAATGACGATATTCATCTTCCGCCAAAGGAAGTGTTTGATAATGACCATGCCTATAATTCAACACTTCTGCATGAGCTGTCACATGCAACAGGGGCAAAGAGCAGACTTGACCGTGTGCAGTCCGGAATCAGGAACACCTCAGACTATGCGGTTGAGGAACTTGTGGCAGAGATATCATCATGCTTTACCGGTGCTGATATCGGGCTGCAGTATGAGCCGGCAGAATTTAAGAATCATAAAGCCTATGTGCAGAGCTGGATAAGTGCGATAGAACAAAAGCAGGAAGTACTGTTTGAGGCTATCAGGCAGGCAGACAGGGCTGCAGATTATCTGCTTGAGAAGGGAGAGCTGCTTAAGGTGAATGAGAATGAAAATGAGAATGTAGAGGGGGTGATGGAGAACAGCACACAGTCTGTGGATAGTATGAGGACACCCGAAACTATCGTTATTAATAACGAACTTGAGATTGTCGAGCTTACAGGAAACCTTAAATTCAAAGACAGCGTTGGATATACAATGCCGGAAGGCTACTGCTTTATGCACCCTGATAAGGGGTACCTGGCATTTGCCGGAAATACCATGCCGTATATGCCTCTTGGTGGAAAGAATGCATTGCTTAATATACAGAAGGATGGAGGTTTTTTGAATTTTGACGATATGGCATGGGTTAAGCCGGTTGAAGAGCCGGTTGCGGCGCATAAGAGTGTTGAAGAAAAAGAGAAAGTTGGTGATAAAGTAAATGAGTATATTGAGTGTATGGTAAAAAATAATGATATCAGCAGCACTAAAAATTTTTATAAATATCTTGATGAAAAAAGAGAAAACTTAGCTGATTTGCTGAAGTGGCGTTCGTTGGGCGGTACAAGGCTTAATGAAAAGCTGCCTGAAGGGTATGAGCAGGCGTGCTTTGGGCTATTAAGGGAGTTTATGCCTGAAAAGGTTAAAGATTTTGAGCTTTCAAAGGAGTGTTACAAAGCCTTTAAAAAGGATGTGGAGGTCAACGGCTATCAGCCAACGGCATATCTTATGTCAAACTACTATTATATGATGGAGAAAAGGGGAAGAGAGACTCCGGCAGCTCTGTCGGAAATCTCCAAGGAGTATCTTGAGGGCAGCTCAGACCCATTAGTTAATAACATAGGAAATGAGCTCAAGGCGCAGGAGACTTTGCAGCTGCAGGAAATGGAGCAGTGCAGATAACATGAGTGAGGTGAACTCAGTTCACCTCACTTAGATGAAAGTCCAGAAGTGAACTGAGTTCACTTCCGGCGGAAAGGATGTGAAATGTATAACACCAGATTTATCATGTCGGATGGCTCTGTAATATACCCGGCATATCTTGACAGGGAAGATAAAGAGAAGCTGCGCAGCCAGCAGGGAAAGCAGAGGGAGTATCTAAGATGTGGGTGCAGGCTTGATAAAAACCTATATTACAGACTTTCAGAGGATTTAAAATTCTATCCCGAACACAACAACTATGAACATGATAAGTATTGCTGCCGGTACCGTGAGAACGGCAGGAACCGGAGAATAACAGCGTATATGTATGATGATTCATCGGATGAGATAACAGCGTTCTGCAGCTTTAATCCAAGATCGTTCAGCGATGGAGAAAAAAACGATCCGGATGACAATGAACAGGAAGAGACATCAGAGGAATTGCCGGAGGGAGAAGTCATAGTCGAAGGTGCTGCACCTGAAAAGGGTGATGTGAAGGAGAAGAAGGAGCCAAAGCTTGGAATGCCTGAGCTTATCAGAAGCCTCAATGTTGATACCTTTACGGATGCTGTAATGCATAATATAAAGTCCGAAAGCAGGGATTCATTTTCAAAGTCCGTTTACAAACGTATGAGGCATGTGCGGATAGCCAAAATGAAAAAGCCGATAGGTGAACTGTCACTTGAAACTGATGGTGTAAGATTTATATATCTTAAATATGCTGATACATACGAACAGACGGAAAAAGGTTATACGAAGTGTTATATAGATACGCTGGATTCTGATGGAAAAACGTATAGGAATCTTGTATATCCGGATGCACTGAGAAAAGCGGTGAAGGCGTTTGTGAAGGCATACGGCATAGAGCCGGATGGAAATACGATGATTGCCGGCTTTCAGTATGTTAAGAAAGGGCGTTCCGGGTATACCTACAGGATCATTGGAAGGCTGCATATATTTCAGGTATCAAGTAATGGCATATACAGTCGGACACTTGCTGAGCAGGGAATATACAACGCGCTGGAAGACATTGTATCGAAAAATAGAGATATATGGTATATGATTCCTCCGGAGGATCCGAATGTGGCTGCAATTGTTTATGTTGAAGGACAGCCTAAAAGCTTAGTCCTGGCAGTCCGCTCAAAAGCGGACCAGGTTATATCATATCCCCCAGAATAGAGTCAAATGCAAGGGCTTCCAGAATCGGCGGATTCTC
>ERZ773228.3310-NODE-3310-length-13384-cov-3.915372_pt1 | contig 13384 bp, 10 predicted proteins | sample MGYA00580524_ERZ773228 | MGnify/ENA primary metagenome ERZ773228 (study PRJEB29015, sample SAMEA2737768) | human gut metagenome | biome: human gut; feature: human-associated habitat; material: faeces | place: China | collected 2012 ...
TGGTACGTTTTTCGGGTTTATTCGCGTTTACACAGTTGTTTTTTCAGACCCGCAATTTGATCCGTATTGTGATATAATACTTTAGGAAAGATCTGCTTTATTAGACTAAAATACCACACAATCAACATTGTGTGGTATTTCTTATTAACCCTAAACCCTCTATTTGTCGCGCATGGACAGCCCCGCACTCCCGTGTGTATATTCTTGTGGTATTGATTGAAGAATGCCCGAGAATGTCAGCAAGGCGGGACAGATCCTTTTCGCGATTGTAGTAGGTTCGTGCGAACAAATGCCGCAGATTGTGCGGGTATACCTTGCTTTCTTGAACTTTTGCCTGTTCGCACAGGCGTTTCATCTGCTTCCACAAATTACTTCGATCAATCGGCTTGCCGCTTGATGTAATAAATACTGCGCCCTCCTTTATGTTCATTTTATTACAGTATTCTTCCAATAGATAACACAGGCTTTGGGGCAGAAATATAGTCCTGATTTTACCCTTGCAGGATATTATTGTACGTCTTTCCTTAACTGCCTGTACTGTTATGTACTGAAGCTCTGAGACACGAATCCCTGTTGAACACATTGTCTGAACAGAAAGCGCAAGCCTCTCATTTTTAGACTGAATAGCAGTTTTGATAAGTTTTTCATAGTCCATTTTGCTGAGCTCTTTATCAGAATTTTCAAAACTATTTTTCTGAACCTTAACAGATTTTAGCATTAATTCAGTTCTGCCAACAAATTTCAAATACGAGTTAATAGCTGCAATTGAAACATTAACTGTTGCAGGTTTGTATTTACTAGTTAGCATAGTCTTGTATTCCAGAAGCTTTGATTTCTCAATTGGCTCGCAGTCTGCATAGAATTGCAGGGCTTTTATCTCTCGAATGTAATTAGATATTGTACTTGAGCTGCGTTCCTGTTCGTGCAGACTAATTTCAAATTTTTTTATCGTTCTATTTGTTATAAGTATTTGTTTTTTCATGATACCTCTCCTTTTATTTATTATTACTATTATACAACATGAGGCGGAAAACCGCCTCATGTTTATCACAATTTGTTATACACATAATATCCCACAAACTTATGCAGTGGTATAACTGATATTTTTCCTGTTTTGATATTTGCTAATCGTATTTTTGCGCCGTTGGTTGTTGTATTATGTATATATCTGCCGGATATTTGACTTGTCCGGCTATACCATTCTTCGCTGCTTGTTCCGCAAATCTTACATTCATTTCCGTCGCGGTCTGTGTATGTGACTATCAAAATATTATTATCGGCCTGATGTTGTATAGTTCCTATAAATAAATTCATACAAATCTGCGGACATATATAATAGTCTGCCAGATTTATTTTTACTTTCTCAATATAAAACCCGTCTTGCCGACGGAATAATCTATAGCACCAACAGTTGTCTGAATAATACATTTCAGTTTCTGTATTATCTTTTATTCTATTTATTGCAATGCTGTCTAATACTCTTTTGTTTTTGGTTATTAACATATATCGACCGTTTTTATCTATTCCGCAGCATAGACATGATTGTAGGAAGTATTGCTTGATATATGTATTATTACTAAGATTACATTTTATAAGTCCTTCACTTTTAATTCTTGCTTCTTCACAATAATAAATAACATTAGATATTGGTATATTATTATCAACACGAATATCCTCTATTTTAATAGTTAAAGCTTTATCTATATTAAATATATTATTATCGTCATAGGCTAGTAATGCGCCGCTTTTACATTTTAATAATTCACTAATAAGTTGATTGTAGACTTGATTGTTGGGGTAATAATCTGCTGTAAGTTGATTACTATATCCTCCATAACTTATTACATCCAACATACTTTCATTTGTTTTTTTCATAGTATATCCTCCATCCACTTTTCATCCACTTTTCTCTTTCAAACGAAAAGTTATACAACTCAATCATTGTTGACTATTTACATTTGATATTGGGCAAGCCGCATTGTTATCGCAAATGTAGATATAGTCTATCTATTGTTAATCCCTCCCAGAACAGCTACGAACCAGAGGGTCGGGGGTTCGAATCCCTCCTGGCGTGCCAACAGAAAACCGCTTAACCGTTAGGGTTGAGCGGTTTTTCTTATGTCCGGATTTCGTTGGTCACAGTTGAAATGGTCACACTTTTGGTCACACTGTGGTTGATAGTTGCTTGAACTTGTAAGGTGCGGCGGTGATCACCCTAAAAAATAAAAAATCCGGAGAGGCTGGGTACCTCTCCGGTTATCTTATTCATCCTCCTTTTTGAGCTGTGAGCTTGGTGACAGCATAGCCTCCAGCTTATCCGCAGCAATATCCTCCACCGAGCGCAGGGAATGACCATAGATGTCGCTCGTTGTTGAGGCAAGCGTATGCCCGAGGCGTCTGGATACTGCCTTGAGAGGCACTCCCTGCATAAGCAGCATTGTAGCCGAAGTATGCCGTAGCATATGCGGAGTTACATGAGGAAGTCCGTTCCTTTCGGTGAATTTCCTTAGCCATGATGTTACGCTTGACGGGTGTATCGGCAGACCATTATACTGTGTGAAGATTTTGCCGCTCTCCTGCCAGCCTTCTCCCATCTGTTCCCTGATTTTGTCTTGGTATTCCCTGAACTCAGAAAGCATTGTTATTACCGACTGCGGAAGCTTGACATAGCGTTCTGAGCTTTCAGTCTTGGTGGTATCCTCGTACATACCCACATTCGGGAGATACAGGGAGTTCCGGCAGATATGTATGCAGCCCTTGTCCCAGTCAACATCGTTCCATTCCAGACCGCATATCTCCGCTCGTCTTGCTCCGCTGAAAATCATCAGCTTTACCATCACGGAGTACTGATACTGACCCTTTTCGTCCAGCGCGGCTATGAGCTTGAGCGTCTGTTCCTCGTTGAGACACTTGGCTTCTCGTCTGCGTAGCTTTGGAGGATCGACACGTTCACACGGGTTTGAAAATAACAATCCCCACTTGACTGCCTTTGACAGGATAGCCGAAAGGCACCTGTGGTAATGAAGCAGCGTTTTCGGCGAAAGAGTTTTATCGGTGCCTATAACATCAAACAGCTCTTCCGGCTCGATTTCCAGAGCGTTACTGATTCCGAGCGCCGTTTCCTTGCTGACGTTCTTTCCTGCCACAATGCTTTCCAGAGTGGTCATGGATATTCCGGCAGCGTCGATGAGCTTGTAGCGCGAAATGTCGTTGTCTTTCAGAAACTTTCTGAAGTCAATGCGGCACTTGTATTTGTAGTCAATGCGTATTCCTCCTTCAGCGAGATTCTTGTAAAACGCATTGAGGTGAAGTGGCGTGATTTCCGACAGCTTGAGATGCCCGAGGGCAGGCTTTATTCGTTCGAGCAGATCGTCGTAATGTTTCTGTGTGGTGTTTTTCAGGTGGGACTGTTCGTAGTCCTGCCGCCACTGCTCAATGAAGCTGTTCAGCGTCATTGAATCATCTATGTAGCTCTCCCGACGGCACTTCTCCTCAAATAGTACTTTCTGGCGGTTTATTTCCTCCTGTCGCTGCCGCTCAGTAAGGTCAGGGTCAAGATGTATCGTAAGCGTCTTGTAGCGGCGTGTATTGGTCTTGGGGTCAAATCCGTCCGACACCCTTATGCGGACGCTGTTTCTGCGTATCTGCACATTTCCCATATTTTATCTCCTTTCCAAAGTATGACCAGCCTGTCCGGACAGGCTGGTCAGCAGATCACCGCTTCAACCTGGTGGGAACCTTCCGTATACCACCTGCCACTGACGTGGGTAGGGGCTGTTCGGATTCCGCCTGTTCAATTTTGACTCCGCCTTTAGCCAGGTAATCCATCAGGACATTCCAGTTGATGAGGGTCTTGTTTCCGACCTTTATGCAGGGTATCTGACCAGTCTTGCAGAGAAAGCGCAGCGTGTTCTCATTCAGACCGATGTGCCGCTCGCGGCATATCTTTGCAGTCACAGAGACATTGTTTATCAGCTGTGGCGGCATGCTGTCCGCAAGAGGGAAGAGTGTGATGATCTGGACATTTGTGTTTTCATTCATAGTAAAATCTCCTTTATAGTGATGCTGAGCTGATGTGGATAGCTCAATTGTGTTATCATAGTTATAATATATAACTGTGGCTGGGTAAGATATCAGTGCTGGAGTAAATATAGTATCTGACGCTTAGTTAATGTGTACCAGTACCCGCGTACCACTTTAATAAACCTCTTTAATCAGTCTATCTATCAAAAAACACTAATAAATAATACTGGGTCGTGGGTACTGGTACATGAAATCACCTTATTTCCTGAGAGATAATCCAGCGTATCCTCTGGGTCTGGAGCCGTCTGCTGTTTGTCGTTTAACAGATGGAAACCGTTCGCCGAAAAGCTGTTTGAACATTTTGGAGAATTTCTCCTTGGCAAGTACTGCGTAGCTGTTTTTTGCACAAAAATTGGTGTAGGCGGTGTGAAGAGCTTCCGTAGTAACAAATGACGAATCATCATAAGAGCAGCAATCCTCAAAGAACTGCTGGATAACTGATTCTGCGGTGACTGTTGGCACGACTGACTGCTCCTTTATAGGATTCAAATACTCATCTCCGGAAAAAACGTAGTTCCGGCTGCGAAGATGCCGATACGCATTCAGAGCACGGTGTATTATCGCATGCTTTTCTTTGCTGAGTATCTCATACAGCCCCTTTACCTGCTTGTCCTTAGGAACCGAGTGCAGAAAAGGTATTTCGACTATTCTGTTGATAAACGCCTGATCCTGTGAAACTAAAGTAATAGGAAAATTGCTTGCGAATATAAGCTTGGCTGTATTGATAAACCTTGCCATATCCTTGTATTTCTGCTCATACGAGATGGAATCCCCGCCTGTCAGGCATTTTATCATGGCAACTGCTGAATCTGTCAGTGGGGTTTTCGGCAGATCGGCACAGGTTATCAGCTTTTTGCCGTTTGCGAGCGAAAGACCGAACCTCTCGCCGAATTGATTTATCATCAGCGGGCATACTGCGTCCTCACGGAAAAAGCTGCAAATCAATTTTATCAGCAGACTTTTACCGGAGTCACCTGGTCCCAGAAGCAGGAAGAAACACTTAGCGTTGATGTCGTCAGTCAGGATATAGCCGATAGCTTCCCAGACCCTGTTGATGAGCGCTTGATTTCCGTCATAGCAGTTGAACAGGAAATTATCAAAATTAGGGCAGTTCGCTGGCGTTGATGGGTCGTAATAATCATCAACTATGTTTGTGATGAAAATGTCCGGTGTTGGAGCCATGAACTTAAAAGACCTCAAATCAAGAATTCCGTTTTTGAAACCAAGATAATCCGGATGTATGGTATCGTGAATATCACCCACAATGTCAGGGTTCATTGTAATGAACTCATGAACGTACTTGACGATAAAAGGAGTTCCGCATTGCTTGACATCTTCGCGGCAAAGCGACATGATAAGGCGTCTTGCTTCCACGTCAGTAAGCTGCATATAGTGACACTGGGTGCGATTGTAATAATACAGCACTTCTCCAACGATTTTCATGGGTATTAATTGAATAACCTTTTCCATAAGGTTATAGCTTGAAAGTTTGTCATTCACAGATTTCTTCGCCAATGAAATTCCGTTATCCGTGCTTCTGGTTCCTGAGATGAATTGAGCAAGTTTTTTCATCAGCTCTTCGCTTGTATCGGATTCTTGGTCATTAGCAGGTGAATCAATCGCTTGAGAAATGAGCGCAGTGTTCTGTTCTGCGTTCGGGCTAGTTGATACCGTCGTGGTATTGAATGGCGATTCTTCTGTTGAAGAGGTGCTCAAAGCAAGTTGAGCCTTTGCTTCAGCACTGTTGCTCCATGCTGTGGGGAAGTATTTTGGAGATTCAGTTGAAGCCGGAGCATCATAAACCTCGAGCGTTTCTGTATTGTCATAAACCACCTTTCTAAGCTCGCGTATCATTTCCTGAGTGCATTTTATTGCATCCTGTTCATCTGTAAATTCTTGAACGAATGGTGATACTCGATCATTCACAGTAATAACCGGAGTAGCAAACATAATGTTTCCGCCCCTGTTAACTGGTTCTACATTGCCTGTTGTTCTTATAACAACAAACGGGTCAGTTGCCTTATTTTTCATTAGCCGAATTCCTCCATAATAATTCATCTTTTGAGCAAAAAGCAGTAATCTTAATGCATATCATCCCCCTTTTATTAACTTCCTTGCAATTCATTCTTCTATGTGGCTGTTAAAATATCATCCCTCCTATCTTTTTCCTTGACATTATTGATTCTGCCTGATATAATTATATCATCTGATATGTCATTTTAAAAGCTACTAAAACCTATGACATTTTAGCCAAAATAACAGATATGTCATATCAACAATCAAAAACACGGTCTCGTATCGTCGAACGGAGGAAATATGATTACATTTGAAAAGGGATTTTATATAACATATAATGTTGGAACGTACAGAATAAAAGACAACGGAAATGGTGGTAAATATATTGTGTCAAATGAATACTCATCAGTATTCAATAGAGAACCAAAAATACAGACTAAAATAGAATACTTTAATTATCCTCATAATTCGTTGAATATGCTTACGGAATTTGCTAATGTTGATGTGTCCAAAGTTGATTCAATAATAAAATATTGCAATAAATTCGGCCTTCCTGTTTCATCCTCATATCTGGATAAAAAGTACAATGGATTGTATCGAGGGTATTATATAGTGAATCTTGAGGAGTATAAAGAAATAAATCCTTTTTGGGAATATGACAGTATGCCTCTTGATGAGTTTATTAACAATCATACTAATGTGTCTAATTTACTGTATCTACGTAATGCTTTAGGCTCCAACAATTATGAAAAAAAGAAATATATTGAAACTATTGCTTCTGTCATGCTTTTCTATTTTGAAAAAAGTTTTAATTTGAATTTTCAAAATGAGATTCCAATTACGCATACAGCATGTTATCAGTATATTTTTCTTAGATTTTACAAATTAATGGGGAATGGTGATGATTTAGCTCGAATATTTTTTAGATTTGTACAAACTAGGCGACAGAATGTAGAATCCCTGGCTGATTTTACCTATGTTGATTACGTTAAAGGAAAGAACGAAGAAAATTATGAGCTTTTTATTTATTTCGATTGTTTCCTTATGGAACTTGCTCAGAACAATCCGTCAATTTATGTTGATATGAAAAGAAGACTGGTTAAATTTGATAAAGAAGTTAAGATTACTACAAAGTTATTAGATATTGCTGAAATGATTTTACCGTCGATAATGATAGGTATTATAAATCAGCGCCTTGTTAGAGTACACCCTATTTTAGCTTGTGATTCTAAAAGCAAAGTTTATACTGCAACTTGGGACTGGACTAGTCAAATGGATGGAATTACAATTGAGTTACTATTAAACTTGTCTGAAAAAAGTATTGTAAAAAAGTGTGCCAATCCAACATGCAATAATTACTTTATGCCCCTACGCGGCAATAAAAAGTATTGTTGCAATACCTGTGCTGTATGTGTAGCCAAACGCCGTCAACGTCAAAGAGAGAAGGAAAAGGCAAAGGCTGCTAAAAATGATACTTGATTTATAAAATTTTTCAGTTGCATATTTTGATGAGAATTAAAATACCATAAAAAGTAAGGTGAAGGCTTAAGGCTCTTGCTTTACTTAGCAAATAGATTTCTTTATCACACTTTTTTTATATTTTGCATATTGAATAGTACTATTAAATGCCAATACTTAAGTATTGTTAAAATCTGGTTAATTAATGCTTGGAATGATAAGTATAGCAAAAGCCGAACAAAAATGTCCGGCTTTTGCCATTTAGTAAATATTCTCACAAACCCAACACATAAACACTACTGCGTCCATGGGGTCTTTAGAAAGTCCTCCTTCTGGTGTAGAGGAGGAAAATTCAAAACTAATTCCTCCGATTACATATGAATAGTTCCAACCGTCCCACATAGCACTTTCTGTAATGTCTGTATATCCGAGAATTGCAAAAACTTCTCTATTTGTCATTCCCGGTTGGATTTTATCCATTTCACCCCACCCTTTTGAAATATAATTTCCTGGGTAAACAATTATCTTAGTAATTTTTTCGCTGTTTACAGAATTTGCACCAAAGGGAATGTTTAGTCCATATTGACTGTATTCATATGAATAAGATCCGAAACTTTCTTTGATGATGTAATCGCTGCCAAGAATGCTTACAGCTTCATCAACTGTTAGTCCCATAAAATTCGTTGCAGCATATTTGTGATCATCATATCCCTGTTGGTTATTGTTGTTTCCATCAGATATCGGATCGGTTTCATTGGACGAATTATATTCCAATTCCAGGTTAGTACAATTATCAAATGCATTTTTGGCTATTTCTGAAGGATATGGCTCAATATATAGATCAGTTAGGGCTGTGCAATTTAAAAACGCGTTATTTCCGATTGATGAGATATTACTACCGGAAAAATTAGTTAGCGATATACAATCAGCAAAGCACTCATTCGGTATGACTGTTTGATAGTCACTGGTTGACATAAAGTATACATCGACAGACCTTAACTTTGTACATCCCTTAAAAACTCCTCCTTTTTCAGTAGAGGTTCTGTAATCACCGAAGCTACCGCTATTTATATAAAGCTCTGTCAACCCAGTGCAATTAGTAAACGAATTTGAGCTCAAGGTTACATTAGTGAGATTAAGGCTGTCAAGCGATATGCAATTTTCAAATGTATTTTCCCCAATTTTTCCCCCTTTTGACAATACTCCGATTGCAGCCTTGTAATATGGATTATCGTGCTCGTATGTTTGTATTATTTGAAGAGCAGCACACCCTTTGAATGCTTCATTAGAAATGTGGATTCTAGAATCAGGCAGTATTATTTTTCTAAGGTTTTCGCACCCTTTAAAAGCTCTGTCCATAATCATGAATTCGTCCCCATTTTCTATTTTGACAGCAGAGCAATCTAGCTCTTCAAGCAAAGTACAACCCATAAATGCATTTTTACCTATGGAGGTAATGTTTTTACCCAGCTTTATACTTGTAATATGCTTATTATAACTTGAATCTTTAAATGCTGATTCTGAAATTTCGGTTACAGGTCTGAACCATATTGTGTCAGGAATTGTAACCTCATCTTGGTTGCCCGTGTATTGAGTAATTATATAGTGGTCATTGATTAACTTATATTGGAAGTATACCCCTGATTGAAGAATTATTACAACAATCAGTACTTCAAATATGATTAAACCGGATATCCATTTTACCGAACTTAACACAGCTTTTTTACGATTTTGTTTTTTTAGTTCTTTATCATTTCCCTTTTCTAGGAATGAAGTCACGCTGTCATGGGCGCCAGCTTTTTCTTTCTGAGGAGAAACTAATCCTTCTGTCGCACTTTTTTCTGTGGACTGCTCGGGGTTTAATATATCATGTTCACCATTAGTTACCTTATCGTTTTCTTCGGTAACATCTGCCCCACATTTGGGGCAGAACAAGCTGTCGTTTGGAATTTGGTTTCCGCATTTCTTGCAATACATAATGATACCTCCAATATAATAATTAAGATTATAGACTGAAGTGTGCTATAACCTTGTTTGACGAAAGGGAAAATTACCCTTTTAAATTTGAGGTGTTAAACCATAACATGCCTCTATTTAACGGTTAGCGTAATTATTGTACTTACACCGTTATATGCTTTCACGGTTATTATAGCAGTGCCCTTTTTCAATCCAGTAACATTTCCCTTGCTGTCAACCTTGGCAACAGACGGGCTACTGCTATTCCAAGTAAGAACGCCAGCATAACCGTTTGCCGTTGGAGTTATTTTTATTATCTGACCAACGTTTATTTTACGACTGGTATAAGGAACTTTAAGAGAAGAAACTGCCTTTTTGATTGTAACCGTCATAGAAGCTGTCTTTCCTTTCGATGTGGTGACAGTTATAGTTGATAAACCTTTTTGGAGCGCAGTAATCACCCCTTTGGAATTTACCAAAGCAACTTTTGTATTAGAGCTTGTCCAAGTGAATTTATCTATTGTTTCAGCGGGGACTGTGGTAATTGTAGCTGAATACTTCTGACCTACACCCATTGTAAGCTTGGTTTTGTCTATCGTTACATTTGAAGCATAATCAGTAATCTTTTTCCAACCGGCGTAAAGAGTGATATCCTTCTCTGGCATTTCAGTATTGCTAGTATACAGTGACCCCTTGCAATTGGGCTTTGTATACCAACCCATAAATTTATATCCCTTACGTGTAGGTTCGTAAAGATATCCTACATTTTTGCCGCATGATACATATTTGGTGTCAGTCGAGACATGCCCTCCTTTTGGGTCAAACAAGATCATATATTCAAATCCAGTCCATTTTGCGTTAAGAGTTATGGTTTTTGCAGGCATTGTATCACTACTGCTGAACCGAGAACCATCAGAATAATACCAACCAGAGAACTCATAGCCATTCCTTAAAGGCGTAGGCAGCGTTCCGATCTTAGATCCATATTCTACCTGTTTGGTTTGACTATCGATAGTTCCGCCATTAGGTTTTAAGTATACTGTAAATGAATCAGCTTTCCACATAGCGTATAAAGTGATATATGGCTGCTTGACCCGTGTGGCAGTCGTATAGTAATCCCCGTTTCCATCTGGAGATGTATTCCAACCAATAAAGGTGTTTCCCTCTTTTGTTGGAATAGGTAGATTATCAATGCATTTGTCATATTCTACAAGTGATTTGGAAACGCTGCACTTACCACCGTTCGAATCATAATTTACAACAAGGCTTTTTCCCTGCTGAAGCCAACCCGCATATAAAGTGATACTGCTTCGGGGCATGATAGTTGAACTTGTATATAGCTCACCATTAGCATCCGGTCTGGTATACCAACCAATAAAAGTAAAATTGAGTTTTGTAGGAACGGGAAGATCGCCCATCGCTAGACCAAATGAGTATTCCTTGATCTTGGTATCACAATTTCCTCCATCAAAATCAAATGTTACGGTATATTGTGCTGGACGAAATTTGGCGTACAGAGTCATATTGGAATATACTCTGTCTGTTGTAAAGTCCCATTTTTTGCCGTTTCCCTCTCGGTTTGTATACCAGCCTATAAATTCGCAGTCTTTCTTTGTCGGAGGTATTTCCTCAGAAACCATCTGTCCATTCAGGGTCCATATTTCTGAATTTGGAGTGTCGCCACCATTTGTATCAAATGTCACTTTTGAATGAGATTCAGCAAGAGGAATAACGTCACAACTATAACCGTATTCTATTTTCATATCGGCATAATATTTCTCAATATCATCCCACATAGAAGCGTGATTATATGAATCTGTTGTTGGGTAATGAATATTTAATGGAACATCAGGAAAAATATAATCTAACTGATATTGACCAAAATCAGACCGGAAATACACATCTGTTATAGAAGCAGTTCTATAACTAAACCAACCATCTACCATTTTAGGCCGAAAGCTTTTTATACCCTCTGATAAGCTGATTACGGATAAGTTATCACAACCAAGAAAAACTAAATCTGATAAGCACGAGTACTCTTGAAGCCCATAATTGTAATATTCTCCACGAGTGATATTTTTGCCCATTACAACTTCACTCAATGATGAACAACCTGAAAATGCTGAAAAACCAATGAATTCAACGCTATTGGGTAAGACAATGCTTTTTAAGGATGAACAGTTAGTAAATGCACGTGTTCTTATTTCTTTTAAATGATTTGGAAGTCTGACATTTTCGATAGCATCATTACCGATAATTTCGGAATTGTTTGATATTCCTGATTTTGTAAATGCACCGCGATCTATTACTGTAACATACCGTCCATTGATAATATCAGGAATTTCAACATAGCTTTCATTGCCATTATATTTTGTGATTGTAATTTCGGAACCATCTATGGTGTAGCTGAAATCACCATATGTTAATTCATCATTTACTGCTGATGCAGGAATTGACACGAATAAATCTCCAGCAGCTATTGAGACCGCTAAAAGTAGTGCAATAAGTATTCTTTTCATAATAATTCACCTTTCTTGAAAAAATTTTGAACCGATCTGTGCTATGGCATTTTTATGTTTTTTTCATAAGTATTGTCCTTCCTTAGTCATAGTAATAATAGTCGTTAGTTTCATCATAATATAGGATTCCAGGTTCTTCTGATGAAAATTTTACGGGCGTATTGTTATAGTTGCCGTTTGTTGTATCTGTACAAACGTTTGTTGAATTAGCACCTAGGGATGTTGACCCTGAGCTTGCGTTCATATTTGCAGGTGCTTCAGTTGGCTCAGATGATCTTTCTTTTTCAACTGATAAACTCTCGTTTTCAATGTCGGAAGTAGATTGTTCCTGCTGATCAACCTCATCAATTAGTCCCGTCCAATTGAAAAGGTAGCATTTAAATCTATACAGCGCATTATTATTTGAATTCATCATGTTAAGTATTATAATCATAAGCATCAATAATCCAAGCCAAATATGACATGCATTTTTTAACTTGTTCACGTTATAGTATTTGATGTATCTTACAATAAAAAGTAGCACTGATATAATTTGGCCAACTGGTGGGAAAATAAAAAAAGACAACATGATAACCGGCATCGACAAAATCCATTTTGGCTTGGTTGTATCATAGCCGTATGCCGTTTTATTGGTCGTATGAACCGGTGGAGGTTCATTTACATGATCTTCAGTCTTTTCATTGTAATCTTTGTTTTCTTCAGTAAAATTAGAATCCTGACGTCCACTAAATGCATCCCCGTTATCAGAATCAGCACTTATATTATCGTCATTTATCTCATCAAAAGTTTTATTGTTATTATAAAGTACATCAAAAGCAATATTAATTTCTTTCATTCTTTCTTCAGCATAGTCTTTATCACCGTCATATACATCAGGATGATATATTTTAGATAGCTTTCTATATGCTTTTTTTATTTCAGACTTTGAAGCTGTTTCAGGTATTTCAAGAATCTTATAATAATCCATTTAATTTGTCTTCTTTCCTTTTAATTGGCATCTATCTATATTCTATTCAAATAGCGCAGCGCGCAGTAAGTCACATGTGATGTATATATAATATATATTATAAGTCATTTCGCGCTTAATGTCAAGCAGATTAAACACTAATATAGTAAAATTTTTCGAGTTGGAAATATATGTATATGTATGATTGTTAGCTAAGCCCTTGTTCACAAATCATTCCTTTCTGGAAATATTAATTTACACAAATTCCGACAGTTTTACCTGATTTATAGAGTGGGAAAATTCCCAGAACTCATTTCAATATCAAATGCCCGTAAACCACCGTTATTGAGAATGATATTGTCAATATAGCTTTACACATTTCACTCAAAAATTTTGAGCAACAGTG
>ERZ773228.3332-NODE-3332-length-13327-cov-19.424804_pt1 | contig 13327 bp, 6 predicted proteins | sample MGYA00580524_ERZ773228 | MGnify/ENA primary metagenome ERZ773228 (study PRJEB29015, sample SAMEA2737768) | human gut metagenome | biome: human gut; feature: human-associated habitat; material: faeces | place: China | collected 2012 ...
GTACAATATATAGCCCTACAGCTATGTACAAAGGGGGTTATCCTTTTGGGATAGAAATTTGTAAATCTGTTAATAAAACCAAATACCCATCAATACAAAACTCATTTCAAGAAATCACTTCTCATTGGAGCAAAGCAGTCTATAAGTACCCCCGGTTCCAGACAGACACATCCGTGTAAAATATCAGGTTCGATGTAAATACCGTCACCTGCCTTTACCGTTTTCTTCTCATTCCCCACCGTAAACTCAAACTTTCCACTTGCCACATAAGTGGTTTGGGTATGGTAGTGAGTATGAGGAGTACCTATCGCTCCTTTTTCAAATTTCACTTTTACCAGCATTACCTGTCCGTCATACCCCATAATCTGCCGGGTCACGCCTTCTCCTGCGGGTTCCCACGCCTTTTCTCCACTAATAAAAGTAGTGCTACGCGTTTTTTTAACGGGATTGTCCGCATTTCCGCCTTCAGCCGTTTGCATTGCGCAGACAGCCGGCATCATCATAAGTGAAATACCCATTAAACACATGTACTTTTTCCAGCTTTTCGTTTTCATAACCAATGTTTTAATTAAATAATTTATTCTGTTTCGGATAATGTTTCAAATCTGTAGACCGTGGTTTGCCGGTAAGTCTCTCCCGGCAGCAACACGGTAGTCGGAAAATGCGGATTATGAGGCGAATCCGGAAAATGTTGCATTTCGAGACAAAATCCGTAATACCGCCCATATGACTGCTTGCCATGCCCTTTCAGATAGTCCAGATTAGCTGCCGGAGTATAGAACTGCATACCCGGTTCGGTGGTATACGCCTTCAGTACCCGACCGGATTCCGGCTCTACAATTTTAGCTGCAAGCGCCAAAGTTCCCGGCTGCTTATTGAGTTTATAATTGGTATCATATCCTTTTTTAAGTTCTCCAATGCGCCCGCCAAGCGGCTGCAAGGTTCTGAAGTCGTATTCCGTACCCGCCACCGCCATAAGTTCTCCGGTAGGAATACCTGCGGCATCAACCGGTGTAATCGAATCCCCGTCAATCATACAATAATGGTTCAGTACAGACTCCTTACACCCCGTTAAATTGAAATAACTGTGATTTGTCAGATTAACCACAGTCGGCTTGTCGGTCGATGCCCTGTAATCCAGAATCACTTCATTGTCATGCGTCAATTTATAAGCCAACGATATATTCAGATTTCCCGGAAATCCCCCTTCCGCATCAGGGCTCAGATAACTAAAGCGAATCACTGCCGTATCCTTCACCACATAGGACGTATCCGTATTAAAAACCCGGGTATGAAATCCCTTGACGCCACCATGAATGGAATGCCCTTTATTGTTTTTATCCAGATAGTAAACCCGGTCATTCAAAACAAGTTCCGCATTCCTTATTCTATTTGCATAACGCCCTACCGTAGCACCAAGCTTGGGTTGTCTGCCCAGATAATATCGCAAGCTGTCAAGTCCTAAAACTACCGGAGCAAAAACGCCCTCTTTATCAGGAGCGGAAACAAATGTTAAAGAAGCCCCATAATTGGTAACCTTAACCGTCATTCCATTCCTGTTAGTCATTCTGAAAAGTTCAACTGTCTTGCCTTCATACCGCAAACTGTCTTCCCTCGCTATCGTAAAGCCGGGTGTGCCCGTACGGCTGCATGATACCAGCAATGAATGAACAAGTATCAGAAGAAAGGGAGAAAAAAATACATCTTCATAATAATATTCCATAAATGATACATACATCACTGTTTTCCATACTCCGTAGGAAGACAACCGATATACTTCTTGAAACGGGCGGAGAAATAAGAAGGAGTATTATATCCCACCATAAAACTGATTTCGGAAACCGTATACTTACCTTCCTTCAATAACTGACAAGCACGGTTAAAACGTATTTTATGAATAAAATCAATGGCCGATTTTCCTGTTATAGCCTTCAACTTCAAATGGAGATTGGAACGGCTCATATTCATCTCGCTGGCAAACTGCTCCGTTGAGAACTCCACATTGCTCATATTTTTCTCCACGATAGCAATCGCTTTCCTCAACAGTTCCTCATCCATGACATTGTTTGCTATCTTCTCCGGTTCTATCTCTGCCGCATTGGAATAATGCTCAAAAATACGATAGCGGGTACGCAGCATATTCAAAATCTTTGCTATCAATACATCCATCGAGAACGGTTTGGGTATGTAATCGTCCGCACCTACCTGCAACCCCTGCAACTGATACTTTATATCGACCTTGGCAGACAACAGATATACCGGTATATGACAGGTTCTCAAATTCTGTTTCACCGATTTACAAAGTTTGACTCCATCCATAACCGGCATCATAACATCCGAAAGAATCAGGTCTACGTCATTTTCTTTAAGCACCTCCAACGCCTTTTGCCCGTTCTCCGCCTCTATCAGATTAAACTGAGCGGACAGACCGTTGAACAAATACCGCCGCAGCTCCTCATTGTCTTCCACTATAAGAATTGTTCCATGTCTGCTTCCCGCCTCTTTTTCACCGGCTTCTGCCACTTCCGTTTCTACATCATCGGTATAAACCTCATGCGCATTTGTCGAATAGACACGCTGTTCCTCCATCTCTCCCTTGCTCTCCGCAAGTTCCTCCGCAGTATACACCGACTTGTCCTGAGGAATATAAATGGAAAACGTAGAGCCTTTTCCAACCTCGCTCACCAACGTTATCTGCCCGTGATGCAATTCAACCAGACGCTGAACCAGCGATAATCCGATGCCGCTTCCTTCGTGTACGTTCTCTACCTGATAAAAACGTTCGAAAATCTTCCGCTGCTTATCCTTTGGTATGCCCACTCCCGTATCTGCTACCTGCAAAACAACATTTTTATCTTCTCTGTAGAGTTTTACATAAATCCTCTCCCCTTCTTCCGTATACTTAAAAGCATTGGATAAGAGATTGTTGATAATCAAATCCAGATAAGTACCGTCAAACAACACATCCTCATCCTGCAATTCCGAATAGAAATTATAGTCTATGTCCTTTTTCTTTGCCAGACTCTCGTAATTTAAAAAGCTGTTCAATACCCTTTTATATGCATTGGCATAACTCGGCCTCAACTCAAAAATACCCAATTCGGCACGCCGGTAGTCCATCAGTTGATTGACCAAATGCAACAGTCTTCTTGCATTCCGCTGGATATACAACAGCTTTTCGCGCTCCCAATGCCCGGTGACACTACTGAGCAACTCTTGCAAAGGAGAAATAATCAAAGTCAACGGAGTACGTAACTCATGTGAGATATTCACATAAAAACGGATTTTCATCTGGCTGATTTCTTCCTTTTTTTCCCTGTCAAGCCGCTCCATACGGATTTCTGTCTGCATACTCTTACGCAACCAGAAGAAACGGAACACAGCAAAAACCAACAAAATAAAAAACAACGCAAAAATCAAAAAGGCCCACCACGTGCGATACCAGACCGGAAGGACACGGATGTGAAGAGCCTCTACCTCCCCGCTCCACTTTCCGTCATTATTGGCTGCCTTTAAAAGGAAGGTATAATCTCCTGCCGGCAAGTTGGAGTACGACACCGGACTTATGTCTCCCTGTTTATACCATTCATCATGATATCCCTTCAACTTATAGGCAAACGTATTGTGCTTGCCGGCTATGTAGTTGGAAACGACAAAGGAAAGGGAAAACGAGTTTTGGGAAGATTTCAGGGTTATGTGGTTAACACTCTCTATATTCTCTTTCAGTATTCCGGTTTCATCATTCGGAAGCACCTCCTTGTTAAAAACAAAAAGCTTATTGATTACCGGTTTCGGAGTATAAGGGTTGTCTATCAGGGTTTCGGGACGGAACATGGTGATGCCGTTAATGCCGCCGAACAACATATTGCCATTGCCGATGCGGCAATAAGAACCGGCATTAAACTGATTGCTCTGCAGCCCGTCCACTATTGTAAAATTGCGCATTTTACGGTTCTCCGGGTCAAAACAACTCAGTCCCTGATTGGTACTGACCCACAAGCGCCCGTAACTGTCTTCCAGTATTCCATAGATGACATTGCTTGGCAAACCGTCGTCCGTTGTATATTGCTGCAACTCCTTATCCGCTTCCTTCAAGGCAAAAAGCCCGTCACGGGTACCTACCCATATAGAACCGGATAAAGACTCGTAGATACAATTCACAAAAGACTGTTGCAATACCGGAGTTATACGAAAATCCGTATTGGACTGCAAAGCCATCCCCGCCTGATTATAAACGGAAAGTCCCTTCTCCCCACCTATCCAGATGCGTTTACGGGAATCCCTAAATAGCAAACGGTTCTTTTTTTGAATCGGATGCCCTTCCACATCTTCATTTATAACGGTAAAGCGTTTTCCGGCAATATCAAAATGAAACAAATAGTCCAGAGAAGCTATCCAAAGACCGTCTTTCCCATCGGATATAATAGAATAAATATGATTGCTCGGCAAGCCCCCGTTTTGCTGATTATAAAACTCCTTTCTTCCGGTTTTACGATGCAACACCATCATACCGCCAGCGTGGGCGCCTACATATATCTTATCCGATGCTTCATCTACATATACCGTTTTAACGTCTTTAAAAGGAACACCTTCCGATATATCCGGATTAAACAAATAATTCTTATAAGTTTTCGCCGTATTATCATAGAAGTTCAGACCACCGTCACTTGTTCCGATCCATAAATTGTTCTTTTTATCCTCTACAATGCAACTGACAACATTATCACTGAGCGAATTGGAGAAAGGAATATGTTTAATCTGCTGGAAACGGTTGCACAAAGGATGATAGTAATTCAATCCTCCCCAGTATGTACCCAGCCACATTCCGCCCTGCGAGTCTCTGAAGATGCAACGCACCGAGTTCTGCGACAACGTCCCTGCCTGAGCCATCGAACTCTCAACCGATATAAAGCGTTCTTTCCCTTCCTGATATATATTCAGCCCGCTGTAAGTCCCTACCCACAAACGGTTCTCCTGATCCAATGCCAACGAACGCACATAATTGGAATTCAAACAGGAAAGCTTATTCTCATAACGATAGTTGTCCAGTTTTTTGTTCTTTACATCATACAGATACAGCCCGTTGCCTTCAGTCGCTACCCATATCCGATTGGGAGTCTGGCACAAGATACTGTTTATCTGCACCTTGTCATGCAGGTCAAGTAATGTTTCCAATGCTCCGTTTTGCAATGAATACATATATACCTTCCCTTTAGTGCCAATAAAAATATCATCATCTTGCCTGAGCAGCGTTAACGGTTTCAACGAATGTAAAGTAGCCGACAACGTATCATTCAGGAAACGTTCTCCTTTCACGTCAAAAAGTAAAATACCTTCGGTTGTCCCAAGCATAAGCCAGTCCTTCTGCATAGGCACAATATTCCTGACTGTTACATTTTGTCCCTTTTTCTTATAAAAGAAATTAGAAAATTCATTCTTGCGATGATTATAAAGCGACAAGCCTTCTCTCGTTCCTATCCATATCCGGTTATCATTGTCAATGACGACACAACGGGTTATATCGCTGGCTATACTCTTCGGATTCTTATACTGATGCCGGTAGACAGTAAAATTATAACCGTCATATTTATTAAATCCGTCATAAGTGGCAAACCACAGATTGCCTTCTTTATCCTGATTGATTCCGAATATGGTACTATGCGACAACCCTTCTTCCAAACCGATATGTATGAAACGCATACCGTCTATTTCACCGGCAAGCCCCATACTGGCAAACAATGTTCCGCATAATACTAATAAAAATCGAAATATTTTCATACATATTACATTATTAACACAGAACAAAGAAAATAAAAAATACATTAATTATACATGATTTTAACTTGAATTTTCTTATCCGGACTATCCGGAAAAATCTGCAAAGGAATGAAAGAAAAGCCCGGCACAGGATTAAATATCCGTCCGTCTTTATCGGTAGGAGCAACCTTCATCCTGCCGTTCACGCAAACTACCTCCAATACGCCGTCCTTTTTCTGAAGGCGCATGCCTTCCGGCGTAATATCCACAACTTCCGAAGGCGCGGCGATAACCGGTAAAACCAGGCAGGCGGTCAAAGGGCAATGTTCCATTTCTATCGACAAGCCCTGTTGGGAATACACATAATCCAACGCTACGGGAATCGCTCCCTGAACCGGAGTCTGCTGGTCGGCATCCACCAGATGGGTATTGACATGGAAACGGTGCGTATCTTTTTCTTTAGTATACGTAATATCCGTATCCAAGTCGTCCAGATTACTGTAAATCGTTCCGTATTGCACCATTTCAACCCGCGGTGTTCCGCTCATTATATACTTCCGACTGTTGCTCTGCATATTGGGTGCTTCTATCAAAGCATACCGGTTGGTCGTAGCGGCAAATACCGGACCGGCCTGTTCGTGCCATAACAAAGAAACGGCGCCTCCCATGGGATGAGTTCCTTTTACCTTATATTCCGCATCGAAACCGGTACATGTAGAACGCCACGGACCTTCTGCAACCAGCCATGTACGAATATCCCGGAAATACTTTACTCCATAAGCATTATCGCGCGGCAATGCCTTGTATTGTTGCGTCTTGACGGGTGGAAGCTCAAGAAAAGCCGTCAGTGCCTTGGCATGTCCGAAGGTATGATGAATACAAGCCGGAATGCCAGAGGCCCGATAATCGCGTCCGGCATGAAGCAAACCGTCATCCGTCGATTTTTTCAGTAATTGTATATTGCGGCGAATAGCCTCCAGGTACTCCGGATGATGCGCAGCCATGGCATAATAACCGCCCATAAAGCCGTCGCTTGTACGTCCGCCCCAATATGTCCACTTAAAACTGCGCGTGCCCCAACTGTTGTCCCATGCACCGTCGGGCAACATAAATTCCAGGTGGGTATTCATGGAGCGTTCCACGATGGAGAGCAACTCCCGGTCGTTCACCATAAGCGCATAATAAGCCAGATTAGGCAAGGATTCCTCTACATTATATCCCAAGTCCACCGGGAGACAGCCGTTCTTGGTAGGTGTCCATATTTTAGGTCCTTCGCCGTATAAAAAGAAATCGTTCGCCGTAAAGAACTTCTTCAAGTCCGAAGCAACAATCCGAGCTTCCCCTTTGAAGTCCGGGCGGTCGAACATCTCTCCGAGAGCCTGCAAGGCATACGTCACCGAAGCGGAATAGTTCACATTGTTCAGGCGCTTCATACTCCCCTGCATACGGCGGCTGTACATCTGCGGATTCTTCATCATGAATTCGCCGGCTTCCAACAACTGCTCTTTCCAATGGTTACGCGTAGAGTCATCCAGCAGATGCCCGTGGTAATGCACTGCCTCATACAGAGCAATAGCGGCGAATACGGTAGTCCCGCTCCAATCGGATACGTGTACATCGTTCATCCAGGAGCCGTCCGGACGGTGCACGTTCTCCATCCATTTCATCAGTTTCTTGGCGGCAAGCAGATATTTGTCATTGCCGGTTTTGTCTGCCAGATACATCAGAGGAAGAACCGTGTCTCCTATCCGTCCGTGAATGCGGGCACAGGCTGGACACAGAATACCGCCGTCGAGCGACGGATGCAGCCCTTCGCATTGGTAGGCCAGCAGAACATCCACCCACTCCACCAGCAGTTTCTCCGCATCATTGCGCAAGGAGTTGTCTGAATAAACGGGATTTCCGGCACATACACGTCCCGAGAAAGAAAGTACAAACGCAATCACTATAAAAACGATGTTTCTCATACCATTATACACTATTAGATTTATTTTTCAAAAGTAAGACATTCCGGTAATATAGCGTCCTTATTTTCTCCAATACACCGCAACATACGTTTACCGGTTCTGCAATTTTGTTGAATCTTCATCAATTTTGTTGAAAACCTGCATGCCAAAACAATATTAGCAGCTTTTTAAACACATCAAGCATGCTTATCAGAACAAATGCCCTACCTTAGCAACCACTACTGAAAAACCGATATAACATGTAAAACTAACATTTAATATAGCATGAAAAACTTATCTCTACTCATGTGTACCGCTTTCTGCGGGCTGCATACCGCCCAAGCGGATGCGGCAGACAACAAGAAAAACGAAAAGCCCAATATTCTCTGGCTCACCTTCGAAGATACCAGTGCTTACGAATTCGGCTGCTACGGCAACAAGGATGTGCACACCCCCAATGCAGACAGTCTGGCTGCCCGCGGCATACAATTCATGAACGCATGGTCGGTGGCCCCGCAAAGTTCGGCCGCACGCTCATCGCTCATTACGGGTTGCTACTCCTCGACCTACGGAATGGATGTCCATCCGGTTCCATACGACACCCCGGCAAACATCTTCTTCCCACAATGGCTGCGCGAAGCCGGATATTACTGCACCAACAACAGCAAGACACACTACAACTCCACCACGGACAACAAAAGCTGCTGGGACGAATGTACGAGAGAAGCCTCTTACAACAGCCCGAAGCGCGGTAAAGACCAGCCTTTCTTTGCCGTATACAATACGGTGACCTCGCACATGGGACGTATCCGCACCTTCCATACCGACGGACGGCGAGATTACACCCAAGAGGGCATTTATCCGGAACTGCTCACCCTACCCGCCTACGTGCCCGACCTGCCCGAAGTACGTTCCGACTATGCCGGCCACCTGGAAGCCGTGCAGGATGTGGACACATGGTTGGGGTTCTTCCTGAAAGACCTGAAAGAAAAAGGACTGGACGACAACACGATTATCTTCTTCTTCAGCGACCACGGCGGTTGCGTTCCACGCGGCAAAGGCTATCTGTATGAAAGCGGTCTGGAAGTGCCCCTGATAGCCTACTTCCCACCCAAGTGGCAACACCTGGCGGGAGAAAAGGCATCCGGCAAAGATTATTCTTTGGTCAACTTCACAGACTTGGGACCTACCGTACTTAGTCTTGCAGGCGTAAAACCGCCCAAACACATGCAGGGAAAGGCATTGTTCGGGAAGTACGCGTCCGATGAAAAGCGTGAAATCCAGTTCGCACTGGCAGCCAACCAACTGCACCACTTCATGCCGGTACGTGCTGCAACCGACGGACGTTTCAAATACATCCGCAGCTACATACCCTACCGTCAGTTTGCCCTGCGCAATTACTACCAATGGGGCATGCCGTCCAACAAAGCATGGGACAAACTGGTTTTAGGCGGACATAACACCAACCCCGACTGGGCGCAGACGTTCAATGCCCATCCTGCCGAAATGCTGTTCGACCTTGAAAAAGACCCCGGTGAACTGCACAACCTGTCCGACTCTCCCGAATACGCAGAAGTGCTGGTAAAGATGCGTACAGCCCTTTCCGACCATATCCGCGCCACCAAAGACCTGGGTTTCTTCATACCCACCTCTCGCGAGAATGTGGTATTGTATGATAAAGTACGTAAAGAGAAATACCCCTTGAACGAGCTGTACAACCTCGTAGAGCTGGCAGGTACAGCCCATGCAGATGATGCTCCCGTATTCGAGAAAGCACTGTCCAGCCAATATCCCGAAATGCGCTATTGGGCGTCCGTCGGTTTGGCACAACTCGGAGCCAAAGGAGAATTGAAAACCTGTCCCGCACCTCTGCTTGCCTTGCTCAAGGATGCCGACCCCTACATAGCCTGCGAAGCCGCCTATGCCGCCGCTTATCTGGGAGAAACCGCCAAAGGCATCGAACGCCTGAATTATCCGGCAAAAGAAGCCGATAGAAAAATCGGTTATTCCCTGCTGGAATGCCTCTCTCTGGATAAAGCCATGCAGCCCGCCATCCGCGTGCATCTGGCAGACCTGAAAGACAAAGCCGAAACACTTCCGCGCAAAGCAAACGAAGATGCCGGCCTCATGGCACGCGGCATTCTGGTTAATCTCGGTGAGATGGATATAAAGAACCTGCACGGTCCGGAGTCCTATAAAGCAGGCTTGAAACTGAATCACGGACGCAGACCCATGGTTCCGCTGCCAAACTGATGAAAGTTGGATGTAGCTGAAAAGAGACCGGTAGTAAGTATCTTTGTTTTAACATAATACCACCTTATGCCTGCGCCTTGAATTTGCGGAGCTGCCACACCAGCATCGTGCCCGCTATCAGACTGGCCAACAAGTCGGAAATCGGCATACTGTACCAAACGCCTGCCACGCCGAAAAAACGAGGCAGAATTATCAGACAAGGCAGCAACACCATCATCTGGCGAGTAAGGGAAAGAAATATTGCCTTACTCGCCATTCCTATACTCTGGAAGAAATTGGCGGTAACCATTTGAAAGCCTATAATGGGGAAAAACATCACCACAATGCGCAGGCCCTTTGCCGAAAGGGCAATCAGTTCGGCATCCGAGGTAAAGATACTCACCACCCAGTCGGAGAAGAGCATACCTACAATAAAGCCGAAAGTAGTGACGCAGGTTGCATAGATTATCGTCAGTTTCAGAGTCTTGATGACACGGGCATGCTGTCCGGCTCCGAAGTTATAGCCCGCAATGGGCTGCATTCCCTGGTTCAGTCCCATTACAATCATTACGATGATAAATACCAGCCGGTTGACAATGCCGAAAGCGCCGATAGCCAAATCGCCGCCATACTTTTTCAATCCCTGATTGATAAGAATTACGATGAAGCATGCCGCCATATTCATCAGGAACGGCGACATGCCGATAGCCAGTGAATCGAAGACTATCTTACGCTTCAAACGGAAAATACCGCGGTGAAAATGCAGCAGTTCGTCTTTATTGCTGAATATCCTGAGCTGCCATATCAATGATATGACCTGCGCCACAATCGTGGCAATGGCCGCCCCGCGAATGCCCCAGCCGAAACCGTAGATGAACACCGGGTCGAGTATCGTGTTGATAATCACCGTGGCAATGGTGGCATACATCGCTTTCTGCGGATGCCCCGAAGAACGCAGCACCGCATTCAACCCCAGATAAAGATGCGTAACGGCATTGCCAAGAAGGATAATCTGCATATAATCGCGCGCATACCCCACAGTCTCGTCACTGCCGCCAAAGAAGTAAAGAATAGGGTCGAGGAATGCCATTACAACCACCGTAAAAGCCACACCCAGCAGAATATTCAGCACAAATACATTGCCCAGTACCCGCTGCGCCGTGTCATAGTCCTTCTGCCCGAGTTTGACGGAAATCAACGTAGCCGCTCCCACACCTACCAGCGAACCGAAAGCTGCTGCAAGGTTCATCAAGGGGAAAGTCAACGCCAGTCCCGAAATAGCCATTGTGCCCACACCGTGACCGATGAAGATACTGTCCACCATATTATATAAGGAAGATGCCGTCATGGCGATGATTGCCGGAACGGCGTACTGCATCAGTAATTTACCTATATTCTCCGTGCCCAACGCTGTGGGTGTTTTTTGTCCTGCCATACTTTTTACCTGTTTTTTCGAGGGCGCAAAGGTACTCAAAATTCGTCAGGTGAGCAAGTATCGCGCCCCGTCTTAAGGAAGAACCGCACTCTCTCCTATCGGAAGCGTATCAGAGACAGGGAAGAAAGCGTATCAAGCTCGACCCAAGGCTCCTTCTCCCGAGAACTTACCCGGCGATTATCCCACAACCTGCCACAGAGCACACGGAGCATACGGCGAATAAATTCCCCTAAAGGTTCGCTATCTGAAAAATGTTTCGTATTTTTGTCCCCAAATTGAGTGAATTATAGCGAAATGAACGTATTAGAACTAAGTGAACAAGAAATCATTCGTCGCAACAGCATGAATGAACTTCGCGCGATGGGTATCGAACCCTATCCCGCAGCAGAGTATGTAACCAACGCTTTCTCTACCGATATTAAAAAAGAATTCAAAGACGACGCCGAACCGCGCCACGTATCCGTAGCCGGACGCATCATGAGCCGCCGCGTCATGGGGAAAGCCTCTTTCATCGAATTACAGGACTCCAAAGGCCGTATCCAAGTATATATCACCCGCGATGACATCTGTCCGGGCGAAGACAAGGAAATGTATAATACCGTATTCAAACGCTTGCTCGATTTAGGCGACTTCATCGGTATCGAAGGCTTTGTATTCCGCACTCAGATGGGCGAAATCAGTATCCATGCCCAGAAGCTGACCGTGCTTGCCAAAAGCATCAAACCGCTTCCTATCGTAAAATATAAAGACGGTGTGGCCTACGACTCGTTCGACGACCCGGAACTGCGCTACCGCCAACGCTACGTGGACCTCATCGTGAACGACGGCGTCAAGGAAACATTCCTGAAGCGCGCCACAATCATCAAGACCATGCGTGCCGTACTGGACGAAGCCGGCTATACGGAAGTGGAAACACCGATTCTGCAATCCATCCCCGGCGGTGCAAGCGCACGCCCCTTCATCACCCACCACAACTCATTGGATATGGACCTCTACCTGCGTATCGCCACCGAGCTTTACCTGAAGAGACTTATCGTAGGCGGTTTTGAGGGTGTATACGAAATCGGAAAGAACTTCCGTAACGAAGGTATGGACAAAAACCATAACCCGGAATTTACCTGCATGGAGCTGTACGTACAGTATAAGGACTACAACTGGATGATGGGATTCACCGAGAAACTCCTCGAACGTATCTGTATCGCTGTAAACGGCAGCACAGAGACTACCATCGACGGAAAGACCATCAGCTTCAAGGCTCCTTACCGCCGCCTGCCCATCCTGGATGCCATTAAGGAAAAGACCGGCTACGACCTCAACGGCAAGAGCGAGGAAGAAATCCGCCAGGTGTGCCGCGAACTGAAAATGGAGATTGACGACACTATGGGCAAAGGCAAGCTGATAGACGAAATCTTCGGCGAATTCTGTGAAGGCACATTCATACAGCCTACCTTCATCACCGACTATCCGGTAGAGATGAGCCCGCTGACCAAGATGCACCGCAGCAAGCCCGGACTGACCGAACGCTTCGAGCTGATGGTGAACGGTAAAGAGCTGGCCAACGCATACAGTGAGCTGAACGACCCCATCGACCAGGAAGAACGCTTCAAAGAGCAGTTGAAACTGAGTGAAAAGGGTGACGATGAAGCTATGTTTATCGACCAGGACTTCCTGAAAGCGCTGCAATACGGTATGCCTCCCACATCGGGCATCGGTATCGGCATCGACCGTCTGACGATGTTGATGACCGGACAGGCATTCATCCAGGAAGTATTGTTCTTCCCGCAGATGCGCCCCGAAAAGGTCACTCCGAAAGACGCGCCTGCCAAATTCATGGAACTGGGTATCCCCGAAGAATGGGTGGCAGTTATCCAGAAGGCCGGCTACAACCTGGTTAGCGACATGAAGGATGTAAACCCGCAAAAGCTGCACATGGACATTTGCGGCATCAACAAGAAAT
>ERZ773228.3339-NODE-3339-length-13300-cov-27.054662_pt1 | contig 13300 bp, 8 predicted proteins | sample MGYA00580524_ERZ773228 | MGnify/ENA primary metagenome ERZ773228 (study PRJEB29015, sample SAMEA2737768) | human gut metagenome | biome: human gut; feature: human-associated habitat; material: faeces | place: China | collected 2012 ...
GTCGAAACGGAAAAAAGCTAGCCGCTTCGCTAAACGCTTTTTTCTCGTTTCTCCGATTTTGAATGATACGGACGGGAAAGTTGTAATTTCATTGATGAACTATCTTCTTACTTTAGCATACGACGGCACGAACTACTGCGGGTTTCAGGTGCAGCCCAACGGGCGGAGCGTAGCTGCTGTGTTTCAGGACGCCCTGGAGGCGGTGCTGGGCTGTCGGCCCGACATCAAGGGCTGCAGCCGCACCGACGCCGGCGTCCACGCGCTGGGCTTCATGCTCAATTTCCACGCCGACACCCGCATCCCGGCGGCAAAGCTGCCGCTGGCGCTGAACCAGCATCTGCCCCCGGACATCCGGGCGCTGGAAGCGCGGGTGGTGCCGGACGATTTCCACGCCCGCTATGCGGCCCACACCAAGACCTATCTCTACCGCATCCACAACAGTCCGATCGACTCGCCCTTTGCAGCGCGGTATTACACCAAAGTGCCGGGGCGGCTGGACGCCGATAAGATGCAGCAGGCGGCGCAGTATTTTGTGGGAAAGCACGATTTCCTCGCCCTCTGCGCCTCGGGCAGCTCGGCTGCGGCTCACGGCGACACCGTGCGCACCATCACGGCCTGCGACGTTCAGCGCCGGGGCGACGACATCGACATCACGGTGACGGCGGACGGCTACCTCTACAACATGGTGCGCATCCTTGCAGGAACCCTCTGTGAGGCCGGCGCGGGGCGTCTTGCGCCTGAGGCCGTGCCGGGCATCCTCGCCAGCCGCGACCGCAAAAACGCTGGGCCGACGCTGGCGGCGAAAGGGCTTTTCCTCAAGAGCGTGGACTACGACACGCCCATAGAATAACGCAAACATGACCGATGCTCCCGGAGGGGAAACGCCCCTTTGGGAGCACTGTCATTGCACAAAGGGGACAGGAGAGTATGAGAAAAAGACAGCGCGGCACCCGGCCTGTGTCGGACGAGCCGCTTTCGGCGGGACGGGTCGAATACCTCGAGCAGGCCCGCGAGCGGGTGCGGAACCGGCGCATCCGCCGCACGGCACTCATCGTCGTGGCGCTGACGCTGGTGGTGCTGTTCACCACCGGCATCGTGGGCAGCTCTGTTGCCATGGCCAAGGACTGGGCCGATACCGCCCGCATCCTGCTCTTCCCCGGCACGGGCTGGCCCCAGCAGACCGGCGTTATGGAGGTGAAACAGCTTGCCTCCATGAACAGCAGCTTTGTGGAGCTGGGCGAGGAAGGGTGCGTGGTCTGGTCCCGCACCGGCACCCGGCTCAACTCCATCCAGAGCGGCTACGCCCGCCCTGCGCTGGCTGTGGGCAAGAACCGCTTTGTGCTCTACAACCGCTCGGGCAATGAGCTGCGGGTGGAGAGCCGAACCCAGAACCTCTACACCAAGACGATGGAGAACAGCATCACCCTCTGTGCCATGGCCGACAACGGCACACTGGCCGTCGTCACAGAGGACCCCGGCAGCGCGGCCCGGCTTCGGGTCTACTCGTCCTCAATGGAGCAGCTGCTGAGCTGGAGCCTCACCATCGCCGACGGCACCCCGCTGCGGCTGGCCTTTTCGCCGGATGGGCGGCGGCTGGCAGTGGCGGCGGTGACGGTAAACGGCGGCCAGATGGTCACGAATTTCTATGTCGTCACCCTGGCGCAGGGCGACCCCATGCTGGTGGGCAGCGGAAGCGGCGCGGCCCAGTGGCTGAGCTGGACCGGTTCCCAGAGCATCCTGGCCGTCTGCGACAGCCGCGCTGTCCTCTACAACGCATCGGGCGGCGAGCAGGCAGCCTATGACTTTACCGGGCAGACCCTCCGCGACATCTCGGTGGACGCTTCGGGCAATACTGCCCTTCTGCTGGCCTCCGGCCAGCTCTGTCAGGCCGTGATGCTGGGCCGTGACCTCGGCGTCGAGAACACCACGCAGGTGCAGGCGTCCAACCGCATCGTCCGGGCAGGAGACACCTTTTATCTGCTCACCGATACAGGCGTGGAGTGCCTTTCCACCGACGGCACCTCCCAGTGGACCCAGAGCCTTTCGGCCCGCCCACAGGGTCTGCTGGCCGACCGCAGGCAGCTGCTGGTCTTCTGCGGCAATACGGTGCAGGTATTGACCCCGTCTGCGGCGGAAAACAACGCTCAAAGCAATACATAATAAGGAAAACAAGGTATGTTCAAGAATCCGTCATTTCTTTTTGATATAGTATGTACCGTGGTCTGGCTGCTTCTGGCTGTGCGCTATGCCCGCAAGGGCTTTCTCGCAGCCAGTGTCCAGCTGGGCGGGAATGTCTTCAGCCTCGTGGGAGCCCGGGTCTTTTCGGGCTGGGCCGCTGCCGAGGTGTTCCAGCGCTTTCTGGCTGGGAGCTTCCGTACCCAGATCGCCGAGAGCATCTCGGCCGGAGGGGTCGTGGACCTGACCGGCATCGCGGACAAGTACGCGGGCTTTCTGCCCGAGAGCTTCCGCGCCTCCATCGTGGAGACCTGCGAGCGCTCCATCTCGGCTGTGCTCAGCGACAACGCCGTGGTGCTGGCGGACGCCATCGTCCAGAAGGTGCTGGCTCCGCTGCTCACGCCGGTCATCTCGGTCGTGCTCTTTTTCGTGGCCTTTGCCCTGCTGCGGATGCTGGTGAGTATGCTGGTCACCGTGCTGGGCCTCGTCAACCGGCTGCCGGTCATCGGCACCGTCAACCGCTGGCTGGGCTGGGTCACCGGCTGTGTCGCCAGCACCATGGACATCTATCTGGTGCTCTGTGTGGTGTGGGCCGTCATCGTCATCACCGGCGGCAATCTGACCGTCCTGAACGATACGGTCATGAACAGCAGCCTTTACTATAAAGCATTCAATCTGTTGAACCCCTTCCTGTAAAAGGAAGCTTTAGGAGGAACCTATATGGTCTGCAATCGCTGTCAGAAACGTCCGGCCATCATCTTCGTCCAGCGGATGGAGAACGGCCAGATGAAAAATGAGGGCTTTTGCCTGCACTGTGCGCGTGAGCTGCACATCAAGCCGGTGGAAGACCTGATGAAGCAGTTCGGTATGTCCGACGAGGACATGGATAACATGGAAAACCGGATGGAGAGCATGATGGATGAGATGGGGGACGCGAACCCCCTCTCCCTCATGATGAATATGGGCCAGCCCATGGGCGGCGAGGAGAACGAAGGGGACGACGACCTTGTCCCCGGCTCCAGCGCTACCTTCCCGCTGGGCGTCAAGGCGGAGGGCGATGCCGGAAACAGCAAAAAGGCCCAGAAGAACGGCAAAAAGCCGCCCCGCCGCAAATTCCTCGACACCTACTGCGAGAACCTGACCCGCAAAGCCCGGGAGGGCAAGCTCGACGACATCGTGGGCCGTGACCGCGAAATTTACCGTACCATTCAGATTTTGAGCCGCCGCCAGAAGAACAACCCCTGCCTCATCGGTGAGGCGGGCGTCGGCAAGACGGCCATTGCCGAGGGCATCGCGGAGCGCATCGCCAAGGGCAATGTCCCTGTGGGTCTGAAGGATAAGGAGATCTTCCTGCTGGATCTGACCAGCCTTGTGGCCGGCACCCAGTTCCGCGGCCAGTTCGAGCAGCGGGTCAAGGGCCTGCTGAGCGAGGTCAAGGCCGCTGGAAACATCATCCTGTTCATTGATGAGATCCACACCATCACCTCCGCCGGTGAGAGCGAGGGTGCCATGAACGCGGGCAACATCCTCAAGCCTGCCCTCTCCCGCGGTGAGATACAGGTCATCGGCGCCACTACCTTCAACGAGTACCGCAAGTATATCGAGAAGGACCAGGCCCTTGAGCGCCGCTTCCAGCCTGTCCGCGTGGAAGAGCCCAGCGTGGCCGATACGCTGGCCGTCATGAACGGCATCAAGAAGTATTACGAGGAGCACCACCATGTGCAGGTGGATGCCGATGTGCTAAGTGCCATCGTCACCCTCAGTGAGCGGTATATCACGGACCGCTACCTGCCCGATAAGGCCATCGACCTGCTGGACGAAGCCTGCGCCTGCTGCAATCTTGCCCACCCGGTCATCTCGGAATATCTCGAGATGCAGAAGGAGCTGGACGGCCTCAGGCAGGAAGAGGCGGACATGGAGTCCTCCGACGTCAATGAGGCCATCGACTATGAGCAGGTGGCCGAGCGGAAGACCCGCATCGCCAAGCTCGAGGCAGAGCTGCCCGCAAAGCAGGCTGCTGCCAGCGAGATAAAAGTGACCATGGACGATGTGGCCAAGGTCATTGAGCTGTGGACGGGCATCCCGGCGGTGAAGATCCAGGAGACGGAGTTCGTCAAACTGGCCGGGCTGGAAGCCGAGCTGAAAAAGAAGATCATCGGTCAGGACGAGGCCGTCCATCTGGTGGCACAGGCCGTCAAGCGGAGCCGCGCCGACCTGTCGGGCCGCCGCCGTCCCGCAAGCTTCATCTTCGTCGGCCCCACCGGTGTCGGCAAGACGGAGCTGGTCAAGCAGCTGGCAAACCAGCTCTTCGACGGCCCCGACCCGCTCATCCGTCTCGACATGAGCGAGTATATGGAGAAATATGCGGTGTCCCGCATGATCGGTTCGCCTCCGGGCTATGTGGGCTACGAAGAGGCCGGCCAGCTCACCGAAAAGGTGCGCCGCCGCCCCTACAGCGTGGTGCTGTTCGATGAGATCGAAAAGGCCCACCCCGACGTTATGAACATCCTGCTCCAGATCCTCGACGAGGGCAAGATCAACGATGCACAGGGCCGGACGGTGGACTTCTCCAATACGGTCATCTGCATGACCTCCAACGCCGGTAGCGGCGACAAGACGACCTCCGGCCTCGGCTTCAACAAGAGCGAGGAACAGCTGAGTGAGGAAAAGACCCGCAAGGCTCTGAGCCAGTTCCTGCGGCCTGAGTTCCTTGGCCGTGTGGATGAGGTCATCGCCTTCAAACCGCTGAGCCAACAGACGCTGGAAGGCATCGCGGCTCTCATGCTGGATGAGTACAAGCCCAGCATGGAAGCCAAGGGCATCGCTTACAGCTACACTCCGGCGGCTCTCTCTGCCCTCGTGGCCAAGAGTCAGGGCGGCAAATTCGGTGCCCGCGACCTGCGCCGCGTCATCCGCAAGGCTGTGGAGGACCCCGCCGCCGAGCGCATCATCGACGGCACCCTGAAAGCGGGCGGCAGCCTGACGGTGGATGCCGAAAATGGTGAAGTCATCTTAAAGTAAAGCAAACAGAAACGGCACTCCGAAGCAGTTCGGAGTGCCGTTTGTCATATGCAGACTTAGTCGAGGGAGACCGGGAACTCGGGCTTGTTGGCCATACGGGCATTGGTGCGGCCCTCGGGGATGATCTCGCCGGCGGCGGTCAGCGCCATCTTGGTGAGGGTGGGGCCTACCAGCTCATACACCAGCACCGAGAAGAGCACGACGTTGCGCACCATGTGGCCGTCGGAAAGCTCAGCGGCCTCGGCTGCCATGCCCAGCGCCACGCCAGCCTGCGGCAGCAGGGTGATGCCGAGGTACTTCTGGATGTTGTGGCTGCAGTGGGTGGCCCGGCCGCTGACGAAGGCGCCGGAAATTTTGCCCAGAGAGCGGAAGGCGATGTACACCACGCCGATGAGGAGCACCAGCGGGTCGGAGAGGATGTTCAGATCCAGCTCTGCACCGCTGAGCACGAAGAAGAGGATGTTCACCGGCGACACCCAGCGGTTGAGGCGGTCCATCAGCTCATCGGAAGTGGGGCAGATGTTGCAGAACACCGTACCGGTCATCATGCAGACCAGCAGCAGCGAGAAGCCGCAGTGTATCGGCCCGATGTCGAAGGTGACCATGGACAGGCCCACCGTCAGCAGCACGAAGGCCACGGAAAGGCTCATGCGCTTGGAGCGGGAGTGAAAATAAATTTCCAGCTGGTTGAGCGCGAAGCCCGCCACGGCGCCCAGACCCAGCGAGAAGACGATCTCCACCACCGGCTCCACCAGAATACTGATGGCGTCGATGCGGCCCTGCTCGAGGGCGTTGGCAATGCCGAAGGAGGCGGAGAAGAGCACGAGGCCCACGGCGTCGTCGATGGCGACCACCATCAGCAGTAGGCGGGTGAGGGGGCCGTCGGCCTTGTACTGCTTGACGACCATCAGGGTGGCGGCAGGGGCCGTGGCTGCTGCGATAGCACCCAGCGTGATGGCCGAGGCCATGGAGATGATGTCGGGCCGGATGAAGTGCAGGATGACCAGCGCGGCATCCACGAGGGCGGTGGTCATGACGGCCTGTAAAATGCCGACCGTGATGGCCTGTTTGCCCATGCTCTCAAGAGCCGAGAGACGGAACTCGTTGCCGATGACGAAGGCGATGAAGCCCAGCGCCACCTGGGTGATGATGGACAGGCTGTCCACCTGCTCGAGGGTGCCGAAGCCGATGCCCAAATTACTCAGGCCCAGACGCCCCAGAAAGAAAGGCCCCAGCAGCAGGCCCGCCAGCAGATAAGATGTGACCGCCGGCAAATGGATCGCCTTTGCGAGACGCGACATCAAAAGACCTGCGATGAGCGCCACGGAAAGGCAGATGAGAAGCTGTTCCATGCGATATTGCGGGCAGCAACACGATACCAACGCGCAGCCGCCCTTTCCTCCTTTTTCTCAGTCAGGCGCGTTTCCTTGCTGCTTGCCAAAAGCCCAAAAAACACAGCACAGTAATAAATTATACTATTCAACTTCCTGAAAAGCAACATCTTTTCATGCAGCAAAATTGAAGATTCCTTAACAAATGGCCGAAAAGGGCAAAAAAACAGGGCCGCTGCCTGCGCAGTGACCCTGTTGTATGCAACAATCGTGAATTTAGTTGAACTTGAAGATCTTCCGTGCGATGCGGTAGCCGCCCACCACGATGGCGTCGCCCTTGGGGAAGGGCAGATTGGTCACGCCGCCGAAGCCGAAGCGGATGGAGCGGTAGACTGCGGCGCTGGTGTGCTCGCGCAGGTACTGCCACAGGCCCTTCTGCTTTTCTTTCGCCTCGGCGCTGCCGTCCAGCAGCAGGAAGATGTCGCTGACGGCCATCATCATGGAGAGGTAGTGGAGCATATAGGCCCGCAGTTTCTTCTCGTCCTTGAGGGCGTCGAGGTCCTGACAGTCGATCATATGCTTGGTGACGCGGAGCTGCTGGTCCACGCGCTTGACCATGATGCTCTCGTTGACACTCTGGTCGGCACGGCCGATGAAGTAGCGGTAGAGGTCGAGGTCCATATAATACATGGTCTTGACGAAAGGCAGAGGCTGGTAAACGAAGATGTTGTCTACGTAGAAGGTATGCTTGGGCAGCACCATGCCGCACTTGCGCAGCACCTCAGTGCGGTACATGACTGAGTGCATCAGCAGGTTCTGGTCGGGGCGGAAGTGGCCGACGTGCATCCAGGTGAACAGACGCTCCTGCGGGAAGATGTTGGTGTACCGCACAGTGTGGCTGGTGCCGTCCTCGGTGTGCTCGTAGACATAGTTGCAGATCATGAGGTCGGGGGCGGTGCCGCGGGTCACGAGGGTGTGCAGGCGGGCCAGCACCTTCTGGAGGGCGTCGGTGTCCAGCCAGTCGTCGCTGTCCACGACCTTGTAGTAGAGGCCGGTAGCGTTGCGGATGCCCTGGTTGACCCCCTCGCCGTGGCCACCGTTCTCCTGATGGATGGCCTTGACGATGGTGGGGTACTTGGCGGCGTACTCGTCGCAGATGGCCGGGGTCTCGTCCTTCACGGAACCGTCGTCCACGAGGATGATCTCGGCCTGCTCCCCGGCGGAGAGCAGCGTTTCGATGCAGTGGCGCATATATGCCGCCGAGTTGTAGCACGGGACGGCAAAAGTAATGAGTTTCTGTTGCATAAAAATAAGCTCCTTATCGTGCTTGCCCGGCCATGTTCAGAACAAAATGAGCCGGAGATGGAGATATGTATTCTTATTATAGCATTTTCGCGCACAAAAAGCTAGGAACACCAGCAAATACCTGCCAAAAAACGACGACAGAAGAGCGATCTGATACCATTTCGGGCCGGGCTGTGCTATAATAATACGGATACAGATTTGAAAAACGCAGGAGGCACCCATGGCAGACCCGCATTCTATCTTGAAAAAAGTTTTTGGCTACGACAGTTTCCGCCCCGGACAGGAGGACATCGTCCGGCGGCTGCTGGACGGGCAGGATGTGCTGGCCGTGATGCCCACCGGTGCGGGCAAATCCATCTGCTATCAGGTGCCGGCGCTGCTTCTGCCGGGCATCACCATCGTGGTGTCGCCGCTGGTCAGCCTGATGAAAGACCAGGTGGGGGCGCTGGTGCAGGCCGGTGTGGCGGCGGCTTTCCTCAACAACAGCCTCACCGACAACCAGAAGGCCCTCATGCTCCGCCGCGCCCGGGAGGGCTGGTATAAGATCATCTATGTGGCCCCGGAGCGGCTGGAAATGCCGGGCTTCCAGCGCTTCGCGCAGGAAAAGCTCATCAGCATGGTGACGGTGGACGAGGCTCACTGCATCAGCCAGTGGGGGCAGGACTTCCGCCCCAGCTATCTCCGTATCAAGGAGTTCGTGGACAGCCTGCCGAATCGCCCGGTGGTGGGCGCGTTCACGGCCACGGCGACGGCCCGGGTGCGGGACGACATCCGCAGCCACCTCGAGCTCCATCAGCCCTATGAGGCGACGACCGGCTTCGACCGGCCCAACCTCTACTTCGAGACGCGCCGCGCCCTGCCCAGCCAGAAGCCGAAGGAGCTGCTGGACCTTGTGCTCCGGGAGGGCGACAACGCGGGCATCGTCTATTGCAGCACCACAAAGCAGGTGGACGAGACGGCCCGCCTGCTCCAGAGCCGGGGCATCCGGGCAGCGGCCTACCACGCCAAGCTGGACGCCGAGGTGCGCCGGAAGAATCAGGACGACTTCCTCTACGACCGCGTTCAAATCATGGTGGCGACCAACGCCTTCGGCATGGGCATCGACAAGCCCAACGTCCGGTTCGTCATCCATTACAATATGCCCAAGGATCTGGAAAGCTACTATCAGGAGGCGGGCCGCGCGGGCCGCGACGGTCTGCCGTCCCGCTGCATCCTGCTCTATTCCGGTACGGATGTGCGAACCATCCGCTTCTTCATCGACAAAGAGATGGAGGCGGACAACGGCCTGCCCGCCGACGTCAAGGCCGAGGCCGCCCGCAAGGCGGAAGAGCGGCTCAAGTATATGACTTTCTACTCCACCACCCAGAAGTGCCTGCGGCGGTTCATGCTGAACTATTTCGGCGAGGCCGCACCTGAAAAGTGCGGCAACTGTTCCTGCTGCCTCTTTGCCGAGCAGAATGCGCAGGAGGTGGAACAGCGCGCTGCCGCCGCAAAGCAGAGGGCCGCGGCCAACTCTCGGCGGCTGTCGGCCCGCCGTGCTGCTGCCGGCGGCGACCTCAGCGAGGCAGACGAGAAGCTGCTGGCCGCGCTCTACGCCCTCCGCAAGCGTCTTGCGGCGAAGCAGAATGTTCCGGCCTACATGGTGTTCAGCGACGCTACCCTCCGCGAAATGGTCCAGAGCAAGCCCCTGAGCATGGATGAGTTTTTGAACATCACCGGCGTCGGCGAAAAGAAAGCCGCCCGCTATGGCATGGCGTTCCTGCGGGCCATTGAGGATATGGTGGGAAGCAGAGAATAAGAAAAGGCGCAGATCTTCCACGAGCGGAGAGGCTCGTTGTGGAAAATCTGCGCTTTTTATCGCAAGTCAAGAAAATAACGCAACAGGATAACAGCATATTTGCGATATGCAATTCAACGCTGTTGCTGTTGCATTAAAAAGTTGAATTGCTATGTTTTATCATTCCATCGTATGGGTGGAGAACACTTTTTCGTCCTGCCACCACACCGGCTGCCCGGCGGCGAGGGACTTGGGAACATCCAGCAGACGCTGGTTCCGGCTGCCCCGGAAGCGGAGGGAGATGTCGTGCTCAGCCTCCACGAAGCGGCCATCCACCAGCACATCCAGCAGACTCAGCAGCTCGTCGGTGACTTCGCACCGCGCGTGGCAGGGGACTTTGCCGGTCAGCTGCTCCCAGGTGTAGCCGGAGTAGCACCAGACCGTTTTCTTCGGGTAAAGGGCTTTGAAATTTTGCACGAAGGTCACCAGCTCCCGCTGGTTCTCCGGCTCCATCGGCTCGCCGCCCAGCAGGGAGAGGCCCGTGATATAGTCCGGCTTGCAGGAGGCGAACACCTCGTTGCGGACGGGCTTGTCGAAGGGCTGGCCATAGCCGAAATCCCATGCCACCTCATTGAAGCAGCCGGGGCAGTGGTGGCGGCAGCCGGAAACGAAGACGCTGGTGCGGACGCCCGGCCCGTTGGCGATGTCGTAATATTTAATAGTCGCGTAGTTCATAAATCAGACCTGAAAGCAGAGCACACTGCTTTGCCTTGCAATTTTTTTGTGCTTGGGTAGCTTGCCAATGGCTCTCCCCTTGGGAGAGATGGCGCGAAGCGCCTGAGAGGGTCACAAGTGTAACACCCGATCCTTGATCTCCTGCGTCCGGCCCTGGTTCCAGAACTGGGTGCCGATATAGCCGCAGGTGCGGCGGGCGACATTCAGCTTGTTCTGGTCACGGTTGCCGCACTTGGGGCATTCCCACACCAGCTTGCCGTCGTCCTCGACGATCTTGATCTCGCCGTCGTAGCCGCAGCACTGGCAGTAGTCGGACTTGGTGTTCAACTCGGCGTACATGATGTTGTCGTAGATGAACTGCAGCACGCTCATGACCGCCTCGAGGTTGTCCTGCATATTGGGGACTTCCACATAGCTGATGGCACCGCCCGGAGACAGCTTCTGGAACTCGCTCTCAAACTTCAGCTTGGTGAAGGCGTCGATGTGCTCGGAGACATGGACATGGTAGCTGTTGGTGATATAGTTCTTGTCGGTGATGCCGGGTACGATGCCGAACCGCTTCTGCAGGCACTTGGCGAACTTGTAGGTGGTGGATTCCAGCGGGGTGCCATAGAGGGAGTAGTCCATGTTCTCGGCCTTCTTCCACTCGTTACACTTGTCGTTCATGTGCTGCATCACGCTGAGGGCGAAGGGCTTTGCGCCGGCGTCGGTGTGGCTCTTGCCGGTCATATACTTCACGCACTCATACAGGCCGGCGTAGCCGAGGCTGATGGTGGAGTAGCCGCCGAAGAGCAGCTTGTCGATCTTTTCACCCTTCTTGAGGCGGGCCAATGCGCCGTACTGCCACAGGATGGGGGCGGCGTCGCTAGGGGTACCCAGCAGGCGCTTGTGGCGGGCCTGCAGAGCGCGGTGGCAGAGGGCCAGACGCTCGTCAAAGATCTTCCAGAACTTATCAAAGTTGCCGCCGGAGCTGAGGGCCACGTCCACCAGGTTGATGGTCACGACGCCCTGATTGAAGCGGCCATAATATTTGGGCTTGCCGGTCTCAGGGTCAATATAGGGGGTCAGGAAGCTGCGGCAGCCCATGCAGGTGTAGCAGTGGCCCTCGCCGTTTTTGTCTACCTTCAGCTCGAGCATCTTCTTCTCGGAGATATAGTCGGGGACCATCCGCTTGGCGGTACACTTGGCAGCCAGCTCGGTCAGGTAGTAGTAGGGGTCACCGGGGTGGATGTTGTCCTCTTCCAGCACATAGATGAGTTTGGGGAAGGCGGGGGTGATCCAGACACCGGCCTCGTTCTTCACGCCCTGATAGCGCTGACGGATGGTCTCCTCGATGATGATGGCGAGGTCGGCTTTCTCCTGCGCATTGCGGGCTTCGCCCAGATACATGAACACGGTGATGAAGGGGGCCTGGCCGTTGGTGGTCATGAGGGTGACGACCTGATACTGGATGGTCTGGACGCCGCGGTTGATCTCGCTGCGCAGGCGGCGTTCCACGATCTCACGCTTGCGCTCGGCGGAGACATCCAGACCCTCCATCTCGGCCTCGACCTCGGCGGCGATCTTCTTGCGGGAGACGTCCACGAAGGGGGCAAGATGGGTCAGGCTGATGCTCTGGCCGCCATATTGGTTGGAAGCCACCTGTGCAATGATCTGGGTGGCGATGTTGCAGGCGGTGGAGAAGCTGTGGGGCTTCTCAATATAGGTGCCGGAGATGACGGTGCCGTTCTGGAGCATGTCGTCCAGATTGACGAGGTCACAGTTGTGCATGTGCTGGGCAAAATAGTCGGAGTCGTGGAAGTGGATGAGACCTTCCTGATGCGCCTTAACGATCTCCGGGTCCAGCAGCAGGCGGGCAGTCAGGTCTTTGGAGATCTCACCGGCCATATAGTCGCGCTGGACGCTGTTGACGGTGGGGTTCTTGTTGGCGTTCTCCTGCTTGACTTCTTCGTTCTGGCACTCGATGAGGCTCAGGATGCGCTCGTCGGTGGTGTTGGTCTGGCGCTTGAGGCTCTGGATATAGCGGTAGGTGATATAGTGGCGGGCGATGTCATGGGCCTTGATGTCCATGAGCTGGTTTTCCACCATATCCTGTACCTCTTCCACGCTGACAGCGCGGTTGAGTGCCTGACACTGGTCGGTCACAGCTGCGGCGATGTCAGTGATCTGCTCCCGGGAGAGACGGGCCTTGCCGCCTACCGAATCGCTGGCCTTGGTAACAGCGGTGATGATCTTGGTAATATCAAAAGGCACTTCCGCACCGCTGCGTTTGATGATCTTCATAGCGCTCCTCCTGTTTCGCGTATACAGTGTGAACGGGTGTCTCCTGATATAAGAGGCACCCGCAACTCTCATTGGTCGTTGATACTATCATATCACTATTTAGTGATATGTCAATGGAAGAACCACTACATTTTGTGTTTTGTAGCTTTCGCCAAAAATAGAGGAAAATTTCCGGAACAAAATTTGAGACGAAACCTCTTGACAATCTGCGCAAAGGAAGTAGTGCTTTCCGCGGGGTAATAAAGGCCATTGTCTATACTGTACCCCCTTATATAATACATTATAAAAGACAAAAGACTTTGCCTGAAGAATACGGGAGGATGAAGCTGATTTGAGTCAGCGCGAAAAAACCTGAAAAAACTTGTAAAAAAGTGTTGACATCCGGCCCGGCGTATGGTATTATACTTGAGCGCCAAGCGCTGAGACAAAAGAATGACTTCTGAGTCCCAGCTGGAAGTAAAGCGAAAAGAACCAATAGACGTCCGAAAGTTCCGGTCAGCGCCGAGAAACTGAGAACGCTCCAAGTTCGATAAGAAACGAAAAACTTCGAAAAAAGAGCTTGACAAAAAATCACTTCTGTGATAAAATAATCAAGTCGTCAGCCGCATGGCTGAGGCGCTACAGGACCTTGAAAATTGAACAATATCGAAAAACTTGTAACGGAACCTATTTT
>ERZ773228.3347-NODE-3347-length-13264-cov-5.322280_pt1 | contig 13264 bp, 10 predicted proteins | sample MGYA00580524_ERZ773228 | MGnify/ENA primary metagenome ERZ773228 (study PRJEB29015, sample SAMEA2737768) | human gut metagenome | biome: human gut; feature: human-associated habitat; material: faeces | place: China | collected 2012 ...
ATATACTATACCGGAACACTTCACTTTTGTCAACCACTTTGTCAACACATCCAATTTGAGACATATTTCGACACGGTTGCCATTCGGCACAGGCGCATCAAAGGGTGTGTCTGTGCGGGCTGGCGACAGCCTGTGTTCACTGTCCATAAGCAGTAAACTGTTTGCACCTTGAGAAGTGAATGACCGTCCAAATCGGATATGTTTTTCGGTGAAGCAGTGCATTTGCGTGCCAAGAAAATCAAAACGCCGCTGAAAGTTGTGCAGGGGTAGGAACGGATTTGGGGAGAACGGCCTCCTTATCAAGACCATATCTGCATGAGGGTATGGTCTTGCAATTTTTACAATACGGAGGAATGGATCGTGAATCAGAAGCAGTGTTCAGAATGCGTATCGACGCACGAAACGGCGCAAACGCAGACGATCTTTGTAGATGGCTGCAAGGTTACAGTCCGGTATTCCGGCCATAAAAACCCCGATGCCATCCGCGGAATCAAGGAAATCCTTCTCACAAATATTGCGAAAAAAGCGTAAAATTTTGCACTATTTGATGAAATATGAGATAATAATGGTGTAGAGATGCACCTTGAAAATTGAAACAAGGCCATATACACCGTTCCAAAGATTGTTAAGAACAACAGGAGTGATGTATATGTTAGAAAACTTGATGGCTGATTTGCGGCGTGTTTATTGCCTGTACCGTGTTTCGACGCTGGGACAGGTTGAGAAAGATGATATTCCCATGCAGAAACAGTATTGCCGCGAGTTCGTCGGGCAGCATCCCGGCTGGGAAATCGTCAAGGAATTTTCGGAAAAAGGTGTTTCCGGGTTTAAGGTCTCAGCGAAAGACCGGGATGCCATTCAGGAAATTCAGCGTGACGCCTTGCAGAACAAATTCGATATTCTGCTGGTATTCATGTTTGACCGACTGGGACGCAGAGAGGACGAAACGCCTTTTGTTGTGGAGTGGTTTGTCAAAAACGGTATTGAGGTGTGGAGCGCCAAGGAAGGGCAGCAGCGGTTTGATACTCATGTGGACAAGCTGCTGAATTATATCCGTTACTGGCAGGCGTCCGGCGAAAGCATCAAAACCTCTGTCCGCACCAAGACCCGAATGGAGCAGCTGACGCAGGAAGGTCATTTTACCGGCGGCGGTGTTCCGTTTGGTTATCGTTTGGAGCATAAAGGACGCACCAATAAGCGAAATCAGGATGTGGGCGATCTTGTGATCGACCCGGACGAAGCAGAAATCGTGAAACTGATTTTTCAGAAATATCTCTGCGAAGGATATGGAGCGCAGCGCCTTTGCCGGTATCTTGCCGAACAGGGTATTACAAACCGAAAAGGACGCAACATACCGACTACTTCAATCAACCGCATCATCAAGAATCCCATTTACACTGGAGTCATCCGAAATGGAGAAAGCCAATCAGAGGTGCTGCCAGAGCTTCAGATCATTGACACTGAGACTTATGAACGGGCGCAGCAAATGATGGAGAAGCGTGTGACACATCACGGCGATGTACCGCTCAACACCAAGGGACGGTCTTTGCTGGTAGGCAATGTCTACTGCGGACACTGCGGAGGCCGCCTGACGCTGACCACCAGCGGACGAAAGCGTGTCCGAAAAGACGGGACTATCGTGCGGGAAACGAGAGCAAGATATCAATGCCATTACAATGTCAGGCATCCCGGCGAATGCGACGGCCAATCTGGATATGGCGTAGAAAAGCTGGATAAATTGGTAGACCAAATCATTCGTATCCAGCTTGGGCGCATTCAGAACTCACCATCTCAAGAACTGATCGAAAAGCAGCAGGCCAAGGAGGTTGAACTCGTCAGGTCCAGACTAAACCTCTTAAATGAGCAGTATCGGCAGAAGCAGCGGGAGTATCAAGACCTGCGCGCTGAGACGATCAAGGTCATCCAAGGCACCAGCCGCTTGAATGCAGACCTGCTGAACAGCCTTGTCAGCGAGACTACGGAACAAATCAAACAGCTGGGAGTACAAATTCAGACCACCACAGCCGAGTTGGAAGAAACCGTACAGACGGCCAGCCAAGTGTTGCGGGAATATGACCAGCTGATAAGCTGGGCCGAGATGTATGACCACTGCACCTTTGAGGCAAAGAAAATGATCGTAGCCAAGTTTGTCAAGGCCGTTCGTGTGCGGCGTGATTATGAGATCGACATAGAGTTCAATGTGTCGTTTGAGGAATTTCAAGCATTATATCTGGAGGGGGAGCCGGAAGAGGCAAAAAGACCCGGAACAAATACAATTCTGGCGATGGAAACAAAAAAATAAGGCAAGCATGACGCTTGCCTTATTGCTGGTGGACCCAAAGGGATTCGAACCCTCGACCTCTCGGATGCGAACCGAACGCTCTCCCAGCTGAGCTATGGGCCCGTGTATGAAGTTTTTGGTGATGTGAACTGTTTGCCCGCAACTGAGTTGGACTACCGGAAAAGAGGTGCTATAACCGAACCGCTTCTCCTCCCAACTGAGCTACAGGCCCAAATATTAACTTGGCTGAAAATATCGATCATCAAGTGGGCCCGCTTTATGTGGGGATCGCCCTCCCAACTGAGCTACAGGCCCATGAACTTTTCAGCCCGCATATCATACCACAGCTTTTCTCATTTGTGAAGTCCTTTTTTCACTTTTTTCAAAAAATTTTTGTTGCCTTTCCGAAAACCGTATCGTATAATATCTTTTGTTATCCGTCCTCCGCATACAGCTGCGGGATCGGTCTTGCGCAATGAATGCCCGCGAACCATGTCAGGCGGGGAACCGAGCAGCATTAAGCGGGACCAGTCATGTGCCGCAAGGGCGCCGGTCACGCAGCTGTATACGGAGGACCTTTTCTATCCTCACGAAAGGGGCAATGTGGTATGTATCAGGCGCTGTACCGCAAGTGGCGGCCCAAAACCTTCTCCGACGTGGTCGGGCAGGAGCATGTCACCGAAACGCTGCAGCGGCAGGTCGCGGAGGGACGGCTCTCGCACGCCTACCTTTTCACCGGCACGCGCGGCACGGGCAAAACCACCTGCGCAAAGATCCTCGCCAAGGCAGTCAACTGCGAGCACCCCGAGAACGGTAACCCCTGCAACAAATGCCAGAGCTGCCTCGGCATCGAGTCCGGCGGCTTTCTCGATGTGATGGAGCTCGACGCCGCCTCGAACAACGGCGTGGACCACGTCCGCGCGCTGCGAGACGAGGCCATCTACTCCCCTGCGCAGGTGAAAAAGCGCGTGTACATCATCGACGAGGTGCACATGCTCTCCATCGCGGCGTTCAACGCGCTGCTGAAAATTCTGGAGGAGCCGCCGGAGCACCTGATGTTCATTCTGGCGACGACCGAGCTGCACAAGGTGCCCGCGACCATTCTCTCACGCTGCCAGCGCTTTGCGTTCCGCCGCATTCTGCCGCGCGAGATCGTGGGACGGCTGAACTACATCGCGGAGCAGGAGGGCATCGACCTCCGGCCGGACGGCGCGGAGCTGCTCGCGCACATTGCCGACGGCGCGCTGCGCGACGCGCTGAGCCTTCTGGACCAGTGTGCGGCGGCGGGCGGGACCATCGACAGCGCGGCGGTGCTCGACGCGCTGGGACTGGCGGGCAACCTCCAGACCGCGCAGCTGATGGACTGCGTTCTGCGGCGCGACACAAAGGCCGCGCTGCTGCTGCTCCATCGGCTCTACGGCAGCGGCAAGGACGTGGGCGCGGTGCTCGGCGAGCTGTCCGCGCTCGCACGCGACCTACTCATTTCCAAAACGGCTCCCGAGGGCGGCGCGGCGCTGCTCACGGGAGGCTACGACAGCCAGACGATGGACGGCCTTTTGCGGCAGGCCGACAGCGCGCGGCTCATCGCCATCTGCACCACGCTCCAGCGCACAGCGGCGGACATGAACGTGAGCGTCAACCGCCGCACGGATGCGGAGCTGTGTCTCCTGAAGCTCTGCGACGAAACGCTCTCCGGCGATTTGAGCGCCATCAACGCGCGGCTCGCACGGCTCGAACAGCAGATGACCGCAGGCGTGCGTTATGCTGCCGCGGAAAGCACGGCGCAGGTGGTGCCCGCGCCGGCGGAGAAGCCCGCTGCCGCAAGGGCTGCGGCGAAGCCGACAGCCGTGGAGGACGAGGCGCCGCCCCCGTGGGAGGACAGCGCGCCCGCGCCGGCGGACGGATCCTTTGACGACGCTCCCCCGCCCTACGGCGAGCCGGCAGAGCCGGAACGTCCGCAGAGCGCGATGACGGCTCCCGCGCCGCAGGCCGCAGAGCCGAAGGCGGAAGCGTCCGCACCGACCGGTGACAGCGACATCTGGCTCGCGCTGATGGAGAGCTACAAAAACCGACTCACGCCCGACAAGCGCGCGTTCGTCGGTCAGGCGGACGGACGGCTCGCCAACGGCGTGCTGACGGTCTACTGTCCGACGGCGGTGACGAAGGCCATGCTCGATACCGAGGCGGTCGCCGCGGTGCTGCGTGAGGTGACGGGCCAGAGTGTCGGTCAGGCGATTGCCGTGCGCTTCGTGGTCGGCGAGCCGGAGGACGGGAAAAAACGCGACAAATTCCAGGACCTGCTGCGTATGGGCAGCAAGTTCGATAACTTCAACATCAAGTAACATCAGGAGGAATACGGATATGGCAAAGGGTTACAGCGCGCGCCGCGGCTTCTCGAACGGCGCGGGACAGGCGGCGCAGCAGATGCAGATGCAGCAGAAGCTCATGCAGATGCAGCAGGAGATGGCGAAGGCTCAGCAGGAGGTCGAGGAGGCCACCTTCACCGCGAGCGTCGGAGGCGGTGCCGTCAGCGCTGCGGCAAACGGCAAGAAGGAGATCACCGCGCTCACCATCAAACCCGAGGCGGTCGATCCCGAGGACGTCGAGATGCTGCAGGACCTTGTGATCTCCGCGGTCAACGAGGCGCTGCGTCAGGCGGACGATGCGATGAGCAGCCGCATGAACAGCTTCACCAGCGGTCTGAACATCCCCGGTCTGGGGCTGTAAGCGCAGAATACAGCAAGGAGACGCCATCCATCGGACGGCGTCTCCTGTTTTTTAGTTTTGGCTCAGGCGTTCACCGGCCGCGCGCAGCGTTCTGCGCAGGAAGATGGCCGAGAGCGTCAGGCTCACGAGCTCGGCGATGGGGAATGACCACCACACCAGCTCCAGCCGTCCGGTCAGGGAGAGCAGATACGCCACCGGCAGCAGCACGCAGATCTGGCGGCAGACCGAGACGATCAGACTGTAAAACGGTGTGCCGAGCGCCTGAAAGACGCTGCCCGAGACGATGCAGAAGCCCGCGAGCGGGAACGTCAGACCGATGATGCGCAGCGCGGTCCTGCCGATGGTCAGCATCTCCTCCGAGGGGGAGAAGAGACCGAGCAGCGTACCGGGGATGATCTCGAAGAACGCAAGACCCACGCACATGATGGCGATGGCTGTGACAGCCGAAAGGCGGATCGTCCTGCGGAAGCGCTCCGGCTTGCCCGCACCGTAGTTGTACGAAATGATAGGCACCATCGCGTTATTCAGGCCGAAGATGGGCATGAAAATGAAGCTCTGGAGCTTGAAGTACGCGCCGAACACCGCCGTCGCCGCCTCGGTAAAGGAGATGAGGATCTTGTTCATGCCGAACACCATCACCGAGCCGATGGACTGCATGATGATGGACGGCACGCCGACCGCATAGATCTCCTTGATCGTCGCGGCGTGGGGATGGATCTCGCGGCGGCGCAGATGCACGTCAGGATTGCGCGTGAGGTTGAGATAGAAGCCGATGGACGCGCCGACGAGCTGACCGATAACGGTGGCGATCGCCGCACCGGCGACCTCCAGCCGCGGGAAGCCGAGCAGGCCGAAAATGAGGATGGGATCGAGAACGATGTTGGTGGCCGCGCCGGCGATCTGCGTGATCATGGAGAGGTTCGTGCGTCCCGTCGATTGCAGCAGGCGCTCATTATACATCTGGAAGAACAGGCCGATCGAGCAGCCGATGCAGACGGTCACATAGTCGCGCCCGTAAGCGATGATCTGCGGGTTGTCCGTCTGAAAGCGGAAGAACGGTCCCGCAAGCGTCCAGCCGATGAGGGCAAAGAGCGCAAAATTGCACAGCGTCAAAAACAGTCCCACATTCGCCGCGCAGTCCGCGCCCGCCTGATTCTTCTCGCCCAGCGAGCGGGAGAGCAGCGCGTTCATACCCACGCCCGTGCCGCCGGAAAAGGCGATGCACAGCGTTTGGAGTGGGAACGCGAGCGACACGGCGTTCATTGCGTCCTGACTGAGCTTTGCCACAAAGATGCTGTCCACCACATTGTAGAGCGCTTGAAACAGCATGGATACCATCATCGGCACCGCCATGCTGAAGAGCAGCCTGCCGACCGGCATGGTGCCCATTTTATTTTCCTGTAGGATCTCTTCTCTGATATTTTCGTCCATTTTCCGTATCTCCGTGCGTGAAAGGGTGCTCCGTCCGGCGGACAGAGCACCTTTTTCTTTATTTTTTCAGTTCGCCGTTCGCGGCCTTGGTGAGGTAGGCGTTGATGAAGCCGTCGAGGTCGCCGTCCATGACCGCCTGAATGTTGCCGGTCTCATAGTCCGTGCGCGTATCCTTGACGAGCTGGTAGGGCATGAAGACATAGGAGCGGATCTGGCTTCCCCATTCGATCTTGAGCTGCACGCCCTTGAGGTCGCTGATCTTCTCCGCGTGCTGCTGGATCTTCAGCTCCATGAGCTTGGATTTGAGCATCTGCATGGCGTAGTCGCGGTTCTGGAACTGGCTGCGCTGTGTCTGACAGGCGGTGACGATGCCGGTGGGGATATGAATGAGACGCACCGCAGACGAGGTCTTATTGACGTGCTGGCCGCCCGCGCCGGAGGAGCGGTAGACCTGCATTTCAATGTCCTCGGGGCGAATGTCGACCTCGATGTCGTTGGGCAGCTCGGGCATGACCTCGAGCGCGGCGAAGCTCGTCTGGCGGCGGGCGTTCGCGTCAAAGGGGGAAACGCGCACCAGACGATGGACGCCGTTCTCACTCTTGAGATAGCCGTAGGCGTTCTCGCCCTTGACCATGACCGTCGCGCTCTTGATGCCGGCCTCTTCGCCGTCGATATAGTCCATCATCTCGAACTCGAAGCCGTGCTTGTTCGCCCACTGCATATACATACGGTAGAGCATCTGCGTCCAGTCCTGCGCCTCGGTGCCGCCCGCGCCGGCGTGGAAGGTCAGAATGGCGTTGCAGTTATCGTACTCGCCGGAGAGCAGCGTCGTGAGACGGACCTCCTCGATCCGCTTCTCCAGATCGGCGAAGCCCTCCTCCAGCTCGGGCAGCAGGCTGGCGTCGTCCATCTCGTTGCCCATGTCGATGAGGGCGAGCAGGTCGTCGCGCGTGGAGACGAGCTTTTCAAAGCGGTGGACCTTATTCTGCAGCTGCTTGGTGCGCATCTGATTGGCCTGCGAGCGCTCGATGTCGTTCCAGAAGCCGTCCTCATGCGCCTCGGCCTCGAGCCGCGCGATCTCGTGCTTGGAGGATTCGATGTCAAGCGCCTTCTGAAGGTTTTCAAACGTGTCGCTCATGGCGAGCAGTTTCTGCTTATAGGAATCGTATTCGATAACAGCCATGGTGATCTCCTCTTCTCATACTGCATTAGCCGAAAAAGTATATCATACCGCCGCGCGAAAGGCAAGAAAAATCCGCCTCGGCGGCGGATTTTCCCAATTTTTTATCGTCAACGGTGCAAACTGCCCCATAAAAACAAAAAATCCACGCATCCCTGCGTGGTTCCGTTTTGGTCGCTCAGCGCTCGCTGACGATCTGCTCCGTCGTGCCGAAGATCATGTCATCGACGTCGAAGCCCTTGAAGTTTTCAAACATCATATTGGTTCTCACGCTCCTTTCTCTTTTCAATTTCAAGTGTAGGATACCACTTCTTCGTCAAGTGCGCAAGCGTGATTTTCCACATATTTCACAAAAATATTTTTGTTGTTTTATGCTTTATGCTAATCCGTTTTGCTTGTTTCCACTCAAAGCCCTGTGGTAAAATAATGTATCCAATTTTGTTCTTCGGGAGGCGAGAGGACGCCTATGTACGAATTTTTTGCCGGCGACTACGACGTCGCCGTCATCGGCGCGGGCCATGCCGGCATTGAAGCCGCGCTCGCAAGCGCGCGATTGGGACGGAAAACGGTCTGTTTCACCATCAACCTTGACGCCGTGGGCAATATGCCCTGCAACCCCGCCATCGGCGGCACGGGCAAGGGCCATCTTGTGCGCGAGCTGGACGCGCTCGGCGGTGAGATGGCAAAGGCCGCCGACCGCGCCTGCATCCAGTATCGCCTTTTGAACCGCGGCAAGGGCCCCGCCGTGTGGTCTCTGCGCGCGCAGGCGGACCGCCGCCGCTATCAGCAGATCATGAAGTATACGCTCGAGCAGCAGGAAAACCTGACGCTGCGGCAGGCGGAGATCGTGGAGCTGCGCGTGGAAAACGGCGCAGTCTCCTCCGTCGTCACCGCGACGGGCGCGGTGTTCGGCGCAAAGGCCGTCATCCTCTGCTCGGGAACCTACCTTGACGGGCGCACCATCGTGGGCGAATGTATTCAGTCAAGCGGCCCCGATGGGATGCACGCAAGCCTGCCGCTCGCGGAGCGGCTGCGCGCGCTCGGACTTCCTCTGCGCCGCTTCAAGACCGGCACGCCCCCGCGCGTCAACGCCCGCAGCGTCGATTTCTCCAAAATGGAGCGGCAGGATGGCGACGCCGAGCCGCTGCCGTTCTCGTTCACGACCGAGCACGTTCCCTGCAATCAGGCGGTGTGCTACCTCACCTACACGAACGAGGAGACACACCGCATCATCCGCGAAAATCTCGACCGCAGCCCCATCTACTCCGGCGTGATTGAGGGCGTCGGGCCGCGCTACTGCCCGAGCATCGAGACGAAGATCGTCCGCTTTCCCGATAAGCCCCGCCACCAGCTCTTCATCGAGCCGATGGGCCTTGACACCGAGGAGCTGTACATTCAGGGCTTTTCCTCGTCGATGCCCGAGGAGGTGCAGCTTGCAATGCTGCACTCGGTCAAGGGGCTCGAGCGCGCGGAGATCATGCGTCCGGCTTACGCCATCGAGTATGACTGCATCGACCCGACCGCCCTTTATCCGACGCTTGAGTACAAACACATCGCGGGGCTGTACGGCGCGGGGGAGTTCAACGGTTCGTCCGGCTACGAGGAGGCGGCGGTGCAGGGCTTCGTCGCGGGCGTGAACGCCGCACGCAAATTAAAGGGTGAAACGCCGTTCATTCTGGGCCGCGAGCAGGCGTACATCGGTACACTCATCGACGACCTTGTGACCAAGGGAACGAACGAGCCCTATCGCATGATGACGAGCCGCAGCGAGTACCGCCTCATCCTGCGGCAGGACAACGCCGACGAGCGCCTTGCGCCCATCGGGCACGAGCTTGGCCTTGTCAGCGATGAAACGCTGCAAAAGGTCGTGGGCAAATACGACGCGGTGCGCCGCGAGATCAAGCGCCTCGAGCACACGGGCATCCCCTCGTCCGGCGCGCTCAACGCGCTTCTGAGTGCGCGCGGCACGGCGGAGGTGCGCGACGGCAGCCCGCTCATCGCGCTGCTGCGTCGACCGCAGCTCACCTATGACGACCTGCGCGATTTTGATGCGGGCTGCCGCGCCTTCCCGCCCGCGCTCGCCGAGAGCGTGGAGATCGCCGTCAAGTACGAGGGCTACATCCGCCGCCAGATGGCGGAGGTCGCGGAGTTTGCGCGCCTGGAGCACCGCGCCATTCCCGAGGATATCGATTACGCGAAAATCGACGGTCTCCGTCTGGAGGCGCGCGAAAAGCTCGCCGCCATTCGTCCGCAGAATCTGGGGCAGGCGGGGCGGATCTCGGGCGTGAGTCCGGCAGATGTCGCGGCTTTAATGCTCTATATTACTTCAAAAACGTGGGACTGAGTCCCTCGTTTTTGAGTATTTGAAAAGGCGGCTATGCCGCCTTTTCAAGGGGATTCGCTGCGCTTCGTGCCTTGCCGCCCGTGAGGCGGCTGCGACACGCGCTCCGCGCAGAGAGTAATTTGTCACGCGCATGTCGCGACAAATTACGATTAAAATTATTTGCGCCGTGCGCGGTGCAAAATCTACGATGTTAAAACAGGCGGTCACTGCGTTGGCAGCGGCCGCCTGTTTATGTCTGGGGTTTTACTTTTTACCGAATTTAGTGAAGAGTGTGACCAGTACGGTGATGAGTCCCATCACGGCGAAGATGCCGAGCATTCCCTGCCCCGTGATGAGCAGCGCGATCTCAAGATTTGTCATAGTGCGTTCCTCCTTAACCCATGAGCTGCGGCACGAGATTGAGGATCATGCCGCCTGCGAGCACCGATGCGATCTGGCCGGCGACGTTCGCGCCGACGGCGTGCATCAGCAGGTGATTGGTGCAGTCCGCCTCCTGCCCCATCTTCTGAATGACGCGCGCGGACATCGGGAAGGCCGAGATACCGGCCGCACCGACCATCGGATTCACCTTGTTCTTGCAGAAGAGGTTCAGAAGCTTTGCAAACATCACGCCCGCGATGGAGTCAAAGATGAAGGCGACAAGACCCAGCGCCATGATGATGAGCGTTTTGAGATTGACGAACTGGTCGGCCTGCATCGAAAACGAGATCGTGATGCCGAGAAGCAGCGTGATGAGGTTCGCCAAATCGTTCTGCGCCGTCTGGGAAAGACGCTCCAAGCAGCCGCACTCACGCAGCAGGTTGCCGAACATCAGAAAGCCCACAAGCGAGACCGACATCGGCGCGATGAAGCCCGCGATGATCGTGACCATGATGGGGAAGCAGATGCGCAGCGCGCGGGAAACGTGCTTGGGATTGTAGGGCATATGCATCGCGCGCTCTTTTTTTGTCGTGACGAGCTTGATGGCAAACGGCTGGATGATCGGCACGAGCGCCATGTACGAGTACGCCGCGACAGCGATGGGGCCGATATAATTGGAGTGCAAGACCTGTGAAACAAGAATCGACGTCGGGCCGTCCGCCGCGCCGATGATGCCGATGGAGGCCGCGTCCTTCAAGTCAAAGCCCAGCAGCACCGCGGCGATCATCGCAAAGAAGATGCCGAACTGCGCCGCCGCGCCGAAGAGGAACATCTTCGGGTTTGAAAGCAGCGGGCCGAAGTCGATCATCGCACCGATGCCGATGAACAGCAGCAGCGGCAGCGCCTCGCTCGCTTCAATCGTCGTTTCAAAGAGCCACTGAATGATGCCCTGACTCTCGCCCACGCCCGCGACCATCTGGTTCAGAACGCCGGACATCGGCAGGTTCACGAGGATCGCGCCGAAGCCCATCGGCAGCAGAAGCGAGGGCTCATAGTCCTTTTTGATGGCGAGATAGATGAGCAGCGCGCCCACCACATACATCACGCACTGCTGCGGTGTGACCGCGCGGATGCCGTCAAGCAAAAACTCCATGCTGTAAACACTCCTTATACTCAGTCGGTTTTGGTAGCCGAACAAAAGAAAAAAGACCTTTACCGCGGGCGCCGCCCGGGGTAAAAGTCTTGCCATTTCGCAAGCAGACCGGGGAAACTTTCCCGCGATGACGATCTGCTCAACGCCCGTGGGCGCCGGCTACTCCCTTTTTTCCGTGCTGCAAAAGGTATCACATTTTTTTTGCGCTGTCAAGCGCTCACGGGCGTATTTTGCCGTGGTTTACAAGTTTTTACTCCAAATTTACATCTTTTTCTGCCCTGAGAGCGCCGCGGTGGGGTTGACAAAGCCCAAAAAAGCCGATATATTACTACTGCATTATGAAATATGCGTGGATGAGGACAAGTAAACCCCTCCCCCGCGGCAAAGAGAACCGCCGTTTTGGTGAAAGGCGGGACGCGGCAGGGCCGAATATCACCTCGGAGCAGCCGGACTGAACTTTAAGTAAGGCCGGACGGGTGCGACCGTTATATCGCAGCATTTGAGCGGCTGTGCAAGACACAGCAAGAAGAGTGGTACCGCAGAGGTCAGCGCCTTTGTCTCTTTATGGGGACAGGGCGCGTATTTTTTTAGTAAAGAGGGGATTTCATCCCCCCTTTAGAGTCCCCCGCACCAGTGACACAAGTCACTGGCGTCGCCGCCCAAGGCGGCTGGGTCAAGGAATTTTTGCCACGCACATGTCGCGGCAAAAATCAGATAAGTGATCTGAAAATTTATATAAACGAAGGAGACGCAACATGGATTACAAAAACACGCTGAATATGCCCAAGTCCGGCTTCCCGATGCGCGCGGGTCTTCCCAAGCGCGAGCCTGAGATGCTCAAGCACTGGGAGGAAATGGACCTCTACAACCTCATGCTCAAAAAGAACGAGGGCAAGCCCCGCTTCGCCCTGCACGACGGCCCTCCGTTCTCCAACGGCGGACTGCACATGGGTCACGCGCTCAATAAGTCCCTCAAGGACTTCATCACCCGCTCCTACGCGATGCGCGGCTACTACACGCCCTATATCCCCGGCTGGGACAACCACGGCATGCCCATCGAGAGCGCCATCATCAAGCAGAACAAGCTCAACCACAAGGCCATGCCCGTTTCCGAGTTCCGCTCCGCCTGCCACGAGTTCGCCCAGCACTATATCGACGTGCAGATGGAGGGCTTCAAGCGCATCGGTGTGCTCGGCGACTGGGAGCACCCCTACAAGACCATGGACCCCGGCTTCGAGGCTGAGGAGGTCAAGGTCTTCGGCGAGATGTACAAGAAGGGCTACATCTACAAGGGCTTAAAGCCCGTTTACTGGTGCTATCACGATGAGACCGCCCTGGCTGAGGCGGAGATCGAGTATCAGGACGATCCCTGCACGACCGTGTACGTCAAGTTCCCGATGAACGACGATCTCGGCAAGCTGAGCCATCTCGACAAGTCCAAGCTCAACTTCGTCATTTGGACGACCACGATCTGGACGCTGCCCGGTAACCTTGCCATCGCCCTGCACCCCGACGAGAGCTACGCCATCGTGAAGAACGAGGATAACGGCGAGATGTACATCGTCGCCGAGGCGCTCGTCGAAAAGGTCATGACCGTCGGCAACGTCGAGCACTACTCGATCCTTGAGACCCACCCCGGTAACTTCTATGAGAACATGCTCGCCCAGCATCCGTTCCTGCCCAAGACGAGCCGCCTGGTGCTGGCCGATTACGTCACGATGGATTCCGGTACCGGCTGCGTCCACACCGCGCCCGGCTTCGGCGCGGACGACTATCAGACCTGCCGCC
>ERZ773228.3371-NODE-3371-length-13219-cov-26.118505_pt1 | contig 13219 bp, 9 predicted proteins | sample MGYA00580524_ERZ773228 | MGnify/ENA primary metagenome ERZ773228 (study PRJEB29015, sample SAMEA2737768) | human gut metagenome | biome: human gut; feature: human-associated habitat; material: faeces | place: China | collected 2012 ...
CCAATGGCTTATTATAAGACTTTGAATAAATCAAATATGGTATTCCACTACTAGGCGGCAAAATCTTTAAATAGAATTTTGAAGAATTATATGCTGAAAGTGTCAATTCTTTTCTCATTCCTTGAGTAGAAAGATAAGGTTGTCCAGCCACTCCACCTCCTCTGACTTTCAATGCAAAAGGCAACTCTCTAACAGCATACATATTTGATGAATAAAATTCATCTGTCTCAGGATAATAAGAATAAGATTTCGTTTCCTGCTTTTGATATTCATCTGCATTAGAAAACAGACTTACAGAATCAGCAACAGAAATGGATCTTGATAAAACCGAACTTTCTGATGCTTCTGAGAAATCATCTAAAAGTCCTGAACCTTGTGTGCAAGAGGTAAGAGCTACGGTCATTCCCCCTACTAATAATCGGCTTACGCCCCATAAAGAATGAAAAAGTTTTTTCATAAAAATGTTTTTTAATTTGGTTCTTGAAATTAGAGTGAATATGTAATATCAATATTGTAAAGATTTGAAGTAAGAAGTTAATCCTTATATATTAGTACAGTAACCATCCCAAGCGGTCATTATAAACCAATGAGAAATAACTTCATATATGTTTCTACATTAGTTCCGATTCAATGAATAAACCGAATCTGGTATAAACTATTATCTGCCTTTTTATAAGAATGGTGGAAATATTTACCCCTATCTGTTCTGCAACTAGTCTATGGATTTCACCAATAATACTTTATGAGAATACAGTACTTTCTTGAGTAAAACCATCCTCATTTTGACATGAAGTCAATTGCCCTAGAACTGCAATTATTGAAGCAGCTATAAATCCTTTAATTATCAATACTTTTTTCATTTTCTAAAAATTTAATGAACATTTTGTTATATAGTACTAGTACGGATGCAAATATACAATATTGATTGTATATAAAATAGCATTCTTAGATATTTTTTGCCATTATGTGTTGATAAACATAAATAATATATATATTTGTACTATACAATCTAAATTATATTAATATGGAAAATATTTATTACTCATTAAAAGACTTTGAACTTTCTTTAAAGAAGAACGCTATCGAGAGAGCTGACGACTTCCAGCAGTACATCAATCAATTAAATGAATTTGGTTGCAAAAGCTATTGGATAACTTCCCAGACAGGAGTCGGATCAACAATGACCATTGAAGGCTTTGACCGACCTGTCACTGCATTTATCTCCAATGACTATTTGGGAATGTCACAACGAGAGGAAACTAAACAGGCTGGAATAGACGCTATTATTAAATATGGAACAGGTGCTTGTGCCGCACAGGTTATAGGTGGATATCTCGATATACATCAACAATTGGAACAAGAAATCGCATCTTTTGTAGGGCAGGAGGACGCAATACTGTTTTCTTCCGGTTTCGGAGCAAATGCAGGGATATTAAGAGCCTTATTAGGTCAAAATGACATTGCGTTAGTGGATCCTTATATCCATACAAGCGCAATGGCAGGATTAAAAGGGACAAATGTAAAGCGGATAGGGCACAATGATTTGGAATATTTAGAGAAAACGCTGAAAGAAACCAAAGACCAATATCAGACCAGGCTTGTAATAATAGATGGGGTATATTCACAAGATGGGGATTTGTCCTTGCTTCCCGAAATAATTTCTCTTTGCAAAACCCATGAAGCTATGTTGATGCTGGATGATGCACACGGAATAGGTGTAATGGGAGCCAACGGTAAGGGAACGGCAGAACATTTCAATTGTTTAGGGCAAGTGGATATCATCACCGGAACATTCAGCAAATCATTTGGTTGTGTAGGAGGATTTGCTGCCGCCTCAAAAAAGATAATACAATACCTGAAATTTTATGCGGACAGCAATGTCTTCTCGGCAGCCCCTACACCACAAGTAACCGCATCCATTTTGAAAGCTTTGGAAATAATAAAGAAAGAACCGGCAATAAGAGCCAGACTTTGGGAAAATACCGATTACCTTAGGAGCCGGCTGACAACCGAAGGGTTTGACATAAGCAAATCCGTGTCACCTATTTTCCCCATTATGATAAGAGATAATAAAAAAGTTTATGAAATAGCTAAAATGTTACAGGAAAAAGGTATCTTTACAATTGGAATTGTATATCCGGCAGTAAGAACCAAAGAGGCCAGATTAAGGATCAGTGTTCTTGCCACGCATGAACATGAACAGTTGGATGCTTTAATCAACGCTCTTAATGATATAAATAAAGATATAAAAATAAAAAAGGAATAATGAAAGAAAGGAGAAAGCGAAGAAGTGCAAAGGACATAGAAGAAAGTATACTTGATGCGGCAAATCAATTGATTGAAAATGATGGATTTTCAAAATTGACAGTTACCGGTATCATACATCTGGCAGAAATCGAACCTGTCCAATTCTACCATAGATATGAGGATTTGAACAAGTTTATTGATGAGTATGTCAAAAAATACGATTACTGGTTCAATGATATCATAAAGTCCCAGAAACAATCAAGCAATGATAAAGAATTGTACACGAACATTCTGACAGGATTGTTCCATTCTTTATCGGAGAACAAAGCAATGCAAGAGCTTCTGAAATGGGAACTGGCTAATAATAATGAAACCAGTCAGCGTACCGCCCGGTTACGAGAACTACATACATTGCCTCTATGCCAAAAATATTCAAGACTGTTCTCAGATACGGATATTGACATTGTAACCATATCCGCACTGATAATAGGCGGAATATACTATCTCATTTTGCATGATGAACTTTCTACTTTCAGTGATATAAATTTAAAAGTGGAATCAGACAGGCAAAGAGTTATTAAAGCCATAAATAAACTGTCAGATATTCTGTTCACTCCTATACCATCTTCTCTTACCAGAGAAACCATTGATATAATAATAAAAATGAAGGAAGATAATATACCAGTGGAAAAAATAGCATATTATACGGGAATACCACAAGACATTATCATTTCAATCTAAAGCACAAATTGGAATAACCAGTCGTATATACTGATTTGAAAATGGGGAACGTAAATAGAACTGTGTCAATCCTTTAATTTGTCTTTTCTTTAGTCTAACATTATTTTAAATATATCTGATTTTCAGATATTTATCCGAAAGTAAAATTGTAAATAATTTTACTTGTTAGGAATTGACACAGTTTGAATTACTGTCTCTGAAAATGAGTAAAAATTGCAGTAAAAAAAACGTGAACATCGATCTTCCCATCGTTGTTCACGGCTTTTTTATAATCTAAGGTATATAGAAAAGCGCAAACTCAGCTTTCCTTCTCCTCTCTATGCTCAGAATTACTTTCCCCTTATAGCACCTAAAGGAAACATACTCCTCATAGATGTCACGCTCCCCTTTTTCCAGCTTCCGTATCAACCGGCTTTTCAGTATCCTGCCATGGCCCTTCAATCTGAAAATGCCCACGTTATGTAAGCTTTTACATAATGTAGGTTATGTAAGCGATTTTATTATGTAAAACCATTGTATGTAAGTGCCTATATATCAATATTGTAATTTATAATAGCTGTTATTTTCTTTACATAATTGTTACATAGGATAAAATCATTAAAGAGAAAACATTTTAAATCATCCACAACATAAAGGTATTGAATATATTAATTCAATGGTGCAAAGTCGAAAGATTTTATCTGACTTGTTTATCATAAACATTTATTGTACATTTGCACAGCATATTCCAAATAGCAGACACAGATCCTATCTTTATTTATAAGGTTAAATAAATGAAAGGAGGTGTTTGATATGCGGATAATGTGCAATTGCATTTACAAACCAGTATCTGTGTCCGATTATTATCGGTTTCGCTATGGGAAGTGGGAATACGTTTCACCGTATTGTCGTCGTCGTCCGAGACGATAAATGCACATCTTCGGCAGCGAGATGTAAAAGAGCTGCCATTTATACTCATTTCCTCATAATAAAGGCTCTCATATCTTCAATTGACTGGCGAATTTCAGTTTCTGTATAAGGCTCATTATGACAATTCTCTGGATGATGAATCTGATGGCGAATTTTTTCTGTTAAAGTTTTTTGCTCTGTCTTAGTTGTACCATTTGGTAACTCCCTAATATAGTCGACTGTTGTTTTGCCATTTTTATATTCTTCAATCCATTTTATTCCATCTGTTTTGTTCGAATAAAGATAACTATATAGCTCATCATGATACTCTTCTGTCACTTCTCCAAAAGACGTGAAATTTATTTCATTTAAAGACGGATATGGCAACTGAGATGGTTCAATAGCCTGAACTATTCTTTCCTCTCTGTCTTCTTCTTTTTCTTTTACCAATCGAATGTTATCAAACTTTAGTTGTTTTACAACATAAGAACTATGGGTTGTCAATACAACTTGTACATTCTCATTGTTGGCTAAATCTATTAAAGCTTTCATCAGAATCTTTTGGTGTGCAACATGCTGAGAAGTTTCAGGTTCTTCAATAGCGTATATTAGACCATCTGATTCTGTATTACTTTGCATTCTTTCGGCTTCAGCTCTAAAAAAGTTCAAAAGTATTAAACGTTTTACACCGCTACCACGCTTATTGATAGGAATGTCATTATCTCCTGCAATAGATACATTTTTGAATAAATCAGACCATTTTAAATCAGTGAAAGACGGTATATTAGGGCTAAGACTATTTGCTAGCTCTGGATTCATTTCTCGTATTTTATCTAACGTATGATTTGAGACTTCTTGTAGTTTAGTTGTAACATGTTCTGCTATTTGCTGACACATTTGGGCTACATTTTCCTCTTTTAGTATCGATTTTACAGCCTCTTTTAAAGGATCCTGTATTTCTTTATCATGGTCATTATTACTACGATCAGCTTGAAAGAGTGAATATACAGGAAGAAACTTCTTCAAACTTTCCCAAATCGTCTTTCCGTCTTCTTTCGTTACATCAATTTCCTTTTCTTCTAAATTGAGATTATCTGCAAAATGGTTCCATATTGCTGTGCGTATTACAGCCTTTCTAGTCTGATCTTCACATTCTATGTTCTCTCGATTTAATATTGTTTTAAGATCAGTAATTTTCTTGCTTAACAAATCGCAACAAACTGCATTGGTCGGATGTTTAGCTCGAATATAAACTTTTTCCCTTCCAGCTTTTGGATACCTTTTCACTATTTTTAGAGTATTAGATTCTGTTAAAAGATATTCAGCTGCAAGTGTAGTTCTATTGCTATCATCTATAACTAAACTATCTGGTAATTTGAAAAATTCTACAGCAATTATTATTTCATCGTCACCTTCACTAGAAGCACGTTTATTTATATCTTCCTTATCTAGGGAAATACATCCCTTTCCTTCATTAAAGAAAATGTCTAAGGCTTCCAGAATTGTAGATTTTCCAATATCGTTACGACCAACAAAAGTTGTTAGATTGGAGAAAAGAACTGTAGTCTCACTTCTATAGCCACGAAAGTTTTTAAGTGTTACTGATTTTATTAACATATCGATATTTTATATAAACTTGTCACATAGTGTCGCTCGCTTAATAATTTGTAGCCTACTAATATAAAAATATGAGTGGGGAAATATTTTGCTGCAAACTTAACCGAAAGCAAAATTACTGATTTTTATTTTTCAAAACGCTCTTTTCCGAATAAATTGTAGCCTTATTCCACGAAAATAACAACTGTGCCTGAACCAGAAGATTTCAATAGCAGTTTGGATTTGCATAGAATAATTCCAATATATCGTAAAAAAGAAAGATTATATAAATCTACATAAGATGGTTATGCAAACAAACGCGCATAGAAGATGTTGCTAGATAACTGATTATTACGTAATTGTAAATAAGAATGTTTGCATTGTATTCAAATGAGTGAAGAGTGGTTCTTCTATTTACTACTCTTCACTCTACTTGTTATTTTATTTATATTTTACTTGCAGAGCTTTTAAGAATTCCATTAAATCTCCATCTTTTTGCCATGCAGTTTTACTTTCCTGAATAATACCAGGAGCCAGTTTTTCCAATGCCTGTTCTTTTAATTTTTCACTTGCCCTAGCATATATTTCCGTTGTTGTTGTAGAAGCATGTCCAAGAAAGTCACGAATATAGACGAGATTTATACCCGCTTCCAACATATGCATGGCTTTGGAGTGCCGGAAAGTGTGACAGGATATATTACTTGGTATCAATTCCAAATATTGTTTCCTCGCATTTTTAGCATGTCTTTTCACAATATCTAATACGGCCATTCTCGTCAACCTTTCTCCTTTTGGATTAGGAAATAACGGATGGCATCTATATTGTGAAGCAAAAAGATTGTTCTCTTCCATATACAACCTTAAATTTTTCACTTGATTAGTAGAAAGAGGAACTACTCTAATTTTATTGCCTTTCCCATGTAATTTTACAGTAGTAGTTTCTCCTAATCTTATATTTTCTGGGGTTAGGTTTATAATCTCTTGAACTCTTGCACCGCTATCATACAATAGCCCCATAAGAATAAAGTCTCTACGCCCTTTACGAGTTGATAAATCCGGTTGTTCAAGTAATGCCTGTACTCCTTCCGTAGTCAGATAAGACATTTCCTTAAAAGGTGTTCTTTTCTGTTTGATACTCAATATAGCTTGCCAATAAGCCATGCCCTTAACTTCCCGATATTGAAGATATTTGAAAAAAGACCGTAGAGCACTTAAACGATTATTTCTTGTTGATATTGAGCATTTTCTCGTTTCTTCCAGCCAATGCAAAAATCCTAAAACTCTTTCTTTTGTAATTTCTTTGAGGAATAGTTTTTCCGGTGCTATTAATTCAATCTTATACATGTATTGTATAAAAAGCATGAATGTTGCACTATACTGTTTTACCGTTTGATAGGAACAGCCACATTCCATTGTGAGGTAACGGTTTAAATAATCTGTGAGATATTTTCCAAAATCTGTCATACACTAAAATTTTAATACATAATTAATCTGTCATTTCATCCATGTTTGGAAAAATATGATTGTGAGTCATATCTACTTGTCTTACAATTTCAGGAAACATGGTCTCCACTATTCTGACATATTTATTTGTAGCGGCAATGGATTGATGTCCCATATACGTCATTAGTATCAGCATCACATTATGTATATCTTTCCCTGATTCACATAATTGCACAAATGAATTTACACAGAATGTATGTCGAAGGTCATGCAGACGAGGTCCTTTTCGATTTTCATTTCGTACGATGGCGGCACGTTCTAAAATATGATTGAAAATGTTTGAAATAGTTTTTGATGAAATTGAAGTATCATTACATTTTACAAAAAAATAGTTCTCTGGATTAATACTAAGCCCAAATTTCTGTTTTTTAGTTACATAATCACGGCATATTAGTGCTAAGGAAGGAGAAAGAGGGACATATCTGTCTTTCCCATTCTTACATTCTCTAAGTAATAAGCATTCATTTTTGAAATCAATATCACAGTGTTTCAATTTTATAGCCTCACCTATACGGATTCCTGTACCGTACAGCAGACGGATTAGGCATGGTATGGAAAATCGAGCTGAATTGATTACGTGGTGATAAGCATTTATTCTGTCGCACTCCTTGAAGATTCTTTCCATTTCGTCAGGTGTGTAAATGTAGGGGACAAAATTTGATTGATGTTTGGGTAATATTGGAATATATGAATCATATCCAATTGTTTGCAGGAAAGAAGAGAATCCTCGAAGAATGATAATCCTATAATAGCGGTTATCTTCAGATTCTCCAGGGAATTTACAGCACCAAGCATCTGCCAAATCTTTGGAAATCCCAAGGACCTTCTCGTTTCTATCATTGGCAAACTTGTCAAAGCGCTTTAACAAACATTCCATTACAGTCGTTTTGCAACCTATATTATTCTTGTATTCTATATATTGGGTAATTAACCCAGAGAATACACTATATAATTTACCAGTTCTCTTTCTCATATATTTCTAAGTAAAATATTTCAGGAATTTGAGGTACTTCAAGTGCGCATTGTCTTAGATGCTTCAAATCAACTTTTACATAACTCATGGTGGTTAATAAATTGGAATGTCCGAGAATTTCAGAAATAACGCTTGGGGATTCACCATTCTCAAACAAATTAATAGCAAGACTATGACGTAAAGAATGAGGACCATGTTTACGTGTTGATATATCTATCCTGGCAGCCAACATCCACTCTGAGACAATCCTGCTCAATGCCTGGGGGGAAATCCTTTGATATGGAGCCATATGTTCCAAAAAAACATGCGGACTGTCAATATCAGGTCTTCCGAACTTGATATAATCAATAATAGCACTTCCTATTTCCTCTGATAATGGAAATGAAACAGGCTTCCCCGTCTTTGCCTGCACAAGGGACAAACGATTGAACTCCCATTCAAAATTGGCATATGTAATTCCTACTATATCCGAAGCGCGGAGTCCATAACGTGCTGCAAGTAGAAGCATTGCATAGTCGCGTTTTCCTTTAGGACAAGATCTGTCTATTGCGTCCAGCATTTTTTTTATTTCCTCCCTGCTATAATATGATGGTAATTGAGGATTTTTGGGACGATGAAGGCATAAAATCCTATCCCAGCGGGAAAAATTGCAATCTGCTAATAAATTACGCTCACAAGAGTATCTGACAAAGGCTCTTACAGAAGAGACGACGTGATGCCAAGGACGTTTCTTTCGCTTCAATTCACGTAAAAATAACAAGCAATCGGGAATACCAAACTCTTTAACCAGTTTGTTGTTTTCTTTTAGAAAATCATACAAGTCTCTCAAATACAAGTGATGTTTGCTCACTGTTAGAGGGCTTTTAATTCTCCTTTCATGACAAATAAATTCATTGAATTGTATGCCTAAATCTCCTTTGAATTCAAACATGGGACTTCGCGGAGTTGGTTTTCCAATGATAATTCCTGTATGCAGAACTTCATTCATTATTTTTATATGTCTAACCATGTTCTTCTCAAAATCAGACAGTTGGGCGTATGCCATACCTTTGTGACGAGTTTTCAAAAAATCTTCTCCTACACGAGCAGAATAGATTTCAATTTTATTTTCCAGCATATAACATTCCAGTTTATTATAACTACTCTTAAATGCACAAATAGTTAAAGGTGCATAATGCCTTTCACGCAGTTGCTGGACAACTTGTTTCCTTAAATCATAAAAATTACTTTCTTCCATAAAACATTATTTATTGTTTGATATTAATTGAAACTCCATCTATTTGATTTGATGGAGCTTCAATATATCTCTTATTAGGAAATAATGCTATGATTTTACCTAATAAGTTAGGAATATTATGTAAAAAGTAATCCTGTGAAAAATGAATATACTATTTGTTAATCAATGATTTATATTTTCTTTATTTACATAATATATTCGCTTACATAACCCACATTATAGCTCAAAACGCCCAAAAGCAATGCATCATTGTCAAACTCCCGGAACGCATCACAACACTTCCTAAGGTCACTCCTCAGCAGCGAATCGGCCTGTGCCTTGCTCAGGTTCTCGGTCAATGTCTCCCCCGGAAGCAAGCGGTGCCCGTAACCTATGTAAGGCATCTGTCCCCGATGTCAGCCTTCCGCCCGTTTGATGAATTCCACGGCCTTGTCAAACAGCGAATCCGGCACTTCCCCCTTTCCTTGGGCAAAAGCGGAGGAGACCACAAACGCCATAAACACTCCGGCCGTCAGCCTGAGCCATGCCCTACTCATTGTCCGGAACGTTGTTTTCCGCATCATTCACATTGAAACCGTCGGGAAAAATGGCTTGAAAAACACTTTTAGTACGACCAAGTGCAAAGGATGAAACTAAGTGAAATGCGAAAAACGGAGAATCGCTTAAATTATTGATTTTGTTCCTATTTTGTTTCCTTTGCAAGTGGAATAAAATGATATTGCATTGATATATAAATGATTAATCATTTATAGAATAACATTTACTAGATTTCTGTTTAGGGTATCTTGCGACTTATGTATATAATCAACGGAAAACATCCCGTAATCCGTCGTTATGTTCTATTTTAAGTTTAAAGATAAGGAATGTTCCCTGAAAATCAAACCGATTCAGGATTTATTTGTCATTATGCATCTATTCTGCTTTTCTTTTCTCCTCTGCTACACTTTCTATACCCAGCCGTTCACATAGTTTCGGATCGTTCTTGATACGTTCCATTTCTTCGTTGATGATAGCCTGGGCGTCCGCCTTTATCTGGTCATAATTACGCTGTATCTGCTGGAGCATGATGTCATTCCCTTCACTGTCCTTGAATGTGTTGATAACCGGAATTTTTTTGTAAGCCTTTTCTTCAGCACTTACTTTGGCATGGTCTACGATAATTTCTGCATGAAAAATCTTCTGGTCGATTTTCTCACCGAAATTGTCCGATACGGAACCGACAAACGTACCTTGTGAAAGATTGGAAATCTTGGATGCAGGAATCAGTGAGTCCAGTTGGGTATTGATGGATGTGGAAACATCCTGACGGTTGATGGATATGGACTGTCGTTTCTGAAGGATTTTTCCAAAGCGTTCGGAAAGTGTCTTGGCCGTTTCGCCGACCACCTGACCGCTGAATATGTTGCCGACCGTATTTTGAATCACCTTGCTCTCCTTTTCGCCGTAATCTCGGTTAAGCTGGCTGAAGTCCTGAAACCCCAGACAGACAGCCACTTTATTGGAACGTGCCGTTGCAATCAGGTTGTCCAATCCGCGGAAATAGATGGTTGGAAGCTCATCTATAATGACCGTGCTTTTAAGCTGCCCTTTCTTGTTTATCAGTTTGACGATTCTGGAATTATACAGTCCGAGCGCAGCGGAATAGATGTTCTGTCGATCTGGATTATTACCCACACAAAGGATTTTAGGCTCTTTCGGATTATTGATGTCCAAAGAAAAATCATTGCCAGTCATGACCCAGTACAGCTGTGGAGAAATCATTCTGGTAAGCGGAATTTTTGCTGAAGCTATCTGACCTTGCAACTGATCCTGTGCCCCGCCTTTCCAGGCATCCATGAAAGGAGAAAGGTAGTTCTCCAGTTCCGGATAGGAAGTCAATATGGTAAACAAATCAGAGTAAGGTTTGTTCAGCAGTTCCACGGCATGAGGGAAGCTGCAATAGATACCGTTTTTGTATATTTTCAAATACCAGATTATAGCTGCTAGCAGGATAATCGGGGATTCTACAAAGAAGTCCCCCTGTTTCTCGATCCAGGTCTTATTCAAATTTAACATAATGGTATAGCTTGCTTCGTATGCGTCAGAAATGTCCGTCATGAACTCCGGATTAATAGGGTTGCAGCGGTGTGAACGGTGCGGATCATCGAAATTGATAACATAAAAATGTGGCTTTACCTTGTATTTGTCCATATTGTGTAACAAGGTATTGTAGGCAATGGTAGAAAGATCATCGAATTTATAATCATAGATATAGACACTGAAACCTTTGGAAATCATCTGTTTGATGTAGCTATTCACCACTGCATAGGATTTACCGGAACCCGGTGTTCCCAATACGATGGTCGCACGGAAAGGATTGACCACGTTGATCCAGCCGTCGTTGAGCTTGCCGCCATACTGGAATCTGGTGGGCAGGTTGACCGAATATTCATTCTCCATCAGTCTTGTTTCCTGCATGAAGGATTCGTTTTCCATATTGAACACGTCCTCCATCAGATTATGCCTGTAAAGCCTGCTGATCCACAGTCCCGCCATGAGCAGGCATAGATAACCGGCTGCGAGTGTCACCACATACAGGGCCGTGACCGCTTCGTGCGGAAAAGGCAGGTCAAGCAGCCACCAGTCCATGAAAAACAGAACCGCTCCGGCAGTAAGTACCGCCCATATACGCTGCCATGTAATCTTCTCACCCTTGACTCCGATGGTACCCATACAGGATATGGCCAGCAGAAGAACTGCCATCAGTTTTGTCCAAAGAATACAGCCGAATATACCGGTTGTCCTGTCAAAATTCATCAGTATCCGGTCTATGACATCCAGATTCAGATGCCAGGCACTCATACTGGGATAGCAGTACACATAAACGTGGACTACCAGAATAAAAATACTGACTGCCCTGCCGAATTCCATAATCTTGGCAAGAGCTCTCAAATCGTCTTCCTGTTGCATAATGATGTAGATGATTGTGGGAGAATCCGTTGTTCTCCCTGTTGTTGACTCATTTTGATTGATCAGATACCGCGTGATTTGCGCTTCTGCGGTTTCTTTTTCCGTTTCATGCGGCGACGGAACGCTTCTTCCTCGTAATCGATTGCCGGATTTGCCTCAAAGGAGAAGATGCCTGCCGCCTGTTCAAGCGCACTGTTTTCTTCCATACGGTGACCGTACCGTTTCCAAAGTTCCTCCGGACCGGACTGTTGTCTGTCCTGCCAGGGTATTTCTTCCCACCAGTTGACAAGGCCGTTGAATACGTTGGCGGAAAACTCCTTTCCCATACGTGAACCGTTGAACGCCTCACGCCGTTCATGGTCTATGAATGTGACGCCATAGATACGTCCGGTATCGTTCCTTCGGAATACCACATCAATGTGCTCCTGTTTCAGCAGTTCCCTGAATTCCTGTTCCGATTTTGCGTTACGCATTGCCCATACTACCTTGCCGGATATGACCGGCGACCATCTGCCTTCCTTGAAGTCCTGTGTATGCCGTAACATACGTTCGGACAGTCCCGTATTTCCGAAACGCTTGCCGAACCTTGCACTTTTTATTGGAGGGCTGACCACTTTCCCACTATCATCTGTAGCCGAATAGATGATACCCGTATAGGGTGTTCCCATGTAATCGCCCCGAACCTGTAGGGCTTCAATGTTCAGTGTGGAAAGCAGCGCGGAATACTCTCCGAAAGTCTGGAAACGGTAGCTCTCCAGAACGGTCTTCAGTGTGTTTCCTATCTGATGGCGTATATCCCCCTGTAAGGCATCCACCTTTTTCAGTTCCGCTTTCGGATTCCGTCTTTCCGTATCCGCACTGTTACGCAGTCCGAATTCCTGTTCCAGTTCCCGGCAGGCTGTCATGGAACGGCGGTGTTCATAGGAGTCATTGATTTTCCTTCCTTCATCGTCAATGCATACACTTACGATATGTACGTGCGTGTTGCAGGTATCGCCATGTCTGTACACGATGAACGGCTGGTCACCATAACCCATTTTCTGCATGTATTTCTCTGCCAGTTCCGCCAGCCTGTCATTGTCCAG